>Ga0075015_100000036_pt1 | contig 28201 bp, 30 predicted proteins | sample AleBraG_ABR_2013_FD_71476 | JGI IMG/M metagenome (GOLD analysis project Ga0075015, IMG submission 71476) | Freshwater sediment microbial communities in response to fracking from Pennsylvania, USA - Alex Branch Run_MetaG_ABR_2013 | ecosystem: Environmental > Aquatic > Freshwater > Creek >...
GTGGGAAACCTGAAACCGGTCGAGGATCAACTCGACGCCGTGTTGTGCGCCTACATCGCCGCACATTGGTGGTATTGGGGACGGGATGGCAACACTGTGTTTGGGGATCGGGATTCGGGGTTCATCGTGGTGCCCCAACCAGCGCGCGTGCCGGCAACGAGTTTGCCAGCGCGCCCGGGGCTGCGATAGGGTGAAGTGCCGGCTATGATCACCGACGCCCTGCACCGCATTTCGTTCCACCGCGAATCGCTCACGCGCGAGGAAGCGCGGGTCGTGATGGCCGAAATTCTGCGCGGCGGCGCCACGGACGCGCAGATCGCCGGACTGCTGGTGGCGCTTAGCATGAAAGGCGAAACCGTCGAGGAGATCGTCGGCTTCGCTGAAGCCATCCGCGCCGCTGCCGCACCGCTCGATGTGCACAATTCCACCGTCGACGTCAGCGACACCGAACGTGACGCGCTTGTGGACACCTGCGGCACGGGCGGCGATACCAGCGGCACGTTCAACATCTCGACTGCGACTGCGCTCGTGGCGGCGGGCGCGGGCGTACGCATCGCTAAGCACGGGAATCGCAGCGTGACTTCGAAGTGCGGCTCGGCTGACGTGATGGAAGCGCTGGGAGTGAAAATTACGCTTCCTCCCGAGCGGCTCGCGGCCTGCCTGAGCAAGGTGGGGATCGCTTTTCTCTTTGCGCCTACTCTGCACTCGGCCATGAAATACGCGCAGACTGCGCGCGGTGAACTGAAGTTGCGAACCGTGTTCAACCTGCTTGGGCCGCTCACGAATCCGGCGCATGCCTCCGCGCAGGTGGTGGGTGTTTATTCCGCCGATCTAGTCGACAAGCTCGCGGAGGCGCTCAGCATGTTGGGGCTGCGGCGGGCGTTTGTCGTGCACGGAAACGATGGCCTGGACGAAATCACCATCTCGACTTCCACCCGCGTAGCCGAGGTGCGTGAAGGTCGCGTAAATACTTATGAAGTCACTCCCGAAGAGTTTGGCCTGCAACGCGCCTCGCTCGAAGCCATTTCTGGCGGAGACGCGGTTCTCAACGCTCAGTTGATCCGTGACGTGCTGGAAGGAGAACAGTCGGCGCGCCGGGACGTGGTCGTCCTGAACGTTGCCGCCGCCCTGGTAGCCGCCGCCAAAGCTGATTCGCTAGCTGGCGGCGTCCCGCTCGCTGCACAGGCCATCGACTCCGGCGCAGCACGCGCGAAGTTAGAAGCGCTGGTGAAGTTCACCAACGGGTAGAACAAGACGAGAAAGTTTGTAATTGAGTAATTTGTAATTGGTAAATTAAGACCTCCGCACCAGTTTGGTTTTCAATTGCCAATTACAAATTGCCAAATTACAAATCGGCTCGTCTACTTCGCCGCCCGTTTCCGTTCCTCGATCTGCTCCAGGTGCTTCGTGCCGTGCTGCGACCAATAGCCGACCATCTCTGCGAGCGTCACTTGCTTCTTTTGTTCAGGATGGAAGCCGCTCTTGGCGAGGTCTTCCGGCTTGACCCGCCGCAGCAGGCGCAGGTTGTGGTGGCGTTCCAGGCCGTATTGCGCGAGCAGTTCGGCGATTGGCGCATCCAGGTAGCCGAGGCTTGCAGCCCACTTGTCCTGATCAATCGGGGCAAAGGTCGGCTCGGTGTCGGCCAACACCTGGCGGAAGCGGTAGGCGAACACGATCTCCGAGTCGGCCAAGTGCGCGACGATTTCGTGGATGCACCACTTGTTCGGGGCGGGACGGTAGGTCAGGACTTTCGGCAACAGGCCGGAGACAGCGGCGGCTAGCTTCTTCGGGTTCTCTTCAGCTTCGGTGAGGGCGGATTTGAGTTCTTGGGAGGTCATGGGATTTTGTGAGTTGATGATTTTGCGATTTCGTGATTCTAACCCCAGCAGAACCCAGTGTCTGCGCTGATTGCTTTCGGTTTTACTCAACCCGTCTATCACTTTACGACGATTCTTCCGTCAGCCTCGACCTGAATGGCTTTCGGCTGTTCTGGAGAAGCGCATTCCCGGTCATCCACGCTCCCTGTGAGCTTTCCATTCTTCCAAGTGATCCTCCCGTCCCGAATGCACTCGGAAACTTCTTTGTCCGTGTCCGCCGCAGCCCAGCCATACTGCGATTCGTCATATTCCGATGACTGCGTAGCGGGCTGGATGCGCACCTGGACCGAAAATGGTTCGGCTTCCTTCTGACTTCAGCAGCGGCAGGATTGCATGCTCTTTCCGCTTGCTCGCAAGGGGATTTCCAAATCTGAAATCTCAAATCACAGATCACCAAATCTCCCCGGAAGCTTCATTCCACCTCCACCTTCCCCATCCACTCCGCAATCTGCACGTTCCATCCTAGTTGCGACTTCATCATGTCGCGCAGTTGGCTCGCGGCGTCGGGTTCGCCGTGGACCAAGTACGTCACGCTGGGCTTCTGTTTGAACGTCCGCAGCCATTCGAGCAATTCCGGAGGGTCGGCGTGGTCGCTGAATTGTTCGAGGGCGGATACCTGGGCGCGGATGGGGACCATCTCGCCGAAGATCTTTACCTCGGGGGCGCCGCTCTTGATGGTGGCGCCGCGGGTGCCGGGGGCTTGGAAGCCGACGAAGATGACGAGATTTCGCGGGTCAGGCAGGCGCAGGGCGAGGTGGTGCATGATGCGGCCGCCGGTCACCATGCCGCTCGAGGAAATGATGATCACCGGGAAGCGAATGTCGTTAATCTTCTTCGAATCGTCGGTGGTGCTGGCGAAGTGGAAGCCTTGCCAGTCGAGCGGTGAGCCGTAGCGCGTGACTAGCGCTTTGGTCTCGTCGCTGTACTCTTCCGTGTGCTTTAGGAAGATTTCGACCGCCTTGATGGCCAGGGGGCTGTCGCAGTACACCGGGATGCGCGGAATCTGGCCCGTCTCCATCAGTTCCTTCAGCATGAAGACCAGTTTTTGCGTACGTTCGACCGCAAACGCTGGCACCACCACGCTCCCGCCGCGCTTCACCGTGTTCGTAATCAGCTGCGCCAGTTCGGGGCGCGGGTCGGTGTCCGGATGGCGGCGATTGCCGTACGTGGATTCCATTACCAGAACGTCAGCGGTTTCGCCCTCGGTCGGGCCGGAGTGCACGACTTTGCCGGGAGCAGTCTGATGATTGCGCACGCGACCAATGTCTCCGGTAAAAAGCAGGCGGCGGGTTTGCCCATTCGTCTTCAGCGCGATCTCGGCCATGCCTGAGCCCAGAATGTGCGCCGCGCGCACGAAGCGGAACGAAAGCTCGGGACTCAGCTCGACCGTTTCGCCCATGGCCACCGGCTTAAAGCGTTCCAGGCATTGCTGGGCTTCTTCGAAGGTGTAGAGCGGCAGGGCCGGGTCGTGCTTCGAGGTCTTTTTCTGGTTATGGAATTCCGCGTCTTCTTCCTGCAGGTGGCCTGAATCCGGCAGTAGGATGCCGCACAAATCCACGGTCGCGGGCGTGGCGTAGATCTTGCCCGTGAAGCCCTCTTTCACCAGTCGCGGAATCCAGCCGGCGTGGTCGAGGTGGGCGTGCGTCAGGATGACGGCGTCAATCTCGCGCGCCGGGATGGGCGTATCCTGCCAGTTGCGCTCGCGCCATTCCTTCTGTCCCTGGAAGAGGCCGCAGTCCACCAGCGCCTGATAGCCCGACTTGCCGGACGAATCGAACGTTGTGTTGATGAGATGCTTCGAGCCTGTGACCGTGCCAGCCGCGCCGAGGAACTGGATGTAGGGCAAGAGAACCTCCGGGAAAGTAAAGCTATCACAGGGTGGGCAGTGGAAGGCAGGGAGCCGCGGGCGGCTGCGTGTACCGTCGCCGGGCCCCAACCAATTCAGCCTCAGTGTAAAGTAAAGACATACAACGAATGTCATGGGTCTGGCATAGCTCTGGTATCAGACTCAGGGCCATGGGGACCCGATCTTTAAACCGAAACTGCCTCGCGCCGGCATAACCGTTACCTGTAGGGAGAAACACTATGCCGATTCGATCCGCCCTTTACGCGGCTGTGTTCGCCCTTCTCTGCCTCGGCACGATGGCCGCGCAGGAGCCTCCTATCCCGCAACTGACACCCGGATCGGCGCGCCGGTCGCCCGCAGCTGGACGAGTTCCGGAGACTGCCGCCCTGCCCGAGACCATTGCCCTGGCGGTCTCCGCTGGCACCCCGCTGCAAGTGGCGTTGGAAGGGGAAGTTCGCGTCAAGAAGGTGGGCCAGCCGATTCAGGCCAAAATCGTCGAACCGGTCTATGCCTTTGATCGCCTGGTGGTTCCCGTGGGATCGGAGGTCACGGGCCAGATCAGCAAGATCGTGCCCATCTCCGGCGGCAAGCGCACGATTGCCGCGCTTGATGCGGACTTTACTCCCGCGCGCAAGGTGGAAGTAAGCTTCCACGATCTCGTGCTGCCCGATGGCAAGCACTTCCCGCTTCAGGCGAGCGTGACGCCCGGTTCCGGCCAGATCGTCCGCCTGTCCTCCGCTGCCGACAGCAAGAACAAAGGCGTGAAAGACTCCGCTTCGGAAAAAGCCCGGCAGGCGAAGGCGCAAGCCCGCCAGGAATGGGACAACGCGATGCAGCAACTGAAAATGCCGGGCCGCGTGCATCGTCTGCGGCGCTACGTGGAGTCGCAGTTGCCGGTGCACGGACAATACATTCCCGCGGGTACGGTGTACTTTGTCGAGCTCAACGCCCCGCTCGATTTCGGCTCGGAGCCGATGACGCCGGAGATGGCATCGTCTCTGGGCAGCCCGCTACCGCCGGGCAGCCTGATTCACACGCGGCTGGTTACGCCTCTCACGTCTGCCACTTCGCAGAAAGGTGACACGGTGGAGGCGGTCATCTCGCAACCCGTGCTCGATGACGCTCACCACCTGGTGGTACCGGAAGGCAGCCGCCTTACAGGTGTGGTCAGCCAGGTGCGGCTGGCTCACCGCATGAAGAAAAACGGCCAGCTGCGGCTTGTGTTCCAGAACCTGGTTCAGGCGGATGGCGTTCACGAAAAAGTCGAAGCCACGCTGGAGGGCGTTGAGGCCGGCAAGGATGCGAACGTCAAGCTAGACTCGGAAGGTGGCGCCGAGGCGACCACGCCGAAGACGCGCTATCTTGCCACCGGCCTGTCGCTCGGCTTGGCCGCTGCCTCCATGCGCAGCGACACCGACGTCGATCACGGAGTCGCCCACGCGGGCGGCGACCCCGGCAGCCGCATCGCGGGCGGCGTGAACGGGTTCAAACTGGTGGGGCTGGCGCTGGGCATGGCGGTTCGCTCCCGCGCCCTCGGCTACACCATGGGCGGCTACGGCGCGGGCATGTCAGTGTATTCGCACTTCATCGCCCGCGGCCGCGAAGTTTCATTTCCGAGAAACACGGCGATGGAGATCGGGATCGGACGGCAGAGGGATTAGAGCCGAGCCACCGGCTCAAGGGTCACTCGACCCTGGTCTGGCGCGTCATGGCATAGGTGGCGGCGGCCATCAGCAGGGAAATGAGCGCCACCAACCCTACGCCAGCTAGAAACAGGGGCGAGGTGTAGTACTCGGGGCGACGCATGAAGGCTGCGATCGAGATGGGGAAGGTGAAGACGGCGATCGTGTTCGCCACTAGGATCCGCAGGGCGCAGCGCTTGTCCTTCTCACGCAAGCCCACTGCGAGCCAGGTCGTGTAGCCTAGCGGAAGCAGCAAAATTCCGACCAGCACATGATTCAGAAGTGTTGGTCCCACGGCGTACTCATACACCGCGCTGGGGCTGCCCCGCAGCAGATCGGGAATGTGCGGCGTGGCGGCGAGATGAACCACGCCGAGAACGATCAGCAAGACCCCCACCGCACGAAGAAACGTCGCCGAGATCGCTTGCAGTTTCATCTTCACTCTCCAGGTGAGCAATGAGGTCTTGATGCGATGTTTCGAGCCTGTAACCGTGCCGGCGGCGCCAAGGAACTGGATCTAGGGCAAGGGAGCCTCCCGGGGGTAAACTACCACAGGGGCGGGCTTCGGGCGTCAGGAGCGCGATGTTCGGAGCCACGGCTCAAGGGAGTAGCGAAGTGAGAAAGGTTGCCTTCGGAGTATTGGGTGCTGCGTGCGCGCTAATCGGGTTGGCCACAGCCCCGGCATCCTATACAACGCGGCCGGCTTTCTTGGTTCAGGGGACGCAGCCTCCGGCTCGAAGCTGCAAACAGGACTCGTGGCGCTGCTATTCGCAGTCCTGACGATGGCTGCGTTCTACGGCTCGTACCGGTCGTTCCGCGCCGCACTCTCCAAGCGCGATGTGAAGGGCTAGGAGGCACTGGCAAGAAACGTCACGGATGGATCAGGAACTCACTTCTCGGTAAGCTGGCCCTTCAGCAATCCTTCAAGATACCGCGCCATCACGGACACATCGAGCTTGCCATCATCCCAGGCTCGGTCGGCAGCCTGCAGCGCATCATAGTAAGGGCGACGGTTTTCCCTTATGCGTTCTGGCACGATCTTCTTACCAGGAAGCAATCTGCCATACTTCAGACAAATCAAGTAGTAGCAGGCGGCTCTCGCCGTTCTGCCATTTCCCTCCACGAACGGATGAACCCAATTCATTCTCCACAGCGCATAAGCAGCCAGCCAAGTCGGATGGTCAATGATTGTCCAATTTTCGTGAATGAGCGAGAAAAACCGGTCCATCAGATTTGGAACATCTTGGAAATGCGGTGGGGTATGGTTACCGACGTAGATTGGCTCCTCTCGGTATCGCCCACCAAACTGGGCAATGTTCGCGACCGCAGCGTAGTTCAGGGCCCACAACGTGTACTTATCGAAGGCTTCAATGCCTTTCTCCAAGCCAATCTCGACGCAGTTTGACAGGAGGTCATACTGCCGCAAGAGATTCTGTTCCTGAATTCTCGTATATAGGGCTGGATTGTCTTTTTCGCGAACTGACATAGACTGGGCGGCGAGGTTGTGTACAAGGCAAGACAGCTCGCCTTAGAGGCTACGGCAGCAGGCGAATGTTCTCAGCGGCGTGGCGAACGCTGTCCTTGGTGATGTTCTCGGCATCCGCCGGAGCATTGCCAAAGGCAAAGCTGATCCTCTGTTCGCGCAATTCGTCTTCCGTCACTGGATGCTGGCGGGACGCCTCGAGTGCTTTCAAGAGGTCCGGGTCCGCCTTGATCTCACCGACGAATTGTTTCCGGTCTGCCATAACTAACCACCACTTTCTCGTCCGGACTCCCGAACACGGATCCTAGTCCTGAGGTCTCGCTGTCAATAGTCTACTGAAGTTTACTCGTGCAGGCTGTGCATCCAACAGTCCCACCTCTGGCGCTAGCGCCCCACCGCCAGGCGACTACGCTAGCGCTCTACCCCGCCCCTTGCCCCCTTCCCTAACTTCCGGCATAATAAGAGTTTGTCTCAACCTCACCGGAGCTTTCCGGTAATGAAGGATACCTGTTTCTGTGCTAATGATCCGTCTGGCGCGCATTGGTGCGCGCAAACAACCGTATTATCGCGTCGTGGTGATTGAGAAGGAACGGGCACGCAACGGCCGTTCGGTGGAAGTGGTGGGGACCTACAATCCCCGTACTGACCCGCCGTCCATTGACCTGAAGCGGGACCGGGTGGACTACTGGGTGTCGAAGGGCGCCAAGATGTCGGAGCGGGTCGGTAAGCTCGTCCAGCACCACGTCCGCGCCGTCGCTACTCCCGCCGCCTGATCTGGTTGGTCCCGGTGATCTTCATCCACACATGAGGAACTACGCATGAGCGAAGCCAATGGAGACGTGCGAGCCCTGGTGGAACACGTGGCCCGCGCCCTGGTGGAAGCCCCCAACGAAGTCATCGTGGAGGCGTTCGACGAGGACGGCGCCACGGTGGTTGAACTGGAAGTCGCGGAAAGCGACATGGGGCGTGTCATCGGACGCCAGGGGCGGACGGCGCGGGCGATGCGCAACCTGCTGCACGCCATTGGCGACAAGCACGACTGCGATTACGAGTTGGAGATTCTGGAATAAGCGACGAGTTCATCACCCTGGCGCGCGTCATCAAGCCGCAAGGGCGGCGCGGCGAAGTTGCCGCGGAATTGCATTCGAGTATTCCGGGACGGCTGCATCCGGATATGCGCCTGCTGGCGCTCGATGAACGCGGCGCGCGGCGCGAGTTGCAGGTGGAAGATGTTTGGCCCCACAAAGGGCTGGTCGTCCTGAAGTTTGCGGGCGTCGATTCGATTTCCGACGCCGAACTGCTGGCGGGATGCGAGTTGCAGGTTCCGCTGGCGGAGCGGGCTGAGTTGCCGCCGGGAGCACAGTACATCAGCGACCTGATTGGGTGCATGGTGTTCGATCAGGGACGCGAAGTTGGCCCGGTTGCGGACGTAACGTTTGGAGCGGGGGAAGCGCCGCTGCTGGTGGTGCGGCGCGGTAAGGAAGAGCATCTTCTGCCCTTGGCGGAAGACCTCCTCGAGGCTCTGGACGTGGCGACGAAACAGATTCGCATGAAGCTGCCGCAGGGCATGCTGGAACTGAACGCGCCGCTCTCGGACGAGGAGAAGCGGGCGCAGCGGAACAAATAGAAGCAGCGGTGTTGCGCACGCCGCGGAACAGCAGGTTTCTCGTCACTGCGTTCCTCGGAATGACAAGATTTATGAGGACGCGCGAGCGGGTAATGAGCGCGTGGGATCGCGGAGTCGGTTTTGGCTAAGAGCTGAGAGCTAAGAGCTAACAGCTATGTTTTTTGACATGCTCACGATCTTCCCCGACTTCTTTCGCGGCCCGCTGGATTACGGCATTGTTCGCCGGGCGCGGGAAGCGGGCCTCGTGGAAGTGAACCTTCACGATCTGCGGTCGTACACGAAAGACAAGCACCGCACCGTGGATGACCGCCCGTTCGGCGGCGGCGAGGGCATGGTGCTCAAGCCGGAACCGATCTTTGAATGTACGGATACGCTCGGGCTCAACTCGCGCGAGGCGAGAGTGAGCGGCGAGGCAAAGCAGTCGGTTATCTTGCTTTCGCCGCATGGACGCAAGCTCGACCAGGATCTCGCGGCAGAGTTGGCGCAGATGGAACGCATTGTTCTGATCTGCGGGCGCTACGAGGGCGTGGATGAGCGCGTGAGCGAGCATCTCGCGGACCGGGAAGTCTCGATTGGCGACTACGTGCTGAGCGGCGGCGAGCTGGGCGCGGCGGTGATTGTGGATACGGTCACGCGGCTGATTCCGGGAGCGCTGGGCAACGAAGCATCGGCGCAGCAGGAGTCGTTCACGGCGGGAGTCGTCGAACGAAGCTCGGAAGGGCCGGATTCGACTTGCGGATCGGGCGGATTGCTCGACTATCCGCACTACACGCGTCCCGCGGAGTATCGCGGGATGGCGGTGCCGGAAGCCTTGGTCTCGGGCAATCACGACGAGATTCGGCGGTGGCGGCGGGAGCGGGCGCTGGAAAAGACGCTGCGCAACCGGCCAGATTTGCTCGGGCGCGTGGCGCTGAGCGAGGAAGACAGAGAATTTATTGCCCGGACAAGCGGGTCGCGGTAAAAGCGAGTTTAGGAAGAATTCGGAAGGAAACTGTCATGTCGAACCTGATTATCGAAAAACTTCTGGCCAAGACGCAGCGCACCGATCTGCCGCCGTTTGCGCCCGGTGACACCGTCAAGGTCCACGTCAAGATCAAGGAAGGCGACAAAGAGCGCCTGCAGGTGTTTGAAGGCCTGGTCATCGCGCGGCAGAATGGCATCCACGGCTCGTTCGTGGTGCGCAAGATGAGTTTCGGGCACGGCGTCGAGCGTATTTTCCCGTTGCACTGCAAGGTCATCGACAAGGTGGAAGTGGTGCGCTCGTCGAAAGTGCGGCGCGCGAAGCTTTACTACTTGCGGCAGTTGAAGGGCAAAGCGGCCCGCCTGCGCGAAGTCGAATAGGTTTCTGAAAACAGCGCGGCCGCCTCCGGGAAGCCCGAGAGGCGGCCGCGTTGGTACCGCAGGAAAAATCGAAAGTGCGCTTAGGCGCCGGCTGGAACCAATTTCTCCTCGGCTGACTGCGCCAGACCCATCAGGAAATACCGCAGCACGCGGCGGTCGCCGCGGCGAATCTGGCTGAATTCCACACCTACCGTGCCGTTTTTCATGTCAGCGTGGCGGACGATGCCGCGGACGTGCACCGTGAAATCCTGAAAGTTCAACGCCACACGGACGCGGGTTCCCGGCATCAGTGTCTGTGTCGTGCGCAACTGGCATCCCAGATGCGAGATGTTGACCAACTGCCCATCGAACTGTGGTGTTTCTTCGTCTTCCCATTTGTTGGAGAGACGCGCCAGGTCGGCTCGCGCTTCCTGCTCGTAGCGCGGCGCGCGGCGCTTGCCTTCGCCAGAGCCGGGTAGATTGTTCTTGCCAACGAGTTCGTAACTGTTCTCGGCTTCGCGCAGTTCTGCCTCCCAGAGCGATCGACCCGCCTCAAGACCCTGCAGGCCCATTTGACCGTCGACGCCGCTCTGCGGGCCGGACCAGACCACGCGGCAATGCATCTTGTTGCGACCGCGCTCCAAAAGCACAATGTCGCCCACGCGCAGATGGTTGCGCAACCCGCCAAGCCGAACCCCGCCGTTCGAAACGTCGTAGGTGCAGCCCATTTCGACGCGCGGCTTGCGTTTCTCATCCCAGGAAGTGATTCGCACCGGCAATGCCAGGCCGACGCGGCGTTGGAGGCTGATTTTGTGACGCGTCTTGTGTTGATTCACGACGTATGTCCCTAGTTACTGACCCCAAGCTAGCAGTCTGGCAGGGTGGCAACAACTTACCCTGATAACCTTTTCCACCACGGTTGAGTGGTTACCTTTGGGGAGTTGACCGGTTTTCGGCGTTCCACAGGTTTCTTGCGCCATGCCTTGCGTCCGGGGAGGGGGTGGGCGAAGATGCAGGCAGTTTCCCAGTGGAAGAGACACCGACAAAGAAGCTGTCTCCGGCGGCGGCAAAGCTGCGGCTGCTCAAGCGGCTGCGTTGCACGCTGCGCTGTGAGAAAGAAGCGTGGCAGGCGGGGGCGCAGCGCGTGGCGGGCGTGGACGAAGTTGGCAGAGGATCCCTTTTTGGGCCGGTGGTTGCCGCCGCCGTGATTCTGGACCCCGCGTACCGCATTCGCGGGCTGCGCGACTCGAAGCTGCTGCCCAAGGAGCGACGGGAAGAACTGGCACTGCGCATCCGCGAACGCGCCTTGGCCTGGGCGGTGGCCAGCGTGGATTCCGAAACCATTGATCGCATCAACATTTACCAGGCCTCGCGGCTGGCCATGCGGCTGGCGGTGGCGGAGCTTGCGCTTGTGCCCGATTCCCTGCTGGTGGATGCCATGACGCTCGATTGGGAAGGCTCGCAGCGAGCACTGATTCATGGCGATGCGCGTTCGGCTTCCATTGCGGCTGCTTCGATTGTGGCCAAGGTGGAGCGCGATCGCATGATGTGTGAGATAGACAGTTTGTATCCGCAGTATGGGTTGGCTAGTCACAAGGGGTATTCAACCCCGGTCCACCTGGCGGCGTTGAAGGAACATGGGCCTAGTCCGCTGCACCGGCGGTCGTTTGCACCGGTGTGGAATGCGCAAGAAGTGCTGGGATTCATGCTGGAGGATGAGGCTATGGTGGAAACAATTCCCGCGAGTCTGATTGATGCACCGGAGAGGGCTTAGTCGCTCAGATCACGACCATACACTCTGTGGGGCATAAGGATCCGCCGTCTGCATCGGCTTCTTGCAACAGACGGAACGGGGTGGGGACGCGATTCGGCAGATGTATCCTAAGGGGACGGGTGTGGGGTAACCAAGCCAACGGTGCCGCGTCCAAGAGATTGAGGGTCAGAGCAGGCTAAGCAATGTTCGCGGAATTCAGACCAACTCGACGCAAGCGGCCGTATGTGGCCTCGGCGGCGTTGCATGGACTGTTTGTGCTGTGGCTGCTGGTGAAACCGGCGCCGGAGTTTCTCGCGCCTGCCTGGGTGCTGAGAGGTCAGGGCGGGACAGCGATCACTCGGCTCTATTGGCCTGCCGATGCGTCCCGCTCGGAGCAAGCGAAAGCGTTCCAGCATGCCTCGCGGAGGAAGGAACAGGAGACGGCGAAGACGCGGCTGACCTGGCGGCGGCCTACGCCGGTTCCTCAGGGCGAGGACGAGGTTCAGTTGTCGAAAGCGGACGTGCGGCAGACGGCGGACAGCGCGAACCGTCTGGCGCGTGCGGCAACCGCGGGGTCGCTCTTGGGGTCGCTAGCCGACGGTACGTCTTCACCGTTTGAAGTGCGGCCGGCGCTGCCTGTCGCGGAAACCGATCCCAACGTGGAACCTTCAGAGATCCCGGGTGGGGCGGGCACGATCGTGGTTGAGGTTGTAATTGACGAAACGGGAAGGATCGTGCGGAAGACGGTGTTACAGAGCCTGGGCCCCAATGTGGACGCGAAGGTTCTGGCGGCGCTGGATGGGTGGCACTTTCGACCGGCGACGCGTGACGGGGTGCCAATTCCGTCGAAGCAGGATGTGCATTATCACTTTCCGTTGTAGAGAGCTGTGAGACTCTCAGCTCTTAGCCTCTAGCTCCTGGCGCTCCCATCCGCGAGTTATGTCTCGCTACGTAGCTTTCTACTTCGCTTTGATGAAGTCGCTCATCAGGTCAGGCTTGGACGCGTCGCGTTCCAGGTGCGGAAAGCGTTCGCCGTCGTGGTAGTCGAGTTTGAAGGTGCGGAAATAGTCGGTGTTTTCGACGAGGACCTCGATGGGGTCGGAGCCGCCCTTGGCGGCGTGCAGGGCGTCGCGCCAGACTTTCGGCGTGAACTTGCGTCCGTTGACGGCGGCGATGCGCATGCCGGGGCCGATGCCGGCTTTGGTGGCCAGGGAGCCTTCTACCGTGTCACGCACCCAGCCTTGGCTGTTCAGCAGGAGGCCGACCGAGTAGCGCGAGTCCACCGTGCCACGGGCTCCATCGGCGGCGGCGCTGAGGGCCGAAGGGGTCTCGTTGTAGATCAGTTTCCAGCCGCTGCCGTCAATTCCGCCCAGGGGCGCACCCGGACCGTAGTTGGTCAGGCGTTCTGTCCAGAATTTGCGCCAGTCGTATGGAACGATGGAGTTGAGCGTGTTGACGATGTCGTCAAAAGTGTAGGTCTTCAGTTCCGGCTCGCCGCCGACGCCGCCGTGGAAGACCTGGCAGAAGTCATCCATGGATTTCTTGCCGCCGCTCTGCTGGCGCAGGATCACATCCACCCACATCCAGTTCAGCACGTCTTCATCGTAGTAATCGAGCGAGCGGCGCCAGTCCGTCCATTGGCCACCGGCGCCCTGCATGGAGGGCACGCCGTCAGCGGTGTCCTGCAGGTTGCGCCAGCTGCGGCCGGAGCGATGGTCGAGTTCGGCGGCCAGCTCGGCCACCGTGTCGCGAAATTCTTCGGGTGTGCGCAGGCCAGCGCGGGCGCCCAGAACGTCGCCGAGATACGAGGTGAGTCCTTCGTAAACCCAGAGCAGATCGTCCTGCATGGGCTTCTGGTAGTCAGGCGTGGCCAGGTCGGCAGGCCGGCGGTATTTGCCGTTCCAGGAGTGGACGTACTCATGGGAAAGCAGGCCGGCATTCAACAAGCGCTCGCTGGCGTCTACCATGCCGCGCTCGCCGACGCGGCTATCGTTCGATTCATGGTGTTCCAGCCCGAAGTGTGCCACATAGTCGCTTAATCCGTAGAGGAAGTGGTATTCGCGATAGTGCTGGGCGCCGAACAGTTTTTTCGCCTGCACTACGAGTTGCTTGTAGTGTTCGAAAAGCTCGGGGGGAGCGTCGAGAGCGGCGGCACTGTCGGCGGCAACGTCCATCTCGTGCAACGGGTCGGTGCCGATGGTTTCGATGCGCATGTACTGGCCGGTGATGACGGGAGAATCAACCAGGGTGGTCAAGGAAACGGGAGCGAATTGGATCTGCTCGGCGGCGTGCGAGGTCACGTGGAGCGGCGTGCCCAACTTCCATCCGGCGGGCAAATGCAGCGAAGCCTGGAACCTGAGTTCGTCGGAGGTGAAGCCCTCGGGGTAGAGCAGCACGGTGTTCCAGTTGACCACTGCCATCTTCTCGCTGGCGGAGGCGCCGGCAGTGTAGTGGCCTTCGGAAGCGGAGGTGAAGTCGAGGGCCGCTTCGACGGTGGTGACTCCGGGTGGGACTTCAACATGGAAGGTAAAAGCGTCAACCAGATCACGGCGCCAAGTCAGGCGGTTGCCGTTGCCAGTGAAGATGAGGCCGGTCAGGTTCTGGATGGGTCCGGTGGGACCGTGTTCGCCGGGAATCCATTTCGGGTAGTAGAGCGTGAGCGTGCCGGGAGTGGCGGGGATGACGAGATGCGCGTGGAAGATTTTGCGCGGGGCGTCAGTCGCATCGAGGGCGAGGGTAATGGTTGGAGGCGCGGGCTTGGCGGTGGGAACGGCCTTCTTGGAAGACTTCTGTGCCGAGGCAGAAATAGTCAGGAGCAGCACAGCGACGACGAGACGGAAGCGGTTCATCTTCATCTCCGAACGGTGGTTTGGCTGGGAAAGTTGGAATCTTATCAGAGGCGGCGGCGTTGGGCGCGGAATTGGCGTGCGGAGCCGCGTGGTAGCCTTCTCCGCTGAGTACGTTTCAGGAAGCCTTCTAACGAGAAACAGTCATGCTGCTGGGTCATCGTTACGTCTTTATTGCTATGTGGGTGGGATATTTCGCCTATTGGCAAGTCGTGTCCAAGAACGTCAAGGCCACGGAGCGCCGCGAGCCGCGGGCGTCAAGTCTGATACGCCTGGCTCTGATCATTGGCAGCGTGTTGCTTTGGGTCGGTTGGATTCCGATTCCTTTCCTGAACCGGCAATTTGTTCCGGAAGGCGAATGGTGCTTCTGGGCGGGTGCGGCGATCACGGCATGCGGCTTGCTTTTTTCTATCTGGGCGCGGCGACATCTTGGTGCCAACTGGAGCCGGGCTGTCAGCGTGAAAAAAGACCACGAACTCATTACCAGTGGGCCCTACGCCCTGGTTCGCCATCCCATCTATACCGGGCTGCTGACGGCGATGGTGGGCTGCGCTCTGTCTCTTGGCAAGTGGCGGGGGATCGTGGCTTTGGTGCTTGTCTTCGTCGCCCTATGGCGCAAATTGAGTCTCCAAGAGCGCTGGATGCGTGAGCAATTCGGCGAGACTTATGAGGCTTACTCGCGGCGGGTCAAGGCGCTGGTGCCGTTTGTCGTCTGATGGGACGCGTCTGCTTCACACACTCTAGGCATGGCCAACTGCTATCATCACCCGGTGAGCCGGCGCGGAAAGTTCATTACGTTTGAGGGGCTCGATGGTTGCGGCAAGAGCACGCAACTGGAAAAGCTGGCGGCAGCGCTGCGGGCGGATGGTTTGGAAGTCGTGGTGACGAGGGAGCCGGGCGGCACGGCGAGTGGAGAACGGATCCGGCAGATTCTGCTGGATTCGGCGACGACCGGGCTTTCGCCGCTCACGGAAATGGCGCTGATGTTTGCTTCGCGGACGCAACATCTGCGGGAAGTCATTCTGCCGGGGTTGCACGTGGGGAAATATGTACTGTGCGACCGCTTTACCGATTCCACCGAGGCTTACCAAGGCGGCGGGCGGAAGCTGGGCAGCCAGGCTGTGCTCGACTTGCACCGGATCTTGTGCGAGAACGTGTGGCCGGACCTGACCATTCTGATGGAGAGCGACGTCTCGGCAAGCGTACAGAGGGCGCGGCGGCGGAACCAACTGAAGGCCAATGACGGGAGCGGCGAATCCGATGAGAACCGGTTTGAGCAGGAGAGCCGGGCGTTCTTTACCCGCGTGCATGACACGTTTCATGTGATCGCTCAGCGTGAGCCAGGGCGGGTGGTGGTCGTGAATGCGCGGGGGACACCGGAGGAAACGCACGGGCGCATATTGGAGATTGTGCGGACGCGATTCAAGCTGGCGGCGAAGAGCGCTTAACCCGGTCAAGAACGATACCGGCGCGAATGAGAGGGCGCTATGGGCAGATTGAAGACCGTTCTCGTCGTCGGGATTCTGGCTGCGGTGGCAGGCAAGGTACTGCTTGATGGGCTAAGACGTAAGAGTCAGCAGAGGGGCAACGAGGCCCTCAGGGACGACATCAAGGCGAACCTCTATGTCTTGGTCTCCGAGGGAAAGTTTATTGAAGAGCCTCTGCGGATTTTGCCATTCGACTTCGCCACCGTTCGTGTCGCCGTCAAGAACGTGCTGTTCTGCTTTACGCGCGGCCGCGATGAATTGAGCGTGCTGGTATCGCCCTGCCATGCACCCGGCGAGTCACACCTGCTAGCCGTTGTCATCGCGGGACTCGAATCGAGAGACGGAGCCTGGCCGGAATCCATGAACTCGTTTCCGCGGATCGCGGCCGTGCTGCTTCCCCGGCTGGACGCGTTGAACCAAGCTTTTGCTAAGGACCAGTATGCGGAATTTAAGAAGAAGCTCTGAGGTGGCCCCGGCCATCAAGGGCGGTCTCGCCGGTGGCCACTTCCGAAGACGCTGGCTGTAGTCTGTTGGAGCGACGCCGAGCTGTGAACTGCAAACGAATTGTGGTGACCCTTGTCCTTCGCTGACTTTCACGGCAATGCCACTGTTCTTGAGCGCCTGCGCGAGGCGCTGGCGCGGGACCGCTTTCCGCACGGGGTGATCCTCTCGGGTCCGACAGGGGCGGGCAAGTACACGCTGGCGCTGATGCTGGCGCGGGCCATGAACTGTCTGGAGCCGCCGAAGGGTGATCTGCCGGATTTCTGCGGAAAGTGCTCGAACTGCCAGCGCATCGGGCAGTCGGAGGATCTGGCAGCGCGTTTTGCCGAGGCGGTGGAAGCGCGCGAAGGTTTGCGCGAGACGGATAAGAAAGAAACGCGCATTTTTGTGCAGACGCATCCGGATGTCGTGGTCATTCCGCCCGATCCGCCGCAGCTGATGATCAAGGTCGATCAGGTGCGGCATGTGATCGAGAACATCTACTTCCGGCCGAGCCATGGGCGGGAGCGGGTGTACATCTTTACCGACTCGGCGTTTATGAAAGAGGCGGCCAATTCCCTGCTCAAGATTCTGGAGGAGCCGCCGGACTTCGCCACGTTGTTTCTGCTTACGGAAAATTCCGGAGAACTGCTGCCCACGATCCGGTCGCGCTGCGTGACGTTCACGCTGGCGGCGCTGCCGGTGACGGAGATTGAGAGCTATCTGGCGGAGCATCGCAAAGACTGGAATCCGCGCCAGACGGCGCTGGTGGCAAGGCTGAGCGGGGGCGCGGTGGGGCGGGCGCGGAGTTTCAACCTGGAAAGCTACTCGGCGGCGCGGGCGCACGCGCTAATCCTGCTGAATTCTGCGTTACAGGGCGGGGAGCATAGCGAGCTGTTCAAAACGACGGAAACTTACCGTGCCGGGGCGGACGGACGAGAAAAGACGGAACAACTTCTCCGGGGTTTGTACTCCCTGCTTGAGGACCTGCTCTGGATCCACGAAGGCTCCGCCGAGCTGGTTCGGAACACCGACATTCTGGGCGAGTTGAAGCGATTGTCGGCGGGCGCTGATTTTGCCTGGGTTGCGGCAGCGAGCGAGCGGTTGGCGGAAGTGGAACGGGGGATGCGCCGCAATCTTCTGCGGTCCTTGTCGCTCGATGCCTTCGCTACGGCCTTGGAACGAGCGTGATCTGCGTCACTGCGCGGCTTTTGCCTGATCCTCTACCCTCAAGAGCACGTGGCGCCTGCGGGCGATCATGGTACGAGTGGGGGCCTTTTCGAGGGATTGTCTCCGTGGCGCTGCTGTGGTAGCGTAACGGCAGTTTGTCACTCCCTCAGTCTCCACAATCCTTGAGATGTGTTGTGGCGATGTTGCGTGGGATCTTTGCGCCACGGATTCGCGCCCAGGTGAACCGATGAAAGAGCCAGCCGAAGCATATTCGCAGGAGCGGAGTTCGCAAGCGGAGTTCGCGAGCCGGAAGCTGATCCGTCCGGCGTTCAACCGCTCGGAAACGAATCACGGAAGAAACCACAACCATGCGGCTCACGGCCCCGGCGGAGGCGAATCGCGGGGCGGCGGAGCGAAGAAGGCAGTGCCGGCGGAAACGACGCACGCCGAGAACTTCTACTACCAGAAGCAGATGCAGTCGAAAACGCAGATGGTGGTGGTGCTGCGCGACGGCGAAGAACTGCATGGGGTCATCGAGTGGTATGACCGGGCGTGCCTCAAGCTGGTGCGCGATGGATCGACGAACGTTCTGATTTACAAAGCAGCCATCAAGTACATGTATAAGGAAGGCGAAGAGGCGCGATAGGGCTCTGGTTTCTTCTCTCGCCCGGTGCTTTGGCACCGGGTTCTGTTTTTGGTGCCTTCCGGAAACGTTCGACCGGACCGTGCGGGTCCCTCCCCCTTCCAGAATTTTCTAGCAGCGACTAGGATTGTGGGGTCAATTTTCTAACCCATCCGTCTCGATCGAGGGAACCATGATCCGCTTCAAGGTAAACGGAAAAGAGAAGACGTTTGACGGCGATCCCGAGATGCCGCTGCTGTGGTATTTGCGCGACGTGCTCGGGCTAACGGGAACGAAGTTTGGCTGCGGCGTGTCGATGTGCGGCGCCTGCACGGTGCACAAGGACGGAGAGGCGATTCGCTCCTGCACCACCGCGCTGAAGGACGTGAGCGGGGCTGAGATCACAACAATCGAAGGCATCGCCGTCATGCATCCGGTGCAGAAGGCGTGGATGGAGATCAAGGTGCCGCAGTGCGGCTACTGCCAGACGGGGCAGATCATGCAAGCGATCTCGCTGCTCAAGGACAACAAGCATCCGAGCGACGAGGATATTAACAACGCCATGACGGGCAATCTCTGCCGCTGTGGGACCTACCAGCGGATTCGGGCGGCCATCCACCAGGCTGCGAAGGAGATGGCATGAAAATCATCGAGAATGTGAGCCGTCGCGGATTTTTGCAGGGGGCGCTGGCGAGCGGAGTTTTCGTGCTGGGCGCGCGGCTGGTTCCGGATGCGTTGTGGGCAGCGGACGAGCCGGCTGCTCCGGCTCCGCTGCTACCGAGTTTGTGGATGGCGATTGCGGCCGACGGGACGGTGACCATTGTGGCACATCGTTCGGAGATGGGTTGCGGAAGCCGCACGGCGCTGCCTCTGGTGCTGGCGGATGAGCTCGGTGCGGACTGGAAGCGGGTGAAGATCGAGCAGGCGTTGGGCGATCCGAAATACGGCGGGCAGGATACGGATGGGTCACATTCGGTGCGTGACAGTTTTGACCTGATGCGAGAAACGGGGGCGGCTGCGAAGCTCATGCTCATCCGCGCGGCGGCGGTTAAATGGGGAGTGCCGGAGAACGAGTGCGGGGTGAGTGAGCCGCACTTCGTGACGCACAAGGCCAGCGGGCGTAGAGTCGGGTTCGGCGAACTGGCGGAAGCGGCGGCTGGTCTACCGGTTCCCAAACGCGAAGACCTCAAGCTGAATCCGCGCAGTGCGTGGCGGTATATCGGAAAGGACAACAACGTCCTTTACGATCTTCCGGACATGCTGACGGGTAAGGCCGTGTTTGGCATGGACGCCAAGATGGACGGCATGGCGTATGCCTCGATCGAGCATCCTCCGGTGCTGGGCGGGACGATTAAGTCGCTTGACGACAAGGAGGCTTTGAAGGTTGCAGGCGTGAAGCAAACCGTAACCATCGATACCTTCAAGCCCCCACATATGTTCCAGCCCCTGGGTGGGGTGGCGGTGATTGCCGATAACACCTGGGCGGCGTTTCAGGGACGCAAGAAACTGAAGATTGACTGGGAGCACGGACCGCACGCAGCCTACAACAGCGACCAATACCGCAAGACCCTGGCGGAAACGGCTCGGAAACCGGGGGGGCACGTGGTGCGCAGCATCGGCGACGTGGATGCCGAGTTCGTCAAGGGCGGAAAAATCATCGAGGCGGAATACTATGCGCCGCACTTGGCGCACGCATCGATGGAGCCTCCAGTAGCGGTGGTGGATGTGCGCGACGGCAAGGCTACCTGCTGGGCGCCGACGCAGAATCCGCAGGAAGTGCAGAACACGCTGTCATCAGTGCTCGGAATCAAGAAGGAAGACGTGGCCTGCCATGTCACTCTGCTCGGTGGCGGGTTCGGACGCAAGTCAAAGCCCGACCAGGTGGCCGAGGCGGCGGTGCTCTCGAAGAAACTCGGCAAACCCGTAAAAGTCGTATGGACGCGCGAAGACGACATTCGTTGCGACTTCTACCATTCCGTTGCCGCCATGTACATGAAGGCGGCAGTGGGCGAGAATGGCATGCCCACGGCGTGGCTGCAGCGGTCGGTGTTCCCGCCGATTGATTCCACCTTTACGGCGGGCGCGCAGTATGGCGATGGCGAGATGGACCTCGGCTGGGCCGATGTACCGTTCGATCTGCCGAACCATCGCGCAGAAAATGGACCGGCGGATTTTCATGTGCGCATCGGGTGGCTGCGCTCGGTCGATAACATCTATCACGCATTTGCGATGCACTCGTTTGCGGACGAACTGGCGCACAACGCCGGGAAAGATTCCGTCGAGTACCTGCTCGCCCTGATCGGGCCGGACCGCAAGATTGACTTTACCGGCAGCAAGTTCACGAACTACGGCGCTTCCTTTGACCAGTACCCCTATGACACGGCGCGTCTGAAACGCGTGGTGCAGATGGCAGCGGAGAAAGCCGGTTGGGGCAAGCGCAAGATGGGCAAGGGGCGCGGCTTGGGGATTGCGGCGCACCGGTCGTTCCTGACGTACGTGGCCACTGTGGTTGAGGTCGAGGTCGACGGCAAGGGGCAGGTGGGCATCCCGAGCGTGTGGACAGCGGTGGATGCGGGGACTGTCGTCAGTCCGGATAACGTTCGCAACCAGTTTGAGGGAGCGGCGGTGTTCGGCACGAGCCTGGCGCTGTTCAGCGAGATCACGGCGACCAACGGCGTGATCAACCAGAACAACTTCGGCAACTACCGGCTGACGCGGATGAACCGGGCGCCGAAGCATGTCGACGTGCAGATCGTGGATAGTGAGGCTCCGCCTGCAGGTGCCGGAGAGCCAGGCGTGCCGCCATTTGCTCCGGCGCTATTCAACGCAGTGTTTGCCGCGACGGGGAAGCGCGTACGGGAGATGCCGTTGGCGAAGACGAAGCTGGTGTAACAGGACTGCTACTGCGCAAGGCGGAAAGACGAAACGCCACAGCGCGAAATAATTTGCAGTGAGGTCCGAAACCGTGCCCGACAGAATTGACCTTGCGTTTGCGGCACTGTTCTCCGTGGTGGGAGCCGTGCTGGACTATTTTGTGTTCTGGCCGCGCATGCGGAGAGCAATGGAGAGCGGCGTTCCGAGGGCGCGGATCCGTGCCTACCGCTTCCTGATGGTGATGGAATGGCTGCTGGCGGGGTGCGTGTGGGCCCGGTGGCTGGCGCTGGACCGGACGTGGGCGTGGCTCGGGCTGGCTTGGCCGGAGGGCTGGCGCCAGGGCTTGAACTGGTTGGTGGTTGCAGCCGTCGTGTGCTTGCTGGTTGCGCAGACGCGATCGCTGGCAAAACTCAGTGAGGAACGGCGCGTGGCACTGCGCCCGAAGCTCGAACATGTTGCGACGCTCCTGCCGCGCACTTCGGAAGAGCATCTCTGGTTCGTTGCCCTGAGCGTGACCGCAGGTGTGTGTGAAGAGCTTCTGTATCGCGGATTTCTCATCTGGGTACTGCGACCGTCTCTGGGTTTGTGGCTGGCGGCGGGAATGAGTGTGCTGCTGTTCGGAGCCGCTCACTCTTACCAGGGGGCGAAGGGCACAATTCAGGCGACGGTAATGGGAGTTATCTTCAGCGGACTCACGTTGCTGACAGGTTCGATCCTGGGCGCGATGGCGGCCCATGCCCTCGTCGATATTCTGGGCGGAACATCGGGATACCAGCTCCTGCGAGAATCACCAACGGCGTGACGGGATTACTTTCTCTTGGCCGTAATGGGAGGACTTAACGGGCGCCGGATGGGAACGAGCGCGCCCTTCGAAGGATCGGCGGCGAGGTTGGCGCGGGTCAGGACTTCCTTCTGGATGTACTGCACGAAATCCTGAATCTGGTATTGCATTTCTTCCATGCGCTCGCGCATCTGCAAAATGATGGCGATGCCCGCAATGTTCACGCCCAGGTCGCGGGCGAGCGAGAGGATGAATTCCAGCCGCTGCAGGTCTTCGTCGGTGTAGAGGCGCGTGTTGCCCTCCGTGCGCGAGGGCTTGAGCAGGCCTTCGCGCTCGTAGAGGCGCAGGGTCTGGGGATGGATCTCGTACATCTCGGCGACGGACGAGATCATGTAAGCGCCCTTAGATTTACGCTTGGTCATCGTCCTCTAATTTACAACAGTGCTCGCGGCGGACCTATGCGATCTGCCCGTACTCCTGCCGTCCGACTTTGTAGGCTTCGCGGACAAAACTGGCAAGGACGCGGTCGATGTCAGAAAGTTCGGCGAGACGGATGCGGTGGACGTAGTCGCTGGGCGGATAGAACTCGATCTTGTACAGGCGAGCGTGGTCGCGGCGACGCTTGAGCCAGAGGCCGACGTCGAGCCATTTCTTGCGCACGATGACGCTGACAAACCGGCCGCGGGTTTGGAAGACGATGCGCGTTTTCTGGGCGTAGACGGTGGCGGGGCCGACGTTCTGCACCTGCTTCTTGAATTCCTGGAACAGGCGTCGCACCGCGGGGTCCTTGCCGCGAAAGTGGTCGGCGAAGCGGTACCGCCCGCAGGAGTGCCACAGGTTGCGGGTCACGAAACGGTGACCGCAGCGCGGGCAGGTCCATAGCGATTTTCTTGGCATCGGCCGGACTCCGTGGGGTATTGTACGCGGGCGTAACCCAGCGCCTAAGCAGTTCCTATGCCGGGTGCGTCGCGGGTAGACTGAATGCTTTCGGTGAACGCAGATAGCGGAGCCTAGGGAGGTCCATGCCAGAACTGCCCGAAGTAGAAACGGTGGCGCGCGGACTCGCCAAGCGCATCACCGGCGATGTCATCGAATCGGTGTGGATCGGCGCCAAACGGCAGCCGCTGAAGTCGCCGGCAAGACTGATTGCCGACACGCTCGAACACAAACGCATCGCCCGTGTAGGACGGATGGGGAAGCATATTGTGTTCGAGTTGGCGGAGGGTGATGGCGGAGTGGCGGCGGAGGGAAAACATGCACGGGCGGGGACGCCCGTGCCTCCATTGATGCGAGCGCAGTGGATCGTGCATCTGGGGATGACGGGGCGGATGCTGGTGTGTGACCCGGACCAAGCGGCGGTCAAGCATACGCACCTGGTGGCGCGGCTGGCATCGGGGAAGGAAGTACGGTTCATTGATCCGCGAATGTTTGGCAAGCTGCAGGTCGTCGAGCGGGCGGACTTCGATCCGGGCGGGCGGGAGCCGCTGGAAACCGATCGTGAGACGTTCATCGCCATGTTTCGCGGGCGCAAGACCCCCATCAAGAGCGCCCTCCTGAATCAGAAACTCTTACGCGGGATCGGAAACATCTATGCCGATGAGGCGCTGACCCGAGCGGGCATCCGGCCGCGACGGCGCGCCTCCTCGCTGACACGGGATCAGCTGGGAAAGCTTTTCGCTGGTGTACAAAAAGTATTGCGTGAGGCCATTGCACTGGGCGGATCCTCAGTCTCAGACTACGTAGGAGCCGACGGCGAAGAAGGGTTCTTCCAGTTGCAACATCGCGTCTACGGACGGGAAGGCGAACCATGCCTGAAGTGCAAGGCGGCAATCAAACGCGTGGTGATCGCGGGCCGAAGCAGCCATTACTGTCCGAAGTGCCAGAAGTGAGAAGAAGACGGGTTTTGGATTTTAGATCCTTGATTTCAGATTCCGGCGACGTTGGCGTTACGGAGTCCGAGAATTTGAGCTACGAAGCGAAAGCTAAGAGCTGGAAAGCTCAAATCAATTCAATAGGCACACATCTTGCTTCCTATGACGACTTTCGGAATCGGCGTTGATCTCGGCGGTACCAACCTAAGGATTGCGGCCATCGATGAGGAGGCGCAACTGCTGGAGAAGATTACGTTGGGGTCGAAGGCGTCGCGCAAGCGCGATGACGTGATCGATGCCATGTGCGTGGCCATTCAGACGCTGGCCAAAAAGTATTCGCGCCATGGGAAACTCGCCGGCATTGGCGTAGGCGTCGCGGGCATTATCGATCTGCGAAGCGGCATGGTGCGCGGATCGCCGAATCTGCCGGGTTGGATCGACTATCCGGTACGCGCCGAAATCGAACACCGGTTGAAGACGGCCGTGATCCTGGAAAATGACGCCAACGTCGCTGCCCTGGGCGAGAAGTGGCTGGGTGCGGGGCGCGATTATGAAGACATGGCCATGATCGCACTGGGCACGGGCGTGGGCGGCGCGCTGGTATTGAATGGACGCATCTGGCACGGCATGAACGGCATGGCGGGAGAGTTTGGCCACGCTACCGTGGAACCCGAAGGCCCGCCCTGCAAATGCGGTAATCGGGGATGTCTGGAGCAGTACGCGTCGGCCACGGCGATCGTGCGCATAGCGCGAGAAGCAATCAGCAGCGGACGTGGCGGGGCACTGAACAAAGCGGCGAAGAGCGACGGTGGGTTGCACGCGCAGGCGGTCTACGATCTAGCGATCCAGGGCGACCCCGAGGCGCAGAAGATCTTCCGGCAGGTAGGACGCGCACTCGGTATCGCCCTGGCATCCATGGTCAACGCGCTCAATCTACCCATCTACGTTGTGGGCGGCGGTGTTTCGAGCGCGTGGGAGCTGTTTGCGCCCAGTATCTTCGAGGAACTGAAGCGGCGCTCGATGGTGTACGCCGCAACCGCCCCGGCGCGACCGATGAACCGCCGTTCCGGCGCGTCGGCAAGAGTGAAGCCTTCTCCCGCGGCGCGCAAAACGATCATCATGCGTGCCGTGCTCGGCAGCGATGCCGGACTGTTTGGCGCCGCGCGCCTGCCGATGATGCCGCAATAAGCGAACGATGAGGACGATCCGAGTCATCGACCTGGAGCTGCCACCCGAGATGCGACATCACAGCGCATTGTGATAAGAACCGCAGAGGATGGCCGGGCCGGCGCGTATCATCAAGAGATACGCCAAATCCAGGAGTTCTTAGTGACCGCGACACACCCGAAGGGCACTCACGCGCGCGTCCTGCTCAGTTCAGTATTTGGTCCCTACGCACAAGACGATCAATTCGGCAGCCGCGCTATCAACCCCATGGAGCTGTATCACAATCAGGTGACGCGCGCGCAAGGCGCCTTTTCCCTGCGCATGTTTCACCGCTCCTGGGGAATCATGATGATCCAGGCGAACATTTCCGCGCCTTGCACGGTGCTCGATTTTCCCACGCGCGAAGCTTTCGTCCGCGAATTGACGACGCACCAGTATGACGTGGTGGGCATCTCTTCCATCATTGTGAACCTGGGCAAGGTGCGCGAGATGTGCCGCCTCGTGCGCGAACTCTCGCCGCAGTCGGTAATCGTGCTGGGCGGGCACGTCAGCGCGATCCCCGCGATTGAGAAGCTGGTGGATGCCGATCATGTTGTGCGCGGAGAGGGCATCTCGTGGATGCGCCACTACCTGGGCGAAGATGAAGCGGCGCCGATTCGCCATCCCGCGATTGTGTCGGGGCTGCGAACGCGGACGCTGGGGATTCGTCTACCCGAGAGAAAGGGAGCGACGGCCGCGACTATCATCCCTTCCGTGGGCTGCCCGGTGGGCTGCAATTTCTGCACAACCTCATCTTTCTTTGGCGGCAAGGGGAAATTCTTCAATTTCTACGAAACGGGCGAAGAACTGTTCCGCGTCATGTGTGAAGCCGAGGCCAAACTCAAAGTGCAGACGTTTTTCATGATGGATGAGAATTTTCTCCTGCATCGCAAGCGCGCCCTGGAGTTGCTCGAGCGCATGAAAAGTACCGGCAAGGCCTGGGGGATGGCGGTATTCGCCTCCGCCAACGCAATTCGTCAGTACACCATGAGAGAACTCGTGGAACTAGGCGTGTCCTGGATATGGATGGGCCTCGAGTCTCCGCGCGCCTCTTATGGCAAGCTCCAAGGCACCGACACGCGGGAACTCACGCGGGAGTTGCGCGAACACGGGATCCGGGTGCAGGGCTCCACCATCATCGGCCTCGAGCATCACACACCCGACAATATCGCAGGGGAGATTGAGCACGCCGTCAGCCATGACTCCGACTTCCATCAATTCATGCTGTACACGCCAGTGCCGGGTACGCCGCTGCATCGCGAGATGGAAGAGCAAGGGCGAATGCTCTCGCAAGTGGACCCGGCGGACATCCACGGACAATTCAAGTTCAATTTTGAGCACGCAGCCATATCGCGGGAGGACTCAAAACGCTTTCTCGATTGGGCATTCTGGCGCGATTTTGAGCGCAACGGGCCCAGCCTCTACCGCATGTGCCAGACCGTGCTGCAGGGATGGAGACGTTACCGCGACGATCCCGATCCGCGAGTGCGCGAGCGCTTTGCGCGAGAGGCGGCAAAACTGCGCAGCACCTATAACGCGGCCCTGTTTGCCATGGAGCGGCAATTCCGCGAGGTAAACCACAGCGTCAGTGAGCAGATCCACTCCCTGCGCAAGCAGGTGGAAAAGGAATTTGGGGTGGGCACGCGCCTGAATTCCTGGATTCTGGGTCCACTACTCTTGTGGAGCACGCGCCGCGAGGAACGCCGCCTCGCTGCCGGAAAGACCTATGAGCCACCCTTCTTCGTCGACCGAACTAACTGGTCGGAAGCTGAGGCAACGGCTGGCTGAAGCGGTCCCTGATACGAACCAGCGCAAAAAGCGACGCGGAGGACCCCGCGTCGCTCAAGAAGATCAATCTGGCTATGCTGTCGGTTCGGGTTGCGGTTCGTCTGTAGTAGCCCATCCCTGCGGTTTGAGCAAGTAGCTCACGCCGTAGGCCGCCACGCCCAGGCCGATCACGAGAACACCGAAAGCGAACGAACTCATGCCTAGAACAGACTCGTGCTGGCCGCGAATAATGGAGAACACGAGCAAGGCCGCCGGTGGCACGCCGATGAGGATGGCGCCGGGCAAGCCTCCGGGAACGCGGAACGGACGGTGCAGGCTGGGCTCGCGCAGGCGTAGAGCAACGAGCGCGACGAATTCCAGCATAAGGCTTGCGCCATAGATCAGGATATCGAGCGTGACCAGGCGCTCGAAACCGAGACCCAGGCAGAGAGCCCAGCAGAAAGCGAGAAAGAGGATGGCGACCCACGGAGCGCGGCTGCGCGGATGCAGTTTGCCGAAGACCTGGGGCAGCATGCCATCCTGCGCCATGGCGAGGGGTAGGCGCGAGTAGCTCATGACCAGGGCGTTGAACATGCCGAAGCCGCTCATCATGCCGCCGAGAATGAGTGCGGCACGCAAGAGTGGACCGCCGAGCATGCCAGCAATGTCGGCCCAGAAGCCGGTGTCCCAGGCGGAGGGCGAAAGGCCGGTCATCCACATGGCAGCGACGGGAACGATGTAGCTGAGCGCGACGATGCCGACAGCCACCAGCATGGCGCGAGGGTAGGTGCGCTGTGGGCGTTCCACTTCCGTCGCGATGGTGGAGGCGTTGTCCCAACCCATGTAGTTCCACATGCAGATGAGCAGGCCGCCAAGGATGTCGACGTTCGAGGTGGTCGGCCTAGTGACGACGTTCGCCAGCGCGCCCAGCTTGAAGGGCGCGAGCACGACGATGGCAACGAACGGGGCTGAAAGCGCGAGGAACATCCAGAGCGAGGTCGTGGAGACGACCTTCACGCCGGCGATGTTCAGTGCGCAGCAGGCGATAACGACCGCGAGGCCCACGAACCAGCCGCGGTTCCCTTCCGCAAACCACGGGAACATGCGGGTGAGGTAGACCACGAACAATGTGGGATAGATGGCCATGTCGAAAATGGAAGCGGCCAGCGAGAGCCAGGCTTCCTGGAATCCCCAGAAATTGCCGAGAGCGCGACGCACCCAGGCGTAGTAGCCGCCTTCTTTGGGCAGCGCGCTCGAAAGTTCGCCGATCATGAACGCGGTGGGCAGGCTCCAGAGCACGGGCGTAAGCAGAAGGATCGCGATGGCGCGCAGGTAGCCGGCGCCATGCACGGTGTCTTCTGTGCCGTAAGTGCCGCCGGAGACCATGAAGAAGGTCGCAGCGACCAGGGGCCACAGCGTGAGGCGAGAGAAGTTCCTTTTCTGGGATGGGACCGCGGAGGGGACGATTTGCGGTTTCCAGGACGTGGCGCTAGCAGTTGCCAATTTCTA
>Ga0075015_100000037_pt1 | contig 28192 bp, 23 predicted proteins | sample AleBraG_ABR_2013_FD_71476 | JGI IMG/M metagenome (GOLD analysis project Ga0075015, IMG submission 71476) | Freshwater sediment microbial communities in response to fracking from Pennsylvania, USA - Alex Branch Run_MetaG_ABR_2013 | ecosystem: Environmental > Aquatic > Freshwater > Creek >...
CGGAAACCAGGCATCTCATGGACGCAAAGCGATTGGCGAAAATGAAACCCGGCGCTCTGCTGGTGAATGCGGCGCGCGGCCCCCTTGTGGCTACGGAGGCATTGCTCCAGGCGCTGCAGGAAAAAAGAATTCGTGCCGCCCTCGATGTAACCGATCCGGAACCGCTGCCGGCGGGACATCCTTTATGGAGTGCGCCCAATCTGCTGATCACGCCGCACGTGGCGGGAGACAGCCCGAACTTCATGAAGCGCGCATTTAAACTGGCAAGCCAACAGGCGGAACGCTATACCCGCGGGGAGCCACTGCTGAACGTCGTAACCGGGGAGTACTAGACGAATAGAGCTTGTTGGAGCAACACGACAGACAGCACAGTGAATCCATATGATATTATGATTGCCTCAAGATTCATCCATTTCGTTGCGAAACCCGGGATGTACGCGTTGATGGGGCCACGTCACCTAGGAACGGAGTTTTGATATGCGACGTTTGCACCTCTCCATTATTATAGTGCTGTCGCTCGTAGCATTGCTCTCCTACTCTTTACGGGCTCAGACCGGCGCATCGAGCAGCCTGGTACTGGTGGCGAATAAGGGCGACAACAGTCTGGGCCTTATCGATCCTGTCGCCGGGAAGCAACTGGCTGAGATACCCGAGGGTGGCGTAACCGGGCACGAAGTAACCACGTCGCCCGACGGAAAACTTGCCTATGTACCGATCTATGGAAACTCCGGCGTGGGCCAGCCGGGCACTGACGGCACCAATCTTGTAGTCATCGATCTTGCAACGCGGAAAGTAGTGGGCAATATCGATTTCGGCAAAGGTGTGCGTCCCCACCTCCCGGTGATCGGCCCGAAAAATGGCCTGCTTTATGTTTCGACCGAGCTCAATCGTTCGATCACTATTATCGATCCCGCCACACTGAAAATTATCGGTTCGATTCCGACCGGTCAAGAACAGTCCCACATGTTTGCCATCACGCGCGACGGACGCCGTGCCTACACTGCAAACGTAGGACCCGGCACCGTATCTGTACTCGACCTTGAAGCGCGAAAGACAATCACGATCATTCCGGTCTCTCCACAAATTCAACGCATCTCGCTTTCTGTCGATGACAGCCTGATTTTCACCTCCGATGTAACCAAGCCTCAGCTGGCCGTGATCGACACCGCCACCAACAAGATCAAGACGTGGGTTCCGCTGCCAGGTCTGGGCTACGGATCGGCTCCCACGCCGGATGGCCGATGGCTGGTCATCGCTCTGCCTCTGATCCACCAGGTGGGAGTGGTGGACCTCAGCACCATGACAGTCGCGCACACCATCGACCTTCCGACCAGGCCGCAAGAGGTTTTGGTGTCTCCTGATAACAAGGTGGCCTACGTCTCGTGCGACCAGAGTGGAAAAGTCGCTGTCATCAGTCTTTCAGATTGGAAAGTAAAGACGATTATTGACGCAGGCCCGGGCGCGGACGGGCTTGCACTTGCCGTTGCGCGGTAAGAAAACGGCCGCTTAAGTGAATACTCACGCAGCGAATCGAGGGAACAGAATGAACGGAATACACCGAATGAAACTGCTGTGCGGCAGTTTCGCTTGCCTGGCGTTGTCTTTCTTCGGCGTTGCCTCGTTGCCGATGTCCGCCCAGGTGGTTGCCAAACCTCCAGTCACCACACCGAGCGCGGGTGGAAACAGCTTCGACGGTCCCGGAGATGTGCGCTATCAGGCAGACCGAGATTCGCAGGACAGAAGAATCGATATGTTTATCGGTGACTGGCGCGACTCCATGCCTCGTCACGTCTTCGGCTCGCTCGTCCTGCGGGACATTCTGACTCGAGGAGACAATTTCGCCCCGCCGCAGCCCGGCGCTCTCCTCCAGGCCGCCAATTACCTCGCCTATGGCCGGCTTCAGCCGCGCGATTCCACCATACCTTCTCGGTTGGACGGTGAGCAGATCGTCTACTACATTGTCGGCGGCAGCGGAGAAATAACAGCGGGCGGCAAGACCGCTACGCTTCACAAAGATATTGCTGTCTTCGTGCCGGCAAATCTCGAGTTCGTGATGAAGAACACTGGCAACGAAGATCTCACCATGTATGTCGTCAGTGAGCCCACTCCCCACGGCTTCGTGCCGGGAACTGCGATGCTGGTGACGGACGAGAGACAAGTTCCAGTGAGAACTCCGATGGCTGCGTCTCCCTACACAATTCCAGGCGCATCGGGCCACTGGGCGCATATCGTGAGAGACCTCTTTTCGAAAACGGACGGGCTGGCCACGATAGGGGACATCATCACCGTGACCATCGACCCTTTGACCATGGGCGAACCGCACCCACACAATCCGGGACAGGAAGAAATCTGGGCGGCCATTGATGGCAACAGCCTGGCTTTCATCGGCTCGGAGTTGCGGGTCCAGCGTCCGGGAATGGCCTACATGATTCGGCCCGATCATTCCATGACGCATTCGAACATCAATTCCGGAGACACACCAGTCAAGTTCCTCTGGTTTTCAGGCTCCTCGATCAAGAAGTAATTTCGGAAGACCGGCATGCCACGAAAGTCCCCCAAGAACGCGATGGCATTGCTGTTTGCTCTGTTCGTACTCGTCGTTTTGCAGCTTAGTTGCGTTCGCAAACACCCTTCAACCATTCGCCTGGCCGGAGACGAATGGTTTCTCGATTCCCTCACCAAGACCGGACTGATCGCAGACTTCGAACAGAAAAACGGCGTTCGCATCGAGGTTGTACACAAGAACGATCTCACGATCATGAGTGAACTTGATCGCGGCCCAAGTAGAGGCGACACGTTAGACGTGATCGTAGTGCGACACCGGTTGCTGGGCGCGCTAGTTCAGAAAGGCCAAGTCCAGCCCATCGATTCTTTTCTCACCGACTCGTCCCTGCACGACGCCGGCTTCATGCCGCAGGAGCAACTCTTCACCAACTGGTGGCGGGAACTCAGTTCCTACAGAGGCAGCACATACGGATATCCCTACACCGGCCTGACGACTTTCCTGTGCTATCGCAAAGATCTTCTGAACGACCCCGCCAACCAACGCTCCTTCAAAGCGCGCTATCACCGGGACCTCAAGCCTCCCGCGACGTGGCAGGAATACACGCAGTTAGCAGAGTTCTTCACCCGCCCCGGCGAGCATTTCTATGGCACTTATACTCAGGGAAAGCAGGGTCTCGCGCTCTGGTACGAGTGGCTCAACCTGATTTATTCCTTTGGTGGAAACATCCTCGATAATCAGCACGGATGGGAATACGGCGACGTCGTGATCAATTCTCCTGAAAACGTTACCGCCACCGAACAGTTCGCCAGACTAATTGCTTTCAGCCCGCCCGACACGCTGAATTACGGTTGGGGTGAAGCCCAGTCTGCTCTGCAGCAGGGACACGTATTCATGGGTCTGCTGTGGAGCGATCAGGCGCCTTTTCTGGAGGATCCCGCCGTGTCGAAGGTGGCCGGCAAGATCGGTTACAGCCTCGTCCCTTCGAACACCGGCAAGCCCTTCAGCCAGTTGGAAGGTCTCACTTGCCTGATCCCGACCGAATCGAAACATCCGCGAGACGCCTACAAGTTTCTGGAATGGGCCATGTCCGCGCGTGTCCAGGATCAACAGCAGCTGCACGGAAGTTCATCGATCAGAAAATCGACTTATGATGACCCGGCAGTCGTCGCTCTTCCCTACACTTCCTCGTTCGTGGCCAGCATTCCCGTCGGGAAAGCGAAACCGACAATACCGCAATCCGCCGAGATGACGGAAGCGATGGAGCGTCGAGTTTTCGAGATCGTCAGTGGAAAGTCCTCCGCACAGGCAGGACTGGACAGCCTGGCGCTGGATCTTCAACACATTCTCGGCGACAAGGCACAGCTCCGCTATCCGGTAAGAACGACTCAGTGAGTTGAGCTCCCAGGAAAAGCTTGAGCCCCACACTGCGAGTCACTTTGAGAGACTGTTTGGCAATTGAGGATGAGAGGAGCAGCGTGACAAAAACGAGAATGTTTCTCATGTCCCTGGCGCTTTGCGCTCTGCTGTATTCGCCTGCATTTGCGCAAACCACGGGAGACCGCGTTGATCTCTACTTTGGCGACTGGCCTACATCGCCGTCACGGATAACGCACGGCGCGCTTGAGGCGCGGGAAATTCTCACGCGTGGCGATGCAATGAGCCCGGCGCAAAAAGCGCGGTTCTTCGTTTCATCAACTCATACGCTTACGCCACACTGGCGCCGCACGCTTCGACGAAAGCGGAGCGACTCGACGGGCAGCAGGAGATTTACTTTGTTCAATGCGGTAAGGGAATCGCGCGTGCAGGCGGCCAATCCGTAGACTTGTATCAAAATATGGCTATTCTGGTCCCCGCCGGATTGGAGTTCAAGCTCGAAAACACTGGTGACCAGCCGATGACGATGTACGTGATCAATGAACCGACGCCGTCCGGCTTCCGCCCCAACAAGAGCATCCTGGCCAGGGACGAGAATCAATTGCCGATCTCTTCCAGCAGCGGCATGTGGGCTCATATCGTAAAGACGCTGTTTGTAGCCGCCGACGGTCTCGGCACTCTGCAGGCCGTCCTGACGGTCACTCTCGATCCCCTCACCTTGGGCAAACCACACCCGGTCCCCGATGAGGACTCGAACGAAATTGAGGAGGTATGGACCGCGCTCGATGGCACGAGCCTCGCACTCGTGGGCAATCAGCTACGCCGGCAAACCCCTGGGATGGCATATTTGCATATCCCGGATAACAAGACCCCGCACACCAATATCAACAGCAGCGAAGATTCTCAGGACAAATTTCCTTACTTTGCCCACTACCGCAGTCACGAACCGCGAAAATAGAACTGACACGGAGCTATCAGAATGCATAGAGGAACGCTCGTTCTCTTGGCAGCGTCAGGACTGATCTTCGCCTTGTACTCGCCGATGAGGGCGCAAACAAAAAGCATTCGTTCTGATGGCACGGTTGCTCAGACTCACTCCACCTGGAGCGACTATGCGAGCGCTTCCGATGCCTCGCAGTATTCTTCGCTATCTCAAATAAATCGCTCTAACGTTGGCAAGTTGCAGGTTGCGTGGAGTTATCCAACCAGCGACGGGAACAAATACTTATTTAACCCGATCGTGGTCGACAGAACGATGTATGTTCTTGCCCACAACAATTCAATCGTGGCGGTAGATGCAGCCACCGGTAAAGAACTGTGGATCCATCCCACCGACCCAAAGACAACGCTGATCACCAATCGTGGAATCAACTATTGGGAAAGTGCTGACCGCTCCGACCGCCCCTTGCTATTCGCGGTCGACAACTTCTTGCAGGACTTTTCACTCCGCCCGGCTTGACCGACACGGTCGAGATGCCCGGCAATAACGGCGGAGCCAATTTCCAGGGCGCGGCCGTTGACCCCGCGCATGGCACCTTGTTTGTTGTCTCGAAGGATCTTCCTTCCATGCTCAAGTTGGAGCTGAATGCAATGGAGGACGTATCCGAGGGAAGCTCTCCAGAGGAAAAAGGACACGCCGTCTTTCAATCCAATTGCCGTTTGTGTCACGGTGCGGACCTGGCAGGTCAACCACCCGCGGTACCTTCTCTGGTGGATGTCGGATCGAGACTAAGCTCTGATCAAATCCGTGCGGTCGTGACGTCCGGACGCGGCCCTATGCTGGCATTTTCCAAGTTGTCTGATGCATCTTTGGATTCTCTTTTGATGTTTCTTTCTCATCCCGCGTGGGCCCATCCGGAGGGCGCGCTGGCGTCCACTCCTGCGGAAGACGGTCCTGCCTCGAAGACCGGAACCACATCGGCCTCCTTGCCGCCGGAAAAGCTCCGCTACAGGAGCAGTTTCGGTTTCATGTTCACCAGCAGCGGACTGCCTGCTATCGCTCCGCCCTGGACTACGCTTACGGCGTATGACCTCAATAAAGGAACCATCGAATGGCAGGTGCCTTTGGGTGAAGTCCCTGAATTGGCTGCAAAAGGGTTTAAGAACACAGGCTCGCATTTTCCTAAGGTCGGCCCCGTAGTTACTGCCGGCGGGTTGATCTTCACGGCCACGCACGACCGCAAGGTTCGCGCTCTCGACTCGGCGACCGGCAAGGTGCTCTGGGAGGCGGGGGTGGGAGCCGCTCTCGAGGGCATGCCGGCGGTGTACCAGATCGACGGACGTGAATATGTTGTATTCTGCGCGGCTGCGCAAGCCACTACGCATACGCACAATCTCCCCGGGCATCCGGCATCGCAAGCGCCGATAGCGGGAGCTTACATCGCGTTTGCGTTACCCGCTGGGCCGAGCGGGAATTAATACTATTTCTGACCCTTCTGCGCCAGGGCCGCGTCGGTCTTCGGGAGCGGCAGCACTTCTTTGGCCGACAATTCGGCCGGGAATGCTAGGTTGAAAAAGCAGACCATCATCTCGTCGAAACTTTGCTGCCCCCAGATTACAGTCTTCGTCGGATCCGGATTCTCCGGATTATTGGCTGAATTATCGAAGTGCGCCGTGCATTCGATCTTCGTTCCCGCAGGCAGCATGATTGGTTCTGCCAGGTTGTACCAAAGCTGCCAGCGCCAGTTGTAGTGCGGCACATTCAGGATGGTTCGGGTCTCTCCGTTGGGAAACACCAGACGGTATTCCATGTCCTTGCCCCGCGTGTGCATATGCGGATGCATCCCCAGCAGAGTTACTTCGTGGCGCACCGTAAACGAGGAATCTACGCGGTAATTCGGATCGCCCGGAAAAATTTTGAAAGTCTCATTGATCGCCGACAGCGTCATGACCCGTTCTTTTGGGGGCTCTTTGGCAAAGACCAGTCCCACCATGGCCTGGTCCGTGGTCGCTTTGCCTTCGGGCATGTAGTGAACTTCCAGAACGATATCTGAGCCGGCCGGAACAAGTTTCGCTTGCCCTGGTTCGAAAATGTCAGGAGGTTGACCCGGCGCGTAGCCGACCAGCCAATCACTCGGCACGTCATCCGGGTCGATACTCGCATTTGTCTTGGAGGGCGGAGCTTCGAAGAACACACCCTTTGGTTGGTTCTTGAAGTAGTTCGAGCCCGGCCGGCGGACATACGCAACAATGTGATGCACGACCGAGCGATCCGTCGGCGCCGCTTCTACAAACTGAACCCACCTGTCTTGGGTGAAACCCGTGGGCAGGATGATGTACTGATACTCGAGAATCCCGCTATCCGGAACAGGAAACGGCTTGGGAAGCTGGAATATGACGTCCGGCTTGGGGATAGACCATCCTTGAACGAATTGCCGAGGCGGCGGAAGGTCCTTCGGGTCGCCCTTCGGCGCACCCGCATTTACCCAGGCGACGATGGTATCGATCTGGGCCTGGGTCAGCGAGCGGTTGTTGGCAAACTTCTCGGTATGCCCATCCTCGAACCACGGCGGCATCTCTCGCTGCTGCACCATGCGCTTCATGGCTTTTGCCCACGGCCTTGCATCCTCGTAGGTCAGTAGTGAGAACGGCGTCCCCTCACCGGGACGGTGGCAGCTCTGGCAATTCTGTTGCACGATGGGCGCAACATCTTTCGTGAATGTTATGTGCGAAGAGTTCGGCGCCGGGCCCGACAGGTTCGAGTCGTCCGGCGGCGGACTTGGATGACTTGCCATGCCCGGCATCTGACCAAACACAAACGCCGTCATGCAGAGTTGCAGAGCGAGGATAGAGGCCATATGCTTCATCGTCATCCCACTTCTCTCCTAGGTCAGAGGGCCACGGATGCCCGGGTGATGCTGCGGATCGATGGCGTTCCGGCCTGCCGCATAATTTTTTCGAGCTCCCGTCGCAGGATGACGAGCACCGCTTCGACTCCGGATTGTCCGAATGCCGCCAAGCCCCAGGCCTGCGGACGGCCGACGCCAACGGCGGTCGCTCCCAGGGCCAGAGCTTTGAAAACGTCGGTCCCGCGCCGGACGCCGCCATCCACCAGCACCGGAATTTTCCCCTTTACCGCCGCCACGACCTCGGGCAGGCACTCGATGGTGGGTCGCAGAGTGTCCTCCGCCCGGCCTCCGTGATTTGAAACCACAATGCCGTCCACTCCGTGTTCGACGGCGATTTCGGCATCTTCGCGCGTTACGATACCCTTCAGCAGCAGCTTCATTTTAGTCGTGTCTTTCAGTCGCTTGACGAGGTCCCAGCTAGAACTTGGGTCGTAAAGCTCGGTGACCTTCGAAATATCCATCCCTTTGAACATCGGTTTCCGGCGAATGTACCCGGCAAATCCACCCGTATGGCAGAGTGAGCAGTCGCGAGTGTCAACCCGGCGTCCTCGGGCGATGGTTTCGTTGTTGGCATTTTCCTGATGGTCGACGGTAAATACCAGAGCGGGACTGCCCACCGCCTCCGCCCGCTTGATGAGCGCACGGGTCACGGCCCAATTGTTAGTTGGGTACAGCTGTTGCCAAACCGGCGTTTCTCCTGCCGCAGTTACTTCCTCGATCGAGGAGCTAGCCACCGTCGAAAGCATCTGCAGATGATGTTGTTTCGCTGCCGCACGCGCCACCGCAACTTCACCCTCGGGATCAAAGGCCTTCATGGAGCTAACCGGACAGAGAAAAATCGGCGTTTCCCATCTCGTCCCAAACAGTTCGACCGAAGAATCGAGCTTCTCGACGTCAATTAGGCGCCGCGAACGAATCTCTATATGTTGATAGGCTTCGTGGTTCAGGCGGACAGTTGCATCGTCGTCGACACCCGTGGCCAGATACGCAAAATGGGCAGGAGGAAGGTTCTTGCGGGCCAGCGCTTCGAACTCCATCACATCCAGAGCCTGTTCGGCGCTGGCAATCGATTCTGAGCCGGAGTCGGATCTTTCGCGCGGAGCGCCAGCGAGATCCAGCGATAATGCTTTGCGGAGAGAGCCTTTGAAGACCGGGCTGGCCAATGCCGGACTGAGAGCGAGATAACGAAGAAACTTTCGGCGGCTGTCCGTTAAAGCCGAACTTGAGCCCATAGTCATCTTTGTGACCCAGGTGAGAGCACTAAGCTACAACCTTGGTGGCGGGCTGGGATTACTTGCCATGCCCGGCATCTGTCGCTACACAAACGCGGCCATACATAGTTGCAGAGCGAGGATCGAACTAACCGCTTCATCGTCGTCCTATTTCTTTTTCCAAATCATCCCCATGCTGCAGAACTATAAAGTCCCCTGGCTATTTCGAAAGGTGCCTTGTACGTGGAAACGCCGCCTAATGCAAACAGGGGATGCGATCACTCGCATCCCCTCCCCCTCATAGGTTGGCCGCGGCGATTGCCCGCCGCGGGGTTGGATTAGAAGATGAACTTCGCACTGATCTGACCGATACGACCCGGTGCAGCCGTGGTGGCCTGACCGAACTGGCTGCTGGTGGCATTGCCGACCACACCGCTAGGAAGGAAGTTGGTGTGGTTGAAGACGTTGAACATCTCGAAGCGCATGTTGAACGCCATTGATTCAGTGATTTTCGTATCTTTTTCCACACCCAAATCCGTGCTTACCCATCCCGGTCCGCTGAATAGGAACTGCTTGGCGCTGCCAGTCACGCCGCAAACTTCATAGCCGCAGCTAAGGCCACTAGCAAAGGCTGACGAATTAAAGAAGGTATGCGTCGCATTGTGCGGATCCAGCGTCTGGATTGCACCGATTTGCGTGGGATAGTCGAGTCCAATGTTGGTCAGGGCAAAGTCACCACCGCTCTTTACGCTAACCGGGGTCCCGGTATAGAAGCGGCTGATGCCCGTGACGTGCCAACCGGTGGTAATCCGGCGTGAGCCCAGCAGGCGCGCAAATGGAAGATCCCAGTTGTAGCTCAGCACCAGGTTATGCCGCAGGTCGAAGCTTGAAGGACCATAGGCACGCTGCGGATCGCGAGGGTCAAACTTGGCCGAGACGTCATCCAACGAATGGGCGTACGTGTAGCTGGCGAGGAAGGTCAAATCGCGAGCGCGCCGTTCCGCCGAAATTTGCAGCGAGTTGTAGTTCGAGTTGCCCGAGTTTTGCAGCCAGGTCGCCGAAGCGAAGGCCACAACCGGACCACCAGCGGAGTTGGTGTAGCCCTGGCTAATGGTCTGGTTGTCGATCAGACCCGTGAAGGTGCCGTAGAAATTCTGCCCACCCTGCGTGTAGACCCCACCTTCGCCGCCCGGGCCGCAGCCTGCCAGCGACTGACAGAGAGCCGCGTCACCATAGAGTATGTCCACGCCGCGCTCAATGTGGTGCCCTTGGGTTCCAACGTATGACACAGTGAGGACAGTCGACTTGTCGAGTTGCCGCTGGATGGAGAGGTTGTAGTGCTCGGCCATCTGCGTCTTATTTTTGTTGTAGTAACCGGGGACATAAAGAGGCATGAGCGATCCGAACTTGAAGTTCGGAAAAGGTCCGTTGCCCGACGGGAAGGTGAAGGGGAAGTGCTGTCCCTGCGTCACTCCGGTTGCGCGAGTGATGTAAGGACTGGCGAACTCCGTCGGTGCCGGCGATGCCCAATAGAGGCCCCAGGGAGCATCACCGATGATGCCGAAGTTACCTTTATCTGCTGCGCCCAGGTAGTACACGCCATAAGCCGCACGGATGCTGGTCTTGTTCTCACCCCAGATGCCGCCCGAAGGCGCGTAAGCGATACCAATACGCGGCCCGAAATTGTTGTACTGGGTCGGAGAGATCGTGCTCGGAACTCCCGGATCTCCCGGAACCAGGTTGCCCGCGGGTGAATCAGGGAACTTGGTGGACTGCACTCCCGGAACCGGCGTCGTGAGCCGGCCGAAGTTGTCGCTCCACGGCCTGGCAACGTCCCAGCGGAGGCCGAGGTTAAGGGTAAGAGTGGGGGTTACCTTCCAGGTATCGGCAGCAAAAAGCGCGCCGTACCGGGTGCGGTTGTCGAGCAACTGGACGGAGCATTGCACGAAATAGGTGGGAGCGCCGATATAGTAGTCGGAAACATCTCCACCCGTCTCATTGCCCGTAAATTGAAAATATCCGTTGGGTCCGCATTCGTTTCGAGCATTCAGCTGGTAGTACCTGTAATCACCACCAAAGCTGATCGAGTGAGTCCCGATGGTCTTGCTGAATGTGTCACCAATGCCGTAGGTGCTGTTCGGCTGATAGAGATTCAGCCAGTTGTTGCCTACCGCGAAGCTGTTGAACAAGAACATCGGCAATGACGACGGATATCCCGGGGTTCCGGTGTTGGTCAGACCACCGGTGGTGGGATCGGTATTGAAGCCGTATACACCGTAGCCGGAAATCGTCGAACTGGCCGCCGGCTGCGCCGTTCGCACCGCCGTGCGGAAAAACTGCAAGCGCACGACGTTGACCGCAGTGTTACCAAAGGTCTTTGTGTTGCTCATCGAGAACAGCTGGTTGCGCGAGGGCACCGTCGCCGGATAGCCTGGCACATTGGTTATTCCCATATACGCCTGTTGGTAGACAGGCTGGACCGCGGTCGCATCGTCGTAGTGATAGTAGAACGACCAGTTCCCCGTCATGTGATTGACGAAGTCGATCCGCTGGGCCAAGTTGGTATCGACGAGCGATCCGCCATGGCTTGAGTCGGAATATTGGTTTACCCCTATGTTCGCGGCTGGAATTTGCGTCAGTGTCAAAACCGTGACCGGGTCGATAAAGGCGGAGATGTCGTGGCCCGGCACGCTGATGGGTCTGCCGGTATTAGGATCGAGAATGGTGGTCGTCACCGGAGTACCGAGTTGGTTATAGGTGGTGACCCCGGCCACAACCGGTACGCCGCCACGAGCCGAAAGAGTTGCAGCCCATGCGTCACCTTGTACAGCATTGGCGAGCAGGCTATCTGGAAAGATACCGTTACGCTCATCAGCACTCAGAACGTCCAGAACCCCGGTGCTGGCTCCGGCGACGCGCCGAGTTTGCTGAACGTCGGTGAAGAAGAACAGCTTGTCCTTCACGATCGGACCGCCAACAACGCCACCAAACTGATGTTGTTTCAGCTCAGCTTTGGTGGTGTCGAAGTAGCTGGTCGCGTCCAACCCCTGGTTTCGGTAGAACTCGAAGAGAGTTCCATGGAAGCGGTTGGTTCCGGATTTCGTGACCGTATTCATCACTGATCCTGTGAACTTTCCATACTCAGCGCTGAAGCTATTGGTGAGCAGACGAAACTCAGCGATCGAGTCGGCATTCGGGATCAGGCCCGCGCCCATATTCCTGGTCTCGTTTACCTCCGCCCCGTTCACCAGGAAGGCGTTGGCGTACTCCGGCTGACCGTCGGTGGAGACATTCCCCGACGAACTGTAGAGGCCGGAAGCAGGACCGCGATCGTTGTAGCCGCTGTTCGTATTCACAGGAGAAACGCCTGCCTGAAGCGTAAGCAGATCGAGATACGAACGGCCGTTGAGCGGCATGGCTAGAATCTGAGGAGATTCAATCGTGGTTCCGGTCGACGTGGCCACGGTCTGGACCTGCAGTGCATTCGCCTCGACGGAGACCGACTCGCTCACGTTGCCAACTCGAAGAGTAAAATCAAAGTGCAGCGCGTCGTTGACGTTGAGATCGATGTTGTCAATGACTCCTTGCTGGAAACTGGGGACAGAGGCGGTCAAGCGGTAACGTCCGGGAGGCAGAGCCAGCATACTGTACTGACCCGACGCATCACTAGTGACCGTACGGGAATAGCCAGTGGCAGTCTGAATGGCAGTCACGGTCGCGTTTGGAAGCACTGCGCCGGATGGGTCACGGACGTAACCAAGAATCGATCCAGTCACATCTGCCCACAGTTGCACGGTGCCCAGCAGCACGATCAAACACAGACAAAAGCAACGGAAACGACGAAGTTCCATGGAAAGCCTCCCCCCAAAGATGCTGTAACCCCGCATATTTGTACGACAATAATAGCAATCCCTCAAGCGAAATAGTGCGAAATAGGGCCCAAGAATCGTATAGGGCCGGGGGGTCTGGATTGTGATCCCGGGATGCTGACATGCCACGCATCTTAGCCCAGTGGAGTTAGGATGACAAGGATAATGTACGATGATAGTATTAACTTTTAATAGAGCATGAAACCGACGCTATGGGTCGGCCTTCTGCCAGTTCGGTTCGTGGCCCTGGGTCGGCTCGTACACCCCAGCGGAGGACCGTGATTGGCAAGATGACACCCGTCAAGGTGATCGCGACCGCTCTTTCCCTGCTGGCACGCGCAAGAGTTACAGGTGGGCAGCAACGCGTATGTCGACCGAGTACTTCGCGGACTGGCGAGAAATCAGGCTGACTTTCCGGCCCGATCCCTTTCGCGCTCAGTCTGGTACTTGAAAAGGAAGTACACCGGCAAGCCGATCAGGACGATCACCACTCCGGGAATGGTCGTCGCTGGACGATACGCGAATAAGACCGCCAGGATCACAACCGCGCTGATGAGGTAGAGGGCGGGAACCACCGGATAGCCGAAGGCACGGTACGGGCGCTCGGTATTCGGTTTGATCTTGCGCAGCCGAAATACGGCAGCGATGGTCAGAATATAAAAGATCAGTGCGGCAGAAATTATGTAGTCCAGCAGATTGCTGTAGAGATTTCCGTAGGTACCAGTCGCTGGCTGGTAGGTACGGATCGACAACAGTACAGCCGCCCAGACTCCCTGCATGATCAGCGCCACACTGGGAACATTCGCGCGATTCAGAACCGATGCGTTCTTGAAGAAGAGGCCGTCTAACGACATAGCATAGTAAGCGCGGGCCCCCGACAGGATCAAAGCATTCATGCAACCGAACGCCGCAATCATGATGGCAACAGCGATCAATACAGGACCGACCTTCGGAAAAATGGCCTGCAACATCGTCGACGCCACTCGATCGGAAGGCGCATGCTGTATTTCACTAAAGGGCAGAACAACGACGTATGCGAAATTGGCGAAGAAGTAGAGTCCGATTACGATAAGGGTTCCCAGAGTGAGAGACAGAGGCACATTTCGAGTTGGATTCCGGACTTCGCCCGCGGTGAAGGTGATGTTGTTCCACGCATCCGCCGCATACAGAGCTCCAATTTGCGCAGTGCAAAGCGCGACCACCATTCCGAATGCTGTCGCAGGAGAAAGGCCGGGCGCCGCCAAAGTGAAACCCTGAGGAGTCCATGCCTGGCCAAAGTTCGCTTTGACCACTGCCGCCTTCCAACCAACCAGTACTCCGATCCCGATCACTCCCAGCAGCGACCCTATTTTCATCGATGTAAAAACGTTTTGTACGCCCTTTCCGTACTTGAGGCCATTGGTGTTGGTCCAGGTCAGGAATGTTATGACCGTCAGCGCGACCAGTTGAGCGGTGGACAGCGAGAGCGCATAGTTCGGCAGGACATGGATCGGCCGGATGATGTAGTTGTTCTCCGCGATTTGCGGCCACAACACACCCAGGTAGCGGGAGAATCCCACTGACGAAGCGGCGATCGTCCCGGTTTGGATTACAAGAAACAGCGTCCAACCGTATAAGAATCCCCAGAGCGGAGAGTAAGCTTCGCGAAGGTAAACGTACTGACCTCCCGCACGCGGCATCATTGCCGCCAACTCTCCGTAAGACAGCGCTGCAGCCAGGGTGAGAAGACCAGCGATAATCCACGCCAAGAGCAGCCAACCCGTGCTCCCCACCTCTCTCGCCATTTCTCCGGCCACGATGAATATCCCGGACCCGATCATCGAGCCCGCCACAATCATGGTCGAGTCAAAAAGCCCAAGACTTCGATCCAGTTCGCGTGGCTTGGCAGCAACCTGCAAATCTTCCGTCGCGTGTTTCACAATTGCCCTATCATCGGATCCGCTCCCTCGGGAGATTGATGAATGTATCATGGTCAACTTTGCAAATCGGCCTTGGGGATTTATTCAACGACGGGAGCGATACGAATTGCTGTGGGGTCAGGACGAGAATGTAGGCTGAAAAAGGGTGCTGAGCGGTCAACTCCAACCTATGAGTCTGCCGGTTTCAACCGCGGGTCGGGCTGGATTGCGGAAGGCCCACGTGCTCGACGATCTGCATGAATTCCGGTCGATGGCGAAGCGGATCAAAGCGCGGATCCTGGGTAAGAGTGAAGAGCTTCATGTTCCGCTCCTCGCAAGCTCGGTTGAGCCATTCCACTGCCTGGTTGGATTCGCCCAGCGCGACGTAGGTCGCGGCAATATCGTAGGACGGCATACACTTGCGAGAGCGAGTGCGTTTGAGCCCGTTCAGAATCTCGCGGGCTGAGGACTGGTCGCCGGCAACCGCGTGGGCGTGGGCCTTCATGGCTTTCACACAGTTGCTCCCGCCAGCCAACTGGATGGTGGTCTCAAATTCTCGCAGCGCTCCCTTGAAGTTGCCCTTCTGTTCCAGCGCCTGGGCCATGTACATGTGCGCCCAAATGAAGTGCGGATCCAGCTCCAGGGCGCTTTGATAGTGTTTGATCGCTTCATCAAACTGGTGCGCCAGATGCGACGTAACCCCTGCCCAGACCAGAGTAATAATCGAAACCGGATCAATCTCCAAAGCGTGCATGATGGAGATGTGAGCCGCCTCATGCTGTCCTCGGGCTGTAAGCAGATTGGCGTACCAGTGGTAGCCCAGAGCATAGTCAGGATTGCATTCGATGGAGCGTCGATACTCGTGATCGGCGGCTTGCCAGTCTCGGTCGAAGTGAAGCAGCACATCTGCCAGCGAAGCGTGCGCTTCAGCCAGATTGGGATCAAGCTCAATGGCTTTCAGGGCCGCGCACCGCGCCGATGGCATGGCTTCCGAAGGTGAAACGATCTCATAGAACGACAGCAGAGTGAGAGAATCGGCCAGTCCGGAGTAGGGCAGCGCGAACTGCGGGTCTTCCTGGATCGCGGATTCGAAACAATGAATGGCTTTCCGCAAGCCTTCTTCGTTGCGTTGGTTCCAGAAGTATCTGCCTCTGAGGTACGATTCGCGCGCGCCCGTCTTTTCGCTGCGTCCCGCTGCTGGACGGAGCTTTGGCGAACAAACCTTCAACCAAAGACATTGCGCGATCTGTTCCGGTACGTAGTCTGGTATCTCACCGAGGTCGTTCGGCTGGCAATGATAGGTATGTGACCAAGCCACCGCGTCAGTGCTGGAAACCACAAGTGAAGCATCCACCCGCAGGCCGTTGCCATCGTCCTTCATGCTCCACTTCAAGAGGTAGTCGACCGTTTCGCCGCCCGAAACATTGGCAGGATCCGCAGACTTTGAACTCACGATGCGCAGTTGCGCCGGGTTCAACTGCTCCAAGGCTGTAATCGTCTTGGCGAGAGTGGAATCGCAAAGTTGCCGGCTCTGAATACTGGCGATGATATTGGTGAGCGGCGGCACGCAAATGGTAATGCGACTCTCGACCCGCTTGGACAAGTCCCCGGATTCAGTCTCCGGGCTGCTGCTGGCTCGCGAGACCTGATGCTTCCAGCGTTCAAGCTCGGAGCGGAGCGCATAAACACTGCCCAGTTGCTTGTGAAAATGACGATGAATCGGCAGGCCTTCCTTCTTCTCCCACAGCTGGACGGTGCGAATCTCTCGCCGCAAGTAACTGGCGATTTCTTTCCACGAATCCAGGTGGTCGGTGCCTGCCCACAGTTCCGGGGATGGCTGAGGTTTCGAGTTGTTCGTCGTGAACTTGTTGGTCATGGTTACTGGCGAAAGTTTAGCCGGCTGGAAACCTGAGATTCAACGGCAGAAACTAACGCCATTTCCGGCACGCAATAGAGCGGCCAGGAAGCAAGCATTGAGCGACGTGAGGAAACGAAAGGTTTTGAGACTGACTCAAACATTCGTGACCCCCTTGCTGTCCTTCGACGGAGCCTACACTGCGGCCATGGCAACATTCAAGTTTCTTGTTTTGTGCGCCCATGAAAAAAATCGATTGCCAGTTGCTGTTATCGACTGACCGTGGTTTCGCACTATTTCGCTTGTTGCCTTGCGCCAGCCTTGTTTACAAATAGAGTCCTTTGCTGTTCCTGGCGCTCTGGTCGTTAAGATACAAACCCAGATCCGTCCGCGTGGAACTGATTTCTTTGTTAACCGGAAAGGGAGTCAAGTGCCTGAAAGAGAAGGATCGAAGTCGTCACGGCAACCCGCATGGTTTAACTACACTGACAGTCATGAATTCATGGAACGAGTACGCGCCGGAATGCCCCCACTCATTATTTGTGTGGCCTGCAACGGCGGTATCCAGGGCAAAGAGGCCAGTGAGGTTATTCCTGAAACGGCGGACGAAATAGCGGAGTCTGTCCACGCTGCCTACGAAGCTGGCGCGGTGATGGTGCACATCCACGCTCGCGATCCGAAAAATCTCACACAAGGCGCTCGCGAGACTGCGACCTGGCGCGAAGTCCTGCGCAAGGTTCGCCAACATTGTCCAGAAATCATCATCAATGCAACCACGGGAGCCAGTCCAGCCATGAGCATGCAGGAGCGCTCTTCATCTCTGGCCGCGGGCCCGGAACTGGCGTCGCTGAATCTGGCGCCGGATATGAGCAAGTTCAAATTAAAGGAGCGGAGAGCGCCTCTGCTGTTTCCCCGGCCGCCTCTTGAAATCGATGAATGCACTCCCTATACCTACGGTCAGATTCACCAATTCGCCGCGGAGATGAAACAACGGAAAATCAAACCTGAATTGGAGGTCTACCATCCCGGCTGCGCCTGGGTGGTCGACTACCTGATTGAGAACCATCTCCTGGAAAAGCCGTATTGGATTCAGACCGTGATGGGATATCAGACCGGCAGTTTCCCAACGGTTGAGAATATTCTCCAGCTCTTGAGGGAATTTCCTGACGAGACTTTGTGGCTCTGTTCAGCAATCGGTGCGTTTCAACTCCCGCTGACTACGCTCGCCACCCTGATGGGCGGCCATGTTCGAGTTGGTTTGGAAGACAACGTCTACTTTTCCCGCGGACGTAAAGCCGTGAGCAACGCCGAACTGGTGCAGCGATCCGTTCGCATTGCACATGAGCTGAACCGACCGGTGGCCACTCCAGCTCAAGCCCGCGAAATGCTGGGCCTGTCCAGCCAACCTAGCCAATACCAAAGTGGAGGACAGCGAGACGTGCTTCAGTATCAGCAAACCTGAGCATCGGCGTATATATGTAAGTGAGAGCTGGAATAAGCCAAGACTCTCTCGATCGCTTTTAGCATTATGATACGATATTTTCCGGCCATGTCATTGACGACCATCCTTCTTCTCGCCGCTTCGGTCAAGGCGGCCACCCTCCCCCCGGGCAAAGGCAAGGCAATCGCCCAGCGCACCTGTATCTCCTGTCACGCCTTAAAGGTGGTCACCGCGAAGAGAGCTTCAAAAGAACAGTGGTCCGCACTGGTCGACCAGATGATCTCGCGAGGGGCTGACCTTAACGACGATGAAGTTGAGATCATCGTGGACTATCTGGCCAGGAATTTTGGAGCCACCAAAGCGCCGGCTAGCACCAAGAACAATCACGGCCAAACTGGACCGGTCAATGGGAACAACGCCGCAGCCGCCCAATCCCGGCTGAATGACTGACACGACAACCGCCGTTCGCCCCACTTATACCCGCCACGTTGTCCTTGCCCTGATCGTGGGCGCCTACATGATCACTTATATGGACCGCGTGAATATTGCCTCCGCGGTGCCAGTGATCCAAAAGGATCTCGGCTTTTCGATGGTCACAATTGGGTGGATTTTTGCCTCGTTCCGGTGGGGGTACGCTTTTTTTCAAATTCCTGGCGGATGGTTCGGTGATCGCATCGGCGGACGGCGCGCGCTGTGTCTGGTGGTAGTGTGGTGGTCGATTTTTACGTCACTCACGGCATTCTCCTGGAATGCCTTGTCGATGGGACTATGCCGGTTCTTTTTCGGAATGGGCGAGGCCGGGGCGTTCCCCATTGCCACGCGGTCGCTTTCGCGCTGGATGCTCCCGACCGAACGAGGCTTCGCCCAGGGACTTACGCACGCGGCATCCCGGGTCGGCGCCGCCTTGACCCCGGCCTTGGTCGTGGTGATGATGCTCCGATACGGATGGCGCGCACCATTCTTCTTCTTCGGCCTCATCGGCTTGGTCTGGTCAGCGGTATGGTACTGGTACTACCGCGACACGCCCGCGGAACATCCTTGCATCAGCCCGGCTGAACGACGACTCATTGAAGAGGCGGTGGGTGTCTCCTCGGCGCGTACACACTCGGTGCCGTGGCGGCGCATTCTTCGCAGTCCCTCACTGTGGACGCTCTCGCTGATGTATTTTTGTTACGGATACAGCATCGATGTCTATCTGGACTGGTTCCCGAAATATCTGAACGAGCATCGCGGTTTCAATCTGATGCAGATGGGCTTTTACGCCAGCTTGCCGTTGCTGGCGGGTGCTGCAGGCGATCTCCTGGGCGGCACGGTGTCGGACCGTTGCGCCAAACGTTTCGGGAATCTCAAACTCGCGCGGCGCGCGGTTGCGACGGCTGGTTTTCTTCTCGCAGCGGTCTTCATCCTGCCCGCCACTTTCACGACCCACTCCACGGCTTCGGTTTGGTATTCCTGCGTCGCAGTCTTCGGTCTGGAAGTGACGGTCGGCGTGTCCTGGGCGATCCCGCTCGATATTGGCGGAGACTACGCGGGTTCGGTCGCTTCCGTCATGAATACTTTCGGCAACCTGGGAAGCGCGGTCTCTCCGGTACTGCTGGCTTATCTGGTTGGAATGTATGGCTGGAACATGCCGTTTCTGGTGTGCACGTTCCTTTGTATCGCAGGCGCGCTGTTGAGCTGTGGAATTGATGCTGACAAGAAGATCGCCTTGGATTCCGCGGAGCCATCGAAGTCCGGGGTTTAGGCGCTGCGAAGGCTTTCCGATCGAGAGTGACACTCACAACTGCGATGCTATGATGTGACGGCGTTGAACCGAACCTTGAAGCGAACGTGACAGTCCTATGACCAACACCCTACATCGCTACGGCAATGCGGAGAGCTTTTACGACGACTATGTCATCTTCGCGAGCCCGAGCACCGGGAAAAATGATCAGGACAGCATTCCCAAGCTGAAGAAGTTTCTGGAAATGGCTTTGCCGTTCAAGCCCGTAAACATTGGAGACCCGTCCCACGGCGGAGCGCTCCGCCCCTGCAAACATGAGGCGGTGACTTCGCATTGGCATCGCGACGTTCAGCCCAAACTCCGCGCGGTCATCGACGGAATCGACGAACCTGCTTCGGTCGCAGCGGTATTCGACAACCTGCCGGCGGCGGAGAGTTTTCTGAAGGCCTTGAAGGAAGCGGATCTCGGCCTGTGCATCAACCTTTCTACATCCATCGAAGGTGCCCAGCGTTGTGCGAAGTTCGCGGGAATAGCGCCGCACAGCATCGGCTATTCACTGGGGTTTGAAGGTAGAACCGAAAAGCTGCCCAACAGCCAGGTGTTGGCCCTGACCACCATGTGTGGCCATGGCATGATCTCGACCAGCCTGGGAAAAAAGATGATTGACTGGGTGAAAGAGGACCGCCGCACTCCTGAGCAGGCGGTCACCTACCTGGCTCGTTTCTGTTCGTGCGGAATCTTCAACCCGGCGCGTGCCAAGCGCATTCTTGAAGACGCCCGCAATAAAATGGAATAGAGAGGTACCCTCTCCGCAGGCGACAAGACAAGATGGAACTCCCCAATTCTTCTTCGGCCCCCGATTCCTCCCTGGTCATCGAACTGATCGAATCCTTCCGCCGCTCTAAGGCCATGTTCGCAGCCGTTTCCCTTGGCGTTTTCGACCTGCTCGAACGCGCGCCCGGCAATCTCACAACACTTGCTATCGAACTCCGCGTTAAGCCCGAACCACTAGAGAGATTGCTGGACGCCTGCGTGGGTCTTAAGCTCTTGCGGCGGAGCGGCACGTCGTACGAAAACGAGCCTGTAGCCAGCACTTATTTGTGCCGGACCAGCGAGCGAGCGCTTACGGGCTACATCCTTTATTCCAATGACGTTCTGTTCTCCTTGTGGTCCCATCTTGAAGATGCGGTTCGAGAAGGCACGCCGCGCTGGAAACAGGCCTTCGATATCGAAGGTGGAATCTTCGATCATTTTTTCCGCACCGATGAGGCGAAACAGATCTTCATCCAGGGGATGCATGGGCTCGGACTGTTGAGCTCGCCGAAAGTGGTGGAAGCTTTCGACCTCTCGCGCTTTCGGCGACTGGCAGATCTGGGCGGAGCCACCGGACATCTGGCAATCGCCGCTTGCGAACGCTATCCGCATCTCCACGCCGTTGTGTTCGATCTGCCTCAGGTGGTCGAAACGGCGCGGGCCCAGGTCAGCAAATCGGCTGTGTCGTCGCGCGTCGAGGTTATTGCCGGCGATTTCTTTCCCGACGAATTACCCGAGGCGGACCTGTTCGCCATGTCCCGCATTCTTCACGACTGGTCTGAGGATAAAATTCAACCTCTGCTCGCCAAGATCTACCGGCGTCTGCCCCCGGGCGGCGGCATCCTGTTAGCGGAGAAGCTTTTGCAGGAAGATAAGTCCGGCCCGACATCGGCGCACCTGCAATCACTCAATATGCTGGTGTGCACGGAAGGCAAAGAACGCACTCTTGGCGAGTACCGCAAGTTGCTCGAAAATGCCGGCTTCCGCGATGTACAGGGCCGAGTCACACGAAGCCCCCTCGACGCCGTCGTGGCGATAAAAACCGCCGCCTGAGTCAGGCAAAACAATCACTTAGCGGGCACTCCTTTGCAGGTTCCCAAACCGGCAAGAGGCTCAATGATGCTATAGTATGAAGAGGAGGAATTCTCGGACCGCAAGTAGCTCTGGAGGTATTGCCTGATTCGCAGACAGACGATTACCGCTCAGGTAATCACTTACATTCTGGACCTGATCCGCAAGGGACAGGTAAAGCCGGGCGAGCGGCTGCCGACGGAAAAGCAGCTGACCGAAGAACTTGCCGTGAGCAGGACCTGCGTGCGGGAGGCCATCAAGTCTCTCGAATCTCTTCAGCTCATCAGCGTCCGCCCCAAGATCGGCGCAGTCGTTCTCGAACCTTCTCCTATTGCCCTGATCAATGCCGAGTATCTTTCCACGTCGGCCTTTATGCAACAGGCAGATTCCCTGATCGAGTTTCGTAAGGTTCTGGAGCTGGGATTGGTAGCCCTGGCCGCGGAAAATCCACCGAGGGCGATTGGGCGGCGATGCGGCTAGTGCTGGCGGAGCAGGAAGGCGCGCTGCGCATGGACCGAAGCACCGCACACGCCGAGTTGCTTTTCCACGAGGCGATCGGCAAAGCCAACATTCGGTTTCACAAAGCGGTAGCCGAGGCCACCAGAAATCCTCTCGCCATTATGGTGTTGCAGGCGATTTCCGAACCTCTGATCGAGGTCAGCCGCCGCACCAACGAAATGCCGGGAGTGCCCGAAGCGGGTCTGCGCCAACATTGGGCGATCTACCGGGCGATCCGTGAAAACAATCCGGAAAAAGCACGCCATGCCATGCGTGTCCATCTTCAGGCTGCGGAACGGAACGCTCACAGTCTGCAGGACCACGCCGTTGCGCCACCGCCGGTAAACGTGGCATCCCCTTCGGCCAAGAGCGAAGAGTCAGCCTGAACTGAAGCTTCCCTTCCGCCCTGATTCTCGCAAGCACCAAACTCGCATCGCACTTTCTTAAGGCCTCGGACTCCAAAAAGGCTCACGGGCCGGAACGAACTGGACTCGAACTTCGGTCACGAATGTTTTCAGCCAGCGCGTACACTCTTCCATACCGGCCTGTTCTGAGGGAATGTGGCCGAGGATGATCAGTGATTTCTGTTTGCCCTCGCTCACCGCGTCCGCGACGTATTCGACGGTCTCCCATTCCCGCGCTTCGCCGATGACAAGAGCCTGAACTCCGGGCATTTCCAGGGCCTTGGCTTGTAGCGTGAATCCAGCCGCGCCCGGGGCAAGCGCGAGTTTGGTTATGCGCAATCCCGGATCCCCGACTACTCTGACGACGCCTATTCCAAGCCTGCGTTTGATATCAGACGCCAGTTTTTCCAGAGGAGTTTCCGGAACAACAAATAAATATTGATTGTGTGCATCCTGAAACTTCTCCCATCCCAAGGCATGCACCATGCCCGCCTCGATGCCGTCGGGATTGCGGGCGTGCCAGTGATCGTGGAAACGCCAGATCACCAGGCCGTGCTCGGCGATGAACTTTCGCTTTGCCACCAACACCGGATCGTCGTCTTTCTCCTGCAACTGGTCGGAAATATCGAGGTGATCGAAGAAGGTTGGTTCGTGAGTGATGATGAGATTGTCTCCCGCAGCGGCGGCCCGCTGCAGCACATCGAAAGTGGCCATCATGGTGACGGCAATGCCTGATATCGGAGAGTCGGGATTGCCCGCTTTGAACGTATCCACAGTGTCGCTCTGCCACGGAACTCCCACCTGCTGCTGAATGCGGGCAACCACCTCGCGGGCAGAAAGGTGTTGGCCCTGAGCCTGCGCGCCAGTGGCCAGCAATGCGACAGAGAGCGTCGTGACAATCGTCGATCTGATCCGTTTCCGGGCAAACATGTGCGCCTCCAAAGCGATTGTTCTGATCGTTCGCATTAGATCACAGCCTCAAGAATTCAGGCGCTCCGCTTGGAAATGGCACGGCCTGGCCCACTGCAGTGAGCAGGTTTATGTTGCGGCACAACTGCGGGGTCTTCTCTGTCTAGTTGGAATCCACTTTGATGACCGTGTAGGTGAACTTCGTGCCCGACTTGATTTTCAACTGGTGAGGTATGTTAGCTGGAATATGCACGATGTCGCCCGGACCCAGCTGCTTCGTCTCTCCTCCATCAATCGACGAACCTCGGACTTCATGCGGCTTGACTGTTTTCGGACCAACCATGGTTCCTCCCACAATCAGAGTGGCTTCGCCGCTGTCGACGATCATGATATCCGTCTGAGTTTCGTGGAGCTCGGCAACGCCATCGCCTTCGCGGTGAGAAATTCCGATGAAGTGGTTTCCGTAAGTGCCCAGGGATTGGAACGAAAACTTCTGATCGTCAATCTTGCCGGCGAGTTCCTTCCCTGAATTTTCGATCGCTGCGCCCTTCCAAAGACCAAAACCCGCCGGATCAGCGGCACGGAGCCAGGTAACGGAAGCGAGAAGCACAACCAACAGACAGGGTATTTTCATTGAGGTCTCCTTCAAAACAAAGGTTCGCAAGACGGTTGCTGACTGATATAGTCTTATAATAGTACTTGTTGAGGATGCATGCCTTCCACAAGAAAAATCTCCTTGCGCATTGCCGCCGCAGCCGGCGTCCTCTTTCTTACAGCGGTCAAGCTTTCCGCAGCCGCACCCAGTCCCGACAACGCCCCCGTCCCGAGTAGCGTTCAAGCCTGGGTCGGAGCCCGCATCATCGATGGCACCGGCCGGCCGGCGATCGAGAACGCGACCCTCGTAATTAGGAATGGACACATCGAGGCGGTCGGAAAACGAGTCAAAATCCCGGTTGGAGCGCAGCGGATTGATGCCACGGGAAAGACAATTATCCCCGGCCTGATAAACGCGCACGGACATCTCAATAGCGAGGACCGGCTCGGGGTTTACCTGCGCGATGGCATTACCACCATCCTGAGTCTGGGCGGTGACAAAGAGTTTGCTTTGCGGGAATTTTGCGCCAAAGCTCCTCCTGGAACTGCGCCGCGATTGTATGTCGCAGGGCCAATACGAGATTCCACAGCCATTCCGGGCGCAGTTGCCGTCACGACTCCAGAACAGGCGCAAACGAGCGTTGATGAACTGATTCGCAGCAAGCCTGACATCATAAAGGTGCGGGTTGACGATTTCCGCGGGGCACGACAGAAAATGAGTCCCGAGGTTTACGGGGCCGTCATTGACGAAGCCCATAAGAACGGCTTTCGAACGGCCGCGCATATCGTTTTTCTGGACGACGCTAAGGGTGTGCTGCGGGCCGGAGTTGATTACATCGCCCACAGCGTGCGCGATCAGGAGGTAGATAAGGAATTTATCGCGCTGATGAAGAAACGCCATGTTTCTTACTCGCCGACTCTTACCCGCGAGCTGGCGGTCTTCACTTATTCAGAGACGCCCTCGTTTTTCAGCGACCCATTCTTTCTCAAGGAAGCTGATCCGGGAGAAATAGCACAAATGCAGGACCCGAAACGGCAAAGCGCCATGAAGAACGATCCAGCAGCCCAGTGGTACAAAGACCACCTCCCGGTTGCCATGCGCAATCTGAAAATACTCTCGGATGCCGGCATCAACATCGGGATGGGCACCGACAGCGGCGGCGGGCCTGGCCGCTTCCAGGGGTACTTCGAGCATCTTGAGCTGGAATATGAAACCAAGGCTGGTCTCACGCCGATGCAGGCGCTGGTCTCGGCCACCAGCGGCGCGGCCAAAGCGATCAACATCAGCAAAGAGGTTGGCACGCTGGAACAAGGAAAGCTGGCTGACTTCCTGGTCTTAACGGCGAACCCGCTCGACGACATCAAGAACACGCGCACCATCGAGTCAGTCTGGATCGGCGGAGTGCGTGTCCCGGCGAAGAAGTAGCCCCGGTCGAACTATGCGAACTCGATTCTATCTTTGCTTGTGGCTCAGTCTTTCCAGCTGCTTTTTGCTGGCCGAGGACTATCCCAAGGCTGAGATCTCGAATGGATTGATTCGTGCCGAAGTGATGCTTCCCGATCCGCAGAACGGCTCGTATCGTGGCACGCGTTTCGACTGGTCCGGCGTCATTTCCAGTCTTCAATTCAACGGGCATGAATATTTCGGGCGCTGGTACGAGCACCACGATCCGAAAATTCATGATGCCATCACCGGTCCGGTCGAGGCCTTTCAGACCAATGACAAAGGGCTCGGTTATGACGAGGCCAAAGCCGGCGGGACATTTGTACGCATCGGTATTGGCACTCTGCGTAAACCCGACGAGAAGGACTACCGTCCTTACGACACGTACGAGATTGTCGACCCGGGAAAGTGGACGATCCGCAAGCACAAAGACCGGATCGAGTTCACGCAGCGATTAAAGTCGGAGCAAGGATACTCGTACGTCTACCGCAAGACCGTTCGACTCGTAAAAGGAAAGCCGCAACTGCTGCTGCAACACTCGTTGAAAAACACGGGCAGCGAGGTAATTGAGACCAACCAGTACAACCACAATTTCTTTGTGATCGATCACGAGGTGGTAGGCCCGGACGTTGTGGTCAAGTTCGTATTTACTCCCAATCCCACACGCGGCTTCAAGGACCGCGCGGAGGTTCGCGGCCAGGCGATCGTATTCCCCCATGAGCTGGAAGGTAAGAACGGCGTCTTCTCGGAGCTGGAGGGAACGGGCACTGCGGTGAAAGACTACGATTTCCGAATCGAAAACTTGAAGACCGGAGCCGGGGTTCGATTCACAAGTGATCAGCCGCTGCAAAAAGTAAACTTCTGGGCCATTAGCACAGTCGCGGTCGCGGAGCCTTACATCCAGCTGAAGATTGAACCGGGCAAGGAGTCGCGCTGGACAATCCGCTACGACTTTTACACCATGCCGCCCTCGGCCAAGCCATGAACACCAGGGTCTCTTAACTGAACAATCCACGTAAAGTTGGCGGCCGTCGCGGACTGGCACATGGAATCGTCGCATAGCCGGAGTTGTCGCAACATCCACGCGTAGAGACGTAACAACCGATCACGGAACCGCGTAACGATCGGCGAGGGGATATGAGTCGATGAAGTTTTCGATACGAGTGCGGGGTACCGAAGCTGTAGTCGTCGTGATCTTCGCCTTGATCGTCGGAGTTTGCGGCAGTGCATATGCCCAAACGCCCTCCGCGGGAAACCACGGATCGGGAACGGAAACTTCCCTGGACTGGCCTGTATATGGCGGGCAGGCCGCGGGTGACCACTACTCCGGCCTTTCCCAGATCAACCGGAAGAATGTGCAAAAGCTGCAGGTCGCGTGGAAGTTTGACGCTGGGGAAGAGGGCGGACTCGAAACAAGTCCTATTATCGTGGGGCGCGTTCTCTATGCGTACACGGCGACGCAGAAAGTGGTTGCCCTCGACGCCGCATCCGGCAAGCTCATCTGGAAGTTTGATTCCGGAATCGTTGGCAAGAATCCGGTACGGGGCCTTTCCTATTGGACAGACGGCAAGGAGAGACGAATTTTCGCTCCCGTCACAAATTTTCTGTATGCGCTGGACGCGCAAACCGGCAAGCCCATACCGGATTTTGCCGAAGGCGGCAGGATCGATCTGCGAAAAGATTTGCGCGGCGACTATCAATCGATCTCTATTGCGATGACCAGCCCGGGCATTGTCTACAAAGACCTGATTATCGTCGGCGGCCGCAATCCCGAAACTTATCCTTCACCTCCCGGAGATATTCGAGCATTTGATGTTCACACCGGAGCGCTCCGCTGGAGGTTCCATACCATTCCTCATCCCGGCGAGTTCGGAAACGAAACCTGGCCGAAAGATGCCTGGCAGAGGGCCGGCGCTGCCAACAATTGGGCGGGGATGGCGCTCGACGCCGAGCGAGGCATTGTGTATGTGCCCACAGGATCGCCGGTCTTCGACTTCTACGGCGCCGACCGCGTGGGCGACGATCTGTTTGCCGATACGCTGCTAGCTTTGGATGCTCAGACCGGAAAGCGCATCTGGCACTTCCAGGGAGTGCATCATGACATCTGGGACCGCGACTTCCCTTCTCCCCCCGCACTTGTGACCGTAAATCGCAAGGGCAAACGCGTCGATGCGGTAGCGCAGACAACCAAACAGGGATTTCTTTTTCTATTCGATCGCACCACGGGCAAGCCATTATTTCCGATCGAGGAACGCAACTACCCTGCCAGCAAGATACCCGGAGAAGCAACGGCGCCAACTCAGCCTGTCCCGCTGTTACCGGAGCCCTTCGCGCGACAGGTTCTTACCCAAGACCTGCTAACAGAACGGACCCCGGCAGCCCATGCCTGGGCAGTTCAAGAATTCAGCACATACCTCAGTGCAGGACAATTTGTTCCCACCGCCCTCGACAAAGAAACCGTGGTCTTCCCCTGTTTTCTTGGCGGGGCGGAGTGGGGCGGACCGGCGGTGGATCCCAAACGCGGCATTATCTTCATCAACTCAAATGAGTGGGCCTGTGTGGTTGCATTGACCGAGAACAAGCCTGCCCGGAGCACGGGTGAGCGGACTTACCACAACCAGTGCAGCGTCTGCCACAACGATGACCGCAAGGGCTCGCCCCCTACATATCCTTCGTTGATTGATGTCGGGACAAGGCTGACACAAGCACAGATCGAAACCACGATTCTTCAAGG
>Ga0075015_100000038_pt1 | contig 28163 bp, 25 predicted proteins | sample AleBraG_ABR_2013_FD_71476 | JGI IMG/M metagenome (GOLD analysis project Ga0075015, IMG submission 71476) | Freshwater sediment microbial communities in response to fracking from Pennsylvania, USA - Alex Branch Run_MetaG_ABR_2013 | ecosystem: Environmental > Aquatic > Freshwater > Creek >...
TCCGATTGCCGAGCCTGCGAAATGGCGCCGCTGCATGATGAGCGGGAAGACGGAGATCGGCAGCGGGTGTTCCGGTGCGCCGACCTGGACCATGGTCGCGTCGCGCTTGAGCAGATTGAAGTAGGGGGCCAGGTCGTGCGCGGCGGCCACGGTGTCGATCATGAGATCGAACGACGAGGCGTGCTGCGCCATCTGCGCGGCGTCCTTCGAAATGACGACGCTATCGGCGCCGAGCCGCCTGCCGTCCGCAACCTTGGAGGCGGAGGTGGTGAACAGCACCGTGTGGGCACCCATCGCGTGCGCGAGTTTCACGCCCATGTGGCCGAGACCGCCCAGGCCGATGATCCCCACCTTCCGGCCCGGTCCGGCTTTCCAGTGGCGCAACGGCGAGTACATGGTGATGCCGGCGCACAGCAGCGGCGCGGCCGCAGCCAGCGCCATGCCCGCAGGGATGCGCAGCACGTAGGACTGATCGACCACGATGCCGTCGGAATAGCCGCCAAACGTGGGACCGCCGATGACTTTTTCGGTGCTGCCGTAGGTTCCGGTCATCCCCACCTCGCAATACTGCTCCAGGCCTTCCTTGCAGGCCGCGCAGGTCCGGCAGGAGTCGACGATACAACCGACGCCCACCTGGTCGCCGACCCTGAATCGGCGCACCTGCGCGCCGACGGCGGTGACCCTGCCGACGATCTCGTGGCCGGGCACGGCCGGGTAGACGGTGAAGTGCCATTCATTGCGCGCGAAATGCAGGTCTGAATGGCAGACCCCGCAATACAGGATCTGGATCCTGACATCGTCGGCACCGACGTCGCGCCGTTGGAACGAGAGTTTCGACAGCGCCCGGTCCGCCGCGGTCGTTCCAAAGCCTGTGCATTCGAGCATGGTGAATTCCTTCCGGTGAATGTCCGATCCTACCCTAACGCCGATCCCTTAACGCCGGTCCGCGTCCTCGCGGATCAGATCCGCGGCGCGCCAGGCCATCGCCATGGCCGGTGCATTGGTATTGCCCGAGATGGTGGTGGGCATCACGGAGCAGTCCACGACGCGCAGGCCGCTGACGCCGCGCACGCGCAGGCGCGTGTCGACGACCGCCTGCGGATCGTCGGCCGAACCCATGCGGCAGGTACCCGTCGCATGGTAACCCGACTGTCCGGAGCGACGCAGGGACGCGATGATGTCCGCGTCGCTCTGCACCCGGGGCCCGGGAAAGGTCTCCGCCGCGATGTAGGGCTGCAGTGGCGGCTGCTCGGCGAGCCGGCGGATCAGGCGTATCGCGTCGATGGCGGTGCGCCGGTCATTGGCGGTGGCCAGGTAATTGGGGCGGATCATCGGGGTCAGGGCCGGATCGGCGGAGCGGATCATGACCGAGCCCCGGCTTTCCGGCCGCGTGGGGTACACGAGGACGTTCGCGCCATGGAATCTGTCAAAGGTGGTTTTCGAATCCCAGCTGCTCATGTCGAGCGAATACGGAGCGGCGTGGATCTGCAGATCGGGCCGGTCCAGATCGGGCCGTGATTTCAGGAAGCCATTGATCTCCGCGGCGCCTGCGGCCATCAGGCCCTTGTGGGTCAGCAGGTAGCGCAGCACGTTCTTCAGCAGCCGCCAGCCGGAGAATTCGAAGTTATAGGACAGCGGCCGGGAGAGGCGGTAGTTCATCCAGGCGCACCAGTGCTCGCGCAGGTTTTCGCCCACGCCGGGCAGATCGGCGACCACGGCGATGCCGTGCGACTGCAGCAGCGCGGCCGGGCCGATGCCGGACAGCTGCAGGATCTGCGGTGACTGCAGCGTGCCGCCGCACAGGATGACTTCGCGGGCCGCGCTGAAGCGCCTGGGGTGGCCGCCGTCCTTGAAATCCGCGCAGTCCACGCCGACCGCGCGCTGTTGGTCGAACAGCACGCCGTGCACACGCGTGTCGGTGATCACCCGCAGGTTGGCCCGCGAGCGCGCCGGCTTCAGGAAGGTCAGCGCCGCGCTTTGCCGGCGGCCGTGCTTGATGTTGCGGCACATGTAGCCCACGCCGAACTGATCGGGGCGATTCTGGTCGTCGTGCTGCGGAATGCCCAGGCAGCCGGCGGCGGCAATGACGGCGTCGCTGACCGGGTGGCGGTCCGGATGGCGCGTGATCCGCACCGGGCCGCCGACGCCGCGGACCCCATCATCGCCCATCTCGTGGTCTTCGAGCGCCCGGAACGCCGGACCCATCTGCGTCCAGCCCCAGCCCTGCAGTCCGAGCGACTGCTCCCAGCCGTCGAAGTCCTGCTGCTGGCCGCGCACCCAAGTCATGCCGTTGATGCTGCTGGAGCCGCCGAGCATCCGGCCACGCGCCCATTTTTCCCTGCGAAAGCCATTGCCTTCCACGGCTTCGGTTTCGTACTGCCAGGAGTGCTGCGGATCGTGCACCAGGGCGCCGAAACCCTTGGGCATCGAAATCAGCAGGCTGCGGTCCTCGGGACCGGCTTCGATCAGCAGTACGCGACGACTGGGATCTTCGCTGAGACGGGCGGCCAGCACCGATCCGGCCGAACCTGCGCCCACCACAATGTAATCGTAGGTGTCGTTCATGATTCCTTCAGGTGCCGGTCAAAGCGGGCGCGTGCTGCAGCGATGGCCTGGTGATTGGCGTAGGCCCATTGCCCCAGGGCGGCGATGGGCTGCCGCAGTGAATCCCCGAGCGACGTCAGGGCGTAGTCGACGTGCGGCGGCACGGCGGCCCGGACCGTCCGCGTGACCAGTCCGTCGCGCTCCAGCCCGCGCAATGTCAAGGTCAGCATGCGCTGCGAAATCCCGCCGATGAGGCGTTTCATTTCATTGAACCGGCACGGCCCGTGGCCCAGCAGCATGACCACCAGGACACCCCACTTGTCACCGACGCGCGCGAGGATTTCAGCCGCTGGCCGGCAGTCCTGTGCCAGGCCGGCCGATCCGCGCCGCCGCAGCTGCGCAACCAGCGACGCGGAGTCGAGGGGCGGGGCGGTCACAGGCCTGTGCCTCGGTATCCGTCCCGTACCTTCTTGCCCTTTCATGCTCCGGTCACTAATGTAGCCTCAGTTACTAATTTATACCGGAACGCATGAATACTTCCAAGGCTTACGCCGAACGCTTTGCAGCCTACCGGAGCTGTTTCGGCGAGCGTTTCGAGGCGATCGAGATCGATCCCAGCGAAGCGCAGCCTTACCCGGGCATGAAGCCGCATTCAGTGCTCACCATCAATCTGCGCGACGATGATCCGGCCGGCGCCACCAAGCGCGCCGAGCGGCGCGTCATCGATTTCTTCCGGCAACGGCTGCTGACCCGTCCGGATTGAGCCTGCGCGGGCACGCGTGCCTGCGTGGACAGTCCTGGGCTATTCTTGTCCCTGAAGGGGGATGTACCCATGCCACTGCAGATGCCGGCGCGGCCCCAGGACCTGTCCACCGCCTATGTCAACGAGCTGGTCGGCGAGCTGCGGCCGGGCGTGACCGTGGAATCGGCGGTGATCACCGGCATCAGGAGCTACGGGGACGCTGACAACGCCACTTCCGTGTCGACGTCCGCGCAGGTGAAACTGGATGTCCGCTACGGCGGGGTCGGGCACGCGTCCCTGCCCCGCAAGCTGCTCGCCAAGGTCTCGTTCCCGGACGACTTGGGCAGCAGCAATCCCATTCTCGACGCCGAATTCGACAACGAAGTCTCGTTCTACAACCGCCTGCGGCCCGAACTGGCGATCGAGACGCCGCTCGGCCTGGGCGGGCGCTATGACCCGGACAGCCGGCGCTTCGTGCTGCTGATGGAGGACCTGGGGCCGCGCGCGCCGCACATCAACTCGATGATGGACGAGGACAATGTGGCCGCCGTGGAGGCCATCCTGGATACCTTGGCACGTCTGCACGCGCATTATTGGGAGACGCCGCGCTTCAGGTCGGATCTCGCGTGGGTACAGAACCAGGTCGAAGGCCAGCTCGAGACCCTGTTCTGCGGCCTGCTGCGCGAGCACATCGCCAAGGAACTCAGGCGCGAGAAATTCAAGGACGAGATGGTGCAGGAGGTGCGCGGCAGCGAGGCGCAGCTGTTCGCGGGCATGCGCGCGCTCAAACGCCACCAGGCCACGCTGCCGCAGACCGTCCTGCACGGGGACGCCCACTTTGCCAACACCTATGTGCTGCCCGACGGCACCGGGGGCGTACTCGACTGGCAGGTCAGCGCGCGCGGCTTCCTGATGCACGACATCGGGTATTTCCTGCCAACGGCGCTGTCCGTCGACATGCGCCGCCGCAAGGAGCGCGAGCTGCTGGCCTACTACCGTGACCGGCTCTGCAGCCACGGCGTCCAGGCTGCACCGGATCTGGAGACCCTGTGGCTCGAATACCGGCGCTCAGCCATCTACGGTTTTCACATGGGCTGGCTGACGGCGCCGCGCGAGAACTATGGCTGGGAAGTGATGGTGCTGGGCAATCACCGGACCAAGACCGCCTACCTGGATCACGATACCGCGCGCCTGATCGCCGAGCTGCTGTGAGGCTCAGGGGCGCACCAGGGCCGTGCCGCCGCGCTGCGATTGCGCGATCAGGCGCTGCGCCGACGACTGTGCGGCGGGATCGCCGGTCGCGAGCGCCAGCGCCTTGCGGCCCAGGCCCTCCGCCTGCGCCGTGTTGCCCTCGCGCAGCCTGATCCGCCCGAGCTCGATCCACAGCAGCGGGTTGCCCGGTTCGATGCGCAGAGCCCGCTCGATCGTGGCGGCCGCCAGCGCGTAGTCCTGTGCGCTGGTCTGCGCATGCGCCTGTGCGACCAGCGCCGAAGACGCCGGGCCCAGGGCGAACGGCGCAGGGCGCGAAGGGGCCAGCGGTCCGGGAGCCGGCACGGCGGGGTAGGGCGGTTGCGGCGCCGACTCGCGCGGTGCCGCCGAGCCGGGCGGCCAGCGGGCGGCGGATGTTTCCGGGGATGGCAGCACGGTGCAGGCGGGCAACAAGGCGACGGCCGCCAGCAAGCCGACGGCCGCCAGTAAGCGGACGGACGCCCACAGGGCGACAGACGCGAACGACGGGTACAGGCAGGCCTTGCGCACCGGGGCATGATATCAATGCACGAGATCCATCAATGCACGAGATCGTGCAGCCATTTGCCGGCGCGTTCGATGAGTGTGTCGGGGCTAATTCCCGCACAGTCCGCCGGCGTCGGCAGGACCGTGCCGGCCGGTACCGCAATCGGGACGGCGTCCCCGGGACAACCGGCGGCCAGCGGCAGGCCCGTGGCGTAATCGATGCGCGTGTCGACCAGTGACTCGGGCATCGGCGCCTGCCATGAGGTGGTGCCGAGGCCTGCCATGAGGCGGGCCCACACCGGCAGGGCGCCGGCGGAACCGGTGAGGCCGGTGGGATGGTTGTCATCGTAGCCGACCCACACCACCGCGAGGTGGCTGCCCGAGAACCCTGCGAACCAGCTGTCGCGGTAGTCCGACGACGTGCCGGTCTTGCCGGCCACGACAAGTCCCGGCGGCAGCAGCGCTCCGGCTGGGCGGCCCGTGCCGTGGACCATGACCTGCTCGAGCATCCGGTCAATCTGGTACACGTTCTCGGGCGAGGTCACCGGAGTGACTTCGAGCGGGAAGGCCTTGAGCGCCTTGCCCTGCTCGTCGACGACCTCGCGCACGGCGCGCAGGGGCGTGCGAAAGCCGCCGTTCGCCAATCCGTTGTAGAGCTGGGCCGCCTCGAAGGGCGTGACATCGACGGCACCGAGCAGCATCGCCGGCACCTGTGCCGGAGCGCGCTCCAGGCCAAAGCGCTGGAGCGTCTGCGCCACCTTCGGCAGACCGATAGCCAGCCCCACGCCCACCGTGGCGAGGTTCAGTGAATCGGCCAGCGCGCGTACCAGCGGCACCGGACCGTTGGTCTGCCTGGTGAAATTCTCCGGCCGCCAGACCCGTCCATTCCCCAGCGGGAGGGCCACGGGCGCATCCTGGACGATGGTGGCGGCCGTGTAGCGGCCGGTCTCGAGAGCGGCCAGATAGATGAACGGCTTGACCAGCGATCCCATCGAGCGACGGGCGTCCAGTGCACGGTTGAATCCGTCATAGCCGACGTTGCGGCCGCCGACCAGCGCGATCACTTCACCGCTCTGCGGCGAGGTCACCACCACGGCTCCGTCCAGTGCGGCGCCGGCATGGCGGTGCGCGTGATCCAGCCGAGCCAGCTCCTGATCGAGCGCCCGCTCGGCCTGTTCCTGTGCGCGCGGCTCGAGGTCGGTGTAGATGCTCAGCCCCGCCTCGGTGAGATCCTGCTCGCGATAATCCCGGCGCAGCGTGCGCCGGACCAGGTCCAGATAGGCGGGGTAGTAGATGCCGGCCGGCCGGGCCGTGATGCCCAGCGGCCGGCGGGCCGCCGCCGCCGCCTGCCCAGGGCTCACGACGCCGCGCTCGGCCAGGATGGCCAGCACCAGGTCGCGGCGCGCGCGCGCGCGCTCGGCATGGCGCCGCGGATCGTAGTAGGACGGGCCGCGCACGATGGCCACCAGCAGCGCCGTCTCCGGCAGATCGAGCTCGGCGAGCGGCTTGCCAAAGTAGAACTGGCTGGCGAGACCGAAGCCATGGATGGCGCGAGCGCCGTCCTGCCCGAGAAAGATCTCATTGATGTAGGCGTTCATGAGATCCGCCTTCGAGAAATGCGCGTCCAGGGCGATGGCCATGATCGCCTCACGGAGCTTGCGCGACAGCGTCTGCCGCGAGTCGAGAAAGTAGCTCTTGGCGAGCTGCTGGGTGAGCGTGCTGCCGCCCTGCTCGATCTGTCCGGCACGCAGGTCGACCCACAGCGCCCGCAGGATCGCCGCCGGATCCACGCCGTGGTGCGTCTCGAAGTTGCGGTCCTCGACGGCCTTGAGCGCCGCCGGCAGCAACGGGGGCACTTCCGCCGGGCGGACCACGATCCGGTCCTCGCCGTGTATGGGGAAGATGCTGCCGATCAGCAGGGGTTCGAGCCGGGCCACCGGTACGGCGCTTCCCGCACTGTCACGGATGTCCCTGATGCCACCCGCATCCACGAGCAGGGTCAGGATGGCGGCACCGCGCGATTCTTCCGCGAAGCGCGCCGGCCTCAGCGCCACGTCGATGCGCGTGCCGCTGATGCGATAGGTGCCGGTCCCGGCGAGCTGGTCCACGCGCCGGTACCGCAGTCGCCGCAGTTCCCGCTCGAATTCCGATCCGCTCAGGGGCAGGCCCGCGTAGATCTCGAGCGGCGCCGCGTACACCTGGGCCGGAAGGGTCCAGCGCCGGCCCTCGAACTGCCGCGTGACCAGCCGGTCCAGATAGAGCACATAGGCGGCGCACGCCAGCAGGGCGCCGGCCAGAGTCCACAGAATGACGCGCTTCAGATCGCCTCCCTGACAAGCCCGGAGTTGAGGGATTGAAACGGAAACTTAGGGGATGCGGTGCAATCCGTCGAGTAACATGACCTGCGGGCCTTCCTACAGAGCGCGCGGCGGGGTGGAGGCATGCGGACCACGGACGTGGTGATTATCGGTGCCGGGCCGGTCGGATTGACGCTGGCGCTGGATCTGGGACGCCGGGGTATCCGGACCCTGCTGGTGGAGAGGCGCGAACAGGTCCTGCGGCTGCCGAAGATGGAACGCACCAACCCGCGGTCCATGGAGATCTTCCGGCGCCTCGGCATCGCCGACCGGATCCGCGCGGCGGCCTATCCGGCCGATGCCTCCATGGATGTGCTCATCCTGCGATCGATGACCAAGCCGCCGCTCGTCCACCAGCACTATCCCACCGTCGCGCAGGCACGCGCCGCGATCGCCGCGTGCACCGACGGGTCGCTCCCGCGGGAGCCTTACCAGCTGGTGTCGCAATACACGCTGGAAGAGCTCCTGCACCGCGAGGTCGCCGCGCTCGACAGCGTGGAGCGGCGGCTGGGCGCCGAGCTCGAGTCGCTGACCCAGGATGACGCGGGCGTCACCGTGCGGCTGCGCGCCGCGCCTCCACAGGCCGCCGAGGTCCGCACGCGCTATGTGGTCGGCTGTGACGGTGCCAACAGCACCGTACGCGAGCGGCTCGGCCTGCGACTCGAAGGCAGGGCGAACCTCGGCGCGATCACGAACATCTTCTTTCGCTGCGACGAACTGCTCGCGAGGAGCCAGGTGGCCCGCGGGCGCCATTACCTGTTCGCCGGCGTCGATGCCACGGGCGGGGCCGCCGGGAGCCTCGTGGTCCAGGATGATCAGCGGCATTTTGGCTGCCACATGCCCGGCGAGCTGGCGGCCGACGCGGATCTGAGCGCCGAGCTGCGCCGGCGCACGGGCCTGGATATTCGCCCGCAGATCCTGCACGCCGGCCGATGGGTGCAGAACATGATGGTCGCCGAGGCGCACGGACGCGCCCGTGTATTCCTGGCCGGGGACGCCAATCATGTGTACATCCCGGCCGGCGGCCTCGGCATGAATACCGGGATCGTCGATGCCGCCAACCTGGCCTGGAAACTCGCCGCCGTGATCCAGGGTTGGGGCGGACCCCGGCTGCTGGCGAGCTATGGCATCGAACGCCAGGCGGTCGCGCGCCGCAACATCCGCGCCGTCGCCTATGCCGTCGAAGGCGTGGTGGCCTGGCGGAAGATTCCCGTGCCGGTCGAGCTCGAAGATGCGGCGGCCGAGCGCCGCGCCCGTGCGGCTTATGCATCGCAGGTCGAGCCCCTGAACCGGCGCGTGTACGAAATGCACGGCACGGAACTGGGATACCGGTATGAGTCGCCGGTGATCTGCGCGGAGAGGGGCGAACCGCCGCCGGATGAGGCCTACCGGTTCCGTCCGACGACCTGGCCGGGCGCCCATGTGCCGCACCTCTGGCTCGAGCCGGGCGTCAGCCTCTACGACCGCCTGGGCCCGGGGTTTACGCTGCTCCGCACTGGTGGCGCTGCGCCACAGGCCGAGGTTCTGGCGGCGGCGCTGCGCCGCATCGGCGCGCCGGTCACCGTGGCCGAAGTCGGCGGCGAGGCGGCCCGCGGCGTGCTGCAGCGTGACCTGGTCCTCGTCCGACCCGACCTGCACGTGGCCTCGCGCGGCGACGCGCTGCCCGCCGACCCGGCAGGAGTAGCGGCGGCGGTCACGGGCCAGGCGCGCTGATTCAGGCGCGCCGATCAGGGCGCCGACTGGCTGTCCGCGCCGGCCGGCATCCGGTCACGATGGGCCAGCGTCGCGACGTAGCCGCGGACCATGGCCGTCAGTTCCGCAATGACGGCGGCGCGGCTGAGCGTGTCGGGGCGTTCTTCGAAGTACCGGCTGAGAACGCCGATGACGCAGCTGTCGATCAGGTAGGCCTTGCGTGCCAGGATCGCCCGGTCGGCATTCGGGAAATGGTGTTCGAGGTACAGCTGCGTCGGGTGGTGGAGCAGGCTTTCGAAGGAGAAGGGCTGCGACACGCTGCGCAGTTCGGGGATCTCGCTGATCAGCTGCAGCAGCGCGTAGCGGTCCTTCTCGATCACGTCGACCGCCCACGCGATGTTCATCGCAATCGATTCCGCAATCGGCAGACTGAGGACCTGCAGTGCCTTGCGCTTCATCGTCGCCGCCGCGCGGCTCGAGGCCGCCTCGTAGACGGCCAGTGCGATCGACTCGCAGTTGGCGAAGTACTGATAGACAGAGCCGATGCTCACGCCGGCCCGGGCGGCGATCTGGTTGGTACTGACATAGGCGTATCCGTGCTGCTCGAACAGCAGCTTGGCCGTGTCGATGATGCGCTCGAAGACCAGCTGCGAGCGCTTCTGGCGCGGGAGCCTGCGCGGCGTGAAGCGGTGCAGGGCGCCGGCGCTGCGCCGTCCGGCCAAGTCTCAGCCCCGCTGCAATGACGAGTATAATGTGAGCATCAGCTCATTATATGATGCCTGCGGTATCGGTCAACCTAAGCGGCTGCAGCCGGCGGGGGTAATCATGGGTCAGGGCAGTTCAGGGGCGACGGACGTCGCGCACATACCGCTCAGCGACATCGACGTGTCCGCGCACCACCTGTTCGAAAGCGGTGAGGTGCTGCGCCTGTTCGAGCGCCTGCGGCGCGAGGATCCGGTGCACTACTGCCGGACCAGTGCCTTCGGACCGTACTGGTCCATCACGCGTTATGACGACATCATGAGCGTCGACAACAATCACAAGGTCTTCTCCTCGTCATTCGAACACGGCGGCATCGTCCTGGCGGACGACCAGATGCGCCCGCCGGTCGAAGGCTTCGTGATGTCCTCGTTCATCGGCCTCGACGAACCCCTGCACACGCCCTACCGCAAGGCCGTGCAGCCGATCGTCGCGCCGCAGGCGCTGGAGCACTTCCGCACGCTGGTGGAGCAGCGCACGCGGAGCGTGCTGGATGAACTTCCGGTCAACGAGGAATTCAACTGGGTCGATCGCGTGTCCATCGAGCTGACTACGCAGATGCTGGCCACGCTGTTCGATTTTCCCTTCGAGGATCGCCGCAAGCTCAAGCTGTGGTCGGACGTCACGACGACGCTGGAGACCATGGACGGCTTCGTCAGCCATGAACACCGGGTGGCACAGCTGATGGAGTGCCTGGAATATTTCACCAGGCTCTGGAATGAGCGCGTCAACGCGCCGCCGAAATTCGATCTCGTGTCCATGCTCGCCCATGCGCCGAGCACGCGCCAGATGACGCCGATGGATTACCTGAGCCAGGTCCTGATGCTGATCGTCGGCGGCAATGACACGACACGTAACACGATGTCGGCGTCGGTGTATGGCATGAACCTGTTTCCCGACGAGTTTCGCCGGCTCAAGGCGGACCACGGCCTGATCGACAACATGGTCAGGGAAGTGATCCGCTGGCAGACCCCGATCCCGCACCAGCGGCGCACCGCCCTGGAGGATGCCCGCATCGGCGACAAGATCATCCGCAAGGGCGACAAGGTCGCGATGTGGTATTACTCGGGGAATCGCGACGAGAGCATATTTCCGGATGGCGACGCAATTCGTGTCGGCCGCGAAAGCGTCAATCGTCACCTGTCGTTCGGATTCGGCATTCACCGCTGCCTGGGCATGAGGCTGGCGGAACTGCAGCTGCGCGTCCTGTGGCAGGAGATTCTCAGGCGTTACGAGTCGATCGAACTCGTCGCGGCACCGAAACGCACCAAGTCGAATCAGGTGAACGGCTACACGGACGTCCGCGTACGGATCAAACCGCTGCGGCATTGAGGCGCCGCTGCGGCATTGAGGCGTTCAGGGGAGGATCATGGCAAGGATCGTCTACGTGGAAAGTTCCGGTACCCGGCACGAGTTGAACGTGCCCGAGGGCTCGACCGTCATGGACGGCGCGGTCAGGAACGGCGTGCCCGGTATCGTCGCCGAGTGTGGCGGCTCCTGTGCCTGCGGCACCTGCCACGTCCACGTCGACCGGGCCTGGATCGCACGCCTGCCGGCCAGGCAGGAGGCCGAGACCGCCATGCTGGAATTCAGCGACGATGTCGACGCGACCAGCCGGCTGTCCTGCCAGATCAGGGTCGCCGCGGAACTCGATGGCCTGGTGGTGGAAATCCCGGTGACCCAGCGTTAAGCCGATCCGCGCTCCAAAACGCTTTGCTTGTGTACTATAGTCGGCTGATAATGACAGTGGCGCAACGGCGGCGGGCCACAAGGCGGCGGGGTACACGGCGGCGGGGTGCGGGGACGCACCCATGGCCGCAGCGGAGGGGCCGATGGATGTCATTTTTGACGGCTGGCGCAAGCGCTCGCCGTTCTACGGCGAGAGTCACGAGGCGGTCACGCAGCTGGTGCGCCGCTTCATCCAGAAGGAGGCCGTCCCCAACATCGAGCTGTGGGAATCGCAGCAGGAAGTGCCGCGCGAGTTCAACCGCAAGGCGGGCGAGGCGGGTATTCTGGGACTGGGGTTTCCCGAGGAATATGGCGGGACCTCGGAAGGCATCGACATCTTCCACAGCCTGGTCCAGGCCGAGGAGCTGGCGCGCGCCGGCGCCGGCGGAATTCACGCCGCGCTGATGACGCATTTCGTCGCGCTGCCGCCCGTGCTGCTGCTCGGCAGCCCGCAGATGAAGCGCCGCGTCGCGCCGCCCGTGCTGCGGGGCGAGAAGATCATGGCGCTGGGTGTGACGGAGCCTTCGGGCGGCTCCGACGTCGCGCGCCTGAAGACGCGGGCCGAGAAACGCGGCAACCACTACGTCGTCAACGGCTCCAAGATGTTCATCACCAACGGCATCCGGGCGGACTACTACACGGTCGCGGTCCGCACCGGCGGCGAGGGCATGGGCGGGATTTCGCTGCTGCTGCTGGAGAAAGGCATGCCCGGCTTCACGCAGACCAAGCTCGACAAGATGGGCTGGCACTGCTCCGACACGGCCGCGCTGTATTTCGACAACGTCGAGGTGCCCGCCGAGAACCTGATCGGCCCCGAAAACGGCAGCTTCGTGCGCATCCTGGAGAACTTCAACAGCGAGCGGCTGGTGGCCGCGCAGACCTGCACCGGACTGTCGCGGGTCTGCCTGGAGGAGGCGGTCGACTGGGCGCGCGAGCGCAAGACCTTCGGCAAGCGCCTCGCCGAGCACCAGGTCATACGCAGCAAGCTCGGCGACATGCAGCGCCACCTCGACGCCACGCAGTCGTTCATCGACCTGTGCGCGTGGCGGTTCCAGCACGGCAGCATGCAGCCGGCCGACATCGCGATGCTGAAAGTGCAGGCCACGCGGACCTTCGAGCTGATCGCGCGGGAGGCGGCGCAGGTGCTGGGCGGCGCGAGCTACGTCAAGGGCACGAAGACCGAGCGGCTGTACCGCGAAGTGCGCGTCATGGCGATCGGCGGCGGGTCCGAGGAAATCCTGCTGGACCTGGCGGGCCGGCAGCTGGGCTACTGCTGATGGGCCACGCCACGGCGGACCTGGTGGACGCGCATGGCGACCTGCAGTCCTGCGACCTGCAGTTCAGGTCATTTGGCCGGGCAGCGCGCTTCGGCGGGGCGATCCGCACGGTACGCTGCCATCATGACAATGCGCTGCTCAGGCAGGTGCTCTCGCAACCCGGCGCCGGCCAGGTCCTGGTTGTCGATGGCGGCGGCTCGCTGCACTGCGCGCTGGTCGGCGATGTCATCGCCGGACTCGCCGCGGCCAACGGCTGGAGCGGCCTCGTCGTGCACGGCGCGATCCGCGACAGCGGGGCCATGGCTGCGCTGGCGATCGGCATCAAGGCCCTGGGGACCAACCCCAGGAAAAGCGGCAAGGCCGGCAGCGGAGAGCGCGAGGTCACGGTGGAATTCGGCGGCGTGGCGTTCCGACCGGGCCACTATCTGTACAGCGACGAGGATGGCATCGTGGTCAGCGCGAGCGCACTGTGACGCCGGCGCGAGCACACTGTGACGGCGGCGCGAGCACACTGTGACGGCGGCGCCTTCGCGCCAGCGACTGAACGGGGGATCGGCATGAACGACTCACTGCTGCTGGAGCGCCGCGACGGCGTGCTGTGGATCACGCTGAACCGGCCGAAGTCCATGAATGCGATGAACGAGGAGATGTTCGGCGCCCTGACGACGCTGTTCGAGGCGTTGCCGGATGACAGTGCGGTACGCGCGGTGGTCCTGCGCGGGGCCGGCGCGGATTTTTCCTCGGGTGGAGATCTCAAGGACATCGGCCCGGTACTCGAGCTGCCGCCGGCCGAGCGCACCGCGGCGCTCAGCGCGCTGGTACGCAGCAGCGCGGGACGCCTATTCCTGGCGATGGACCGGGTTCCGCAGCCCATCCTGCTGAGCGCGCGCGGGCATGTGATCGGCGCGGCGGTACAGATGGCGGCGGTGGCCGACCTGGTGATCGCCTCCGAAACGGCGCGCTTTTCCATTCCGCAGGTCAAGCTGGCGCACACCGTGGACCACGGCGAATCGTTTCACCTGCCGCGCAAGGTCGGCCTGGCCCGCGCCATGGAAATCTGCCTGCTGGGAGACCGGATTGCCGCCGCGGACGCGGCACGCTTCGGGCTCGTAAACTGGGTGGTGGCGGACACGGAACTCGATGGGCGGACCGAGGAGCTGGCCTCCCGCCTGGCCGCGGCGCCGCCGGTCGCGCTGCGCGGCATGAAGCAGCTCCTGAAGGCATCGGCAGGCAATGCCATCGAAACCCAGTTCGCGGCCGAGAGCGACATGATCGGCCGCTGCGTCGCCACCGAGGACTTCGTCGAGGCGATCCGCGCGTTTTCGCAGAAGCGCCGCCCGACCTTTGTCGGCCGCTGAGCGTCACGCCCCGCAACCTGTCCATGAATCCGGCGGAACTGACAGCGCTCGTGCAGCACCTGAAGCGGCGTACCGGAATGAAGACGCCGGCGACGACGAACGAGGTCGAAAAAGGGGCGATCCGGAAGTTCGCGCAGGCCACCGGCGACCCCAATCCGCTGTACTACGACGAGGTCTATGCGCGCTCGACGCGCTTTGGCGGCATCGTCGCGCCTCCGACCTTTGTCTGCGCCTTCACGGCCGGACATTTTCCCGAAATCGTCGATGCCACGCTGCCGCTCGCGACCATGCTGCATTCCGAGGACGTGTGCGAGTGCATCCGCCCGATCCGGCCTGGTGACGTGATCACGGCCCAGGCCACCTATGCCGACGCCTTCTGGCGCCAGGGCAGGCGCGGCCCGCTGGTCTTTCAGCTGGCCGATCTGGTCCTGCGGGACGCGTCCGGCCAGACGGTGGCCGAGGTGCGCATCACGACCGTGAGCTTCTGAAGCCGGAGAGCGAAATTGCCGCGTACCCAGCCGTTCGAAAGCCTGCGCGCAGGGGATGAGCTTCCGGTGGTGGAGCGCACCATCGATGCCCAGCAGCTGATCCGATTCGCCGGCGCCGCAAACGATTATTCCCGGCCGCATTGGGATCATGCCTACATGGTGGAGCAGGGCTTCCCAGGCGTCATCGTGCACGGCTGGCTGACCGTATCCGTCATGTTCCAGGCCGTGACGGCCTGGATTCCGCTGGAAACGGCCGATTTCAGGCGCTTCCAGGTCCGCTACCTGCAGCCGAACCTCCCCGGGCGCGCGTTCTACCGCGGCCGCGTCACGGGCAAGAGCGTGCAGGATGCGTCCAGGTTGCTCGAGCTCGAGGTCTGGGCCGAGACGGCGGCAGGCGTGCGGCTGGCCGTCAGCCACGTGACGCTGAGCTTTGCGAACGATTCCTGAAAGGAGTGATGCCATGTACCCACTGGCTGATGGCTGCTTTGCCCCGCGCAACCACTGGTATGTCGCGGCCTGGTCCAAGGACGTGGAGCGCAAGCCCATGGAACGCTGGATCCTTGACGAGCCCGTCGCCCTGTACCGGCGGGAATCGGGCCAGCCGGTCGCGCTGCACGGCCGCTGCCCGCACCGCTCCTTTCCGCTCGGCAGGAGCCGCGTTGCCGGTGACCACATCGTGTGCGGCTATCACGGTATCGCGTTCCGGCCCGACGGCAGCTGCGCCGAGATTCCCAGCCAACGGGCCATTCCGAAAGCCTGCGCCGTGCACGCCTACCCGGTGGTGGAGCGCTGGGACTGGATCTGGATCTGGCCCGGCGATCCGGCGCTCGCCGACGAGGCCCTGATCCCCGATCATTTCGCCCTGGGGGCCACGGATCCGGCCTTCAAGACCCACAGCGGCTGGTACGCCCTGATACCCGGGCGCTACATGCTGATGCACGACAACCTGTTCGATCTGACGCACCTGCCGCACCTGCACCTGGACAGCCTCGGAGGCCTGAGCGAGACCAAGGCGTCGCGGCTCGACCAGGGTCCCGGCTGGGTCAGCAGCAGCTTCGAGTATCTCGACGTCGATCCTCCTGACTATGCCGTGAAGGTCTATCGCTATCGCGAGCGTGTCGATCGCTTTGCGTCCGTCAAACTGCTGTTCCCGTCGATGCACCTGGCGGTCGAGGAATTCCGCAAGGCGAGCGCGGACCCGAGCGTGCGCGGCGAACTGATCGGCGGTACGCGGCACTTTCACGCCATCACGCCGGCCACGCGCCATTCGTGCCACTACTTCTTCGCCGGCGCATCGAGCGCCAGCCACCCGGATCCGGAGTTCTACCGCACCAGCGTCACGAACGTGTATCCGACCCTGGCGGAGGATATTTCCGCGACGCGTTATATCGAGGAAATGATCCAGGGTCTCGGGCATGCACCCTCGGAACTGCTGCTGCGTGCCGACGCGGTGTGCGTGGCGGGGCGGAGAATGTTCGAAGACGCCATCCGCGCCGAGCAGGCCGGCGAGCGCTACCCGCCGCCGGCGTCGGCGGCGCCGGCGCGGGCGTCGGCGGCGCCTGCGCGCGCAGCGACGGGCTGAGGCGGATCTTCGGCGCGGCCGCCGCGGGGGCAGCTTGACTGAGCGGGGCCCGCATCGTAAGTTAACCGCAGTAAAGTAAGCATGCTGTTGTGGGTAAACCCCGGCCGCGGGCAGCGGTTTTCGGGTCCGTTCCAGGACTGCAGAAATCGCCACCAGAGGGGGGTTGATATGCCGTCGCAGAACAGGCTACGCCATGACTGGCGTCGTGCAGTGGTGCTGGCCACGCTGGGCACGGGTGTCATCGGCGCCGCCCGGGATATCCTGCGATGGCGCAGGCGTCACCGGCCGCGGAATCGGCCGGCGGCCTCGAGGAGGTCGTGGTGACGGCCAACCGCTGCCAGGACAACAACCCGTCGGTGCCGATAGCCGCGTCGGCGATTACGCCCGCACAGGTCAGCGCCCTCGGCATCACCGACATCGACACGCTCGGTGAGAATATTCCCGGCGCCGTGTTCCAGCGCCAGTGCAACGGCTCGCTTCCCTGCCTGCGCGGCGTGGGCAACCCCAATTCGACAGCCGGCGCTCGATCTGGTCGACGGTTCCGTGGGCTGGGATACGAACCAGGGCGTGTGGCACGTCAAACTGTGGGCCCAGAATCCCACCAACGTCGAGTACAGCGACTTCAGCTTCGAAACCGGCACCGCGACGCAGCTGTCGGCGGCGCTCAACCCTGAGGAGTGTGCATGGACGAGGAACTGCTCAATCCGTTCCACGTCGATCCGGCCGAGGAGTACATGCACGCGCCGCAGGCGGTCCCCAACTGGACGGAGTACTGCTATTTCTATGGCGGTGACCAGGCCTCCGACTACGGTGTCAGCATCCACATCGGCCGCGATTGCAGCGATCCGGAGATCTTCCGCGGTTCGATGGCGATCTTCCTGCCGGACGGCGCCATGCTGACGGCCCAGTATCGCGGCCGGGACGGCAGCCGCTACGGACCCGGTGCCGGCCCGCTGCGCGTGCGCTGCATCGAGCCGTTCCGGCTGTGGCAGGCCGAGTTTCATGGCCTGGTGCACCGCGTACCGCGCGCGCAGCTGATGAACGAGGTGTTCAAGGATTCGCCAGCTGAAGTGGCCAGTTTCCGGGTGCTGTTCGAGGCCGCATCCCCGGTCTGGGACCTGGACCGCGCGGGTATCGCAGGCAGCATGGTGCTGGTGACCGGGGATGTGCCGGCCGCCGAGCGGGAGTCGCGGCGCAGCCACCACTGGCAGCAGGTCGGCCGGTCGCGGGGCGAGGTGACCGTCGCGGGCAGGACGACGGCCATCCGGGGCGGGGCGATGCGCGACCACACCTACGGTCCGCGCGACTACGCCGCGATCAACGGCGGCGCCTGGTTCAACGGCGTGTTCCCCGACGGCATGTCGTTCATGGCCATGGCGACCCGGGTGGGAGGCAACTTCATCAAGGGTGGGTTCATCTTCCGCAATGACGGCAGCCCGCTGGAGATCGTGCAGCTGGCGCGCCATCCGCCCGTCGGCGACGTGGATACGCCCGCCGGAGCGTACGTCGCGGACGTCATGGCGGACCCGGACTGGAAGTCGTTCAACATCGTGCTGCAGACGCGGCGGGACGAGGAACTCATCGAGGTCGAGACCCGTCACGGCATTCCGGTCACCTACTTCACGCCGGCGCACGAGATCCTGGGGACGGATTTCTCGCGCGCGGCGGGCGGTTCGCAGATGAGCGAGTGTCCGGCGCGCTTCAAATGGCGCAACCAGACCGGCTACGGCATGATCGAACGCATCGCCTGCATCGCCCACCTGCGTCATGGATAGCGCCAGCGGAGGACACATGCCGATGCCACGCGAGGCGGCCGCTCAGAGGACCGCCGACCGGCTCTCCACGATGCTGATCGACGGCCAATGGGTCGCAGCACAGAGCGGCCGCACCTTCGACACCTACAATCCGGCCACCGGCCTGAAGATCGCGAGCGTGCCGCTGGCGGACTGGCCCGACATCGATCGGGCCGTCGGCGCCGCGCGGCGCGCCTTTGACGACGGTCGCTGGCTGAATCTCGGCCATGCCGCGCGGGCGCGGATCCTGTGGCGTGTCGGCGAACTCATCGACGCGCACCTGGAGGAGCTGGTCGAACTCGAGACGCTGAACAACGGCCTGCCGCTCATGGTGGCTGGCTGGCTGGTGGGGGGCGCGGCGGAAACCTTCCGCTATTACGCCGGGTGGTGCACGAAGAATCACGGCATCAGTGCCGATCTGAGCGCCAACGGGCAGTCGATGCACGCCTACACGCTGCGCGAGCCGATCGGCGTCGCCGGCCTGATCACGCCCTGGAATACGCCGATCGGCCTGGCCGCGAACAAGCTGGCCAGCTCGCTCGCGGCCGGGTGCACGAGCGTGCTGAAGCCGGCCGAGGAAACGCCGCTCACGACGCTGCGTCTCGGGGAACTGATGCAGCAGGCCGGCGTGCCGGACGGGGTCGTCAACATCGTGACGGGCATGGGCGAAAGCGCGGGAGCGGCGCTGGTCGCCCATCCGGGCGTGGACAAGATCTCGTTCACCGGATCCACCGAGGTGGGTCGACTCATCGTCGCCGCCGCGGCCGGGAACCTCAAGAAGGTGTCCCTGGAGCTGGGAGGCAAGTCGCCGGTGCTGGTGCTCGAGGACGCCGATATCGAGCAGGCCGCGGCCGGTGCCGCGATGGGGGTGTTCACGCATTCGGGCCAGATCTGCTGCGCCGGCACGCGCCTGTACGTGCACCGCAAGGTGCTCAAGCCCTTCATGGCCGGACTCGAGGCGGCGGCGAATGCGCTCCGGATCGGCAGCGGCTTCGATACCTCGAACACCCTCGGACCGCTGATCTCGGAGAAGCAGCGCACGCGCGTGCTGGAGCTGATTGACAGCGCGCGCACCGAGGATGCGGAGGTGGCCATCGGTGGCGGCCGCGTGGGTGAGCAGGGGTTCTTCGTGGCGCCGACCGTACTGTGCCATCCGCGCCCCGACGCGCGCGCGGTCCGGGAGGAAATATTCGGGCCCGTGGCGACGCTGATCAGCTTCGATGATCTGGACGAGGCGGTGGCCGCGGCGAACAACACGACCTACGGTCTGGCGGCTGCGGTGTGGACGCGCGACCTGAGCCGCGCCCATCGGCTGGCCAAACGCCTGCAGGCCGGCATGATTTGGCTCAACTGCGAACTGGTCGCGGACCCGTCGATGCCGTTCGGGGGCAACAAGCAGTCCGGATGGGGTCGCGAATGCGGGCTGGAGGGGCTGGAAGCCTACCTGCAGACCAAATCCGTGTTCGCCCGGCTTTAGGCAGCGGCGCCGCAACAGGCCACGGCAAGAGCCGGCGTGAACCCGAAGGAGCAGGCATGAACGTCGAAGCCGCAGTGCTACGCATGACGGATGGGCCATTCTGCATCGAGCCGCTGCAGATCGATGCGCCGCGGGCGGATGAGATCCTGGTGCGCGTCGTGGCCACGGGCATGTGCCATACGGATCATGAAGTGGTCCATGGCCATATGCCGCCCGCCGCGCCGGCCGTGCTCGGACACGAGGGTGCCGGCGTGGTCGAGGCCGTCGGGGCGGCCGTGACCCGCCTGGTTCCCGGCGATCATGTCGTGCTTTCCTTTCCCTCCTGCGGGACCTGCCCGGCGTGCCAGTCCGGTACCCCGGTGCGGTGCGACCGCATTGTCGCGCTGTCGATCTCGGGCGCGCGTGCGGACGGCTCACCGACGCTGCGTGATGCGCAGGGTTGCCCCGTGCATGGGTGCTACTTCGGCCAGTCCTCCTTTGCGACGCGCGCGCTGGCGAGGGCCAACGACGCGGTGAAGGTGCGCAAGGACGCACCGCTCGAGCTGCTGGGGCCGCTCGGATGCGGTGTGCAGACGGGGGCCGGCACGGTCCTGAACACCCTCAAGCCTTCCCCCGGATCCAGCATCGCGGTCTTCGGCGCGGGCGCGGTCGGCCTCAGCGCCGTCATGGCGGCGAAGATCGCCGGCTGCGGCACCGTCGTGGTGGTGGACCGTGTGGCATCGCGGCTGGCGCTGGCCCTGGAACTGGGTGCCACGCACGTCGTCAACGCGGACCGCCAGGATGCGCTGACTGAAATCCAGAAACTCGGCGGCGTGGATCACAGCGTCGAGGCTTCGGGTCATCCGCGCGCCGTCGAGGCGGCCATCATGGCCATCAAGCCGCACGGCGTCTGCGCGCTGCTGGGCGTCGCGGCGCCGGGCACGAAGATCACCCTCGAGCACAGCCACCTGCTGTTCCTCAGGACCGTGGTCGGTGTCATGCAGGGGGATGCCAATCCGCAGACCTTCATTCCGAAGCTGGTCGATTACTTTCTCGAAGGCCGCCTGCCCGTGGATCGCCTGAGCCGGCTGTACGAGCTGAAGGACATCAACCAGGCCCTGCGCGATTCCGCGAGCGGTGCCGTGATCAAACCCATCATCAGGCTCGCGGCGCGGCCGTGAGCGCCGGCCGGGCCGCCATGCAGACGGAGGCACTCATCGCGTCGCTGCACGCGAAATACGACGTTGAGCACTACGTCGGTCGGGCGCTCGATCGCAAGCTGCGGCTCCGGGAGGGTGGCCACTATGCCGCGCGGACGGTCGCCGGCATCGCGCAACGACTGCAGGCCTTCCTCGAGCGGCGCCTGTCCGGCTCATTCACGATTGCGGAGCTCAAACCGCTGACCGGTGGGATTTCCAAGGAACAGTTTTCGTTCGTGCTGGACTGGGAGCAGCAGGGGGTGCGGCGCCGCGAACGGCTGGTGCTGCGCACGCAGCCGACCCAGTCGGCGGCGGAGACACACCGGCTGCGGGAGTACCAGCTGATGGGGGCTCTGCAGGGCGTGCTGCCGATTCCGGAGCCGCGCTGGATCGATGCCGAGGGCGAGGAATTCGACAACCCCACGCTGATCTGCAGTTTCGTGGACGGCGTCTCCAAGCCCAGCGACGGCCTGACGGACGTGCGCATCGGGTATGGCCGTTTCCGCGAGAGACTCGCCCCCCAGTTCGTGGACCTGCTGGCGAGGACGCACACCTTTGACTGCCGGCGCGCCGATCTGTCGGCCTTCGAGCTGCCGCCGGCCGGCAGCAATGCGGGCGTGCTCAAGTTCATCAACTGGTGGGCGCGCGTCTGGGAAGAGGATGCCGTCGAACCTGAGCCACTGGCCACGCTGGCCGAGCGCTGGCTGCGCGACCACGCGCCGCCGATCGATCGCGTATCGCTGACGCACGGTGATTACCGCAGCACCAACTTCCTGTTCTCGATGGACACGGGCCAGATCACCGCGGTGCTCGATTGGGAACTCGCCTGGCTGGGCGACCGGCACCTGGATCTGGCCTATGCGCTGCAGCCGCTGTTCGCCGAGGCCGCGGCGGATGGGCGGCCGTTGATCTGCGGCCTGATGACCCGCGAGGATTTTCTGCGCGAGTATGAGCGGCGTTCGGGGCTGAGCGTTGATCCGGAGCGTCTGGCCTATTACGAGGTCCTGGTCCGCTGGCGCAACATGGCGACGACGATCGCGGGCGGGGCGCGCTGCGTCATCGAGCACAAGACCCACCAGGACGTGTCCTTCGCGTGGTTCGTGCCGCTGGTGGGCCCGACGCTCATGACGAGCATGCGCGAGTCGATCGCGCCCCATTTCAGGATTGATTGACCACACGGAGCAGAACCCATGGTGCCCACCGCAGTGCTCAACCCCTTCAAGGTGGATCCGCGTGACGAACTCATGCATGCGGCGCAGCCGGTCGCCAACTGGACCGAATACGTGTACCTGTTCGGCTATTGCCTGGAATCGAACGCCGGCATCAGCATTCACATCGGCAAGGAGTCGACCGACACCACGGTCTGGCGGGGCACGCTGGGGATCTTCCTGGCCGACGGTGATCTGCTGGTGGCGAAGTACCATGGCCGCGACGGCAGCGAGCGCAGTGCCGGCGCCGGGCCGCTCAGGGCGATGTGCGTGGAGCCGATGCGCACCTGGGTCGCTCAGTTCGACGGCCTCGCGCACCGGACCACACGCCGGGCGATCATGACCCAGGTGCAGGCCGATTCGGTCGCGGAAATGGCCCGCTTCAATCTGGTGTTCGAAGCCGCCGCGCCTCTTTGGGACCTGGAAAAGGGCTCCAGCCTGCCCAGCCTGGTGCTGGTCGAGGGGGAAGCGGCAAAATCGAAGGACCATGCCTCCAGGACGGTGCACTGGGAACAGCTGTGCAAGGTGCGCGGTGAGATTTCCTACGGTGGCAGGTCCTACGCGGTCAATGGCGGCGGCGTGCGCGACCACAGCTACGGTCCGCGCGACTACTGGCCGCTGGTGGGGAGTCTGTGGATCAACGCGGTGTTTCCCAGCGGCAAGGCCCTCATGCTGATGACCACGCACGTGACCGGCTTCAGTTTCATGGTGGGCTACATCTACCGCGGTGGCAACGAGCCGCTCGAGGTGGTCCAGGTGGTCGAGCACCCCTTCATTTCCAATGTCGACACGCCGGCCCGCAGTGTGCCGGCCGATCCGCTGGAGCCAGGCGCAGAGCGCAGGTTCCGCTACGTGTTCCAAAGCCGCAAGGGCCGCGAGGTCGTCGAGGGCGAGCTGCTGCACGCCATGGGCACGAGCTATATCTCGCCCAATCACGAACTGCTGGGGACCGACCTGTCGCGGGTCAGCGATGGCTCGCAGCTGGCGGAGTGTCCGGCGCGCTTCACCTGGGATGGCGAGAGCGGGGTGGGCGTTCGGGAGCGGATCGTACGCATGGCGGCGCTGCGCTGAGGCACCGACCGGGAGGGGATGGAATTGGTCATCGACATCTATCAGCGGATTCGCGCCATAGAACGGGCGCTGCGCGATGTGATAATTCCCGCGATCGATCCGCAGAGGGCCAACGCGGTGGAACAGGCCGGGTATTGCCTGCGGCACCTGAACCTCATGGCGACGCAGTGCCAATGGGAATACCCGTTCGTGCTGGCCGAGCTGCGTGACTTTCTCGAGCTGACGCGCACGCTGCAGGGGATCGCCGGCGAGCGCCTGCCCGCGGCCGTGCATGAGCAGGCCAAGCGGGCCGAGGCCGCCGCCACGGGGCTCGCTGCGATCCGCCTGCCGGGAATGGCGGCCGTCAGCCAGGCCGTGACCGGTCTGCGCGAGGCGGCCGACGGACTGCTGAAGGCGGCACTGGACGCCGGCCCGGAGGCGGGGCGCGCGGCCGGTGCCGCGGTCGTCGATACGGCCCGCCGCCGTGAAATTCGTGAAGGCGCCTGGATCCAGGGCCAGGGCTATGACAGTGCGCAGGGCGCTGGCCCGGATATCGCCGGTGCGCTCGAATTCTGACCAAGGAGATTTATGAATACCACTTCCAGGGTCGATGCCGACTTCCACCGTGTCGCCGAGCTCGGCGACCGGATCCTGCCGCAGATCAACGCGATCCGCGAGGCCGGGCCGGTGGTCTGGAGCGAGAATGCGCGCGCCTGGGTGATCGCGCGGCACGCCGACGTGGTCGAGGCCTATTCCGGCCGGCTGCCGCTGTCGAACGTGCGCTACCACCCGCTGTTCGCCGCGGTGCCGGAGGCCGAGCGCAGCCAGCGATTTCCATCGACGATGCGCACGATCGGCGTGTGGCCGGTGTTCACCGATCCCCCGCTGCACACGCGGCTGCGCAAGCTGCTGACGCGCGCGTTTGGCAGGCCGGTGGTCGAGGATCAGCGGCCGTACGTCCGCGAAACCATCCGCCGCGTCCTGGACCGGGCGGGAGCGAAGGGCGAAGTCGAGTTCGTCAACGAGGTGGCGCGCGCCATCACCGGGCGGGTCATCATGCGCCTGCTGGGCATTCCGGAGGATTACCTGCCGCGACTGGAAACCTGGTCGCTGACGATCAACGAGGCGCTCGGCGGCGCCAAGTCCTCCCCGGTGGCGCTCGATGCCATGGAGCGCACGGTGGCGGAGATGAGCGAACTGTTCGAGAAGGAAATCGAGAAACGCCGTGCCCGGCCGACCCAGGATTTTCTGTCGGAGATGGTGCTGGCCCGGGAGGGTTCCGACCAGCTCTCGGTCGAGGAAATCATCGGCGTGTGCGTCGTGGTGCTGATCGCGGGTCACGACACCACCATGAATTCCATGTCGCTGGGCACGGCCGCCCTGGTGCGCAACCCGCAGGCGCGGGACTACCTGCTGGAGCACCCCGCGGAGCTGGCGAATTCGGTCATGGAGGTGGCGCGCTACATCGCCATGTCGACGATGCAGCCCCGGGTCGTGTCCGCCGACTTCGAGTGGCACGGCCAGCAGATCAGGAAGGGGGATTACGTGCTGCTGATGCTCGCCGGGGCGAACCGGGATCCGCGCGTATTCGCGGACCCCGAAAAGCTCATCATGACCCGGCCGACCGAGAACGTGCTGGTGTTCGGCACGGGACTGCACCATTGCATCGGCCACCTGCTCGCCAAGCTGCAGCTCGGTGAGTTCCTGCCCGAGCTGTTCCGGCGCTTCGAGGTCGAACTGGATGAGGACAGCATCCGCTTTGCGCCGGTGCTGTCGCAGCGCGGGCCGCTGCGCATGCAGGTACGGCTCCGATCGCGCGACACCGCGGGCGCCAGAAAAGCCGGTTAGGGCGGGCGGCGCGGAGCCGCCTGGCGCGCGGCCGCCTGCCCGGTCAGTGGACCGGTACGACGCTCAGCGCCGTCCGCTCGTGCAGTTCGACGCTGAGCCGGGCGCGGCCCTGGGGGTCGGCGTCGAAGGACGCACCCGTCTGCAGTACGCGGTACCGGCCGCCGGGCGTGAGCCGCTCCAGGCCCAGTGCCTGGCGCGCCTGCGCGCCGCCGGGGTATAGCACCAGCTCGAGGTTGTCCCCGGCGCTCGCGGCCCGCGCCACCAGCACGTCCGGATAGCGCGCGTCATTGAGCAGCGGGCCGCGCAGGGCGCCGGCCGGCGGACCCGCGAGCACGGCATTGCGCCAGTCGTCCCTGCGCATCAGGTGGCCCATGACCAGCTGCGCGCCAATCTGCGTCGAGGCGTTGAAGCTGAGCACGCCGTCGCGCCAGTCGGGTTGGTAGTAGCGGTCGAGCTTCGCCATGGCCGCCGCCGCCATTTCCTCGTCACCGTGTTCGCGCGCCGCCAGCAGTGAGTTGGCCACCAGATAGATCTCGCTGCGGCGGTAGTTGCCGATGTCGATGCGATCGTAGCTGTTGGCCGTGTGCTGCATTTCGCCGCTGGCGTCGAGACGCATGAATTCACGGCGGGCAATCGCATAGTTGCGCCGCGCGATGTCGGGAAAGTGCGGCGTGCCGAGCCACGCATAGCCGATCAGCGTGGCGATGAAATCGAGCACCGGGATCTTGAAGCCGGTCTTGTCGATGCGCCCGGGAATGATGTTGCCGTCCTGCTCGATGAATTCGCGTTCGAACTGGCGCCGGAATGCGGACAGTATCCGCGGGGCGTGATCGGTGGCGAACACCCGGTCATTGAGGTGAATGCCCACGAGCCCGAACTGGTTGCAGTAGGAGTAGGCAAAGGCCGGTTCACAGGGGTAGAGGCAGTACACGGCGTGGTCGAAATTCCAGCGCGCCTTGTCGGCGATGGTGCGCGCGTCGTGGCGGTAGACCTTGCCGCGCGTCAGGGCAAATTCCAGGCAGCCCGGCGCGGCCAGGCTCCGGTCGCCGGTATTGGCCATGTACATGCCGATATTGCCGTTGTAGAAGCCCCCCAGCATGATGTTGTCCTTGCTGATGGGATCGAAATTGAGGCTGAAGTTGCCGAGCAGGCTTTCGTACACCCAGTAGCTCCAGACCCGGCGCAGCGTCATCTTGCGGATCAGGTTCAGCTGCGCCGTCGACAGGTAGCCATGGAAACTCGGCGTGTAGTGGGCTTGCGCCAGCGCCAGCGAATAGTGCAGGTAGTTGATCTGGTAGCGCAGGGCGGCGGACTGGAACTGGTCCTTGACATCGAAGCCTCCGAAGCCGTCGACGGGCTGCAGGCCGCGGTCGAGCGAATAGCGCAGCGCCGCCAGTTCGCGCCGCGAGAGCTCGCGGCTCCCGGCCGCCGGTGCGGGGACAGCCAGGGCGGCGACGGTGGCCAGCTCGGCCGGCAGGTAGGCGGAGCGGCTGACGAAGCGGGCCGCGACCTTCGCCCGATGCTGCCAGCCGACGCGCAGGCGCCACAGGACAACCAGCGCGGCCGTGGCCAGCACCCAGCCGATGGCGCCGGCGGCGACGGGATCGCGCGCCCCCTGGAAGGCGAGCAGGGCCGTGACCAGCCATACGCCGACGACCGCGGCGAAATTCGCCGTGAACACCCACAGGCCCAGCGCTATGGCAAAAAGCAGCAGGGACAGCGCAATCCAGGCATAGCTCCAGCCGCCCCAGGCGGCAAATCCGCCGCCCGGGAGGATCAGTCCGAGCCCCAGGGCCTGCCAGCGCGCCGGCAGGCCAAGCGCCGTGGGCAGGATGCCCAGCACCAGCAGCGCCAGGAACAGCAGCACCGTGCGTCGCTGCAGGCGGCGGCTGAGCGTGGCCTGCGCGTGATCGGCGCTGAAGATCAGGGACGGGTTCGCCGGCGGCGCGGTCGTTAGCGCCAGCTTCGAGGCGGCGGTGTTCATCGCGATCTCCCTTTGGCGTCCACGGGTTCGTTCACGGCGCGCTCAGGTCGGTCACAGCGCTCTCAGGAGGCGTCGCCGAGGCGCTCGGCGGCCGCCACCATGGCGTCCAGCTGTTCGTCCAGCGCTTCGGACATGCGATCCAGATCCTCGACACCGGCGCTCAAGCTCAGGGTCGCGCCCCCGAGCTGTTCGATTTCCACCACGTAGTCCCAGGTTTCAGGGCTGACCCTGCGGACGGTGAACTTTCCCAGTCTTCCCATGCATCGATCTCCCGGTCTGTCAGCCGTTGAGCAGCGCGAGGCTGCCCAGGTCGTCCACGGCGATGCCCGCCCTGCGAATGATTTCCAGAGACTCGGAATCCGGCTGCATGCTCGGCTGCAGTGCGCCGAAGCCGATGGTCACCAGCCACCCGACGAAGGTATAGAGCGTCTGGCGTCGGTAGAGCTCCCAGGCGTCGCCGGCCGAAGGCGGGTTCGCGCCCTGCGCGCGGAGGCGGGCGAGGTAGCAGGACAGCAGCTCCTGCTCCCAGCGGCGCCGGTCGTCCACCGGCAGGGAGGTCAATACCGTGTATGCAAAGTCGTGGCTCCAGGCGCCCTTCATCGTCACCTGCCAGTCGGCGAGACCCACGCGCTGGTCGGCCGTCCGGTAGAAATTCCGCAGATGCGGGTCGCCGTGGATGTAGGTCAGCGGGGCCCGGCTGCTCAGGTCCAGGGCCTTCAGGAAGGCGCTCCAGACTTCCTCGCCGCGGTTCATCAGTCCCGGCGGGATGACGGCGCCTGCGCGCTCGTAGCCCGCGGCGGCCAGCTGCCGCAGTTCCATGCCTTCGATCAGCCGGCGGCCGTATTCATCGGGGCGCATCAGCCAGCGGTACTCCTGGTCGAGGCGCGGACTGTCCCAGAACCTGGCGTGCGTATCGGCCAGTATCGTGACCATGCCCTCGATGTCGGCGCGCGACACCGGCGTGCTGACCTCGAAGAACCGAGCCCCTTTGGTGACCACGACGTCATCCATGATGATCGAGAGGCGATGGGTCCGCGGTTCGTGGGCCGCGTGATAAGCCCTGGGCGCCTCGATATCGAGTTGCGGACGAATCCGGTTGTAGAAGGCCGGTTCGTTCTCGATGATCGCGAGCCGCAGCAGATGCAGGCGCGTGTAGAAGCTCTTCAGGTGCTTGTGGAACAGATCCCTGGGAAGACCCGCCGCGTTGCCGGCGGCATTATAGGTAACCGTGAACGCGCAGCGTTCGCCCGAACCGGAACTGGCGGCGCCCAGCGTGACCGCGGTGACGGCGGCGCCGGAATGCCCGGCGCACAGGATCCCGGTCAGATACTCCGGTGTCAGCGCCTCGGGCGAAGGCGGCACGC
>Ga0075015_100000039_pt1 | contig 28159 bp, 28 predicted proteins | sample AleBraG_ABR_2013_FD_71476 | JGI IMG/M metagenome (GOLD analysis project Ga0075015, IMG submission 71476) | Freshwater sediment microbial communities in response to fracking from Pennsylvania, USA - Alex Branch Run_MetaG_ABR_2013 | ecosystem: Environmental > Aquatic > Freshwater > Creek >...
ACGGCCGTGAGCGGCCAGGTGGCACGCGCCTTCAGTGAGGCGGACAGCGCACTGGGCACAGTGACTCACGGCTACACCTACAGTGCTCATCCTGTGGCCGCCGCCGCCGCGCTCGCGACGCTCGATGTGCTGTCCACCGAGGACATCGTGGGCAACGCGGCGCGCGAGGGCGAGTATCTGTTGACACGGTTGCGGGACCTGGCGGCGCGCTATCCGTTGATCGGGGACGTGCGCGGCGTGGGCTTGATGGCCTGCCTTGAACTGGTGGCGGATCGGGCCACTAAGACTGCGCTCCCACGTGGCGCCAAGCAGGTGACCCGGATCGCACGCGAGGCTTACCAGCGCGGCGCCATGATCCGCACTTCAGGCGCGAATATTATCCTCTCGCCTGCGCTGACCATCAGCCGTGCCCAGATAGACCTGCTGTGCGACGCGCTGGACGGGGCCTTCACGGCCGTGGCGTTTTAAAGGAGTGGGAATTTGAATACGGTGGCCACCAAGGCGAGCGCCATGTTGGGACAGCGGGCCTTGTTTGCGGCGGCCATCGGCGCCATTGTCGCGCAGCTCGGCATGGTCACCACGGCGCAGGGCGTGGCCATCGGCGGATGGGGATTCTTTATCGCGTTGGCGGTGGCGTTTGCGCTGGCCCTGGCCAACGCCATGGCCTACGCCGAAATGGCGCTGATGATGCCCAACGCCGGGAGCCTCAGCAGCTATGCCGAAGCGGCCATCGGCAATTTTCCGGCCATCCTGCTGGTGTTCGCCGGCTACGTGACTCCGGCCCTGTTCGGCTTGCCCGTGGAGCTGATACTGGCCAATGGTCTGATTCGCCAGGTCCTGCCCCTTGCCGTGCCCATCCATACCTGGCCCGTGCTCATCGTGCTGACATTTGTGGGCCTGAATATTCTGGGTACCGATATTTTTGCGCGCGTGCAGACTTTCCTGAGCTTCGCAGTGCTGTTGTTCCTGCTGGTGACCGGGATTGTGGCGATGTCGGGCTTTGCGGCCCATCCATTGCCGGTGAGCCCGACCAGCGGATGGGCGGCATTGCGTTCGCAGACGGCTGTGACGTCAGTGCTGGCCCTGGCATTCTGGGTATTTGCGGGTTTGGAATTCGTCACTCCGCTGGTACCCGATGCGCGCAATCCCAACCGTGATCTGCCGCGCGCGATGCTCAAGGGGCTGATCGCCATCTGGATTGCCGAAGTGTTGTTTGCGCTGGGATATCTGTTTTTCGTCCCGCGCGCCGCGCTCCTGGATTCGGCCACGCCGCACTTGCAATATGTGCTGGCGGTGTTTGGCCCCACGGCTCGCATTGGTTTTGTGGTCCTGGCCTTGATTGCCTCGGCCAGCCTAATCAATACCGCCACCGCCGGTGTATCGCGCATGCTGTGGGGTATGGCGATGAACGGGCAGGTGTTCCCCATTTTCCGCTACCAGCATCCGCGCCTGCGCACCCCGGTGGTGTCCATCGTGTTTTATGGCGCGCTGCCGCTCTTGGGTCTGTGGTGGTCGGGGGGCGACGCCAACGCCATTTTGCCCCTGACCATCGCGGCCTCGGTGGCCTGGCTGCTGGCCTACATGATGGCGCAGATTTCGCTGATCATGCTGCGGCGGCGTTACCCCGATCACGCCCGCCCGTTTCGCGTGCCGGGCTACCCCTACGTGCCCGTGCTGGCCATCATCGGCATGGCCTATGTGGTCATGAACAGTGCTCCCACGCCGGAAATGGCGCCGCAGATCGCCCGCTATACCGGCGGCGTGCTGGCGCTGTTCGCACTGATCGGAGCCTTGTGGGTGAAGTTCGTGATGAAGAAACGCCTGTTCGAGCCCGTGGCCCCCGAGCAGCTGACTATCAGCCGTGACTGATTGCGAGGCAAGCGCACTCGAGCCTCTGCTGCGGCGCGAGCAGCGGCGATTTCACGACCAACATCCCGCCTCATCGCAGGCCTTTGAGGTCGGACAACGCTACTACTTGTATGGGGCGCCCTCGCATTGGATGCGCCGCTGGGCGGGGGGGTTTCCGCTCAGCATCGTCAGTGGGCAGGGGGCGCGTTTGCGCTGCGCCGACGGGCTGGACTACGCGGATTTTTGTTTGGGCGACAGCGGCGCCATGTGCGGTCACGCGCCCGAGCCCGTGAGCGCAGCGGTGGCCAGGCAGATGTCCCGCGGCGCCACCACCATGATGCCCGGCGAAGATTCCGCCTGGGTGGGCACGGAGCTGGCAAGGCGTTTCCAACTGCCTTTCTGGGGCTTTACCACTTCGGCCTCCGACGCCAATCGCGCCGCCATCCGTCTGGCCCGCCTGGTGACCGGGCGCTCTCGCGTATTGGTGTTCAACGGCTGCTATCACGGGTCCGTGGAAGAGGCGCATGTGGCGCTGCAGGACGGTCGGGTCGTACTGCGAAGTGGCGTGCACGCCAATGGCGTCGATCACGAGCGGGTGTCGCGCGTGGTTGAATTCAACGACCTGCCGTCACTGGAAGCGGCCCTGTTGGATGCGGACGGGGACGTGGCTTGTGTGCTCACCGAACCCGTGCTGACGAACTTTGGCATGGTATTGCCCCAGCCTGGCTTTCACGCCGCCCTGCGCGAACTCACGCGACGCGCCGGCGCGCTGTTGATTGTGGATGAGACGCATACTTTTTCCAGCGGACCCGGCGGGTATGGCGTGCGCCATGGCCTGGAGCCGGATCTACTGGTGTTGGGCAAGTCCATCGGTGGCGGTATACCGGTGGGCCTGTACGGGCTCAGCCGTGCCGTCGCAGAGCGCGTGTGGCAGGAGGTGCCGAAGGTCAATCCGGCCCTGATCCGTCAAAGCACGCACCTGGGCTTTGGCGGCACGCTTGCCGGCAGCGCCTTGCAGGTCGCAGCGGTACGCGCAGTGCTGCAGCAGGTGCTGATCGCCCCGGCGTTTGATCACATGTTTGCCATGGCCGCCGATTTGGCCCAGCGCGCGCGCGCGCTACTGGCCGCTCGCGGGCGCGCCTGGTACGTGGAGCAGTGCGGGGCCAGGGTGGAACTGCTGTTCATGCCGGAGGCGCCGGTGAATGCCACGGCGGTGGCGCGCGCGCGAAGCGCGAGCTTGGAGGCGCTGTTTCACGTCTACTGCCTGAATCGCGGCATAGTGATAACGCCATTTCATTGCATGCTGCTGATGTGTCCTGATACCCGCGAAGCCGAGCTCGACCGATTTATCGATGTATTGGGTGAGCTGTGTGCTGAGTTGGCCGCCTTGGCACCGGAGGGCACCGGGGCATGAGTGACCCGCGGCTCGAGGGCAAGGTGGCACTGGTGACCGGAGCGGGCGGTGGCATTGGCGCGGCCATCGCCGCGGCTTTCGCACGCGCCGGAGCGCGGGTGATGCTGGCCAATCGAACCCGCAGCGCAGCGGAGGCCGCCGCGGCCACGCTCCGCGGCGAGGGCTACGCGGCGCAGGCCACCGATTTCGTCGCCGATGAAGCGGGCGCGCAGCGCGCGGTGGCGGAAAGCGCAGCGGCGTTCGGTGCGCTGGACATCCTGGTGCACAATGCCGGGGGCTGCACCTGGAGTCGTATCGAGACGCTCGATGCGGCCACGCTCGATGCCACTTTGACGCTGAATCTCAAGTGCTGCTTCTGGCTGGCGCAAGCGGCGCTGCCGCTGCTCAGAGCGCGCGGCGGCGGACGCATCCTGGTGACCTCGTCGGTGACCGGTCCGCGCGCGGCCATGGTGGGCGCAGCGCACTACGCGGCCGCCAAGGCCGGCGTAAACGGCTTTATTCGCAGCGCCGCTTTGGAATTTGCCGCCGATCACATCACGGTTAACGGCGTCGAGCCCGGCTTCATCGCCAAGGATCACGGCCGCATCAGCGAGCCGCAAACACGTGCCCGCATTGAGCGCTTCATCCCGCTGGGGTGCATGGGCGAGCCCGACGATATTGCCCAAGCGATGCTCTACCTGGCCAGCGACGCGGCGCGTTGGGTGACCGGACAAACGCTGGTCGTGGACGGCGGCGCAACGCTCCCTGAGACCGGCTACGCCATGGAGTCGCAGTGGCCAGGGGCCAGGGGCCAGGGGCCAGGAGCCAATGACGTGGGACAGAGTGAAGTGATGACTAACATCCTGATTATTGGCACCGCTGATACCAAGGCGGCGGAGCTGCAGTTTCTGCAGCGCTGCATACAGGAGCAGGGCGGCAGAGCGCAGATCATGGATGTCGGGGTGCTGGGCACTCCGCCCTTTGCGCCCTCGCATCGCAATACCGACGTGGCGAAGGCCGCCGGCACCACGTTGGAGGCGATCATCGCACTGGGGGATGAAAACGCCGCGATGACGAAGATGGCCGCCGGTGCCGTGGCGCTGGCGCTGCAGCACTATGCGCAGGGCACTGTGCAGGGCGTACTGGCCCTGGGCGGTACGATGGGTACTGATCTGGCGCTGGATGTCACGGCGGCGCTCCCACTGGGTATGCCGAAGCTCATCGTATCTACGGTGGCCTACTCCCATCTATTCCCACCCGAGCGGCTCGCGCCGGACCTGATGATGGTGCTGTGGGCCGGAGGGTTGTACGGTCTCAACAGCATATGCCGCTCCATCCTCAGGCAAGCCGCTGGCGCCGTGCTCGGCGCGGCACGAGCAGCCGACGCCAGCCACGCGATCGGCACCGATACGCACAGTGAGCGGCCCGCCGTGGCCATCGGGTCGTTGGGACTCTCATGCCTGAGGTACATGGCCGAGCTCAAACCCGCTCTGGAAGCGCGCGGCTATGAGGTGGTCGTCTTTCATTGCAGTGGCATGGGTGGGAGGGCCATGGAGGCGTTGATCGAACAGGGACGCTTTGCGGCGGTGTTCGATTTCGCGCTGCAAGAGGTGGCCAATCAGGTCTGCGGATCGGTAGTCAATTCAGGCGCGACGCGGCTGACGGCCGCTGGCCGCTGCGGGGTGCCGCAACTGGTAGCGCCCGGCGCCAGCGACATGATCGACATGCAGACCTGGGCACCGCTCCCACCGAAATATGTGGGCCGACCCTATCACGCGCACAACCGGTTGATTGCCTCCGTGACCAGTACGGGCGAAGAGCGACGCGCGATTGCGCGGCACATCGCGGCGCGTCTGGCCCAGGCCTCGGGGCCCACGGCGTTTCTGTTGCCGTTGCAAGGCATCGAAGCCTGGGATCGTCCCGGTGAACCCTTGCATGACCCTGAAGCCCATGCGGCGCTGGTCGACGAATTTCGCCGGCGTATCCGGCCACCCGTGGAGTTTGTGGAGCTTGACCTGCACATCAACGATGCCGGATTCGTGTCCGCCGCCCTCGCACGCTTCGACACGTGGGTGGCCGCCGGTCGAGTACCGGCGGGTCACGCGTTGGGAAAGCCGCCGCGATGAATGCCGACGCTGGTGCCCGCGCTCCCGTGGTGCTCGTGACCGGGGCCGCATCAGGCATGGGCGCGGCCGTCGTGCGCCGCTTCTGCGCCTCTGGCGCCGCCGTTTACGCGGCCGGCTTGCAGCCGCAGCTGCTGGCCAAAGTGGCCGATCAAACCGGGGCGAAGCCGCTGTCCTGCGATGTCACGGATGAGGCCGCCGTGCGCGCGAGCGTCCATGCCGTGCTGCGCGATCATGAGCGGCTGGACGTGCTCGTCAACGCGGCGGGTGTGGTGCACAACGATGATGCGGCCGACATTGACGACGCGCAGTGGCAGCGGGTGATGGATATCAACGCAGGCGGCGCCATGCGCGTGTGCCGTGCGGTATTGCCCCAGATGCAGCGCCAGCGTGCCGGAGCCATCGTCAATATCGCCTCGGTGGCCGCATTTAACGGCAGTGCCGGCATGGCCACTTATTCAAGCAGCAAAGCCGCGCTCATCGCTCTCACCCGCAGTATCGCCACGCGCTATGGCGCGGAGGGCATACGCGCCAATTGCCTGGCGCCCGGCTGGGTGCGCACGCCCATGAGTGAGATGGAGATGCAGGCAATCGCCGCGGCCGAGGGCATCAGCATCGAAGCCGCATTTGCGGCACTGACGAAACGCATAGCCCTTGGGCGCATCGGCTCGGTGGATGAAATGGCCGGGTGCGTGGCGTTTCTGGCCTCCGCCGACGCCGCCTTTGTCAGCGGCGCTGTTCTGGTTGCCGATGGCGGCGCGCGTATAGCGACTACCGCAAGAGGATTCTGATATGACCGTCTTCACCCCCACGGACGATGGCTTCGCCGATCTATCCAGCCACGACAGTTTCGTCCACGGCGCTCCTCACAACACGTTCAGTCGGCTGCGTCGCGATGAGCCCGTGGCCTGGTGCAGCTACGCCGGCGGCGAGGGTTTCTGGTCGGTGACCCGGCACGCGGACGTAGTGCGACTCCTGCGCGACTACGAGCTGATGAGTTCAGCGCGCGGCATTCGCATGGAGGATCAGACTTACGAGGAGTACCTGGCCCGCCGGACCTTTCAGGAGACCGACCCGCCGGAACACACGCGTACGCGCTCCCAGGTCATGAAAGCCTTCACCGGACCGGTGGTGGCGCAATTCGAACCGCAGATTCGCGAACTGTGCGATCAGATCCTGGCGCAGGCTTTGGGGCAGGGCGAGTTTGACGCCGTTCAGGAGATTGCCCGCCAGCTTCCCATGCGCATGCTCGGACAGATCATAGGCACGCCCGAGAGCGATCTGGATTGGCTGGTACGCAAGGGCGATCAGCTCATCGCCAACACCGATTCGGACTACACCGATATCGTGCTGGACAAGGTCGACACCGAGGCTTACCGATTGATGCCGTTTAGATCGCCCGCGGGCGCCGAGCTGTTCGACTACGCCAAGCGCCTGATGGAGGATAAGCGTCGGCGGGGTGACACCAGCGGCGTGCTGCACCTGATTGTCCAACCCGATGCCGACGGCAATGTCATTTCGGAACACGAGTTCCGCAATTTCTTCTGCCTGTTGGTGGCGGCGGGCAATGACACCACCCGTTACTCCATAGCCGCTGCATTGCACGCGCTGGCCAACGTGCCCACATTGCTGCCGCAGCTCAGGCAAGGTGACGCTGAGCTGTGGAAGACCATGGCTGATGAGTTCATCCGTTGGGCCAGCCCCGCCATGTATTTCCGGCGTACCGCAACGCGCGACGTGCAGCTGCATGACAAGACCATCCATGCGGGCGATAAGGTGCTGCTCTGGTTGGTGTCCGCCAATCGCGATGAGTCGGTCTTCAACGCGCCCTTCGCACTGGACCTGACCCGCTCGCCCAACCGCCACGTGGCCTTTGGCCAGGGCGGCCCGCATGTGTGCTTAGGCATGTGGTTGGCGCGCTTGGAAGTGCGCGTACTGCTGCAGGAATTCGTGACTCGGGTAGGCGCCCTGGAGCAGAGCGGGCCACACGCCTTCCTGCGGTCGAATTTCGTGGGCGGCATCAAGCGCCTGCCGGTGCGCGTTACGCCCATATGAAGCCATTATAAGGAGTGCGCCATGGCACCAGAGCGACTGAGGTTATTGTTCTGCGATCACCTGAATCTGGCCAGGGGCAAGTATCTGCCGGCTTCAAAGCTGGGCGATGGCGCGTCGCGCTTCTCGCAAGCCATCTTTGCGCTCACCTACGCCAAAGATCTGGTTCCGGCGCCCGGCTCCAAGATGCTCGAGGGCTGCGCCGATATGGACGCCGTCTACCGCAGCGCCGATATCCGTCCCGGCTGGGAGCCCGGCACCCAGGTGGTCATTGCCGATCTCTGCGACAGCGACGGGCAACCCTTGGGGCTGTGTCCACGGAGTCTGCTCAAGCGCACCGTGGCCCAATGGCAGGAGCTGGGTTGGCAGCCCAAAGTCGGACTGGAATTGGAAGCTTTCGCCTTTGTGCGCGGTGCGGACGGGACGCTCCGGCCCTACGACACCCCCGGTGGCTATGTGTACTCCACCGGTCGGCTGGCCGATCCGAACGGGTTTCTTGATGCCATCTGGGCGCGGGCCGAGGCCGTGGGATTCAATCTGGAGTGCATGACCAGCGAGTTTGATTCGCCGCAATTCGAATTCACGCTGGTCTACGATGATGCCTTGCGTGCCGTTGATGACGCTTTTCTGTTTCGACTGATGGCGCGCGAAGTGGCCCTCGAGCACGGCATCGTTCTTACGTTCATGCCCAAGCCCATCCCGAAAAAGAGCGGTACCGGTTTGCACGTCAACTTTTCCTTCAATGACCGCGCGGGTCGCAATCAGATCGCTACCGCTCCAGGTATTGCCGGTCTGTCAAAATTGGGGCGCGGCTGTATTGCCGGCCTCATGCGCCACCATGCCGGCATGGCGGCCTTGGTGGCACCAACCAGCGATTCCTACAATCGATTGACGCCCGGATCCATGTCCGGGTACTGGTGCAACTGGGGCATCGATCATCGCGGCGTGACCACGCGTGTGTCCGCGCAACTGGGCTCTAAAGCGCGCATCGAACATCGCATGGGCGACGGCTCCGCCAATCCCTACACCTTGGTGGCTACGGTGTTGCAGGCAGCGAGACTGGGCGTGTGTGGCGACTACCCCTTGCCACCGCCGGAGGCGGGCGATTGCTTTGGTAAGGTTGACGCCACGGACCATACGCCGGCCGACTTGAGTTCGGCCCTGGACGCCCTGGAGTCGGACGGCGCACTGGTGGGTGCCGTGGGAGAGCTGTTGGTGGCAAACTTAGTGGCGATCAAACGCGCTGAGGTAAAGGAGACCGCCGGGCTTACCAGTGAGGCGCTGCGTGACTACTACATCCATTACATCTGAACCGCCGGCAACGACGGACACCAGCGCCGAGCCGCGCCGCATCGGTATCCTGCTGACCAGTGACGACACTTCGGAATTCGCCGCCCGCTTCCCGGACGATGGCGAGAAATTCAAGACACTACTGCGGCCGCTGGCGCCTGCCGACTGGCACTTTGAAGTGCTGCCGGCCATGGCGGGGGTATTGCCAGAGAATTGTCGGGACTTCGACGGCTACGTCATTACTGGCAGCCCGGCCTCCGTACGCGATCGGCGCAAGAAGTGGATAGCCCAGCTCCTGGATTTCATCCGGGTACTGGACTCAGAGCGAGTGCCGACGGTGGGCGTGTGCTTTGGCCATCAGGCCATCGCCATGGCCCTGGGCGGCCACGTCGAGCGCAATCCCACGGGCTGGCAGTTGGGAGTTGCCTTCACGGAATTTTCAACGACCACGCCGTGGATGGTCCCACCCTCCACAGAGCTGGCGCTATACGCGGCTCACAACGAGCAGGTGGTGGAGCTCCCCGGTAGGGCCGTGCGGCTGGGCAGCGCCGAGGGCTGCGAGAACGCCTCGTTTCAAGTGGACCAGCATTTTGCCACCACCGAATACCACCCGGAGATGCCCCTGGAATTCATGCAGGCGCTCGCCGACCATCTCGAACCCCACCTGGGTGCGCATCTGTGCCGCCGCGCCCGGCAGGAGCTTAAGCTGGCCACGGCGGGCGCGACCTTCGGGCGTTGGATGATTCGCTTTCTGGGCGCGACTCACCCGATCCCGACCCCGACCCCGACCCTTAGCACGACGCCCTAGCGGCTCAGCGTTGGCGGGCCTTGCCCAGGAACCTTAAGATTTCCAAGTACAGCCACACCAGCGTCACCATCAGGCCAAAGGCGCTGTACCACTCCATGTAACGCGGCGCACCTTGCGCGACGCCGGATTCGATGAAGCTGAAATCCAATACCAGATTCAGCGCGGCCACCACAATAATGACGCCGGAGATCAGCAGGCCCATGGGGCTGGCGTCATTCAACAGTGGCATGTTGATGTGGAAAAAACTCAACACAAAAGACACCAGGTAGACCAGTGCAATGGCGCCCGTAGCGGCCACCACAATGGATTTGAAGCGCTCGGTCACGTGAATGAGCCGCAGGCTATAGGCCACCAGTAATGTGGCCAGCACTCCGAAGGTGAGTTCGGCCGCCTGGATGGCGATGCCCGGATAACGCCTTTCCATTATGGCGGAGATGCCACCGATCGCCAGTCCCTCCAGCGCCGCGTAGGGCAGGGCCAGGTAGGGCGCGGTGGTTTGCTTGAAGCTGATGATCAGCGCCAGCACAAAGCCACCCACCAGCCCGCCCATCATGGGAAGGGTCAACACCGACGGGTCGCCGGCGTGCGAAAAGAACTGTCCCCAAGACCACAGCGCTGTCGCCAGCAACATCGCCAGCAGCATCAGCGCGCGATTGACCGTACCCTGCAGGGTCATGGGTCCTGCCGCATCGCTCGGTCGGGTCAGGCCCTGGAAGGTCTTGTCGCTGAGGGCGGGATTACCCGTCTTGTAGTCCATGGTCAGTCATCCTTTGGTAGTCACATGGGCGATTGCCCTTTGGCCATTATACGTTGAAGCGCTACGCGGTTGCAGTACGCGCCAAACCGTTGCCAACCAGGGCTGGCGCTCGCGTGGCATTCCGGTGGGGCGATAGTAGTGTTCCAGCTCAATAAACCCCGCTTCGCTCAAACGCCGTCGCCAGCTCTCGAGGTCGTGGTAAGCCCCATACCGCCCGCCGTGCCACCCCTCCTGGTTATCCCCGTGCGGATTGGAACTGAACAGGACTCCGCCTGGCTTCAGCGTTGCCGCCAAGCTACGCAGCACTCCCGCCAGCGCCAGCGTCGGTACATGAAACAGCGAGGCGTTGGCAAAGACTCCGTCAAAGCGCGAGGCCGGCAAATCGAGATGCAGAAAATCCTGCTGCCAGACTTCGCAGCCGGAGTCTGCCCGAGCCATGGCCGCTAGCGCGGGCGCCCCCTCAAGTCCAATGGCCGTGTGGCCCAGGGCGGTAAAGGTCCTCAGATCGCGTCCGGGCCCGCACCCGAAATCTAAAATAGTAAATGGCGCCGAGCCCTCTATATGACGCAATAGCGCCGCCACATTCTGGCTGACGTCGTGATCGCGGGTACCGGCACGAAAGGCCTCGGCGCCCAGTTCATAGTGCGCAAGCGTCTGTGCGCACACGCGATTGAGCTGCTCGAGTTGCTCCGTCTGTTCCGGCTGCGCTGGCTTGCTGTATTCACAATTCATGTACGACAAAGCATAGGCCAGATCGGCGCGGCGCGGGCGTCAGTATGGATTTATGCCTTGGTATCGTATGATCGCAGCACTATGGAAATACTCGATACGCTGCGGGAGCTGGGCATTGAGTTGCCCAGCACGGCCTATGTGGTGGGTGTGTGCCTGTTCAGCGTCGTCGGGATGGTGGCCTTCTGGAAGGGCCGCAAGCTCAAGCGCCAGCACGTGAAGTGGCTGGGCGTGGTGCTGATGTTCTACCCTTATTTTGTTTGGAACACTGTGGCGATCTACGGGGTGGGCGTCGCACTGTGTATTGCGCTATGGGTGTATAGGCGATCCTAGGGTTGACGCTAGCAATCGGGTTGCACTAAAATGCCCATGTGATGCACATGCCTATTGGAGATCGCCATGGCCGCCACTGCTCGTATTCCTCTCCTCGTGACACCTGCGCAAAAGAGCCTCCTTGCAAAAAAGGCGAAACTCTCAAATCTGACTTTGAATGAGTTCTTTCGAAGAGCCGCGGAAGTGTACGACCCGAATGATGACGACCAGGCCTGGGTTCAGCTTATTCGCCAGGTGAAGGAATCGACTCGATCAGCATCCGCGGCCTTGGAGGCGGCGCTGTCTAGTTGCGCGGATTCCAATAAGCGCATTGCAGCGATGGAAGCGGCACATCGTGCCAGGGCGCGCAAATAGATGGGTGTCATGGACAAATTGTGGGATGCGGTTGCCAACGTCGTTAAAATGAACGACAAGGTGGAACGGGTGGCAGTGGCAGTCGGTTCTCAGCAGGGAAAGATCGAGGAGCTGACCGCACGCGTGATTCGATTGGAAACCGCGTTGGAAATTGCGCTGTCCTCGCGTGGCGGGCCAGTGAAACGTATTGGCCGACAACGCGAGGACGAATAGACGGCTGCAATTTCCAAGTCTCACTACTCGGCTCTCGACAGGAATGAGCCGGGGCCAGGCCACACTTGAGGCTACTTGCCCAGTCCGATCTGCATCATGTACGACTGGTTGTCCCAGAACAGGTACTCTTCGTCCATCGTCCCGTTCTTCCAGTGGCCGACCGTACACATGATCAACTTGAAGGCCTTGCCGGTGGGCGGAATCGTTTTCCCATCGCCGATGGGCATGGGCTGGGTGAAAGTGCCTTCCATCACGCCGATGACACTGGTCCATTCTCCATTGGCAACCCTGACGGGGTGCTCTTGGATGCGAGTGTCCGGCGCGTAGACAAACATGGCCTTCAAATCGGCGATGTGCCGTTCTATGCCGTGCGTGACGTGTCCATCGGGCCAGTGCACGGCGATGTCCGCCGAGTGACTCTCCTTCAGGCGATCCCATTTCTGGTGGGTGAAGACATCAAAATCGAGCGTGTCGAACTTTGCGATGTGCGATTGGGCGATCCTTTCGGCTGTTTTGTAGCGTGCGAGTTCATCGCCTGCCGCGCGGGCCGGCGACATGACGGCGACGGTAAGCGCCAATACGGCGGCCAAGCTCAGGGCATGGCGTGTGGTCAAAGGTTGGCGAATCATAGGTAATTGCTCCTTAGTGGACCAGCGATGGGGAACCTGGCTATCCAGTGCGGCTGGCTGGCGGTTCTGCGGCGAGCGGAACTCTATTAGCATTCCCGCCCAGGGTAAATAGGCGCTTACGGCACAGAGTGCAGCGCTAGACGAGACAAAGCTGGTGCTGTTCGTGATGACCTACGCGCGCCTAACGCCCTCGTCCTGGTAGGCACCCCAGGCTGGGGCCGTCACGCCTTGTCCAGCGTCAGCACGAATTCCACCCCGTCGAACACGTTGCGAGCCTCCACCGTGCCACCCATCTTCGCCATATAGGTCTTTGCCACGTACAGTCCCTGGCCGCGGTGTGCGCCTGCATCGCCCAGCGGTGAATCCGAGACCCCGTACTCGAATATCCGGTGCAGCAGCCCCACCTCGATGGGTTGCCCCTGGTTGTGTATCCGCACCTCCGCCGTATCGGCATGGGAGCGCAACGTGATGCGGATGGGCGTCGCCGCCAGTCGGTACCGTTCCGCATTGGACAGTACATGAGTAATCACATCCTCCAGTGACGACTCCTCAGCCTTGACCACCAGTGGGGCGCCGAGTCCGTCGAATTCCACGCCCGCAATACCCGCATGCGCCGCATTGTTGGCCACCGTCTGCAAAAAGCTCTGCACATCGAGCGTCTTCACTTGCAGATTGGCCGACAATATTGCTTCGCTGGGCGAGGCGCTGCCGTACAGCACTCTGACCGCCTGGCGCATCCGCTCGATGTAGCGCAGGCTCGGATCCCCTTGTGTATCGTGCAGTGCGGCCAGGGACTGGAGGGGTGCCATGATCTCGTGGCCGACGGCGTGCCACATGTCCTTCTCATGTTCGGCGCGAATCTGCTCGCGCTTGGCATCAATGTTGATTTTCTGCAGCAGCTCGGACAATACGCCGGCGAGCAACCCCAATTCATCGCTGCCTTGCAGACCGCGCAGGTTCATTTGCAGCCCGGCTGCCGCGTCCACCGAGCGCTTGAGGGTGGCGGCACGCTGCGTGAGCAGCGTGATGCGGCGAATGATGCGCAATTCAATGGCCACCCAGGTCAGCACGATGGCCAGCAGCATCGCGACCACGTACCAGGCCAGTCGACCGGCCACCAGGCCCAGACTGGTGTCGACGCTGTGTAGATCCCCGGTGAGCAGCACTTCATAGTCCCCCACCGGCGTGGTGACCACTCGTCGGGCGTGGATGGCGTGGTCGTAACCCTCCACGTTTAGTCTGCCGATAATGTCCTGCAGCAACGGGGAGGGTCGAGCCGGTGCGTCCTCCTGGCTGGTGAGCGCGATGATCTGGCGGGGCGCGGGGCCCATGAGACGGTGAATGGTCAACGTCTCGCCCGGCAGCAGCTGGCCCTTAAGGTCCGCCAACGCGAAGGGCGCTGAGGCGCCAGGGCTGTTGCTGTCAAAGAGCGGTGAGTGGCTGTCGGGCGCAAAGGCCTGCACGCGTACACGGATCGAATTCAGATCCTTGGGAGGCCAGACAACACTGGAATTGTCGTTGAGATCCGCACGGAACAGATCCACGGGTAAGCGCACGGAAAAGAACGAGCGTTTGAGGCAGCTGACCGAGGGGGTGGGTGGCGTCGGCGTCGGCGGTGTCGGCGCCGTCGGCGTCGTCGGCGTGAGACCCTCCAGGCAACGCCCGTCCTGCCACAGCCAGCCGCGGAATTCCTGGTCGGGTCGGCCGGACACTTGACCGTTGCTCGCCACAGCGAATCCGGTCAGGCGGCCGCGGAAACCGCTCCGGCGTTGCTTCGCTTCGGGCTCCAGCGGAGCGATCCACTGGTAAGTGCTGCCGCGCATGGTCACTTCTACCACCAGCCGGTGGGCTGCGCTCAAATCCAGGTCCCCGATTTCGTGCGTCACCAGCGGGCCGCTGGCAAAGGCGCCTACCGCGTAAATGAAGCCGCCGGCCACGGGGTTGTTGCCCACCGATACGCACAGCTGTGCGTGGTTGGGGTACTGCACCAGGCAGCCGGCCATTTCCGCGGCCTGCTCGGCCTTTGCCTTGTCGTCGAAATCGATGGCGGAGAAGGGCAGCAGGAGGGGTCTGAGCGGCGTCAGCGTCGCGCCGGGTAGCGTCGGATTCAACAGCGCGAGCTGGCCACTCGGGTGAGCCAGCCGCGCAACCAGCTGCTCGACATTCTTGTCGAAGAGTTGCCGGTAGCCTTGATAGCTCAGGCGCTTCTCTTCGCGCAGCTCAGACAGCGCCAGCGCCACGGTGGCCAACGCCAGCAGCAGGAACGCGGTGCGAAAAAATACGCGCAACTGAAAGGGCACATGATCCGGCCACCACTTGCTCATTGACCAATCCAGCGGAAGCCCCGCATCGGCACATTTTCAATCTGAGCAAAATCCGGGTCGAGCTCGCGAAAGGCCTCGCGAATGGTACTGACATGCTTGCGCACGTTGTCGCGATTGCGCCCGCTCTTGACCACTTGAAACAATTCGTCGTAGGACACCACCGCGCCGCGCCTCTGATAGAGGGCGTCGAGTATGCGCTGCGAGGTCAAAGGCAGGTTGATGCGCTGACCACGCCATAGGGGCGAATTCTGCCGCAGCGGGTCGAGCGACAGCGGATCGGCCTCCGCACGCACCGCACTTGGCAATCGAACGCCCGGTTGGACTTCCACCGATCGCAACATGTCCAGAAAGGTCTCGATGAACTCAGTCTCGTCGAAGTCGCTCTTTTGAAGGTAGTCCCAAGCGTCCAGGGCTTTCATGATGCTGCGGTAGATACTGGCCGGCATCCCTGAGACCACCAACACGGGGGTGCCCCCACGTTTGTTGATGGCATTGATCACTGCCACGCCGGCATGGCGCTCGCGCCCCAATTCAATGTCGAGCACCACCAGATCGTAGCGCTCCCGCTCAATGGCGGCGGCCGCCTCGTCGCGGGTGTACCACTGATCGACGCCAATGCCCGGGCGCGCGGCTTCGATCCAACCACGGAGCTGGTTGCTGGTGGGCACATCGTCTTCAATCACCGCCACCCTGAGCATCTGGCCCTCCTGGCACCGCTCGTGCTGATTCTCGCAATTATCCGCCGCACCGGGTGGTGTGCGTGTGAGCTTTTGCTCCGAGGTCGGAAAAAACTGGCCTCACGACCGCCTTGAGCGCTCCGCCCGCACCATTCGATACTGAAATCCCACCAGGAGGCTCGTGTCATGACCAATCGATTCGACGCAATTGCGGATTTCCTGCGCCAGCTCATCGCGGCGGTGCGAGCGTGGCTGGCGCGGCTCCAGGCAAAACGCCTGCACGCGCGCGCTGCAGCCGGTGTTACCCAACTCCGGGGCTGGCTACTGGCCGGGGCCGTGCTGGCAGGTCTTGGGCTGCTGCTCTGGCACTTTCCGCCCGTGCAAGCCATCGGTCGAGGCGAGGTGGCCGTGCGCGCTAATGTCTTGACCGGCCGCGTCAGTCAGTTCGGAGAGGGGAGTCTCTGGGTGCTGCCCGGATTGCATCAGGTGCGCCGTTTCTCCACTCGCGATCAGGTGTACCGGCCGGAGAACAGCAGCAAAGCTACCGGCGAATCCCCGTTTCAATCGGTGGAGGGTCTGTCACTTGGCGTCGATCTGGCCATACGCTACGCCATCGATCCGTCGCGCGTGGCCGCAGTGGCCAGGAACTTACCTGACGATGTGGCCGGCGAAGTGGTGGAGCCGGCTGTCCAGGGCGTGATCTACCAATTATTCGCTCGCTACACGGTGCGTGAAATCTTCTCGACCAAGCGCGCCGAAATTCAGCAAGCGATTGAAGCGGAGCTGAAGCCAAAGTTGGCCCTCGATGGCATCACTCTGAAGGGTGTGCAGATGGGTGAAGTGGACCTGCCCCAGGACTATCGTCGCGGCATGGACAAACTCCTGGCCGAGGAGTTGGAGAGCGAGAAGATGCGCTACACCCTCGAACTGATGGACAAGCGCGTCAAACAAACCGCCCTCGAGGGCGAAGCGGACAAAGTCCGCCGTCAGAAGGCGGCCGAGGCCGCCGGCGAAGAGCAGATCATCGCAGCGCGTGCGCAGGAGGAGGCGATGAAACACGTGCTGCCGTTCAAGAAGAAGCAAGTCGAACAGCGCGGCCTCGAGGCGGATGCCGATAAAGTGGCGCGAATCCGTGTCGCCGAGGGCAGCGCCGCAGCACGCCGGATTGAGGCCGCCGGTGAGGCCGATTCGCGCCAGAAACTGGCCGATGCCGAGGTCTATCGTCTGGAGCGCGTGGGCAAGGCCAACAGCGAACAGATGGAGCGCGAAGGGGTCCTGATCACCAAGAACCCGCTCCTGATCCAGAAAGCATTGGCCGACAAACTGTCGGACAAGGTGCAAGTGATCATCGCGCCGCCCCCAAGCGATGGCGGCTTCATAGGCTCGGCACTCCTGGGCACCAAGTGAGTCGCCCATGGGTGTTCTGAGCACGGCGGTGGCCACGGCAGTGGTGGGCATCGTGACGCAGAATCAGGTGACCCTGCGCGCCGCGCCGCGGCAGTCGGCGATCAGGCAAGCGGTGCTGTGGCAGGGTGAGGCGCTGGAGATTCGCAGCGAGCGCGGCGACTACCTGGAAGTCTTCGATCACCGGCTGGAGCGCGGCGGGTTCGTGCGCGCATCCGAAGTGCGACGCACTACACTGGTGCCGGAAGAAGCGCCGGAACTGCTGGCGGTGGTCCGCTTCCTGCGCGACACCCCGGGTTCGGAAGCACTGGGCATCAGTTTCGCCGCCGCCTATATCAAGGCCGCGTCGGCCACCGCTTTGACGGCCGAACCCTTCGACGCTTTGGGCCAAATGGCGGAGCGGTTGGCGCGCCGCGCCACCTACCCGCCCAATAAAGCGGCCGAGCCGATCATTGCCGCACACCTGGAGGTCGTGGCCAACGAAGGTTTAAGTATGCGGAGCTTCGAGCGCGAGGGCAGCATGCAGATCTGTTACGACGGTGAGATGTTTCGCAGGGTACTGTCCATGCCTTCCGCCGACGCGACGCAACGGGCACACGCGGCCCTGGGTCTGACGCGCCACGACTGTGTGGATCCGAGGCTGGGTCTCACTGCGCGGGCGCAGTACGATCAGTGGCGAGCCGACATATTGGAGCGGGTGCCGGCCGTGGGGCTGTCGACAGAATTACGCAATCGCGTGCACACGCGTCGCGCGGGCGTACTGGCAGCCGTCGCGTTCTGGCAAACGCGTCAACGCGCGCCCGAGTCAGCCGCGGCGGGTCGCGCGGCCGCCGCGCGTTCCATCGAAGAACTGGCCGCGGTCAACAGCAATGACCTGGACGACGACGACCGCTACGACTACGCGGAAGCGGCCGTGCGCGTGGGGGCTTCGCGACTGGCAGCGGAACCGAGCTCGACACGGGCGGTGCCCGCGCATACGGAACTGCAGACCGGGCTGCAACCCGGAGCGGCGCGCTCGAGCGGGCATCTTACTGTTAACACCAGCCCCGGCGCGCCCGGTCAGACGTGCGTTTCGCTGTTCGATGCACGGCAGGTGGGTGGCGCCGCATTGGTGCGGCGCTGCACTTTTGGCGCGGTGTGGCTCGTCTCCGCCAGCGCCAATGCGGCCGGCACGGCTCTGGCGCTCGCCGTTCAGCCTCTGGCAACGTGGCGGGAATTATGGGTGTTTCGACTATTACGCGGTGCCTGGGTAATCGACGTCCTGCCGCCCGGTAGCGATGATCCCAATTTAGGCTATATCGAATGCGCTGGCTGGGAACCCAACTCCAGGCACATGCTGGTGGTCAGAGAGGTGCAATCGGCCGGCCGCCTTCATCGTCGCTTTGAGTTAATTCGCCTCGATACCCTGGCCATCGAGCGGCAGGCCGGCACGCCGAGCCTGGTGCCCGGCTTCAGGCGTTGGCAGGATCCCCTTTGGAAGGGCGCGACTGTAGCGCTGCGGTGACACGGAACCGCAGAACCCTTGCCACGGTCCAATTGAGTGCCGCAATCAAGTCCCGCAACTCGCTGGTTTCATTGCGGTGGCGTATGCTGGTGCAGCGCTGATTGGGCGGCCACGGGGCAGGAGGCATTATGAACAATTCGCATGTCACTCGCCGATGGTCTAACGCGCTGATCGCATTGGCGACCGCGTCGATTTGTATCGGCACGTCCTTCGCCGAAGGCCATTCCGCTGGTAACTCCGGTGGTTATTCAGGTGGCCACTCCGGTGGTTATTCGGGTGGTCACTCCAGCGGGTATTCTGGCGGGCATAGCAGCGGCTACTCGGTGGGCCATGCCAGTGCTTATTCGGGCGGCCACGCGGCCACCCGCTACGCCGGGTCCATTGGAACTCACCGTGGATACGCCTCTACCGGTTACGCGACTGGTCGCAGCGTGGTGGGGACTCGCTCCTCCATCGGGTCCTACCGCGGCGGCTACCCCTCTCACGGTGGTTACCCCTCTCACGGTGGTTACCCCTATGGACATGGCAATGGGCACGGTTACGGCTATGGCTATGGGCACGGTCACTATGGAGGCTGGGGCGGGCTCGGCTTCGGTTTGTACTTTGCGGCGCTGCCGTTTTATTACTCGACCCTGTGGTGGGACGGGATTCCGTATTACTACGACGATTACAACTATTACTTGTGGAATCCGGGCGTGAGTGAGTACGAAACCGTGCCACCGCCGCCCACCGCGCCAGCGCAGGCTCAAGATGGGTCCGGGGACGCCTCCTATTCAGGCGCAGCGGTGGGGTCAGGAGCCACGGATGTTTTTGCGTACCCGAAGAACGGCCAGAGCGAGCAACAGCAGACCAGTGATCGGGTGGAGTGTCACAAGTGGGCTGCAGACCAAAACGCCGCCGGTGCATCCAGCGGCGGATCGTCGCCAAGTGCACCTTCAGCGCAGCAGTCTGACTACATGCGCGCCCTGACCGCTTGCCTTGAGGGGCGCGGCTACAGCGAACAGTAGGATCAGGGCTTGTAGCGCAGCCGCGCCGACAACTCCTGTGCATAACGCTTGAGCCTGCGCACCGCCGCGCCGCGCAGGCTCAAGTTGAACGTTGCGCTGTAGCCCAGTCCCACCACTACGCACTCAACCGTGCGGTTCTGCCCATACACCGGGACAGCGACGCCGCTGATCCCCGGAATGAAGTGGCGGGTGCGAGCTACGCCGGCGCGCTGCGCTGTCTTCACCCAACGATCAAACGCGCTGCGGCTACGCGGCGCCAAGCGCTGCCGGCGGTTGGCGATCAGCTCGGCGGCAACAAGCTGGCGCGTGACCCCCGGGGGCATGAAGGCAACGAAGGCGCCGCCCGTGGCCGATCGCGTCAGGGGCATGATGGCGCCCACCCTGAGGCTGGCACTCACCGGGGTGTTGGCGCCGAGCCAGCGCACGATGGTGGCGCCGTGATTCCCCCACACTGCCAAGGCCACCGTCTGCCCGAGTTCATCTCGCAGGCCCGGCAGCGCCCGTGACGCCAAGGTAATAGGCTCCAGGCGCGCGAGGGCGCTCAGACCCAGATCCAAAGCGAAGGGTCCCAGATCGTAATGTCCGGACTCGGGCAGCTGCTCGACCAGCCCGCTACGCATGAAGCTGGTCAGGTAGCGATGCGCCTTGGCCGCGGGCATGGCCGCGGCGGCTGCCAGGTCGCGCAGCATCATTGGCGCATCGGTCCGGGTCAGTGCCTGCAGGAGCCGGGCACCCACTTCGACGGATTGGATCCCGAAACGGGCGCGTGGTCGGCGGGAGGGAACGGGGCTATGAATCATGATTCACCTTGACCGGGGTCCGGTATGAAATTACTCTTTGTAGAATCAGTTGTCTAATTCATAACTGCCATTAGTGGCGAGCCTCTGGGGGGATCATGGACGCACCATCACGTTTGACCGTAACTGCGGCGAGTCCAGGCGCGCGCCGCGGCGCACAAGTGCTGGCGCGGCTGCGCGAACAGCCACCGGCGATCTGGTATCGGGGCGAGTTGGTGCGCGATGTCACCACCCATCCGGCGCTCAAGGGCGGCGTGCACTCGCTGGCCGCGCTTTACGATCTGCAGTGGCAACATAGTGAGACCACGCTGTTTGATTCGCCTACCAGCGGCAAAAAGGTGGCGCGCTCATTTCTGCTGCCCAAGACCCACGAGGAGCTGCACAGCATTACGCTGGCCATGCAGGTGTGGCAGAACTACACCCACGGCATGATGGGCCGCTCGCCCGACTACATCAGCCGCTCGATTTCCGGCTACGCGGCCGGGGCGGCCTTTCTGGCGGAGGCCAACCCGCAATTTGGCCGCAATGCGGTGCGCTATCACGAATACCTGCGGGAGAATGACCTGTGCCTGACCCACACGCTGGTGGCGCCGCAGGCCAATCGTGCCGTAAGCACCGCGCAGCAGGCCGACCCCTACCTGGCGGCGCGCATCAAAGAGGAGACTGACGCGGGTCTGGTAATCCGTGGGGCACGGCTCCTGGCCACGTTGCCCATTTCGGACGAGATCATGGTGTTCCCTTCCACCGTGCTTAGATCCCCCGAGGAGGACGCTCCGTACGCCTATGCGTTTTCAATACCCAACAACACGCCGGGCCTGCGTTTCATCTGCCGGGAGAGCTTTGACTACGGTCGATCGCATTTCGATCACCCGCTGGGCTCGCGCTTTGAGGAAATGGACGCGGTGGTGATTTTCGATGATGTGCTGGTGCCTTGGGAAAACGTGCTGCTGCACCGCGACGTAAATCGGTGCAATCAGGCCTATGCGCGCACCGGTGCGGTGGTGTACATGACCCACCAGGTGATCGTGAAGAACATCGCTAAATCGGAATTCCTGCTGGGATTGGCCTCACTCCTGACCAGCACCATCGGGGCCGAGGGCTTCCAGCACATCCACGAGAAGCTGGCGGAGATCTGGGTGGGGCTGGAGACCATGAAGGCCTGCCTGCGAGCGGCCGAGGCGGATGCGGCGCTGGATGAATGGGGCGTGATGCGCCCGGCTTGGAACCCGCTGGATGCTGCCCGCAATCTCTTCCCCCGACTTTACCCGCGCATGGTGGAGATCATTCAACAGATCGGCGCCAGTGGCTTGGTGGCCATGCCCACCGAGGCGGACCTGAAAGGCCCGTTGGTGGAAGACATTCGCCGCTACTATCAGGCTGCACGCGCCGAGGCCTTCGATCGCGTACCGCTGTTTCGCCTCGCTTGGGACGTGGCGCTGTCGGCCTTTGGGTCGCGCCAAGTGCTCTATGAGCGGTTCTTCTTCGGCGATCCGGTGCGCATGGCGGGTGCGCTGGTAACGAGTCATAATTCCGAAATGCAGAAGTACGCTGACATGGTCCGGGCTTTTGTCCGGCAGGGGCGCGACGAAGCCTTTGCCGCGGCACCGGCTTAAGCCATTTGATCGCGCCAAACCTGCCGGCCGAGGCGCGCGCCTTTCGCGACACCATGGGGCTGTTTGCCACCGGGGTGGCGGTGATTGCGCTCCAGACTGAGGGCGAAGTGCATGCCATGACCGCCAATGCGGTCAGTTCGCTGTCGCTCGATCCCATGCTGCTGCTGTTTTGCCCAGCGAAGAAGTCCCGACTCGCGCAGCTGTTGGCGCCGGGCGTAGCCTTCAGCGTGAATCTGCTGCGGGCCGAACAACAGGCGATCTCCACCTTCTTCGCCGGTGGGCAGCGCAGTACGGCGCAGGCTGACGCCAAGGCAGTCGCTCCCGCACCGCCGCCGTTTCGCTTCGTTCCGCTGGGCGCCGCGCCGAGGCTCGAAGGAAGCTTGGCGACGCTCGGCTGCACGGTGCGGAACCTGATTGATGGGGGGGATCACTGGATTGTGATCGGCTCGGTGCAGAACCTGAAAACCGGCGTCGCGCCTCATGAGCCGCTGTTGTTCTACCGCGGCAAGTATGGTCAATTTGGTGCCGGCCTCGGGGTGCCCGCGCCGGATCTGGGCGATGTGACGGACGAGCCGGCGCATATTTTCTATGACCCGAACGGGTAAAGGAGAAGGGCGACGTCCAATTATTCAAATTGGTTCGGCATGCTCGGTGTCGTTGTTTTGGTGTTGATCAGCTGGCCGACCGCGGCCCGCGCAGATGATTGGTATACGTTGGCGGTCAACGATCAGGCGCTGATTGTGGCCAATCGCACCGCCATAGCGGCCTCATCACGTAGCGCGCAGGTGCAGGAAATTCAAATTTTTGCCGGCCTACACGCGGTGGCAGGTACTGCAATGCCGGTCCGGCGCCTGGATATCGGACTCAAAGTAGATTGCGGACGGCACCTGTTTCGGCCTGAGCATTTCACGGCCCTCGACGATGCCGGCAACACGCTGCTCAGCTGGGATGCCGACCTGCAACAGGGTAAGTGGCAGAGCCCCGCGACGGGATCGGCCAACGCTTTCCTGGTAGCCGCGGTGTGTACACGCAAGTTTGATCCGGCCCGTTTGCGTAAGGGCGCCGATATTGCGCAGCTGCAACGGCTCTTTGTGGCGGCGACCACCGGTCAATAGCGGAAGGAGCGCGGGCGCTAGGCGGGTTGTGGCAGCACCGGTAAACTGCTCGCCGTGACCACCGAACTCGAAGTGCTTAAGCGCGTTAGCGACGGGTTAACTGCCCAGGGCTTGGCTTTTATGCTGACAGGTTCCTTTGCGATGGCTCGATACACCACACCTCGCATGACCCGCGACATCGACCTCGTCGTGGCGCTCATGGAGGATGATGTTGATAAAGTGGTCAAGGAATTCAATGACGACTTTTACGTGGACGCTGATGATGCCCGTTCGGCGGTACAGTCCGAGCGATTGTTCAATATGATGCACCTTAGCAGCGGCGTTAAGATTGACTTGGTGGTTCTCAAATCAACGATCTATCGGCGACTTGAATTTGAACGACGTCAGCGCGCTTTGGTTGGCACAGTGGATACTTGGATAGTCAGCCGCGAAGACCTCATACTTTCGAAGTTGGTTTGGGCTCGCGACGCACACTCTGACGTTCAGCGCCGAGATGTCAGGCAATTGCTCGACGCGGATATTGATCGGGAATACCTGCGAAGATGGGCGGGGGAATTGGGCGTTCAAGCGTTGTTAGAGGAGTTGTCACATTGAACGATACCTCTCCAGAAATGGAGCGCAGAGTCGCGGCGCACTATGCCGGCCTGTCGCCCTTCGATCGTATGTCCATTGCTGCATCCATGCGCCAGACCGCCATTGCAATTATCGACTCCTCGCTGCCTGTTAATCTGACCCGCGAACAACGGCGGTACGCCATTGCGAAGCGCCTGTACGGAAATGAACTGCCTGAAGCCGCCCTCATCGCGCACGCGAATTTTGGAGGAATCAAATAGGCGGGTTTACTCGTTTAGTCATTAACGCAGCGTTTCATTGCCCTACGCGCAACCCCGCCACTACCGCCGCCCCCGCCTCTCGCGTACTGGCCGCTTTAGCGCCTGCGGCAACAATGTCCGGTGTGCGCACGCCGGCAACGATGGCCGCGGACACGGCCGCCTCCACTGCCGCCGCCGCTGCCTCCAATCCCAACGAATGGCGCAGGAGCAGCGCCACGCTCAGTATGGCCCCGTAGGGATTGGCGATGCCAAGGCCGGCGATGTCCGGTGCTGAGCCATGGATGGGCTCGTACAGACCGCGGCGGCCGTCGCCCAGGGATGCCGAAGGCAACAGCCCCAGGGAGCCACTGAGCATCGAGGCCTCGTCGGTCAATATATCGCCAAACATATTCTCCGTGACCGCGACGTCGAAATCGCGCGGCCGCCGAATCAAGTGCATGGCCGCCGAATCCACCAGCATGTGCTCGAGCTGGATGTCGGGAAAATCCGCCCGCACCACGCGCTCGGTCACTTCGCGCCACAGGCGCGAGGTCTCCAGCACATTGGCCTTATCGATGGAAGTCAGTTTCCGTCGCCGCCCGCGCGCCAACTTTCCGGCAACACGCACGATGCGCTCTACTTCGGCCACCGAATAGCTGCACAAATCGCTGGCCGCATCCGGCGTGCGCGTCTTGGTGCCGAAGTAAATGCCGCCGGTCAGTTCGCGCACGAACAGCAGGTCCACGCCAGCGAGCACTTCGCTCTTCAGACTCGAAGCGTCGCGAAGGGCAGGGTGCACACTGACCGGTCGCAGATTGGCGTAAACCCCCAGCTCGCGGCGCAAACGCAGCAGTCCCTGCTCGGGGCGTACTGGGGCGGTAGGGGCCGACCATTTCGGGCCGCCAATGGCACCCAGCAGCACCGCGTCGGCCGCCAGGCAAACATCCAGAGTGGATTGCGGCAGCGGGTCGCCGCACAGATCGATGGCTGCGCCACCAAACGGCGCGTCGGTCAGCACAAACTCGTGACCATCGCGCGCCGCAACGGCACGCAGTACCTGGAGCGCCTCTGCCGTGACATCCGGACCGATGCCATCGCCGCCCAGTACCGCAATGTGCGCCTTCAAGCGCGAACCGCCGCCTCGTAACGGGCGATCGCCGGCTCCTGTGAGGATAAGTACCCCAGCTCATCGAGGCCACCCAGCAGGCAGTAGCGGGCAAAACGCTCGACCAGGAAGGGCACGCTCTTGCCGCCCGGCAGTTCCACCACGTTGCGCTCGAGGTCAATGAGCAATTCCGCACCCGGATTGTTCAGCAGCCACTGTGCGCTGACCTCATCGATCACGATGGGCAGCAGACCGTTCTTGAGCGAATTATTGCGAAAGATGTCGGCAATCTCGGTGCTGAGCACGGCTCGAAAGCCAAAGTCGAGCAGCGCCCAGGGCGCGTGCTCGCGTGAGGAGCCACAGCCGAAGTTGCGGCCGGCCACCAGAATCTGGCAGCCCTGCGCGGCCGGCTGATTCAAGGGAAATTCCGCCTTGGGCGTGCCGTCACTGGCATAGCGCCAGTCCGCAAACAGCTGTTTACCCAGTCCTTCACGCACGGTGGTGCGCAGGAACCGGGCCGGTATGATCTGGTCGGTATCGATGTTGGTGTACGGCAGCACGGCCGTGCGGGAGCGAATCTGCTTGATAGGTTGCATGGGGTGTGTCCTGTGGCCGTCAGGCTTGCATCTCGCGCGGATCGGTGACGACGCCGCGCACTGCTGAGGCGGCCGCGGTCTGCGGACTGGCCAGCAGCGTGCGGGCGCCCTGGCCCTGGCGGCCTTCGAAATTGCGATTGCTGGTGCTGACCGAATATTGACCCGCGCCGACGTTATCGCCGTTCATGCCGATGCACATGGAGCAGCCCGATTCACGCCATTCGCCCCCGGCGTCCATAAATATACGATCCAGTCCCTCGGCCTCAGCGGCCTTCTTGACTTGCTGGGAGCCGGGCACCACCAGCAGTTGAACGCCGCGCGCCACTTTTTGGCCGCGCAAAATGTGTGCCGCGCTGCGCAGGTCCGAGAGCCGGCCATTGGTGCAGCTGCCGATGAAAACCACGTTGATGGGCTGATTGCGGATCGGCGCCCCGGCGGTGAGCCCCATATAGCGCAGCGCCTTGTCGAACACGGGATCATCGCGCCGGGTGGGTATCGCACCGCTGATGGGCATGACCATGCCCGGATGCGTGCCGTAGGTGATCATGGGTTCCAGGCCTGCACCATCCAAGGTCACTTCGCGATCGAATTTTGCGCCCTCATCTCCGGGCAGCTCGCGCCACGTCGCCACGGCCCGCTCCCAGGCCGCGCCCTGTGGCGCACGCGCGCGCCCGCGCAGGTACGCGAACGTGGTCTCATCCGGCGCAATCATGCCGGCGCGCGCGCCCGCCTCGATGGACATGTTGCACACCGTCATGCGCTCGTCCATGTCCAGCGCCCGAATTGCCGCGCCGCGATATTCGAGCACGTGACCGGTGCCGCCATTCACGCCAATGCGCCCGATGATGGCCAGGATCAAATCCTTGGCACTCACGCCCGGGCTCAACTTACCCTCGACATTGATGGCGAAGGTCTTCGGTCGTCGTTGCAACAGACACTGGGTGGCCAGCACATGGGCCACTTCAGTGGTGCCGATGCCGAAGGCGAGGGCGCCAAAAGCCCCATGCGTGCTGGTATGGCTGTCGCCGCACACCACTGTCTTGCCCGGTTGCGTGAGGCCCAGCTCAGGTCCCACGATGTGCACGATGCCGCGCAGCGCACTGCGCAAATTCAGCAGCTCGACGCCAAAGTCGCGGCAATTGCTCTCGAGCGTGGCAATCTGCTGCGCCGCCGATTCCACTGTGATGGGCGCGCCGCCGAACACCTGCTCGGTGCGCGTGGGCGTGGAATGATCCATGGTGGCCAGGGTCAGATCCGCTCGGCGCACCTTGAGGTTCTGCTCGCGCAGCATGGTGTAGGCCTGCGGCGAGGTCACTTCGTGCACCAGGTGCAAATCGACGTACAGCACCGCCGGCGTATCAAGGGTCTCCGCCACCACCTCGTGGCGCTCCCATACCTTCTGAAATAATGTTTTCACTGCTTGGTGTGCCCGCGTTTCAACCTGCCGCCGCGGCGGCGGTCACGATCCGCGGCTTGGCCTGCATGTCCACGTAATCGAGCCAACCCCATTTGTCCACCGTCTGGCCATTGAACAACCCGAAGAACGCCTTCTGAATGGCTTCGGTAATCGGCCCGCGCTGTCCGGTTCCCACCGGTATGCGATCCACCGATCGAATCGGTGTCACTTCCACCGCCGTCCCGGTAAAGAACAATTCATCCGCCAGATACAGCAGCTCCCGCGGCACGGCGCCTTCCCGCACTTCCAAGTTCAGCTCCCGCGCGAGGCGCATGACGGTGTTGCGCGTGATACCGCCCAAGCCTGCGTGTGCCAGCCCGGGTGTGAGCAGTACGCCATCCTTGACCACGAACAGGTTTTCACCGGCGCCTTCACTGACGGTGCCATCCACCGCGAGACCAATGCCCTCGGCGAAGCCCAGACGCTTGGCCTCCAGGCTGATGAGTTGACTGGACAGGTAGTTGCCGGCGGCCTTGGCCATGGCCGGCAGGGTGTTGGGTGCCATGCGTTGCCAGGAGGACACACAGGCGTCCACGCCTTCGGCCTCGCTGTCGTGACCCAGGTATTTGCCCCATTCCCAGGCCGCCACCGCCACATCAATGGGCGGCTCGATCTTCGGCGCCACACCGATCTCGCCATAACCGCGAAACGCCACCGGTCGGATGTAGGCGCCTTTCCCCAGGCTGTTCACCGCGATAGCCTCGCGGCACGCCGCACTGATCTGCTCGGGCGTAAAGGGGATGGTCATTCGGTACACCTTGGCCGAATCGAACAGACGGCGGGTGTGATCATTGAGGCGGAAGATGGCCACGCCCTTGGGCGTTGCATAGGCGCGAATGCCCTCGAATACGGACGAGCCGTAATGCAGAGCGTGCGCCAGCACATGCACCGTGGCCTTTTCCCAGGCGACGAGCTTACCGTTGAACCAGATATAAGGCGTGGCAGGAATGGGCATAGCAAGTTCCTCGATGTAGATCGGCAGTGGTTAAACGGCAGTCTTGGCCGGCAGCGCGGCCACCGCGGCTACGGTCGCGACACTGTCCCGAGCCGATGCGCCGTCCCGAGCCGATGCGCCGTCCCGAGCCGCCGCGCGGGTGCCTCCCGCCTGCGACTGCTCGATGCGGTTGATGACTTCCAACAGCGCTTTGCAGCTGGCCTCCACGATGTTGGTCGACAGGCTCGATCCCCGGTAGCTGCGCTCATTGTAGTCGACGTACACC
>Ga0075015_100000040_pt1 | contig 27847 bp, 21 predicted proteins | sample AleBraG_ABR_2013_FD_71476 | JGI IMG/M metagenome (GOLD analysis project Ga0075015, IMG submission 71476) | Freshwater sediment microbial communities in response to fracking from Pennsylvania, USA - Alex Branch Run_MetaG_ABR_2013 | ecosystem: Environmental > Aquatic > Freshwater > Creek >...
ATCCTTCGATTGCCAACCCATCGGGCCGCACCAGCGCGACTCCTTTCAATACGCGAACCCCTTACATCCAGGAATGGAATCTCAACCTCGAGCGTTCCTTGCTCAAGGATGTGGCGCTACAAGTCGCCTACGTGGGTACGCGAGGAGTGAAGCTGGCATTCCTGAGCAACCTGAACCAGCCCGTCCAGCCGTTGGATACCAATTTCTGTGGGAAGGATCTGAACAACTGCATTTCGTCCAACTATGGGCGTCCGTACTTCTCGACTGTTCCCGATGTGGCGGGGATTCGCACCGAGACCCATGCATCGTCCTCCACGTCTCACAGCCTGCAGGTAAAACTGGAAAAAAGATTCTCGGCGGGTTGGACAATGTTGAACGCCTACACCTGGCAACATACCCTGGGGCAGGTGGTCGAGAACGAAGCTCTGGATCCGCAGGATACGCACAATCCCGCCGGCGAGCGTGGCAACAATGCCCCCGATTTTCGGCACCAGTTCACCTCGGCCTGGTCTTATGCATTGCCTTTTGGGCCCGGGCAACGATTCTTTCGGAGCGCGGGAGCAATGCGCTGGCTTGCTGGCGGATGGCAACTCAACGGTATTGTGAGCGCGCATACCGGGGAAGCCGTGACGCCGCTTCTTTCGCAGGATTATTCGCATACCGGTTCATTCGCATACCGGCCCGACCAGGTGGGTGATCCGAATCGGGCCGGTCCTGTCGCGGGCAACCCGGGATGCGACGCCCCAACCCAAATTCACACTCTCGACTCGTGGTATAACCCGTGCGCCTTTGCCGTCCCTGCGCTCGCGCCCGGTCAGTTTCTTTCCCACTTGTTTGGCAATGCCCGCCGAGGCAGTCTGCGCGGACCGGGCGCTCACAACGTTGATCTCTCCGTCTTCAAAGACTTCAAGTTTGGCGAGGCCCGGCTTCTCCAGTTCCGGCTGGAGGCCTTCAACCTGTTCAACCACGCGCAATTCGCAAATCCGAACAACACCGTGGATAGTCCAGGGGTGTCCGGAACCATCACCAGCACGGTAAATAGTTCACGACAGGTTCAGCTCGCATTAAAGTTTAACTTCTAGGCTGTAGGCGAGGATTTGCGGGTTGGAACCTCGCCGGGGCGGAATGCGATGAGAATTCCTGAGTGGGTTCGGCGAATGAAGGGCGGCAGATGGAGGCGGTTGATTGCGGGCGGAGTGGCGTGCTCGCTCCTGGGCGTCATTCTTGCCACTAACGCGCTGGCACAAGAGCCAGTCGCAAAACTGCCTCGGGTTCGTCTCGATGGCAATTACTTTTCACGCGATGGCCACCGCTTCATTCCCGTCGGAGCTCATTGGGTTCCGGCCAAAGCGGCGATGCAGTGGCCCGTGCAGTGGGACCCCAAAGACATTGAAGCTGACTTCGCGAAGATGCACGAACTCGGGTACAACATTGTCCGCTTTGACGTGATGTGGGCCTGGGTAGAGCCGCGCCCCGGCGACTACAATCCCGAGGCGTTCAAGCAGATCGACTATCTGGTTTCGCTGGCGCACAAATATCAGATCTATCTCCATCCCTCGCTCTTTATTGGCGGCGAAGTAGGCGAGGCGTACTGGGATGTGCCGTGGCGGCACGGACGAAATCCTCATTCCGATCCGGAGATGTTGCGGCTGGAGACCAATCACGCCGAAGAATTTGGGCGCCGTTACGCCAATGAAACGGAGATTCTAGGGTGGGACTTGACCGATGAGCCACCCTTTTGGATCGTTGCGGGACAAACCACCGACGCCATGGCGATCAATTGGACGCGTTTGATCACGGGCGCGATCCGGCGCCATGACACGATGCATCCCATCGTGGCGGGAACGAGCCAGGAAGACCTCGATCACGGGCCGTTTCGTCCGGATAATCTGGCGCGCGACGTCGATTTTTTCAGCGTGCACCCTTTTACCATCTACAACGCCGACCTTTTTCCCGACCCCATGCTGTCGGAGCGGGGCACCTACGGAGCAGCGTTCCAGATTGCGCTCTCCTCCGGCGCGGGCCATCCGGCGATGATTCACGAAATGGGCGGTTCTTCGGCGCAATATTTGCCCGAAAGACTCGCAGCGTACGACCGGGTGCAGATTTATTCCGGATTGGCCGCCGGGGCGATCGGCGTGGATCTCTGGTGTTATAGCGACGCGGCGCCCGAACAATTTCACAAAGTACCCTATCTAAGATCCCCGCATGAAACACAATTCGGGATGGTGACCTGGGACCGGAAGGATCGACCGCTGGCGGTGGAGTTCAAGAAGATCTCTCGCATCGTGGGGCAGCTCGATCTTGCCGACGTGAAGCCGTCCGTGGCCGATGTCGCCATTCCAGTGCCGGTCGAGTGGTCGGGCGTCGTGGGCGACTTCTCGCACTTCGGGCTCACCGGGCCGGAGGTCACGCCCTACGTTTCCACCTATAACGGCGATGCCATCCCGAGTCAACCGCCCCCGCGATCGGAAAATCAGTGGCTGCGTGGCGCCTGGCTCAACACCTTTATCCTGACGCGGCGTGCTGGCTTGCGGGCCGACATGCCTCGGGAGGCAACGGGCGACTGGCAAAAGGACCCCATGCTGTTTCTGCCGTCTCCGCTCACCAGTACCAACAAGCATCTCGTGCACGTGCGCACCGATTTCTACGAAAAAGCGAAGGCCTACGTCGAGCAAGGAGGCTACTTGTACGCCTCCATCGCGGCGGATGGCGCAATTCCAGAAATGGAATCGATCTTCGGCGCGCGCGTAGCCGATACGGTCACGGCCTCTGAGGTGACAATGAAGGTTGTGGAACCGTTTGGCAATCTCAAGCCCGGTGACACCTTCCACTACTCCTTGCCGGGGGCAAATCCGCGGTACTGGGGAGCCCTGCTCGAGGTCAAGGGCGGCAAGATTATCGCAGTGGATCAAGATGGCCGTCCCGCGCTGGTTGCCAACGCGTTGGGTTCGGGCAAGACTCTGCTGTCTGCCTATCCGATTGAGGCCTACCTTGCCGCCGTGCCATCCGTCTTCGAGAAGCCCGAGAGCACGCACCGAATCTACCAGGCGTTCCGGGAGTGGACGGGACACAGGTCGCTGGTCTCGACCGATCAGCCGGCAGTGGAAGCGGGATCTCTCAATGCCGAGCACCGTGGCTACGTGTTCGTGGTGAATCACAGTGCAGATTCCCAACGCGTAACCGTAACTACGACACTGCCCGTGCACTCTCTTGCGCGCATTACTCCCGAGGGTGCAAAGCCGGTTCGGCTCGAAGGGTCGACTTGGAAGATGGACTTGGAAGCCCACAGCGCGGTGGTCCTGGAATGGAAGTAGGGTGAGAAGCAAGAATGGTGAGAAGCAAAAACGGATACAGGTGACGGTGTGATAGCAGCTGTCGATATCGGCGGTACAAAAATCGCAGTTGGTCTGGTGGACGACAGCGGCCGACTGCTGGCTCGCCTTGAGACCCCGACCGACGCCAATTTGGGTTACCCGTCGGCTCTGGATCGCACGGCGGACTTGCTGCGACGGGTTGCGCGCAGCACGAGTGTGGAGATCACCGGAATCGGCATCGGCAGCACGGGGCCAGTCGATCCATTTAGCGGAGAAATTGGCGACGTAAATTTTCTGACGGGCTGGCAAGGCAGCAGGATCGTCGACGATCTCAGCCGCTTGTTCCGGGTCAAAGTCGCGATGGAGAACGACGCCGATGCCGCCGCTCTCGGCGAAGCCGGATGGGGTGCGGGCAAGAACAGGGCGCGCTTGATTTATGTCACCGTGGGCACTGGAATTGGCGGCGGCATTATTCTCGACGGAAAGCTTTACCGCGGTGTGGATCATGCCCACCCGGAATTCGGGCATCACGTCATAGATGTCTCCGGACCAGCCTGCTTGTGCGGATTTCACGGTTGCTGGGAATCTCTTGCGGCGGGCCCGGCCATGGTCGAGTGGATGAAGGCGGAGTCCCCGGCGGACTACGCGCATCTCCAGAATCTCTCCGCGAAAAAAATCTGCGAACTGGCTCAGACCGGTGACCCCCTCGCCCAGCGAGCCGTGGATCGCGAAGCCTACTACCTCGGTCTCGGATTGGCGAACCTGGTGGTTTTGTTCACGCCCGACGTAATTGTGCTGGGTGGCAGCGTCATGAAGAGCGCTCATCTGTTCCTGGACGGCATTCGCAAGGTGATCAGCACCGGTTGCAGGTATGTGCCCTATGAAAAGACCGAACTGGCCATGGCTTCCCTGGGTGAGAACAGCAATCTGATTGGTGCGGCTCGAGTGTGGTACCACCGCTTTGCCTCCGGAGGCCAGAAATGAGTACTGACCTCACCGTCGTCGAAGGCGACTACCTCGGCGACATTCTGAATCAGCCCCAGGCTCTGGAAGATACCCTGGTGAGTTTCGGTCGTTCCAGCGAACTCGAAACTTTGGCAGCGCGCTTGAGCAAGGGCAAGTTTCATCGTGTCGTGCTGACCGGCATGGGTTCGTCTTTTCACGCTCTTCACCCTCTGAACCTGCAACTGATTAGCCACGGACACACGGCGATCATGGTGGAGACATCGGAACTCGTCCACTACAAGAATCGCTTCTTTGATCCCAAGACGCTGATTGTCGCCGTGTCGCAGTCGGGGCAAAGCGCCGAGATGGTACGGCTGGCAACCGTGAATCGCAAGCGTTCCGCCGTAGTCGCGGTCACCAATACGCGCGACAGCGTTCTGGCGAAACACGCGAGCGCGACCTTGCTCACGCAGGCCGGGAGCGAGTTCTCCGTTTCGTGCAAGACCTATGTCACCGCCCTCATGGCATTGAAGTGGCTGGGAGATGTTTTGTGCGAACGCGATGTCAAGCTGACGCGCCGGGAGTTGAAACATGCGGCGCCGGCAGCGGCTGCATATCTGGCCGACTGGAAGGCCTACGTCGAGTGCCTGGCGGTGAAACTCAACCACATTCGTCATCTCTTTTTTGTCGGACGAGGAGCGTCGCTGGCCGCGGTAGGCACAGGCGCTCTCATCGTGAAAGAAGCGGACTTGTTTCACGCGGAAGGGATGAGCAGCGCTGCGTTCCGCCATGGTCCTTTTGAGATGCTCAGCGAAGAAACGTTTGTGGCGGTGTTTTCCGGAGATGCAAAGACACGCGACCTGAATCGCCGGCTGTTTGCCGATATGCAAGAGCAAGGCGGACGAGCGGAACTCGTGGGTGAAAAGGCTGCGCTCGACTGCTTCCGTCTCCGCGACTACGGCGATAGCGTTCGTTCCATTCAGGAAATCCTGCCCGTGCAAATGATCACGCTAGCGCTGGCGGCGCTGGCGGGGCGGGAACCGGGAAAATTCGAACTCGCCACGAAAGTCACAACAACGGAGTAACGGAAGAAAACCCTTATGACACGCAGCCGCTACATGGTCGGCCTGGTATTCCTGGTGTTCTTCGTGATGTCCCTCGTCACCAACATCCTGGGGCCGATCATCCCTGATATCATTCGCGATTTTCATGTCAGCCTGGCGGCCGCTGCGTTCCTGGGCTTCTTCTTCTTCATCGCCTACGGCGTAATGTCGATACCGGCCGGCTTCTGGGTGGAGAAATATTCCGAAAAGCCAGTGATGATCACCGCTTTTCTGGCGGCCTCCATTGGTTCACTCACCTTCGCGCTCTTTCCATCGTATTCCGTGGCGTTGGGTTCGCTGTTCGTGATGGGCGCAGGGATGGCGACGTTGCAGGTTGCCGTCAATCCGCTGCTGCGGGTCTCGGGAGGGGAAGAGCATTTCGCCTTTAACTCAGCCTTCGCGCAGTTGATTTTCGGCGTGGCGTCGTTTATCAGTCCCCGGATCTATTCCTATCTTGTGAGAAATCTTGGAGACGCTTCCACCGTTGGCAGTTTTCCGCTTCGCACGCTTGCCCGGCTCACTCCCCGGGATTTGCCCTGGGCTTCGATGTATTGGATCTTCGCCGTCTCCACCCTGCTCATGATCGTCGTTCTGACCGCTACGCGCTTTCCGCGGGTCCAGCGCAAAGAAGATGAAAGAGCGGGTTCCTGGCAGATGTACGGCGAACTGCTGCACAAGCCCATAGTCTGGTTCTTCTTCCTAAGCGTGTTCGCGTACGTCGGTTCCGAACAGGGAACAGCAAACTGGATCTCGGAGTTTCTCGCGAAGTATCACGGCTATGACCCGCACACCACGGGCGCCTCAGCCGTCTCCTGGTTCTGGGGACTCCTAACCACCGGATGCTTTATCGGCATGGGTCTTCTGAAACTGTTTGACAGCCGCAGAGTATTGATCGCGTTTGCGCTGCTTGCTTTGCTCTGCTTGAGCGCCGCCTTGTTTGGTCCGGCGCCAGTGGCTCTCTGTGCCTTCCCGCCGTCGGCCTCTTCGCTTCCATTATGTGGCCGGTTCTTGTTTCTCTTGCGTTGAACTCCGTCTCCGAACATCACGGGCCTTTTGCCGGGATCCTGAGCACTGGAATCATGGGAGGCGCCGTCGTGCCCGTCATCATCGGACGCCTCGGGGACCACTTCGGTCTGCGAACCGGGTTGTGCTTTCTCTATTTCACGTTCGGATGCGTTCTCACGGTTGGCTTTTGGGCCAGGCCGATCATCACGAATGCCACGGTTGATTGAAAAAGAAGTTTGTTGCGGAAGCGACTACGTAACGAAAGCGAGGAACAGAAAGATGTCGGTCCGAGGCTACTGTCGAGTCTTCACCGTAGCGGCCATCGGGATCGCCGCCATAGGGGTTTCCGCTCAAACCGCGGCTGATCGCAAGGAGGCGGTGAAAGTCCCGTATCTCAAACTCAGCACGCCGCGCCGTGTTTTGCCCGAGGCCCAGGCCTGGGAAGGCAACGAGTTTCCTCACACCATGAGCGTGCTGGAGATGAAGCGAGGCGGGTTCCGCTACTGGGGCTGGTACGGGCTGAATGAAGGGCGCGGCATCGGGTTGGCGCGCAGTAACGACCTGGTGAGCTGGACAAAGTACGAGGGCAATCCCCTGTGGACGAACGCGCGCTGGCCATCGGTATTGGCGAAGGCGGATCCAAAGCAGCCGAACACGCTCTATTTCGCCATCACTCGCGATTACGACACGACCAGCAGCCACATCGTGCTGGCCTCCCCGAGGACGGTCTCCATTTGAAGGAAGAAAAGATTCTCGTCGCGGGCGTGCCGAACCAGCGCAATCAGAATCCGAATCTGTTTCGCGACCCGCGCTCGGGCCGTTTCTACCTGACCTTTTACCGCGGCAATGATCACGATCATTTCGAACTGATCAGCAAAAGCGCGGCGACGGTTCAGGAACTGGATCGCGCCCCGGAAAAGATATTGACCACGACCACAGAGACCATCGCGGCTCCGACACTGCTCTATGTGAAGAACGCGAAGGATGCAGCCGGCAAAAAGACGGGAATGTATTTTCTGGCGACCAAGATCTATCCGCATCGCTACACCACGGACCCGGAGGGCGAATGGCAGGTCAAGGCGTTCGCGGCGTCATCTCCGGATGGGAACTTTCAAGAGGTCGAAGGAGACCCCGTCCTGCGTGGGCAGAGAGCTTGCCTGTTTCAACACATCTTTAACAACCGGTTTTATGGATATGACTGTCATCTGGAGGCACCCGACAAATGGGTGCTGGAGGAAGTAGAAGCGACTCTGCCGTAAGAAATAGCGGTCTCGGACCGTATTGAACATCGCACGCCTGGAAGCACCGCTTGGCGCGCACGGGGAAGCATTATTTTGCAAAAAAGGCGAACAAAAACCATGTTGAGAGCAACTCGGTTCACGTTGGTATGTTTGTTGGTCGGCGCGCTTGCCCTTGCGTTGGCGCCCGCAGCTGGCGCGCAGAGCGCGAATGATGGTTCCGTGCTAGGCGTTGTGACAGACGCCACGGGAGCTGCGATTCCCAACGCGAGCGTCTTGTTGCGCAACACGCAAAACGGCAACACGCTGGCGGCCACCACCGATGCCACCGGTCACTACGATTTCCAGATCGTGCCCGCCGGAGAGTATGACCTAACCATCTCGAAGAATGGATTCAAACAAAACCTCCGCTCACCTTTCCCCGTGCATGCGGCCGAGCATGTGCGTGTGGATGCAGCGCTCACGGTCGGCGCCGTTACTGAGACTGTGACCGTAACGGCCGCTCCCCCGGCGGTGAATACGCTCACGGCCAACGAAGGAAACACTGTTACCGGAGAGCAGGTGAACACGCTGCCGCTGACCAACCGCGTGTTCACGCAGTTGGTGACGTTGGAGCCCGGCGTCGCAGTCCCGCTCAGTATGGTGACCGTCACCCCTGGCTTCGGTTCGAACTCTCAGGTTAGTTTTGCCGTCAACGGTGTTCGCCCCGACGAAAACAATCTCCTGGTGGACGGCGTACGCAACGTCGATACCTTTGGCGGCAATGCCTACGTCTCGCCGAATCTGTATGCCATCGCGGAATTCCGCGTTGAGAGCAACGACTACTCGGCCACCTCCGGACGCTCCGCCGGGGCACAGGTTAACCTGATCACGCGGTCGGGTACCAACCGCTTCCACGGCGACGCATTCGAGTTCTTCCGCAACGACAAGCTCAACGCTCCGTTCCGGGAATCTGGTGGCGTCACGCCGGAGAACCGTTACAACGATTTTGGCTATGACATCGGCGGTCCCATCAAGAAGGACAGGCTCTTCTTCTTCTGGTCGCAGGAGTGGCGTCGCATCATCCAGAGCGGCGGAGTTCATCCGGTCATCGCCCCGACCGCGGCGCAACTCGGTGGAGATTTTACCGCTCTTCTGAATCCGACGTGTCCGGGTGCGGTTCCGCTTCATCTGATTGATCCCGCTAATCCCACTCCCGGGAGTCCGTTCCCCACGGACAACGTGCTACCGACGGGCCGGCTCAACGCCAACGCGCTTCTATTGCTGAAAACCTACTTCCCCACACCGAATGTGACCGGCGACCCCTGCATCAACTACAGCTCGCAGGATCCCGATTTCACTCGTTTTCGGGAAGAACAGGCGCGCGTAGACGCCAAGCTCAGCGACAAACTCTCCCTTTTTGGAAGATTCACTCAGGACAGCGTAGTGCTCTACAACCCGTACGGACTGTTTGGCGAAAATCCCTTTCCCAAGTTTGGTAGTTCCACACAGAATTTCCCGATTTACAACTGGGCCGTGCATCTTTCCTACGTTCCAACCCCCAACTTCTTCATGGAATTCACCACCGGCATGTATTTCGGCAACGACAAGTCGCTGGCCAACGGGCCCCTCTCCAGCCGCAGCCGGGCGCCCGGGCTCAACATTAAGGAAGTGTTTCCGCTGAACGAACTCAACCGCATCCCCACCATATTCATGGGCAGCGGCTATTCGGGAATCGTCGAGCAGTGGTTTTTCCACAACGACGCTTTCGGCATTCCGTTCCAAGAAGCGAACACCTGGATCAAAGGCCGGCACACGCTCCGTTTCGGGGTGGACTTTACTCCGGAAGGCAAGAGCGAACTGGCCAACCCTTCGAATAACAACACCAACGGCTCCTTCACTTTCGGCGGCGACTTTACCGGAGACGCTCTCGCCGACATGCTTCTCGGAACGGCCACCAACTATACGGAGACGGCGCTCGACCCGTTTGGCAAGTATCGCTGGTTCAACCTGGAGCCCTATGTCGAAGACCAGATCAAGTTCAAGAATGTAACCTTAACCGCCGCGGTGCGCTACGAGTACTACCAGCCGGAATACGAGAAGAGCGACAATTTTGGAACTTTTGTGCCGTCGCTCTGGAAATCTGCCAACGCCCCCACCGTGAACGCGGATGGCACCATTGTTCCCGGCTCCGGCGATCTTCTCAACGGCATCGTCGTCGCGGGCAAGTGCTCTCCCTATGGCAAAGCGCTGTTCCCAAGTCACAAGAATGCATTTGCGCCGCGCCTGGGATTAGCCTGGGATCCCTTCGGCGACGGCAAGACCTCAATTCGCGCGGGCTACGGAATCTTTTATGACCGCTGGGGTTCCTACAGCCAGTTCGGTCTGGCCAGCCCGCCATTCAACAGTTCGGTGAATATTTCGGCTCCGTCGCTCGACAATCCAGGAGGTACAACCGGGGCATTGTTTCCTTCGGGGTTGAATGCGACGCTGGCGCCGTGGAAATATCCGACCGTCCAAAAGTGGTCGCTGAACGTGCAGCGCGAAGTCTTACCGGATACTACGGCGACGATTGGCTACGTGGGCACGCGGGGCACGCATCTACTCGGCAACCTCGACATAAATCAACCCCCTCCCAACAATCTCGGGGTTCCTCTGGACACTCTGCGGCCTTTCCGGGGCTTCTCGGTCATCCAGGCGTTTGCCAGCATCTTCAATTCGAATTACAACTCGCTGCAGGCTTCGCTTGTGCACCGGCTGAAGCACGGCATTTCGTTCCAGGCGTCCTACACCTACTCCAAGGCGCTGGCCGATAGCCCCGGTCCCAACTTCTATCCCAGTTTCCCGCAGGACTCTCACAACATCCACGGGGAATATGGACCGGTGTTCTTCGATCTGACCCACAATTTCTCCCTCAACTATTCCTGGGACCTTCCTTTCTTTAAGAGGACACACGGCATCGCAAAGGAGGCCTTGGACGGATGGCAAATCTCCGGGATTACGAGTTTCCAGTCAGGGCAGCCGTTAACCGTTGTGTTCAACGGCACTGACCAGGCGGGAGTTGGCGCCTATGGCTGGGAGCGCCCGGACCAGATAGCGAACCCATTCGTAGCCGGCCCAGTGCCGTCGAACCCCGATCCGCTCTGCTCTAAGACCATTTCGCAGGGCGGCAGGGCCGCGGATCGCGTACACACCCGGGACGCCTGGTTCAATCCTTGCGCTTTCGCGGCGCAAACTCCCGGCACGTTTGGCAACGCACACCATGGTTCTCTACGCGGGCCCCGCGGACAAAACTGGGACCTCAGTTTGATGAAGAATTTCGTATTGCACGAATCAACCAGTCTCCAGTTCCGCGCCGAAGCGTTCAATGTGTTCAATCACCCCAACCCTGGCACTCCAAATCTCGGTATTGACGACCCGGAAGTTGCCAGGATTACGTCGTCCTATTCGCCCCGGATCCTGCAAATGAGTCTGGCTTTGAAGTTTTGAGCAGTCGCCCCAATCGCAATCGCCGCCTCCCAGAGGCGGCTCAGGAGGCGTTCGATGAACTCGATGAGGAGTACTTGCCCTCGTTGGGCAGCCATTCTGTTGCTGCTCATAGCTGTGCCCTCTGTTCCAGCAACACCGCCAGCGCGACGGCGCGATAGGAGAGACAAATCACTTCTTGCGGCCATCGGGGAATGAGTGAAGCGCTTCAATCTTGCGGGTATTCGCGATCGCCGCGCGCGTGATCTCGGCGAACGCCCGCCAACTTCGTGCCGTGAGGCAGGACGACGCAATTGTTGTGGCGCAATCGCGATTTCTCTCCGACACCGTTCCGATATTTAGCCACAATCGCATTAAACAGGATATACTTTAGATACTTAACCCCGAAGATACGCCGCCCATGGCACCCGCGCCTTCGCGATTGAGAGATCGAGAGGCGCTTTGGATAGCAGGTGCTCCCTGAAAAACTCGCTCTGGGTTCCCTCAAAATGCGAGGCTGTCCTTCCGAGCGTCTTCACTGGCAGGGTCGTAATGGCGGCACTTTTTCTGGTTGTTCTGGGCACATCCACGCTATTCCGGAACCTTTCTCACCTACTCGTTTCCGTATTCGACCTGGCGACTCTGGCACTTCTTCGCGGCTTCGCCAATGATGTCAAGAAAATCGCTTGTGTCCCGAGTCTCAACTGTGCCGCAAGGTTGTGATTAACCTGGCGGCTCTTGTACCAGTTCGAACGGAAGGAGTTCTCAATGTCAGCACGGAATGGCGACAAGTCGAGGTATCACAGGGAACGCAAACAGAAGATCGCGCGACGGAAACGGAATCGCGAATTGCCGGAGCGCACAACCGCGCCCGTCAAATCGCCAGGTAGTCCACGCGCGACGGCGCCAAGGTCGGTGCCGGCATGAGCATTCCATTCTTTTCCATGCCGCTCCCGAGTCCTGAGAAGAAGAGGCGAGTACTGCTGGTCGACAACTCGTCCCACAAGCGTGAACTGCGCGCCGAAATTATGAGAAAGCTCGGCATCGACGTCGATTCCGCCTCGGATATTGGCGAAGCGCGGGGCTGGTGGAAAGCCGACCTGTACGACCTGGTTCTGATCAACGTGGAAAACACGCGCGGCAATCGCGACAAGTTTTGCGACGATATTCGCGCCGCCGTCCCCAGCCAGCGATTTGCGTTTCTGGTGGGGAAGCCGGAATACCTCTCCCCTTTGCCCGGTCCGGACCTTCCGATACGGCCGGATCAGGAGTATGAGGATGGCCCGATGGCAGATATAAGAGCGGCACTTTCAGCTACTCTCGCCGATCTACCGCAGCGCTGGGGTATTCTAGAGGCCTCGCGGCGGATCTCGGTGGTTCGCTCGGCTTGCAATGCACGCACACAAGCGATGCGAAACCGGCCGGCGCCGCTACGCGATCTCGAGTTGCGCTGACCTGCCCGTTGTTGAACCCGGATTTTGCACGATTTTGCTACGAAAGGATAAGCGATGAAGAATCTCTATGTTGGAAACTTACCTCACAGCACAACCGAAGCCGAACTGCGCAGCGTTTTCGAGCCGTACGGTGCGGTAGAAAAAGTCAGCCTGGTCACCGACCGGGATACGGGCCGTTCACGCGGTTTCGGTTTCGTGGAAATGACCAACGCCGGTGAAGCCGATAAGGCCATCGCGGCGCTGAACGGCACCGAACTCGGCGGACGGCCCTTGACTATTAACGAGGCCAAGCCCAAGACGGATCGGCCAAGAGGCGGCGGTGGAGGCCAGCGCTTTGGCGGTGGTGGCGGCGGGCGCGGGCGCGACGACTATCGCGGCCACGCGCGTCAACCGCGCGAACCGCGCTGGTAGTTTCTTTTACCGACCAGAATTCGGCAAGCCTGGCTTGAACACAACCGGCCTGCCATGAACAACCAAGACACTTGGAGATAGATTATGCCCCGAGGCAGATCAACGTTTACGAAGCGCCAGAAAGAACAGACACGGCAACAGCGACAACGGGACAAAGCAGAGCGCAGGAAGCAGCGAAAACTGGAAAAGCCGTTAGAAGGCAGCATTGACGAGATGGCCGAGTTGCGCGAAAACGCCGCCGCTCAGGCTGCCATGTTCGAGATGGGCTCGGATCAACCCGCTTCTCTCGAAGCCCTGGTGGATAAGAAGCCCGTTGAATAGTTCAGCGCGCTCGCAGTAGCCTGCGACTTGAGCGCAGAAGAGACTGTGGGTCCAGATCGGCTTCAGAAAAGGCAGCGGCTACAGGGAATTGTCACCTTCTCAATCCCTGTAGCCTGACTGCCTTTCTTTCTTGTACTTTCCAATCGTCCCTATTGCGTTAGACGAACACCTCTCCCGGCAAAGCAGTCAAGGTGCGCGAGGCGAGCGTGTTTTGAATCACGCGCCGTGCTTCGTCCGAGGGTGTTACCTGCGTTCGTTCTATTTTCAATTTCAGGGTGCGCTCGATCTGCCGCAACTCCATGACCTCGACGCCGGCAACCAGCGTGGAAGCCCGTCCTTGCAATCCGGCCCGGCCCGTTCGGCCTACGCGATGGATGAAGTCTTCTGCCATCTTGGGGACGTCGTAGTTGATCACGTGGGCTACATCGTCCACATGCAGGCCGCGCGATGCGATATCGGTGGCGACCAGCACCTGGAAACGGCCTTCCTGAAATCCGCTCAACGCCCCGTTGCGCTGCGACTGGGAGCGGTCGCCATGAATCATGGCGGCGGCGAACCCGTCCCGGACGAGCTCTCTGGTGAGCCGTTCCGTGCCACGCTTGGTGCGCGTGAAGATGAGCGTTTGTCCCTTTTCGGAGTAGAGCAAATGCCGCACAACTCCGAGTTTCTCTCCCGGCCGGACTTCGTACGCCTTGAGATGTACGCTTTCCGCGGGCTTTAGCACCGAACCCAGAGCGACGCGCACCGGATCGCGCATGTAGTCATGCACGAGCCCGGCCACGGATTGCTCCAGCGTGGCTGAGTAACACAGGGTCTGTCGTTGCTGGGGAACCGTCGAGAGAATCCGCCGGATCGCCGGCAGGAACCCCATGTCCAGCATGCGGTCGGCTTCATCGAGCACGAGCAATTGCACGTGCCGCAGATCAGCAAACTTGCGGTTCATCAGATCCTGCAAGCGTCCGGGCGTGGCAATGACGAGTCCGGCGCCGGTACGAAGACTGTGGATCTGCGCCTTCTCCGATACGCCGCCGATGACGAGCGCGGCTTTGGGCAGGTTCTTGGTGCGCAGTTGCTCGTATTGCTCGTGCACCTGCATGGCGAGTTCCCGCGTCGGCAGCAACACCAGAGCGACCGTATGGCGCGCGGGCTCCCGGTTCAGGGTCTCGATGAGGGGAATAAGAAACGCCAATGTCTTGCCGGTACCCGTCTGGGCAGTGCCGATGACATCGCGGCCTTGCAAAGCTGGAGGAATCGCTTGTTCCTGGATAGGTGTGAGGTTGGTGAATTGAGCTGCCGCCAGCTTCTGCTGTAATGCAGAAGACAGGGGCAGTTCCGTAAATGTGGTCATTCTATTTTGTTTCTTTCTTAAGAGGCTGGTGTCACGCACACTCTGACACACGTCGAGAGAGGGCCCTGCCGCTCATTTTTTGGTTTTAGATTTGGCGCTAACTAAACGGCGGGCAGGAAAGGCGGAGATGAATCTGGTCTGATGGGACCACCGCGTGACGAGCAAACCGAGCACAAGCGTCCAGAACATTATAGCAGAACCATCCTCCAACTCGCGCACCACGGGACATGACCGGCTATTCCAAGTGTGGTACGGGCCTGTTTTCCGCAAAAAAAGGGCCACAATGCCGCCAAAATGCCGCAATCTGTCGGCATCCCTGAAGAGGCAGCCGCCGAAATGATAGTCCCCACACGTCTACAGTCATTCCCCGTACCAGACTGTTCCACATCTCACTTCCCCTTGTAGACTGATGTTGCAAATCCTGGATGCCTCGCCTCATCGAAGTGACCGAACGTTGGTCGTAGTCTGGTCGCCGCGTTGTCATCAAGGTCAACGTGCAGGCCGGGCCGCAGATTCAGCGCAACGATCTTCTGATGGCCCTGGAAGCCATGAAAATGGAAACCAACGTCACAGCACCGCAGGCGGGCAAGATGAAAAGAGAGTGAATCAGGGAGATGCGGTCAAGGCGAATCAAATCGTAGTCGAGTTCGAGTGATGACGAAGAAGGAATGGCAGGGATGAAAGGAACTGTGCGCGAGGATCTCCAAAATATACTGGGCATTCAGTTCGTGGACCACGTCGCGATTGCGGTGCGGCAAGGCGAATTGGACGGGCAAGTCCAGGCCTACGAAATGCTGGGCTTTCGCGAAGTTCATCGTGAAGAAGTGCGCGGCACGGACCAGGTGCGCGAAGTTCTGCTTAAAATCGGAGATGGCCCGAACCTTCTCCAACTCCTGGAGCCGCTGACGGCCGACTCGCCCGTGCAGAAGTTGATCGAAAGAAACGGTGGTCGCGGCGGTCTGGCGCACGTCGCTTTCCGCGTGAAAAGCGCGCAAGAGGCCTTCGCTGCCATGAAGGCAAGTGGATTCCTGTTGATTGACAAGGCTCCGCGTCCGGGTTCGCGCGGCACCACGGTGTTTTTCGTCCACCCCAAGTCGCGAGCGGAAGATCCGTTCGGATTCCTTATCGAAATCGTCGAAGATCCAAAGAGTACATGAAGGGGAAGGCCACCAACTTCGCGACGAACTCACCAGCCGATTCGGTTTGTTGAGTCGTTCCCGACGAGTCTTCCTCGTTGTCCATTAACGGACAATGGCGTCCGGTTCAGGACACAGGAGTGTGCGCCCCACACTCCTGCTATTGGTAAATCCCTCCATCTACAAAGGATTTCGCTTCTGCAGAACAATGGCGCTCGAGTTGCCGTACAGACCTGTGATGGATATCGCCCGGCCCGAATTCAAGGCTCAAAAACGCCGTCGCCAAGCCGTCATTATCACCGGAGTAGTGTTATGTGTGGCCGCTGGCGCAGTCGCCGTTTCGCGCCTCAAGCCGGCTGCGCCAACCGTGGAACGAAGCACGGTGTGGACCGACAAAGTCAAGCGTGGTTCCATGCTGCGGCAGGTGCGCGGCCTCGGATCGCTTGTGCCCAGTCAGGATGCCGTACGCCAGATTCCCGCAGAAACCGAAGCGACCGTGGTGCGCATTCTCATGCTTCCCGGTTCGCAAGTGAAGGCGAACACCATTCTGCTCGAGATGAGCAACCCCCAGACGGAACAGGCCGCGGTTGATGCCCAGCTTCAGTTGAAGGCAGCGGAGGCTGAGTACCAGAGTCTGCGCATGAAGCTGGAGAGCGACTTAATGAACCAGAAAGCCGGGGCGGCGACGGTGGGCGCCGACTACGCACAAGCGCATCGTCAGGCCGAAACCGACAAGTCGCTTTACGAACTGGGAGTGATCTCCGGTCTGGCCTACAAGTCGTCCAAGGAAAAAGCCGACGCCCTCACAACGCGGAACGATCTCGAGGCGCAGCGGCTGACGGCGAACCAGCGCGCCATTGAGACGCAGATGGCGCAGCAGCAAGCCAAGGTGGACCAGATGCGCACGCTGGCGCGGCTGAAGGAGAAACAGTTGGACGCCCTCAAAGTCCGGGCGGGCATCGACGGTGTTCTGGTGGATTTGCCATTGCAAGTCGGCCAGCACGCTTCTCCCGGCACCATGCTGGCCAAGGTCGTGGAGCCGGATCATCTCATGGCCACCCTCAAGATTGCGGAGACACAGGCGCGCGACGTGCAGATTGGCGAGCCCGCTTCCATCGACACCCACAACGGCGTGATTGCCGGCACCGTGATGCGCGTGGACCCCGCCGTGCAGAACGGCACCGTGACCGTCGACATCAAGCTGGCGGGAGATCTCCCCAAGGGCGCGCGTCCCGACCTGAGCGTGGACGGCACCATCGATCTCGAGCGCCTGGACAATGTTCTGTATGTCGGCCGTCCGGCCATGGGTCAGGAGAACAGCACCATCGGCCTGTTCAAGGTGAGTGGCGATGGGCAGGCGGCATCACGAGTGAATGTCAAGGTCGGTAGGGCTTCCGTGAATTCGATTCAGGTCATGGAAGGACTTCGGGAAGGCGACACGGTCATCTTGTCGGACATGTCGCGCTGGGACAATACAGATCGCATACGTCTCGAATAGAGAATCACCCCAAAAAGAGGAAGCCAGCATGAGCACAAATGGACAATCGCTGATTCAAATTCAAGATCTGACCAAGGTTTTCTACACCGATGAGATTGAGACGCACGCGCTTTCTGGTGTGCACCTGTCGGTGAACAAAGGCGAGTACGTGGCCATGTCCGGACCATCGGGCTGCGGCAAGTCGACGTTGCTGTCGATCATCGGCCTGCTCGATACACCGACGGCCGGCCGCTATTCGCTGAATGGGCGGACCGTCGAGAACCTCGACTTCGCCGAGCGCTCGCGCATCCGCAACCAGGAGATCGGCTTCATCTTCCAGAGCTTCAACCTGATCGGCGATTTGACGGTGTACGAAAACGTTGAGCTGCCCCTGACGTACCGCCAGAAGATGCCCGCCGCCGACCGCAAAGCACGCGTCATGGAAGCCCTGGAGCGCGTTGGCATGGCGCATCGCATCCGCCACTATCCCTCGCAGCTCTCCGGAGGTCAGCAGCAGCGCGTAGCCGTCGCACGCGCCTTGAGTGGCAAGCCGTCGATCCTGCTCGCCGACGAACCCACCGGGAATCTCGACTCCCGCAACGGCGAAGCCGTCATGGAGCTTCTGCAGGAACTCCACCGCGACGGAGCCACCATCTGCATGGTCACGCACGATCCGCGCTTCGCCAAGCATGCGCAGAGGGAAGTCCATCTGTTCGATGGCAAGGTCGTAGCCGAGGAAGAACTGAAAAAGCTGATGCAGGAGACGGCATGAGCGGCGTGCTCCAGGACCTGCGCTACGCGCTGCGCACGCTGACGAAGAGCCCCGGCTTCGCGGCCGTGGCTGTGATCACGCTCGCGCTGGGCATTGGGGCTAACACGGCTATCTTCACCCTGCTGGATCAGGCGCTGCTCCGAAAACTCCCGGTGAAGAACGCCGATGAGCTGGTCGTTTTGCAGTTTTCCGGCAGCGACCGCGGCCATGTCTCCTCTCGCGCCGACGAGAGTTTCTACTTTTCCTACCCCATGTACAAAGACCTGCGCGACCGCAACTCGGTCCTCAGCGGGCTGATTGCGACGTCATGGACGCAGGTCGGCGTGCAATGGCACAACGAGCCTGAACTAGTCGCAGGCGAGTTCGTTTCCGGAAACTACTTCGATGTGCTGGGCGTGCAACCGTCGGTCGGCCGCGTGTTGGTGGCGGCGGATGACGTCGTAGCCGGCGCGAATCCCGTCGTTGTGCTGAGCTACGCCTACTGGTCGCGTCGCTTCGGTGGCGATCCCTCAATCTTAGGCCAGAGCCTGTCGCTCAACGGCCGCCCATTCACGATTGTGGGAGTTTCACAAAAAGGTTTTCGTAGCGCCGTCGTAGGTGACACGCCGGGAATTTTTGTCCCGATGACGATGAAAGCCGAGGTGATGCCCGGCTCCAACGATCTCGAGCAGCGGCGTTCCCGCTGGCTGAACATGATCGGCAGGCTCAAGTCCGGGATGAGCCGGCAGCAGGCGGAAGCAGGCATCGCGCCGCTTTGGTACGCCATTCGAGCCGACGAACTGCAACAGATGGGACACAACTCGGAGCGTCTGCGCGAGTCCTTCCTGACCAAATCGCATTTGTCGCTGTCAGAAGGATCAAGGGGATTCTCTGTATTGCGAGCGGACGTGCAGACCCCTTTGATTATCGTCATGGCCATGGTTGGGCTGCTCGCGCTGATGGCTTGTGCCAACGTTGGTAGCCTCCTACTGGTGCGCGCGGCGGGGCGGGTCCGCGAAATGTCGGTGCGGTATGCGCTCGGGGCGAAGCGAAGCCGCGTCACCCGTCAACTGCTGGTGGAGGGCCTGATTCTGGGACTCGCTGGAGGGCTCCTGGGCATTCTTCTGGCGCCGCAAGCCTCCGCGCTGCTGATCCACAACGCGTGGGGCAGCGCGGGCAATGATCTGCCGTTTTCCTCAAGTGTCGACGTGCGCATTCTCGTCTTCAACTTTCTGCTCGCGATCGCGGTGAGTTTGCTTTTTAGCCTGGCTCCCGCTCTGCAGTTCTGGCGACCGGATGTATCTCAGGCGCTAAAACAGCAACTCACGACAGCGGGCGGGAGCCTTCGCTTCCGTCGCCTCACGGTCGCCCTGCAGATCGGACTTAGCGTGTTGTTGTTGGTGGGCGCCGGACTCTTCGTGCGCACACTGCACAACCTTAAGTCGGTGAACGTGGGATTCGCGACCGATCATCTCGTGACCTTCACGCTCGATCCCGCGCTCGCCGGCTATCAGCCCGACCACAACGAAGATGTCGAAACGCGAGTGCTGCAGTCTCTGGCTGCGCTGCCAGGTATTCGCTCGGTGGCCAGCACCACCGACCCAGAGCTCGCCAACGACAATACCGGCCACAACATTACGATCGCCGGCTACACCGAGAAAGAAGACGAGAACATGAACGTGGAGGCGGAGAAGGTAAGCCCAGGCTACTTCGCCGCGATGGGGATGACGCTGCTCGCCGGCAGGGAATTGAGCGAACAGGATCGCGAGGGTACTCAGAAAGTCGCTGTAGTTAACGAGAGTTTTGCCCATCACTTCTTTGGCGATGCCCGTCTAGCCATCGGTCACTATCTCGGCAACGGCGGCGGCGATGTGAAAACCGATATCGCAATTGTCGGGGTAGTGAAAGACGCAAAGCATACCGGCGTCCGCGAGGACGTGCTGCGAACCGTCTTCACGCCCTACCTGCAAGACCGAGGCTCGCGCTGGATCGCCTTCTACATCCGCACGGTACAGCCGCCGGAAGCAGCGCTAGCGACCATCCGGCAGGCGATGCAGACTCTCGACTCCAAGCTCGTGCTCGATAATTTCCATACCATGGAGGCGCAGATCGACGACAACCTGACCACCGAGCGCATTGTTGCCATGCTCGCCTCCAGTTTCGGGTTGCTCGCTGTCTTCATGGCGGTGATTGGTCTTTACGGTGTGCTCGCCTATTCCACGGCACAGCGCTCGCGAGAAATCGGAATTCGCATCGCGCTGGGCGCGCCGCGAGCTTCTGTCATGCGCTTGGTGTTGGTGGAGACGTTGCGTCTCGCCGGCATCAGCATCGCAGTTGCGTTGCCCGTGTCGCTCTTGCTGGCGCGCGGGATCCGCAGCCAGTTGTTCGGTATTTCCAGTAGTGACCCGCTGACAATCGCTCTGGTGACCCTGTTGGTTGCGGCCGTTGCCATCGCGGCCGCGCTGATTCCAGCCCGACGCGCCGCCAAGGTCGATCCCATGGTGGCATTGCGTTACGAGTAGAAGGACAGGAGGCTAACCTATGACCACCGGACTCGTGCAAGATCTTCGCACCGCGCTGCGCCAATTCTGGAAGGCGCCGGGGTTCACCCTCACCGCGATTGTCTCCTTGGCCCTCGGCATCGGCGCCACCACCGCCACCTTCAGCGTGGTGTACGGCGTGCTCCTGTCCCCGTATCCCTACAAAGACGCGAAGCGCATGGTGCACGTCGAACTGCGCAACAAGGACGACCGGGAGCGCGGTCCTCTTCTGGCGGTAAACGCCCAGGAATACAGTCCCTTGCGCCAGGCGACCTCAATCGACGACATCTTTCTGCAGAACGGCGAGTCGCAAATCCTTACCGGAAGCGAGTTTCCAGTGTCCGTAAACGTGGGGCACTACTCGCCAAATCTGTTTGCCTACATGGGTGTCCCTGCGCTATTGGGACGGGGGTTCACGTCCGCTGACATGCCCAACGGCAAGCCCGCGCCGGTCGTTGTTCTGAGTTACCTGTTCTGGAAGAAGCAATTTGCCGGCAACCGCGACGTGCTGGGCAAGACCATCGAACTCAATCACACCGTGTACACAGTGATTGGCGTTGTGCCGCCCCGCTTCACCTGGGGAGACTCCGACGTCTATATGCCCGGCTTGCCCTCCGGTGACGCGCGCGATTTCTGGATGGCCTTCGTCAAGCTGAAACCGGGTGTGCCCTACGCCGCCGCTACCGCCGAGCTGCAAGTGCTGGTGGATCGGTTCACCCAGGTTGACCCCAAGGATTTCCGCAAAGGTCGCCGCGTCAACATCGTTACTCTCAACCAGGAAGTACTGGGCCGCTTTTCCGGAACAATCGTGATGCTGTTCATCGCCGTGGTCGGTTTGCTGATCATCGGCTGTGCCAACGTTTCCATCCTGCTCCTGGCGCGGGGCACAGCACGGCAGCACGAACTCGCCGTGCGCTCTTCCATCGGCGCAACCCCGCGACGCCTCATTCGCCAGTTGCTCACCGAATCGGTTCTTCTTTCTCTGATCGGAGCAGTGCTCGGTATACTCGCGGCATATCGCGGTGTCGATCTGATCTCCGCCAGTCTGCCGTTTTACTCCTTCCCGCATGAGGCGGCGATTCAAGTGAACACCCCGGCGCTGATATTCAGCACCTTCGTCGCCGTGCTCTGCGGCATCCTGTTCGGAATGTCGCCCGCCTGGCAGCTCTCGCGGCCGCAGATCAGCCAGCTCATTCAAGCCAACAGCACCAAGCTTACCGGTGGCGTGCGGGCGCGTAACACGCATCGGGCACTGATTGCCGGGCAGATCGCGCTCACGCTACTTCTCATGGCGGGCGCGGGCGCCGCCACGAAAGCATTCCTCGCTCTCACGCACGTACCGCTGGGTTTCGATCCTGAGCACGTGCTGGAGTTGGACGTCTCGTTGCCAAAGGGAGCTAATCCCACTTGGCAATCGCGGCTGAATACCCAGGAAGCTGTGCGCCAGGCAATTGAGCAGACGCCGGGCGTTACTGCTGTCAGCATATGTCCAACCTGGTTCCCGCCCTTCGGGGGGTTCAAGGGCAAGATCGAGGTTCGCAGTGCACCCACACTTGGGGATGTCGAAGCTTTGCTCGCGTTGGTGAGCCCGCAAGAATTCTCGACACTGCGCGTCCCGTTGGTGGCCGGGCGGATCTTCAACGATGCGGAAGTGAGTCGTGCCGCGCATCTGGCGCTGGTGAATCAGGCGTTCGTGCAGCAGTACCTCGGCAAGGAGAATCCGATCGGCCAAAGTGTGCGCAGTCCCATGCTCAAGGCCGATTTCCCCGGCCTGATTCTTGGGCCCGCTCCCGATGACTGGTTCGAAGTAATCGGCGTGGTAGGAGATGCGCGCAACGACGGACTGGATCGTCCGGTGAAGCCCGCGCTTTTCGTTCCTTATAGCGTTGTGCTGCCGCCGGATGTCCAGCTTTTCGCGCGCACCAGCGGTGATCCCGACGCCGCGCTCCTGTCCATCAAGCAGCGTCTCCGCCAAGTCAACGCCGAGGCCGTTGTCGCCAGCGACAGCCACTCCATGACCTGGTGGCTCAACACCCAGGGCTGGGGCCAGAATCGCTTCCTCGCCACACTGTTCTCGCTGTTTGCCTTGCTCGCGCTCTTGCTGGCTGCGACTGGTCTCTACAGCGTGGTGTCGTTCGTGGTCACACAGCGCACGCAGGAAGTTGGCATTCGCATGGCCCTCGGCGCGCCCCGGACCAGCATCTTGCGCCTGGTTGTGAGTTCCACAGCGGCGATGTTGGGGATCGGGGTCCTGGTTGGAATAGGACTCAGCGTTGCCTTGGGTCGTGTCGTCGCTTCCTGGGCGGGCAGCAGCCCGCGCGATCCGTTAACCCTGTTTCTCGCGGCGGTGGCTCTGATGCTGGTGGCAACGGTTGCGTGCCTGGTGCCGGCATGGCGTGCTGCAAGACTGAATCCTGTTGTCGCGTTGCGCTACGAGTGAAGTCGAGCTGTGCCCCGGTTCGTTCAGGATCTCCGGTGCGCGTTCACCAGGCTTCGCGGGAGAATCCGGCCGGCGCGGGAAGGTGAGATCGGAGGGAATGCAGGTCGCCGATCGGAGCACGTTGGCTTCGGTCCCTTTGCAGCCGATGTGCGCACCCAGGAATTATGGAAAGAGGGTGCCAAGGTCAAACTGGTTGGGCAACCGTTCACCGTGCTCGAGATGCTGCTGGCGCGGCCCGGCGACCTGATTACCCGCGACGAACTCCGCGCCCGGCTGTGGCCCGGCGAAACGTTTGTAGATTTTGATCATGGCCTGAACGCCGCCGTGAACCGGCTGCGCGAGGCTCTCGGGGATTCGGCGACGAATCCGACCTATATCGAAACGTTGCCTCGGCGCGGGTACCGTTTTCTGGCGAAGGTCGAGCGCCGGGTTGTTCCTGATTCGTTGCCACGAATTCCGGTGGTTCGCACTACAACGCTGCGCCAAAGCCATCTGGCCTCAGGAGTCAAGACGATGAACGGACTGATCCGTGATATGCGATTCGCCTTCCGCCAACTCAGAAAGAGCCCCGGTTTTGCGACGGTCGCCATCCTCACCCTGGCGCTCGGCATCGGCGCTTCCACCGTCATCTTCAGCGTGGTCTACAACGGCGTGCTCCACCCGTTCCCCTATCGCAGCGCGGAGCGATTGACCGCCATCGAAGTCGACGACACGGAAGGCCGCGGCGCGCGGGGCATGTTTCCGCTGAGCGACGTCAAGGCTCTGCGCGAAGGCAACCATACGCTCGAAGATATTCTCGCCTACGGCCTCTGGTACGTGAAGTACACGAAGGGAAACACCGCCGAGATGCTGAAAGGAGTTGGAGCCACTCCGAACGCGAAGGATTTCTGGGGCGTGCCGCCACTCCTGGGGCGTTGGTTCGGGGAACAAGATGTGCAGTCTGGAGCGCCCCTCGTCGTGCTCCTCAACTACAGATACTGGAACAAGGAGTTCCACGGTGACAAGAATGTACTCGGCCAAACGATGATGCTCAACAGCAAGGCCCGAACCATCATCGGGGTCATGCCTCCGCGCTTTCAGGCAGTGGGAGCCGATTTGTACATGCCCGTTTCCTGGACCCGGCCTGAACCGGTTCGGGGAAAGTTCGAGTGGGATGTGGATGATCCTCTGTACTTCTGGGGTACGGGAATCATGAAGCGCGGCGTCAGCCTGGAAACCGCGGCAGCCGATGTGGATGTGATCTTCCGCCAACTGGCGCCTATCCATCCCGACGACTATCCCAAGAAATTCCGTGCCGTCACGAAGTGGCTCAACGATTTGCTCTTCGGGAGCTTCAAGCAGGTGTTCCTTCTGCTATTCGCGGCCGTCGGCCTGCTGCTGTTCATCGCCTGCAGCAACGTGGCTGGGTTGCTTCTGGCACGCGCCAGTGCTCGCACCAGAGAAATTGCATTGCGCGCTGCACTTGGAGCCGGTCGGCGGCGGCTCGTCCGCCAACTCCTGTCCGAGAGTCTGGTGCTTGCCATGTCGGGCTGCCTCGCCGGTTGCGTTCTGGCCTACGTCGGGATGAAAGGGATGATGCTGTTGCCGCTACAGTCGATTCTGCCGATGGAATCGGTGATAGCCCTCAACCGTCCCGTTCTGCTGTTCGCGGTCGCCATCTCTCTGGTGGCGACAGTGTTGTGCGGAATGGCGCCCGCATTTCACATCATCCGAGGTGACCTGCAGAAAAGTCTGGCGAGCACCGGTGTCAATGTCAGCGCCGTATTCCAACACAGCCGTTTTCGCTCCGGACTCGTGATCGGACAAGTAGCGCTCTCCCTGATCTTGTTGACCGGCGCGGGCCTGATTGCGCGCAGCTTCTTTGCGCTGACTCGCGTCGACCTGGGCGTGCAGCCGGAAAAGATCTTCACCGCCGACGTCCATTTTCCCAAGGGCCGCTACACAAAAGCGGAAGAGAAAGTCGCCTTCTTCAACCGTCTGCTTCCACAACTGCATACCATTCCCGGCGTTGTCACTGAGACAGAATTGATCGGCATGCCGGTATTCTTCGCGCCCGACGGCGACACCACCATCCCTGGCAAACCCCACAAGGACCGATGGAATTCGCAGGTCGAATTGTGCAGCGAAGGTTACTTTTCAACCGTCAACTTGCATTTGTTGCGCGGCCGGCTTTTGACGGATAACGATATTCAGTCGACACGCAGAGTCGCCGTGGTCAATGAAAGTCTGGCGCGAAGATTCTTCACGGGTGAAGACCCCATCGGCAAGCAGATCAAATTCAACGTCTTCGACGAAATCCCCGATACGCCACGCGATGCGTATTTTGAGATCGTGGGCGTGGTTAACGACTCCCGCAGTCTCAATTTCGAAAACAACCAGCCGAAGTTTGCCGAGCCGGGAATGGCGACCCCCAAGGGTTTCGTGCCCTTTTCCTTCTCCGGCTTCGGTGACCGCTCCATCGCCATGCTGACGCGAGTCCCTCCCAACTCGCTGGTGAACAACGTGAGGCAAATCCTGTGGTCGATGGATCACGATGTGGTTCTTGTCGGATCCGATATCAGCGGAGGCTCGTTTGCCCTCAGCGACTCGTTGAACGCGTTCCTCTACGCCCAGCCGAAGTTCGCCGCCATCGCGTTCACCGCCTGCGCTTCGCTGGGACTCCTTCTTGCCATCATCGGCCTGTTCAGCGTGATGACCTACATCGTGTCACTGAAAATGCACGATATCGGAATCCGTCTGGCGCTGGGCGCCTCCCGGCAGATGATTTTGCAACTCATCCTGAGGAGAGGTTTTGTGCTCATCGCCGCCGGGGTGATCATCGGTTTGGCCGCAAGCCTGGGCCTGACGCGCTTGCTGCGCAGCCAGCTCAACGGAGTTTCGCCGACCGATCCGCTCACCCTCATCGGAGTCGTCCTCACGGTTATGCTGGCCGGACTCTTCGCGTGCTTCCTTCCGGCCCGCCGCGCCACGCTGGTAGAACCAATGACCACGCTGAGGAATGAGTAGAGAAATGAGTCACTGAAGGAACGGAAGCGAGGACGGCCAATGATCCGACTGAACAACATCGAACGCACCTACAGAACCGGCGCTGGGCAGGCCTGGGTTCTGCGGCGCATCAACCTTGAAATTCAGGCGGGTGAATTCATCACCATCATGGGTCCGTCCGGGGCAGGGAAGTCCTCGTTGTTGAACGTCCTCGCGCTGCTCGATGACGGCTGGGCGGGAGAGTACTGGTTCCGCGACGAACCCGTCCACGACATGAAGCGGAAAGAGCGCGCCGATCTGGCCAAGCGCAATGCCGGCATGGTGTTCCAGAGTTATCACCTGCTCGACGACCTGACGGTTCGCGAGAACATCGATCTGCCGCTCTCCTACAAAGACATTCCGTCGAAACAGCGGCAAACTCTGGTCGCCGACTCTCTCGACCGCTTTCAGATCGTGGCCAAGAAAGACCTCTATCCCAGCCAACTCTCCGGCGGACAGCAGCAGTTGGTCGGCATTGCTCGCGCCGTCGTGCACAAGCCTGCCCTGTTACTGGCGGATGAGCCGACCGGAAATCTTCACTCCGACCAGGCGAAAGAAATTATGGAACTCTTCAAAGAACTGAATCAGCAGGGCACGACCATCGTGCAGGTCACGCACTCCGAGGTGAATGCCGCCTACGGAACGCGGACCATTCAACTACGCGACGGATGGCTGGTCGCCGATACGTCCAATCCCGCGCTGGAAGCAGGCGGGGCGGTGGTGGCGCGATGATTGTATTTTGCATGGTGCCGTCGGTGTGGCGCGTGATTGGGCCACTGATCCTCGGCTCGACACTGGGCATCGCTCAGGTCACCAGCGCCCAGTTTGAGATGCCACGTTCGCACAACCCACTGGGCCCTTATGCGGCCAGCCAGGTTCCAGCGCCCACGCTCACCAATTCGCCGCGGCTGGAATCTCTAGTCGGTGACGGTAAACTGAACCTATCGCTGAAGGACGCCATCGATCTCGCGCTCGAGAATAATCTCGATCTCGCCATTGCGCGCTACAACATCCCCATCGCCGACACCGATCTTCTGCGCACCAAAGCCGGCGGCTTCTTTCGCGGCGTCAACACCGGTGTGGTGCAGGGAACTCAAGGTGGCGGTGTTGGCGGCTTCGGCACCGGAGCGCCGGGCGCAGGCGCTGGCGGTACGACGGGCGGGGCCGGTGGAGCGGGCGCGGGTGCGTCCGGGCTGGTGCAGTCCACGCTCGGCGCCGGAACGCCGGTGTCGTCGTACGATCCTGCGCTCAACGTGAACATGGGCATTGAGCACCAGGCTTCACCGCTCTCAAACAAGCAGCTTTACGGTGTGAACTCCGTGCAGTTCAACACCGCGCAGGTTGATGCTAGTTTCTCGCAGGCATTCCCCACCGGCACCACCATTTCGTTCCTGCTCAACAATAATCGTCAGACGACCAACAGCTCTTTCAACATCCTCTCTCCCGCTCTCAATAGTTACTACCGCGTGCAGTTTCAACAGGAGTTGCTCGCCGGATTTGGTTTCGGTCCGAACCTGCGTTACCTGCACATTGCGAAAAACAATAAGAAGATCTCGGATATCGCCTTCAAAGATCAGGTCACCGCCACCATCACCCAGATCGAAAACATGTACTGGGACCTGGTCAGCGCCTATGAACAGGCGCGAGTCAATGAGCAATCCCTAGCCTTTGCCAACCAGACGTTGGAGAACGCTAAGAAGCAGCTACAGCTCGAAAGCATTCCCGAACTCGACGTGATGAAGGCAGAAGCCGAGGTTTCCAAGCGTGATCAGGATCTTACGGTGGCCCGCACCACCCTCCAGTTGCAGGAATCGTTGATGAAGAATGCGCTTACCAAGAGTCTGGATGACCCTGCCCTGGCCGAAATGCCCGTCGTCCCGACCGACCGCACGC
>Ga0075015_100000042_pt1 | contig 27233 bp, 28 predicted proteins | sample AleBraG_ABR_2013_FD_71476 | JGI IMG/M metagenome (GOLD analysis project Ga0075015, IMG submission 71476) | Freshwater sediment microbial communities in response to fracking from Pennsylvania, USA - Alex Branch Run_MetaG_ABR_2013 | ecosystem: Environmental > Aquatic > Freshwater > Creek >...
GAGGGTACGTCGCGGTGACGCAGGACACGGAATCGTGCCGCCCCTCGTCCGGTCCGCGCCGCCCGGAAGGACGACTGTGAGCGTGCGGGGTGGTTGATCAGACCCATGTCTATGGCACAAAAGAACTATCAGATATGGCCTGAAATGACCTGCCTTAACGATCTTCCCCTGCGTAGCGTCAGGGCCGTCGGAGCGCTGCTGCTCCGGTCCGGTCCCCGCCGCGGACCCCGGCACGAGGCTCGCTCGTCGGGCTTCGTCCGGACCGCGGCATCCGGTCAGCGCATGTCTCTGGGGGTGCCTGCTCGATGACCTGGACATCGGACTGGACCACGTCGGCCGCCTGTCGCACCAGCGACCCGGACGCCCTGTTCGTCCAGGGCGCCGCCCAGAACCGCGCCAAGGCCATCTGTCTGGCCTGCCCCGTGCGCACCGAGTGCCTCGCCGACGCGTTGGACAACCGGATCGAGTTCGGGGTCTGGGGCGGGATGACCGAGAGGGAGCGGCGCGCCCTGCTGCGTCGTCGCCCGCAGGTGACGTCGTGGCGGCGGCTGCTCGAGACCGCCCGCGAGGAGTATGACGTCACCATCGACCTCACCGAGATCGTCTCGGCGACCGCCTGAGCCGCGGACCCTCAGCGGCTGTCCGCCATGGCCGCACCGACCTCGCGCAGGTCGTCGAGGTCGACCACGTCGCCCGCGAGCGCGGGCACGGCCGAGATCCGCACCGAGCGGTGCGCCGCCGTGAAGCGCTCGGCGAGTCGACGCTGACGATCGAGGACCGCCACCCGGTCGGCGTGGATGCGCAGCAGCGCCGCCGTGACCGATGAGGCCGATCCCTGCTCGAGTCGGGCCGCCGCAGCCGTGGCCGTCGCGGCGTCGAGGTCCGGGATGGTCGTGGCCTGCACCCGGTTGAGCACCAGGCCGGCGAGCGGCATGGAGTCGGCCTCGAGGCGGTCGACGAAGTACGACGCTTCGCGCAGGGCGTCGCGCTCGGGCGCCGCGACGACGACGAACGCGGTGTCGGCGGCCTGCAGCATGGCGAAGGTGTCGTCGGCCCGCTGGCGGAACCCGCCGAACAGCGTGTCGACCGAGGCGACGAACGTCTGCACGTCGACGAGCACCTGGCCGCCGATGACCTTGGACAGCACCGAGGTGAACATGCCGAAGCCGGCCGAGAGCACCTTGAGGTAGGCGCGCCCACCGGCCTTGGCCGGGGCGGCGAGGAGCCGGATGAACCGGCCGTCGAGGAAGGATCCGAGGCGGCGCGGCGCGTCGAGGAAGTCGAGCGCGGACCGCGACGGCGGGGTGTCGACCACGATCAGGTCCCAGGTGTGCTCGGCCTCGGCGCGCGCGCGCAGCTGTCCGAGCTTCTCCATCGCCATGTACTCCTGCGTGCCGGAGAACGAGCTGGAGAGGGAGAGGTAGAACGGGTTCTCGAGGATCGCCGCGGCCCGCTCGGCGTCGGCGTTCGACTCGACGAACTCGTCGAACGTGCGCTTCATGTCCAGCATCATCGCCGCGAGCGACCCGGTCCCGGTGACGCCGGCCACGGGGCGCGGGTCGTTGTCGAGCTCGGTGAGCCCGAGCGACTGGGCGAGGCGGCGCGCCGGGTCGATGGTGAGCACGACGACGTCGCGCCCGCGGTCCGCCGCGCGCAGGCCGAGCGCCGCGGCGGTGGTGGTCTTGCCGACCCCGCCCGAGCCGCAGCACACGATGACCTTGATGGACCGGTCGTCGAGCAGCGCGTCGACGTCGAGGTGCGGGCTGCGCGGGGTGATCTCGCCGTGGGCCGTCATGCCATCCCCTGGCTGCGCAGCTGCTCGGCGATGTCGTAGAGGGCGCCGACGTCGACGCCGTCGGCGAGGTGCGGGACCTCGTAGGTCGGCCGCTGCAGCACCTGCAGGTTGTCGCGCTCGCGCTGCTCGAGCGCCACCCGCTCGGCGTGGTCGGCCCCCTCCTCGGCGAGGGCGCCCACGACGTCGGCGTCGAGCACCATGCCGTGCGAGCCGGACAGCGCGCCGGACGGCGTGAGGATGCCGACCGAGAGCAGGTCGTTCTCGATCGCGGCGAGGTCGAGCTTGCCCTTGAGCGCTCTGGTCTGCGCGGACGGGGACAGCAGCGGTCGGCGCACCTGGTTCACGATGATCCCGCCGACCGGGAGCCCGGCCGCGCGCAGGTCGCGCACGCCGTCGGCGGTCTCCTGCACGGGCATCTCCTCGAGCAGGGTGACGAGGTGGACGGCCGTCAGGCGCGAGGCGATGACCTCCATGACGGCGTCGGCCTGCGATCGGATCGGGCCGGTGCGGGCGAGCCCCGCGACTTCGGTGTTGACGTTGAGGAAGCGGGCGATCCGACCGGTCGGCGGGGCGTCCATCACGACGGCGTCGTAGACGTGGCGACCGTCGGCCTTGCGACGCACGGCCTCCTTCGCCTTGCCGGTGAGCAGGACGTCGCGCACCCCGGGCGCCACCGTGGTGGCGAAGTCGATCGCGCCCATCTTGCGCAGCGCGGTGCCTGCCCGGCGCAGGTTGTAGAACATCTCGAGGTACTCGATGAGTGCTTCCTCGGGGTCGATCGCGAGCGCGAAGACCTCGCCGCCGCCGGGCGCGACGGCCACCCGGCGCTCGGCGTAGGGCAGCGGCGGGACGTCGAAGATCTGGGCGAGCCCCTGCCGGGCCTCCACCTCGACCACGAGCACCTTCTTGCCGCCGGTGGCCAGGGCCAGGGCGAGGGAGGCCGCCATCGTGGTCTTGCCCGTGCCGCCCTTGCCGGTGACGACGTGCAGGCGCACGGCCGGCCAGTCGACGGTCCTGGCGACGTCGTCGAGGGGCGCGGGCACGGGGTCGAGCGTACGTGGCAGGGCCGCAGCGGCGCGGGTCGAGCGTCAGGTCCGCCCGCTGCCTGCGTGCGCAGGATCACGTCGGGGGGCCCGGCGAGCAGATCAGGGCCTAGGGTCGGCGCATGACGACCTGGGAGTACGCGACCGCCCCCCTGCTCGTGCACGCGACCAAGCAGATCCTGGACACCTGGGGACAGGACGGCTGGGAGCTGGTGCAGGTGGTGCCCGGTCCCAATGCCGAGAACCTCGTGGCCTACTTCAAGCGAGCGAAGGGCTGAGCGCATGTCCGCAGTCGAGTCCCGCCTCGCCGAGCTCGGTCTCTCCGTGCCCGACGTCGTGCCGCCGGTGGCGGCCTACGTCCCCGCGGTGCGCACCGGCAACTACGTCTACACGTCGGGCCAGCTGCCGATGGTCGCCGGCGCGATGGCGGCCACCGGCAAGGTCGGCGGCGCGGTGACGCCGGAGCAGGGCAGGGAGCTCGCCCAGGCGTGCGCGCTCAACGCCATCGCCGCCGTCAAGTCGATCATCGGCGACCTCGACAAGGTCGTGCGCGTGGTCAAGGTCGTCGGCTTCGTCGCGAGCGTGCCGGAGTTCACCGGGCAGCCGCAGGTCGTCAACGGCGCGAGCGAGCTGCTCGGCAAGGCCTTCGGCGACGCAGGGATCCACGCGCGGTCCGCGGTCGGCGTCGTCGCACTCCCTCTCGACGCGCCGGTGGAGGTCGAGATCGTGGTCGAGGTCGCCGACTGAGCACCGGGGGGATGGACCCGTCCCGCCTGCCGCAGCGGATGCGCGAGCGGGCGGAGTCCGTCGCGCGCGGCGAGAGCACGTGGACCGTCCCGGCCGCGCGCGACGCCGCAACGGTCTGCCTCCTGCGCGACGGCGCGGACGGGCTCGAGGTCTTCCTGATGCGGCGAACCACCTCGATGGCGTTCGCCGCCGGCATGCACGTCTACCCCGGCGGCGCCGTGGAGGCGTCCGACTCCGCAGTGCCGATCGCGGGACGCGCGGACCTCACCGTGGTCGCGGCGCGGACGTTCAGCGACGACCCGCGGGCGATGCTCGTCGCCGCCGCGCGGGAGACGTTCGAGGAGTGCGGCGTCCTCATCGCGGTCGACGCCGACGGTGAGACGGCCGTCGTCGACGACGACCTCGGGGCGGAGCGGACCGCGCTCGACGCCGGCGAGGTGACGTTCGCGTCGATCCTCGAGCGGCGGGACCTGCGCGTCGACGACGCCGCGATCGTGCCGTTCGCGCACTGGGTCACCCCGGAGGTCGAGGACCGGCGCTACGACACGCGCTTCTTCCTCACCGTGCAGCCCGCGGGCCAGCAGGCCGTCTACATCGCCGGCGAGTCCGACCGTTCGGCCTGGTGGCGTCCCGGCGACGCGCTCGCCGCGTCGGCCGACGGCCACATGGCGATGCTGCCGCCCACGGCGGCGACCCTCGCACTGCTGGCGACCTACCCCGACGCCAGGGCGGCCCTCGTCGCGGCGTCGGCCGTCGAGGTCGCACCGATCCTGCCCGCGCCCCACCTCGAGCCCGACGGCTCCGTCTCGTGGCGCCTGCTGCACGACCGCACCCGCGAGGTCCTGCGCCTCGGCGGCGAGCCGACCGCGAGCGAGACCGACGGCGTCACGGAGCCGAGGACGGCACCGTGAGCGGCGCCGAGGACGGCACGGTGAGCGGCGCGGTCGTGCCTCTGGGCGACGGGGCACCGTGGAGCGGTGGCGCTGTCGGCGAGCGGGCCGTCTGCGTACTCGCGGCGAACCCGGGTCCGATGACGCTCGAGGGCACGAACACCTGGGTGCTGCGCGAGCCGGGCTCGTCGTCCGCCGTCGTGGTCGACCCGGGACCGGACGACGTCGCCCACCGCGACGCGATCGTGGCCGCGGTCGGCGACGCGCGGGTGCCGCGGATCCTGCTGACCCACGGCCACCCGGACCACGCCGAGGGTGCTCGCTCCCTGGCGGCGCGGCTGCAGGCCTCGGTCGCCGCGCTCGACCCCGCGCACCGGCTCGGCGACGAGGGTCTCGCCGACGGCGACGTCGTGGCCATCGGGGGTCTCGAGGTGGTTGTCGTGGCCACGCCTGGCCACACCGGCGACTCGCTGTCGTTCCACGTCCCGGCCGACGGCGCGCTGCTCACCGGCGACACAGTGCTCGGCCGAGGCTCGACCGTGGTGGCGCACCCCGACGGCCGGCTCGGCGACTACCTCGGCTCCCTCCTGCGCCTGCGGATGCTCGCCGGCTCGACCGACGCGCGACACGTCCTGCCCGGCCACGGGCCTGCCCTCGCGCGGCCGGTCGACGCCGTGACGGCGTATCTGCGGCACCGGGAGGAGAGGCTCGCCCAGGTGCGCGACGCGCTCGTCCGTCTCGGTGCCACGGCGGGCGGTGCCTCGGCGGCGATCGACGCGCCCCCCGGGTCGGACTGGTGGCACCCGCGCGACCACGTCGAGCCCGACCTCGCCGACCAGGTGGTGGCCGACGTCTACGCGGACGTCCCGCGAGCCGTCTGGCCCGCAGCGAGGCTCAGCGTGCTAGCCCAGCTCGCCTACCTGCGCGACACCTGACACGTACGCGGCGAGTTCGCGACGTCAGGGGGCGGTCAGGGTGAGCTCGGCACCGCTGGTCTGGGTGACGGCGCGCCCGCCGTCCGCATAGGTCACGTCGACCCCGTCGACCTGGAGGGTGCCGGGGACGGTCGCGGTCACCGCGAGCAGGATCTGGGCGGTCATGAAGCCGAGGTCGATCTGCTGCCTGCCGGTGAACGGCAGCACGCTCGTGCACGACGCGTCGAGGCCGTCCACCTGGGCGCCCACGCCGAGGGTGCCGCCGTTGCGGGTGCAGACGAGGAGCGCGACCGTCGCCTGGGCGGAGTTCTCCGTGATGCGCGGGACGAGGGAGTCGATGCGCAGCCGGTAGGACTGCGGCCCGTTCCCGCTCTCGTCCCGCACGGAGATGGCGGTGTCGAGGTACATCGTGTGGCCGACGGGGAGGCGGTCGGATCCGCGGTAGGTCGGGGCGGGCCACAGCTCCGGTGGCGTCCGCCACGACCAGACGAGGCCTGCCACCGCGACGGCCGCGACGACCACCGCGGCGGTCCGAGCGACAGCGGGGCGACGGCGAGTCGCCGACTCACGCACGCGTGACTCGACGGATGGTGCGAGATCGAGCTCGGCCATGCAGACCCCCCGGTTGCGAGGGTAGAGCCAACGTCGGTGGTGGCGGCGGAGAACCGGTGGGTCAGCGGGCGCGGCGCTGCAGGCGCTCGACGTCGAGGAGCACGACCGAGCGCGACTCCAGGCGCAGCCAGCCGCGGGAGGCGAAGTCGGCGAGGGCCTTGTTGACCGTCTCGCGGCTCGCGCCGACGAGCTGCGCGAGCTCCTCCTGCGTCATGTCGTGCGTGACGTGGAGGCCGTCGGGCATCGACTGGCCGAACCGCTCGCCGAGGTCGAGCAGTGCCTTGGCGACGCGGCCGGGGACGTCGGAGAACACCAGGTCGGCGAGGGCGTCGTTGGTGCGGCGGAGCCGCTGGGCGAGCGCCTGCAGGAGGGACTCGGCGACCTCGGGGCGACCGGTGAGCCAGGGACGCAGCGCCTGGTGGCCGAGGGCGAGCACGGTCGCGTCGGTGAGCGCGGTCGCCGTCGCGGTGCGGGGGCCCGGGTCGAACAGCGACAGCTCGCCGAACATCTCGCCCTCGCCCATGACGGCCAGCAGCGACTCGCGCCCGTCTCCGGACGCGTGCCCGAGCTTGATCTTGCCCTCGGTGACGACGTAGAGGCGGTCCCCGGCGTCGCCCTCGGAGAACAGGACATCCCCCTTGAGCAGCCGACGCTCGTCCATCGACGCCTTGAGGGCCGAGGCGGCCTCGACGTCGAGCGCGGCGAACAGAGGCGCGCTCATGAGCACGTCGTCCACGGAGGTCCTCCTAGCGGGGCAGCCGCGACAGCGCGGCGGGAACAGCCAGGGGACAGTGTGTCCTATCCCACCCTCCGCGCGTACCCAGGTCGCGGCGAGTCCGGGTCGCGCCGGGCCGGTGACCGCGTCGGTGAGCGGGTCAGCGGGTCTGGTGCCGGTGGAGCGGGTCGTCGGGGAGGATCTGCAGGGCGAGCAGCGGCTGCTCCCGATAGCGGGCGATCAGCTCCCCGGTCACCAGGTCGATCCGGCGGTGCAGCTCGCGCCGGTACGTCGAGAGCTCCCTCTCGGCCTCGGTCAGGTCGGCCTCGAGCCGGGTGACGGCCACCGGGTCGGTGCGGTCGACCTGCCGGGACCAGATCTCCGCGAGGTCGGGCAGGGGCGCGACGTCGTCGACGGGCTGGACGTCGATGTGCGCGAGGCGGTGCACCGAGCTGCGTGCGTCGGTGAGCACGCGGGTGAGGTCGGCGACCCGGTCGCCGCCCGGGGAGTCGCTGAGCACGACGTCGAGCCGCGCCTGGATGATCCGACGCCAGTAGGAGACCCGCGTCTCCTCGTTGCCGAGCTCGGTGCGGGCCGCGCGCAGGTCGGGCAGCGACAGGCCGTCGTAGGACACGTCGCGCTCGGGCAGTGGTTGCGCGGCTCGGGCTGCCTTGCGGGCCGCCCGGCGGGCCTTGGCCTCCGCCGCCTTGGCCTGGGCTGCGGCGCCCGCGTGGAGGTCGCCCGACTCCCGGGGAGCCGTCACGGCCCACCTCCCCACGGCGAGGGTCCGGTCGGGTCAGCCCCGGCCGATTCCACGGTAGTGGAGTCGAGCGGCTGAGGGTTGTTGAGCGGCGGGGTCGCACCGCCGACGTAGGCTGCTGCGGTGCCCGCCGCCGACCAGCCGACGCCTACCGGGGAGTCCCGGACGGCCCTGGTGCGTCGCGCCCGGCGGATGCACCGCCTCCTGGCCGAGACCTACCCGGACGCGCACTGCGAGCTCGACTTCACCACGCCGCTCGAGCTCGTGGTCGCCACGATCCTCTCGGCGCAGTGCACGGACCGGCGCGTCAACCTCGTCACGCCGGACCTGTTCGCGCGCTACCCGACCGCCGCCGACTACGCGGGCGCCGACCGCGAGGCGCTCGAGGACCGGATCCGCTCGACCGGTTTCTTCCGCAACAAGGCAACCTCGCTGATCGGCCTCGGGCAGGCGCTCGTGGAGCGCTACGACGGCGAGGTCCCCGGCCGGCTGGAGGACCTCGTGACCCTCCCCGGGGTCGGCCGCAAGACGGCGAACGTCGTGCTGGGCAACGCCTTCGACGTCCCGGGGATCACCGTCGACACCCACTTCGGGCGCCTCGTGCGGCGCTTCGGCTGGACCACCGAGACCGACCCGGACAAGGTCGAGGCGGAGATCGGCACGCTGGTCGTGAGGCGCGACTGGACGATGCTGTCCCACCACGTGATCTGGCACGGCCGGCGATGCTGCCACGCCAAGAAGCCGGCCTGCGGCGCGTGCCCGCTCGCGCGGCTGTGCCCGTCCTACGGCGAGGGCCCGATCGACCCGGTCGAGGCGGCGCGCCTCGTCACGACCCAGGGGCCGGCGTGAGGACCCGAGCGGCGGTCCTCACGGGTGCGGTGTCGCTGGCGGCGCTGGCGGCCTGCGGCTCGACCGGTGACGCGGGCACCCGGGTGTCGCCCGCGGCCAGCGAGTCCCCGCTGTCCTCCGGCCCGGCGGCGTCGGCTGCCGCCGACCTCGTGGCTGCCGCCGCCCTCGCCGGCTGCCCCGCGTCCGACCCGTCCGTGGCGGCCCGCGCTGGCGGCCTGCCCGACCTCACCCTGCCCTGCCTCGGGCAGGGCCCGGCGGTCCGCCTGGCGGGCCTGCGCGGCACTCCCACGGTGGTCAACGTGTGGGCGTCGTGGTGCGGGCCGTGCCGGGCCGAGCTCGAGCTGTTCGCCACACTGGACAGCTCGGGCGGCGGGGCGGTGCGCGTGCTCGGCCTCGACGCCAGCGACGACCCGTCCTCGGCGCTGTCGCTGCTGCGCGACGCCGGCGCCCACCACCCGTCCGTCCGCGACGACGCCGGGCGCACCAAGGGGTCGCTGCGGTGGGGCTCGGGGCTGCCCGTCACGTACTTCGTCGACGCCGACGGCGTCATCGTCTATGAGAAGCACGGAGCGGTCACGGGCGCGGCCGAGCTGCGGGGCCTGGTGGCCGACCACCTCGGCGTGACGGTCCCGTCGTGAGCGGCCTGGTCGAGCTCCCGGACTGGCTGGCGCCGGTCGCCGAGGTCGCCCGCTCGGTCGCCCCCGAGCAGCTCTCGCGGTTCCTGCCCCCGGACGAGGGAGGCCGGGAGTCGGCGGTGCTCGTCCTGTTCGGCCAGGGACCCGACGGGCCCGACCTGCTGTTCATCCGGCGGGCGGCGACCGTCTCCAGCCACCCGGGTCAGCCCGCCTTCCCCGGCGGCGCGGTCGACGACACCGACGCCGACGTCGTCGCCGCAGCGCTGCGCGAGGCCGAGGAGGAGACCGGGCTCGACCCGTCCGGCGTCGAGGTCTTCGCCACCCTCCCGGCGCTGTGGCTCCCGCCCAGCGGTTTCGTCGTCACGCCCGTGCTGGGATGGTGGCGGGCGGAGTCGCCGGTCGGCGTCGTGGACCCCGGTGAGGTGGAGTCGGTGGTGCGGGTGCCGCTCGCCGAGCTGCTCGACCCGGCGAACCGCGTCTCGGTCGGCCACCCCTCCGGTTTCGTCGGCCCGGCCTTCGACGTCCGCGGACTGCTGGTGTGGGGCTTCACCGCGGGCCTGCTCGCGCGCCTGTTCGCCCTCAGCGGCTGGGAGCGCCCCTGGGACGCCTCCGTCGTGCGCCCCCTCCCGGACGTCGGGTGAACAGCGTCGACCTGATCCTGGTCGTGCTGGCCGTCGTCGCCGCCTTCTCGGGCTGGCGCAACGGCCTGGTCGGCGGGGTGCTCTCCTTCGCGGGGTTCATCGTCGGCGCCCTGGTCGGCGCCCTCATCGCCCCGCGCGTCCTCGTCTCGGTGTCCGGCATCGTCGCCGCGGTCCTCGGCGTCGGCGTCGTCATCGTCGCCGCGGGCATCGGCAACGCACTGGCCGGGCTGCTCGGGAGCTGGGTGCGCGACACCGTGTCGTGGCGCCCGGTGCGGGTGGTCGACTCGGTGGGCGGCTCGATGTTCGGCGTGCTGTCCTTCGTCCTCGTCGCGTGGGTGGTGGCGTCCGCGTTGATCGTCGTCCCGCTCGGCGCGGTCTCCACCGAGGTCCGGGGGTCGGCGGTGCTCGGCGAGATCGACACCGTGATGCCCCAGGCCCCCCGTGACTGGGTGAGCGGTCTGCGCTCCGCGCTGGACTCCACCGGATTCCCGCAGGCGTTCGGCGGTTTCACCCTCGACCCGGTCATCCCGGTCGACGCCCCCGACCCCGCCCTGCTCGACGACCCGGCCGTGCGAGCGGCGTGGGGGTCGCTGGTCAAGGTGGAGGGGATCGCGCCGGACTGCGGCACCCAGGTCGACGGCTCCGGCTTCGTCTACGCGCGTGACCGCGTGATGACCAACGCGCACGTCGTGGCCGGTGTCGCGAGCCCCGGCGTCCTGGTGCGCGGCACCGGGCGGGTCTGGCCGGCCCGTGTCGTCTACCTCGACCCCGTCGTCGACGTCGCCGTGCTCGACGTCCCCGGCCTCGACGCGCCATCGCTGCACTTCGCCACGACGGTGCAGCGCGGTGACGCCGCGGTGGTCGCGGGATTCCCCGGCGGCGGGCGGCTCACGGCGTCGGCGGCGCGCGTGCGCGGCCGGATCTCGGCGCGCGGCATGGACATCTACGGCCACGGCCAGGTCACGCGCGACGTCTACGCCGTGCGCGGCACCATCCGTCCGGGGAACTCCGGCGGACCCCTGCTCTCGCCCGACGGTCACGTCGACGGCGTCGTGTTCGCCTCGTCGGTCGACGACCCGGACACCGGCTACGCCCTCACCGCCGACCAGGTGGGCTCGGCGGCGCGGCAGGGCGCCGCGAGCGACACCACCGTCGACACCGGGTCCTGCGCCACCCGCTGACCGCGGTGCGCGGGTCAGGTCTGGCCGACGTCGGAGGCGGACAGCGCCTCCTGCCAGACGCGCGACGCGGTCGGCGCGCCGTAGCTGGCCACGAGGTCCTCCCAGAGCCGGCGCAGCGCGACCGGGCCGTGCGTCGACGTCGCCGTGACGACGGCCACGAGCTGGTGGTGCTGCGCGTCGGACAGCGCGACGCCGGCCCGCGGCGTCGGCACGCGGTCGTGCGGCACGTCGCTCACGGGGCCTCCCGGCGTCCCGTCCACTGTAGGTCGGGGCGCGCCGGGGCGGGAGGCGTCGTCGGCGGCCCTCAGGACGTGGTGGTCGCCAGCACCGCGGTCTGCTGCGCGACGAACCGGTCGATCACCTGTTGGTCCCCGGCGGAGATCGCCGTCGATTCGTTGGTCCACACGATCGACAGGTACTGGCCCTTGCGCTGCGCGGTCGCGGACGACGTTCCGGTGAACGCGGCCCCGGTCGCGGGGGTGCCGGCGACGTCGACGACGCCGTGGTAGCCCGTGACCCCGGGCGCGAGGCCGGTGAGGGCCTCGGACGAGACGAGGTTCTGGGTGAGCTTCGTGCCGTCCTCGACGAGGGACACGTTCGTGCACGCCTGGGTTCGCGCGGTGAACTCGGCCAGGGCGGCCGCCGCCTGCGCCGGCGTGGCGTAGGCCACGACCTCGATGGACAGCCCGATGCTCTGCCCGCCGCTCGTGAGGTCCCACTGCCGCCGCGCGATGCGGTCCTTCTCGCTGGCGTACGTGGCCGAGCACCAGCCGTCGAGGGTCTTCTGGCCCTGGGCGACGTCGCCCTTGGCGATGAGCGTCGCCTCGACCCCGGCGGGGAGGTCGGCCGCGGTGGGCTTGAAGGTCTCGAGGACGGCGGCCGCCTGCGCCGCGGTGGCGGGCGGCGGCGTGGTCGCACCGCCGGTGGGGGAGGGCGACGTCGCGGGTGCGGACCCGGTCGGGGTCGCCGTGGCGCCGCCGCCGGCCGCCGGGGTCCCGGACCTCGAGGTGAGCCCGTGCAGCACGAGCCCGGCCGCCACGACGAGCACGAGCGCGAGCGCGCCGACGAGGGCGACGACGCCCCAGCCGACGGAGCGCGGCCGGGGCTGGTCAGCCACGGGTGCGGCGTAGGGCGACTCGAGGGGGTAGACGGCGGTGTCGGTCTGGTCGGTCGTGAAGCCGGGGACGGGCGACGCCGTCGCGATGAGCTCCGGCGGGGCCGTGGGCACGGCGATCGGCGCCGCAACGGGCACCTGCTGCACGGCGGGCATGATCACGGTCGGCTGCCCCTGCACGAGCTGGTCGACGGGCGTCGTGTGCTCGCTCCAGCGCGTGCCGTCCCACCAGCGCGCCGACCTCGGCGACGCCGGGTCCGGGTACCAGCCTGCCGGTACGTCCATGACTGCCCTCCCTCGTCCTAGGACGAGCATGCCATCGGGGTCGGGTCAGTCCCGCGGCAGCGTCTCGATCCAGGGCAGGAGGGCGGCGTCGAAGGCGGCCGGGTCCTCCTCGTGCGGGAAGTGACCGACGCCCTCGAGGTCGACCCGGCGGTAGCCGGCTGCGGCGTAGTGCTCCGAGCCGCTCACGCTCGAGGGCAGCACGGCGCCGTCCTGCGCGCCGTGGATGTGCAGGACGGGCACGGTCACCGGGACGGCGACGGCCGACTGGAAGCGGCGTCCGTCCCGTCGCGGGATCGAGCGGACGGCCCAGCGGTAGAACTCCACCGAGCAGTGCGCGGTGTTCGGGATCAGCATCGCGGCCCGGAACACGTCCGCGGTCTGCTGGTCGGGCCAGGCGGAGCCGGACCAGCGGCGCAGGTAGGTCTCGACCAGCGCCGCGTCGTCGCGGGTCAGCTGGTGCTCGGGGACGAACGGGCGCTGGAATCCGAGCGCGTAGCGGCCCAGGCGCCGCTGGCCCATGTCGCCGATGAAGGCGTTGCGCAGCAGGACCGGGTGCGGCATCCCCACCGCCGCCAGCCCGCGGACGACGTCGGGGTGCTGTGCCGCCGCGGTCCAGGCGACCAGTCCGCCCCAGCCCTGGCCGACCACGACCGCCGAGGGCTCGCCGAGCGTGCGGATCACCCCGGCGAGGTCGGCGGCCAGCGTCAGCGGGTCGTAGCCGTGCGGGGTGTGGTCGCTGCCGCCGTAGCCGCGCAGGTCCATCGCCACGGCGCGGTAGCCCGCCGCCGCGAGGCTGACGAGCTGACGGCGCCAGGTCCACCAGAACGTGGGGAACCCGTGGAGCAGCACCACCAGCGGACCGCCGCCGGCCTCGACGACGTGGAAGCGGCAGGCGTTGGCGGCGATGTCGCGATGGGTCCAGGGACCCTCGGCGCGGACGACGTCGAGCGGGTCGGGCAGCACGGGTGCGCGACCTACCCGAGGTCGGCGGGGGCTGCCGCGGGGGGCTCGGGGAGCGGCTTGCGGGACAGGACCGCCTTGGTCTTCTCGATCGAGGCGGGCGAGCGCTCCGGCGGCTTGATCGTCTCGAGCCGCTTGCGGCCGACCACGAACAGGATCGCCGCGACGATGATCAGCAGCAGCGTGACGATGCCGAACCCGGCCCAGGTCGGGAGCCCGAGCTGGACGAGCACCCAGGCGAGCGTGAGCAGCAGGAAGATCACGCCGAGGAACGCCGTGACCCCCGCGACCGCGAGGAGCGCGCCGCCGCTGGCGGCCGTCTTCGCGCTGTCGCGCAGCTCGGTCTTGGCCAGCTCGATCTCGCCGCGCACGAGCGTGGAGATGTCCTCGGTGACGCCCTTGACCATGGCGCCGAGGGACTGCTGCTGGCTCACTGCGCCGGACCTCCCTGCCGGCCCCACCGTGGGCCCGTGAGCAGAGGCTATCGACTGTCGGGCGAGTTGGCTCCGGACCCGTCCACGTCGGGGACCCCGGTGCCGTAGGCGTCGCGCTCCTCGAGCTCGGCGATGGCGGCGTAGGCCCGGCGTCGGGCGGTCAGGGCCACCGACGCGAGCAGGGCCGCGAGGACCGACGCGAGCAGGACGCCGACCTTCGCGGCAGTCTGGCGCGCGGGGTCGTCCTCGAAGGCGAGCTCGTCGATGAGCAGGGAGACGGTGAACCCGATCCCGGCCAGGACCCCGACCGCGAGCACGTCGGCCCACCGCAGCGACGACGACAGCGACGCCCGGGTGAACCGGGCCACCGTCCAGGCGCCGCCGAACACCCCGAGCGGCTTGCCGACGACGAGCCCGACGACGATTGCGATGGCGACCGGGTCGGTGACGGCGGACCCGCCGAGCCCCACGAACGTGACGCCGGCCGAGAAGAAGGCGAACAGGGGGACGCACACGCCCGCCGAGAGGGGCCGCACGGCGTGCTCGTAGCGGTCAGCCGGGGCCACGTCCTCGCCCGGGTCGGGCCGCACCCGGGTCAGCAGCCCCAGGGCTACCCCGGCCACCGTGGGGTGCACGCCGCTCGCGTGCATGAGGGTCCAGACGAGCAGCGCGAGCGGCACGTAGACCAGCCAGGAGTCGACCCGCCGCCGCTGCAGGAACCAGTAGAGGGCCAGGCCCAGGATCGAGAGCACGAACGGGACGACGGCGAACCCGTGGCTGTAGAACACGGCGATCACGAGGATCGCCCCGAGGTCGTCGACCACGGCGAGGGTGAGCAGGAAGGCCCGCAGCGCCACCGGCAGCTTCGACCCCATCACCGCGAGGACGGCGAGGGCGAACGCGATGTCGGTGGCCATCGGGATGCCCCAGCCGACGGCCGCCTCCGGGTCGCGGAGGGCGTGGACGGTGCCGACGTAGAGCAGGGCGGGCACGACCATGCCGCAGAGCGCCGCCACCACGGGGACGACCGCGCGCGACGGCTTGCTCAGCGTGCCGAGGACCAGCTCGTGCTTGAGCTCGAGACCCGCGACGAAGAAGAACACGGCGAGCAGCCCGTCCGCGGCCCAGGTCTCGAGCGTGAGGTCGAGGTGCAGCGACGCGGGTCCGACGACGGTGTTCGCGAGCTGGTGGTAGCTCTCGCGCCACGGCGAGTTGGCCCAGAGCAGGGCACTGACCGCGGCTGCGAGCAGCAGCGCGCCGCCGACGGTCTCCTGGCGCAGTGCCGTCAGCAGCCGCGACCGCTCGCCGAGCGGCAGCCGGTCGAACACGACCGTGTCGCCCACTCCGTCCCCAGCCACGACACAGGAACCTACCCACTTCCGCAGGCATGTGCCGCGACGCGCGAACGACGCCGGTCGGGCTCCCCCGGGTCCTCCGCCGGCCGGCCGGGTCTCGCCGGCCCGGCAGTGCCGGACCCGGTCGTCGGCCGACGGCAGCGCCACGCGACGTCGTGCCTCCCCCGGTCGGTGGGCGATGCCGCCAGCCGACGCCGACGGTGCTTCGACGTGGCGGGCTGGGGCGCCGGACCTGCCTGGCTCGCGGACGGGGGCACAGTGAGCGCAGGAGTGTGCCCGGGCGGCGCCGTCAGTCCTCGGTGCCGGGGTTGTCGGTGAGGCCCTGGCCGATGAGGGCCATGACGTTGGCGTCGGCCAGGGTGGTGGTGTCGCCGATGTCGCGGTTCTCCGCGATGTCGCGGAGCAGGCGGCGCATGATCTTGCCCGAGCGGGTCTTGGGCAGCTCGGCGACGAGCAGGATCTGCCGCGGCTTGGCGATCGGGCCGATCTCGTGGGCGACGTGGTTGCGCAGGTCGGCGATGACGTGGTCGCCGGGGTCGACGCCCTCGCGCAGGATCACGAAGGCGACGATGCCCTGGCCGGTCGTGTCGTCGCTCGCGCCGACGACGGCGGACTCCGCGACGAGCGGGTGCGACACGAGTGCGCTCTCGACCTCGGTCGTGGAGATGCGGTGGCCGGAGACGTTCATGACGTCGTCGACGCGGCCGAGCAGCCAAACGGCGCCGTCCTCGTCGAGCTTCGCGCCGTCGCCGGCGAAGTAGAGCCCCGGCCAGCGCGACCAGTAGGTGTCGACGTAGCGCTGGTTGTCGCCCCAGATGCCGCGCAGCATCGACGGCCACGGCTCGGTGAGCACGAGGTAGCCGCCGCCGCCGTTGCCGACGGGGTGCGCCTCGTCGTCGACGACATCGGCACCGATGCCCGGCAGCGGTCCCATCGCCGACCCCGGCTTGGTGGCGGTGACGCCGGGCAGCGGGCTGATCATGATCGCGCCGGTCTCGGTCTGCCACCAGGTGTCGACGATCGGGCAGCGGTCGCCACCGATGACCCTGCGGTACCACATCCACGCCTCGGGGTTGATCGGCTCGCCCACCGAGCCGAGCACGCGCAGCGAGCTCATGTCGAACCCGTGGGGGATGTCGTCGCCCCACTTCATGAACGTGCGGATCGCGGTCGGCGCGGTGTAGAGGATCGTGACGCCGTACTTCTCGATCAGCTCCCACCAGCGGCCGTTGTGCGGGGAGTCGGGGGTGCCTTCGTACATGAGGCTCGTCGCGCGGTTCGCGAGCGGGCCGTAGACGACGTAGGAGTGCCCGGTGACCCAGCCGATGTCGGCGGTGCACCAGAAGACGTCGGTGTCGGGCTTGAGGTCGAAGACGTTGCGGTGGGTGTAGGTGACCTGCGTGAGGTAGCCGCCGGTCGTGTGCAGGATGCCCTTGGGCTTGCCCGTGGTGCCCGACGTGTAGAGGATGAACAGCGGGTGCTCGGCGTCGAACCCTTGGGCCGCATGGGTCGTCGGCTGTGCGTCGACGAGGTCGTGCCACCAGACGTCCTTGTCGGTCCAGTCGACCTCCTGGCCCGTGCGCTTGACCACGAGCACGTTCTTCACCGACGGCGACGCCGCGACCGCCTCGTCCACCGCGGGCTTGAGCGCCATCGGCTTGCCCTTGCGGTTGCCGCCGTCGCTGGTGATGACGAGCACCGCCTCGGCGTCCTCGATGCGCGAGCGGAGCGCCTCGGCGGAGAACCCGCCGAACACGACGGAGTGCACCGCGCCGACGCGCGCGCAGGCCAGCATCGCGACGGCCGCCTCCGGGATCATCGGCAGGTAGATGGCCACGCGGTCGCCGGCCTGCACGCCCAGCGACTCCAGCGCGTTGGCCGCCTTCGAGACCTCGGTGAGCAGCTCGGTGTAGGTGATGTCGCGGGTGTCGCCCGGCTCGCCCTCGAAGTGGTATGCGACCTGGTCGCCGTGCCCGGCCGCGACGTGCCGGTCGACGCAGTTGACCGCGACGTTGAGCTTCCCGCCGTCGAACCACTTCACGAACGGCGCCTCGGACCAGTCGAGCGCGGTGTGCCACGGCGTCTCCCACTGGAGCTCGCGGGCCTGCCTCTCCCAGAAGGCGACCCGATCGGCCGCCGCCTCGTCGTAGAGGGCGGCGTCGGCGTTGGCCGTAGCGGCGAACTGCGCCGACGGTGGGAAGGCCCGGTCCTCGTGCGAGAGGTTCTCGATGGCGTCGTGGCTCACGTCGCTCCTTCGGGTGGTGGCACGGGCCCGGTGGTGGCAGGTGCCCGGGGATCGGGGTTCGTTTCTACCGCAGGCAGAGGGGCGCGGGGGTCGCATCCCGCGGCACGTGCTCGGTCGGTGTCCCGGGGTCGGCGACCTGGCGCGCGACCCCGGGGCACCGGGGACCGGTCGGTCAGCGGCTGCCGGTGGGCAGGATCGGGTGGCCGAACGTGGACGCCGTCACGCCGGCCGCGGACGCGTACCAGGCCTCGAAGGCGGTCAGCAGGCCGAGGTAGCCGCCGAGGTGGGTGATGGAGGAGTTGCCGGCGAAGGCACCGACGGTGAGCGCGATGAACGTCAGCGACAGCGTTACGAACACCGCGATCAGGAGCGGGTTGGTGCGCAGGGCGGCGAGGGTCATGTAGAGGGTGAAGATCGTCCAGGCGAGCAGGAAGACGCCGATGCCCTTCTCGGCGTCGGCGGCGGGCAGGTCGCCGGCGATGAACTTGACCAGCGCCGCGAACGACAGCCAGAAGGCGCCGTAGGAGGTGAAGGCGAGCGCGCCGAACGTGTTGCCCTTCTTGAACTCCCACATGCCGGCGAGCAGCTGGGCGAACCCGCCGTAGAACAGCGCGATGGGCAGGACGACCGCCTCGACCGTCTTGGGGAGGATGCCCGCGTTGAACGTGCTCAGCACGAACGTGGTGAGGGCGAACGCCGCGAGCCCGAGGGGGCCGGGGTCGGCGACGGACGCGGACTCCGCCGCTGGCGCGGGGGGAGTGACGACGGTGGGGGCGTGCTCGACGGCGGTGGCCATGGTCGGGTCCTCCGTGCTCGGGGCCGGTGGTGCGGGATGGCGCGACCGTAGGTGCGTGGGGGAGAGGACGGGAAGAGGCCGGGGATCCCCTGCGCCTGACGGGGTCCGGCGCGCGGCGGGCGGGGCCGCGGGCCTGCCCTGACTGCGCCGAAGCGACCTCGTCTCACGCCGAACGGTCGGTCGCACCGCCCGTGTGTGACGCCCGGCGACCGGCGCATGACGGCAGCATGCCGCCCCGCCGTCGGTCCGGCGGGCGTGGACCTACCGGGTCGCCTCGAGCTCCTCGGGGCTGTGCAGCCGGACCATGGCCGACGGCGTGGTCCGTGGCACGCGGTCGCTGGTGCGCAGCGACACCACGACCGCCGTGCCGAAGGCCAGCGGCACCGTCCACGCGGCGGGCTGCTCGAGCAGCGCTCCCGCGAAGCCCGTGAACGGACCGAGGGTCAGCACCAGCACCACCGCGCCGAACGCGGCACTGCCGCCCACGAGGAGGGCGGCGGTCGCTCCGCGCACGGTGAGGCGGGGCCACCAGATGCCCAGCACCAGGAGCGGGCAGAACGTCGACGCCGCGACCGCGAAGGCGAGCGTCACGGTCTCGGCCAGGTCGGCGCGAGCCGCGCCGAGCGCGAGCAGGAACGGCACCGCGATCGCGAGCGCCGTGGCGATGCGGAAGCGTCGTACGCCGTCCCCGAGACGCCGGTCGTGGGTGAGGACGTCCTGGCTCAGCACTCCGGCGACCGACACCGACAGCCCGCTGGCCGTCGACAGGAAGGCCGCGAACGCGCCGGCGGCGACGAGCGCGGACAGCGCCTCGCCGAGCCAGCCGCCGAACACCCGGCCGGGCAGCACGAGCACGACGGTGTCGGCGGCCGGCGTCCCGGCCAGCTCGGGTGTGTAGACCCGGCCGAGCGCACCGAAGATCGGGGGGAACAGGTAGAAGACGCTGAGCAGGCCGAGCACGGAGAGCGTCGTGCGTCGTGCCGCGCGGCCGTCCGGGTTCGTGTAGAAGCGGACGAGGACATGCGGGAGTCCCATCGTGCCCAGGAACGTCGCGAGCACGATGGAGTACGTCGCGTAGAGCGGGTACTCGCGGCCGCCGAAGCCGGACAGCGGCGTTCCCCAGTCGCCCGAGGCGAACACGGGGGCGCCGCGATGGAACCAGGCGGCGACGAGCAGGATCGCGGGCAGCGCGATGGCGACGAGCTTGAGCCAGTACTGGAACGCCTGCACCACCGTGATGGACCGCATGCCGCCGGCCGCGACCGTCACGCCGACCACGACCGCGACGACGATCGCCCCCACCCACTGCGGTGCCCCGGTGAGCGCGTGCAGGGTGATGCCGGCGCCCTGCAGCTGAGGCAGCAGGTAGAGCCAGCCGATGAGCACCACGAGGACCGACGAGACCCGCCTGAGCCGAAGCGATCCGAGCCGCATCTGCGCGAAGTCCGGCAGCGTGTAGGCACCGGACCGCCGCAGGGGTGCGGCGACCAGCACGAGCAGGACCAGGTAGCCGACGGTGTACCCGACCGGGAACCACAGCATGTCGACGCCGTAGGTGAGCACGAGGCCGGCGATGCCGAGGAACGACGCCGCCGACAGGTACTCGCCGCCGATCGCGGACGCGTTGAGGAAAGGGCTCACCGAGCGGGACGCCACGAGGAAGTCCGACGTCGTCCGGGAGACACGGACGCCGAAGGTGCCGATGACGACGGTCGCGACGACGACGGCGACCACGGCCGCGACGGGCCACCACGAGCCCGTCATGTCACGACCGCTCGACGAGGTCGACGAACGCGGCCTCGTTGCGTTCGGCGTGCCGGACGTAGGCCCAGCCCGCACCGCAGATCGCCGGGAACACGGCGACGCCGAGGACGAACCAGCCGACGGCGAGCCCGCCCACCCGGCCTTCGCGCACCGCCGGGAAGGCGAGGAACACCAAGGGGATCCCGATGACGACGACGGTGACCCCGAGGACCACGAGCACGGCCAGGCGCAGCTGCGTGCGGCGAAGCGAGGTGAGCATGGTGACGCCGAGCTCGGTCTGCTCGCGCACGTCGCGTCGCACCCCGCGCCTGGCCGCGGTGCGCGCGGCCGCGGTGCGCGGGTGCACCACCGTGACGCGCTTGGCCGGTCGGTCAGGAGTGCTCACGGTGATCTCACCGGCCCGGTCGCGCGCTGCGCACGAGCCGGTCGCGCAGCTCCCGGGTGTGCCGTCGCGACACCGGCAGCACGGCGTCGCCGACCCGCAGGCTCATCCGCCCGACGTCGGTGCGGACCTCGTCGATGGCGCGCAGCGCGACGAGCCAGCGCCGGTGGATCCGGACGAACCCGGCGTCGGCCCACTCCTCCTCGAGGTGCGCGAGCGACACCCGCACGAGGTGCCGGCCGTCGGCCGTGACGAGTCGCGCGTAGTCGCCGTGCGCCTCGACGTAGCGGACGTCGGAGCGCTGCACGAAGCGCGTCACCCCGCCGAGCTCGACGGCGATCGTCTCGTCGTCTCCCTGGTCCGGCGCCGCCGCGGCCGGCACGCTCGAGGGCCCCCGTCCGCGCGACTCGACGACCCGCGCCACCGCGTCGCTGAGCCGCTCCTCGCGCACCGGCTTCATCACGTAGTCGACGGCGCGCAGGTCGAAGGCCTCGACAGCGTGGGAGTCGTACGCCGAGACGAACACGACGGACGGCGGCGTGGCGAAGCGGCGCAGGATGCGCGCGAGGTCGAGGCCGTCGAGACCGGGCATGCGGATGTCGACGAACAGGGCGTCGACCAGCGTCGTCTCCAGCGTCCGCAGCGCCGCGGCGCCGTCGGCCGCGGTGAGGACGGTGGCGATGCGCGGGTCGCGGCCGAGCAGGAAGGCGAGCTCGGCCCGGGCCGGTGCCTCGTCGTCGACGGCGAGCACGCACAGCCCTCGTGCCCCGTCGCGCTCCTCGCTCATGCGTGCACCCCCGGTGCGAACTTCGGGACGCGCATCGACACCTTGGTGCCGAGCCCGGGGCCAGTCTCGACCACGAGGCCGTACTCGTCGCCGAACACGCTGCGCATCCGCTCGTCGACGTTGCCGACGCCGATCGAGTCGCTGTCGCCCTCGCCGACCATGGCGAGGCGGATCTGCTCGGGATCCGCGCCGATCCCGTCGTCCTCGACCGAGATCGTGCAGTCGGCCCCCGCGTCCTCGGCCACGATCGTGATGCGACCGGGCCCGGCCCGACCTTCGAGCCCGTGGCGGACCGCGTTCTCCACCAGCGGCTGCAGGCACAGGTAGGGCACCGCGACGGGCAGCACCTCCGGCGCCACGCGCACCGTCACCTGCAGGCGGTCGCCGAACCTCGCTCGCTCGAGGGTCAGGTAGCGGTCGATCGAGCGGAGCTCCTCGGCGAGGGTGGTGAAGTCGCCGTGACGCCGGAACGAGTAGCGGGTGAAGTCGGCGAACTCCAGGAGCAGCTCGCGCGCGTGCTCGGGATCGGTGCGGACGTAGGACGCGATCGCCGTGAGCGCGTTGTAGATGAAGTGCGGCGAGATCTGCGCCCGGAGCGCCCGGACCTCCGCCTCGGCGAGCCGTGCGCGCGACGCGTCGAGCTCGGCGAGCTCGATCTGCGAGGACACCCAGCGGGCCACCTCGGTGGTGGCGCGGGCGAGGACCGCGGTCGGGTCGTCGGACACGGCGACGAGGGTGCCCACCACGCGGTCGTCGACCACGAGCGGCGCGACCACGAACCGTGGACCGGGGGCGGCGCCGGCCGCCGACGGGGACACGACCGACCGGCCGGTGCTGAGCACGGAGGACACGCTCGCCATCTCGAGCAGCTCCGAACCCGGCCCCTCCGCGGCCAGGACGCGCTCGGTGTCGGTCAGCGCCACGCCGCGCGAGCCGAGCAGGGTGCGCAGGTGGCGCGCGGAGGACGTCGCGGCATCGCGGGTCAGGCCCTCGCGCAGTGCGGGGGCGGCGAGCGACGCCGTGTGCAGCGTGGCGAAGGTGGCGCGGTCGGCCTCGCTGCCGAGGTCGCGACGTCGCAGGAGCCACCACGCGAGCCCGAGGACCAGCACGGCCGCCGCGGCGGTCGCGACGATCGCCCACGAGGTCATGCCGCGACCGTAGCGTCGCTGCCGTCCCCGGACGGTGCTCTCGGGTCGACGGACGCGCCCCAGCGGCGTCGCCCGATCCCCGTCCTCGTAGCGTGACGCCGTGCCCACCGACGTCCTGGCCCCGCTGCTCGACCTCCCGGGCGTGGCGGAGGCTGTCGCGCGCGCCCGCGCCTCGGTGGACGGCGTGCTCTGGGACCGGGGTGTACGGGCGAAGGTGGCCGACGTCGTCGCCGCGTCGCGGGTGCGCGGTGCCTGGGCGTCGGCGGCGATCGACGGGGCGGAGGTGCGACCGGACGCACTCGTCTCGGGCGACGCCCTCGACGGCTCGCCGATCGGCCGCGTCGTCGCTGCTGCGCTGGCCGTGCAGGCGGAGATCCCGCGACAGGTCGAGCTCGTCGACCGCGCCCCGCTCCAGGTGCTGTCGCACCTGCACGCGATCGCATCCGTCGGCTTCGTGCCCGACGACGAGCGTGGCCGTCTGCGCACGACCGAGACCGTCGACGACCCGCTCGTGCTGCGGGACCCGCCGTCGGCGTCCGACGCCTCCCGGCGCATGACGTCGTTGGCATCGACGCTCACCCGACCGACCTCGGCACCGGCTCTCGTCGTCGCCGGCGTCGCGCACGCCGAGGTGGCGGTCACCCGGCCGTTCGGGTGGGGGTCGGGTCTGGTCGCGCGCGCGACGACCCGGCTTGTTCTCGCCTCGCGCGGCGTCGACCCCGACGGTGTCACCGTGCCCGAGGCGGGGCTGTTCGCCGCCGGCCGATCGGCGTACTCCGAGGCCCTGCGCGCGTATGCGACCGGCACTCCTGACGGTGTCGCGCGCTGGCTCGTCCTGCACGCCGACACGGTCCGCGTCGGCGCCGACGAGTCGCGCCGCATCCTCGCCGCCCTCGGCTGAGCACGGCGACGGGTGCGGCGGAGGCGGGCGCAGGCACGGACGGAGGCACGGACGGAGCCCCGTCGAGGACGGGGCTCCGTCTGCGGGCACGGGCCACCGGGTGAGCAGTGCGCTGGCGTGATACGTCCGGACGGGGGCGCGAAGCTGCCCCGGCCGTGACTCCCGTTACGAGGGTGCTCCGCCGCGTGGGTGCCCGGGGTTCCCGTGCTCTGTTCGTGGTGGTGCTCTCCGGTGCCCTTCCGTGAGTTCCACCTCCCCGGAGGGAGCTTGGTTCCAGGTGTACTCCGGTCCGGCCGTCGGCGGAAGTCCTCTCGCCCCTTGACTTTGCGGTGATCAAGGGGCAGGGCGCAGTGCTTCCCAGCCGTTGTCGGCGAGCTCGCTCGGGAGCAGCAGGGGGCAGGCCGCGACGTAGGCCGCGGTGAGGGCGCGCTGGTTGACGGTGGCGTGCAGCGGCCACGTGCGTGCGCCCTTCCCGACCGTCAGCGCGAGGGTCGGCGGCGGACTCACGCCGCCGCAGCCGACCAGCCAGTCGACCGTCACCAGCGCGTGCCCCCGGCTCACCGGGGCGGCGCCCGACGTGATCGTCGGGGTCGTTCCGTTGAGCAGGTCCTCGGTCGGGGTCGTGTCCCCCACGACGACGCGGGCGGCCGTGGTCGCGACGTCGACCGTCATGCGCAGCGCGACGAGAGACGCGTCGCCGCCGGTCGCGAACTCACGGCTCGGGTCGACCGGCGACCGGCGCGCCGACCTGGCGCGCGCCGTGGTCGCCGGCACGCCGGCGCAGACCGCGCGGTAAGCCGACCTCGTCGTCGCCGCCACCGCAGGCGTCCACGCGACGGTGAGGGTCGCGGAGAACCCGGTGGTCGCCTCGTCCAGCGAGGCGTAGAGGTTGGCGCCCTCGACCCCGCCGGCGCTGCGGCCGTCCGGTGCGGTCAGGGAGGCGGTGTCGAAGTGGCCGACCGAGCAGTCGATGACCCGCTGGGAGTAGGTGATCGTCCCCGTCGCTCCCGCGGCGAGGGCCAGCAGCGAGGACGGGACGTACTGCGCCTGGCCGTTGCCGCCGCCCACGCCGATCGTGAGGGAGCGGGTCGAGGTGTTGCGCAGCGCGAGGTCGACGGTCACGGTGCGGTGGGACAGGTCGGTGGACACCTTCTGCGACGTCGCCGTGACCGCGGTCGGCAGCAGCCTCTGCAGGCAGATCTGCTGCACGTTCTGCGCCCACTGCGTCGCGGACGAGGTCGGCGCGGGCACCTGGACCTGCGTGGTGCGGCCGTAGGCATCGGACTGGGACAGCAGCACGTGGAAGTCGTCGGGGTTCGGCACCATCGCGTCCGGGCCGTCGCAGCCGATGGTCGCCTCGACCTCGCGGGCGCCGTCCTGCAGCGGCGCCTCTCCCTCGGCAACGCCGCGGATGGTGCTCGCCCGGATGCCCGGACCCGCGATGCCCAGCACCGTCGACGTCGTCCCGGGGCGCTGGTGGGTGGTGACGTACGCCGAGACCAGGGTGTCGGACTCGAGCTGGAAGACGCCGCTGCCGCTGTACTGCGGGATGGCGGCGTCCTCGACCGACGCCGCCGGGGTCGGGTCGAGCGGGGGCGGCCGGCTGCGCTGCCAGCCCGTGACGAGGGCGCCGGCCGCGAGCACCGCGACGCAGCCGACGGCGAGAGCCACGCGGTGGCGACGCAGCCACGGGGTGACGCCGGCGGACTCGAGGCGCTCGCCCCAGGTGCGGGCGTCGTGGCCGGCCAGCACGTCCTCGGGCGGCGGGGCGTGCAGGGAGGATGCGCGCTCGATGACCGCCCCGAGGTCGTCGAGCTCGAGGCGTCCGTCGCCGTCCAGGTCCCCCATCCGGGCAGCGTAGGCGGTGCCGACCGGGCGAAGCGCGCGGCTGAGCCGGCCCCGTCGAGGCGGCAGCCCAAGCCCGGCAGGTCGCTGCGCGGCAGGCTGGGACCGGCGCTCGAGGTCGCCGCGGTCAGGACCGGCCCGCTCTCGACCGTGGCGAAGGCAGGTCGTGCCGTTCGCCGACACGGTGAGCGCCACGGTGGGGCGGCCCGCCGTTCACGACGTCGGACGGCTGCACGGAACCGTTGCTGGAGCGGACCGGCTGCCGGTCGTGTCGACCGCGATGCTGGTCGAGGGCGCGGAGCCCAGAGCGCGACCACCGTCTTCGCCGCCGGCGACCCGGTGGCGGCTGGCCGACGGCGCGACCACGACGGTCCCCGAGAGTGCGACGGCACCGACGTGGGCGGCGTCCGTCGCACGCCCGCCCGTGACGCGCGCCGTCAGGCGGCCGGAGTCGCGCCGGGCGTGACCTCGCCCCAGCCCGGGATCGACACCACCGACGCGCGGGAGCACGCGGCGTCGACGGCGCGGCGCAGCACGGCCGGGTCGATCGGCAGCTCGAACGGGTAGACGAAGCGTGAGGCTGCGGTGACGCTCAGGGCCATCGACGTCGGCACCCCGCGGTCGCGGTCGTCGCAGCTGGTGCCGCTGAAGGTGACGGGGAGCCGCCCGGCGCCGCCGTCGAGCTGCGTGGGCGCCAGCACCCAGTGCACGCCGGGGACCAGCGAGTCGGTCGTCGCGAGCGTCGAGTCCGGGGCCGCGGCCCCGGTGAGGTGCTCGCGACCCAGGGTGATGCCGATGCCGGACGTGCGGACGTCGTAGGTGCCCGTGACCAGCCAGCTGCCGTCGATGCTGCGCGAGCCTGCGACGTCGACGAGACGCGCGCGCACGCTCGGCGGGTCGGCGCACGCGGTCGCGGCGAGCCTCTGCGCGAGGTCGGACACCGACCACGGCAGGGCGTAGGACACCTTCGTCCACCGGTCGCCGAGCCCGAGCCGCACGGTGATGCCCGCCTGGGCGTCCGGGGCCGCGGAGCCCGGCCCGACGACGGCGCCCGGCAGGTCGAGCAACGACGGCGGGCTCGACGATGCTCCGCAGTCGTGCACCAGCATCCGGGTCGGCACCACCGCGCTGGCGTGCGGCGCGACCACGACGGTCGGCGACAGGTCGGTCTCCACGGAGGTGCTGGGGCTGCGGTCGGTGGTGACGGAGAGCGCGACGTCGCTGCTGTTGCGGACCGTCAGGCGCAGGTCGACCAGCGACGAGCCGGCCGAACCGGTCACCTCGCCACCGATGACGGAGACCTTCGGGGGGAGGTCGGTGGCGAGGCAGGCGTCGCGCACGGCGATGTCGAGCGCCGTGGTCGAGGAGTCGAAGGGCTGCAGCCGCTGCGGGCCGGACCCCGAGTCCGAGTCCGCGCGCACGAGCAGGCCGTAGGACGACGGCGTCGCGGTCGCCAGCGCCGGGTCGGAGCAGTCGAGCCGGGCACCGAGCTGCACGAAGGTGAGCTGGTTGGCCGCGACCGAGTCGGCGCCGGCCTCCACCCCTGCTGGGGTGAGGCCCGGGCCGCGGATGCCGAGGACGGCGACGTCGCGCAGCCCGGTCCGTGCGCGCGCGGCGTACGCGACCGAGACCGCACCGTCGCCGGTGATCCGGGGACCGCCGAGGTCGGCGCCCACCACCGGCGCGTTGGCCAGGATGAGCGCGGGCGGCTCGGCGGGCGGTGCCGGACGCGTGGTCCACCACGCGGCCCCGAGAGCGAGCACGAGCGTCGTGGCGGTGGCGGCGGCGACCGGTCGGCGGTGCGCCCTGACCCACGGACCGGCCGAGCGGGCGGCCCAGGAGTCGAGCGCGGTGGGCGAGAGCGCCTCGGTGGCGTGGAGGTCCGCCAGGTCGACCACGCTCGACGGGGCACCGGAGCGGTCGACGATGGCGCCGTCGTCGTCGAGCTCGAGCCTGCCGTCGTCGGTCATCGCCCGACGCTAACGGCGCCGTGCCGATCCGGCACCCGGACGACGGGACTCATCCGACCAGCGAGCTCACAGCAGCGCCGCAGACGCGGGAGAGCGCCACGGTCAGCTCGTCGCCGCCGATGCTCATGAGGTAGGGCCGCCGCCGGCCCCCGGACTCGTCCGGGCTCACGAGGTTCACCGAGAACCGCGGGACGCCGGCGGCGATGAGGTCCGTGCAGCGTGGGAGCGTCCACGCGGCGTGCAGGGTGCCGAGGCCGTGGTCGAGATGCACGGGGGCGTCCAACGTCGAGAGCTGGCCGCCGGCGGTGTCGGTGCCCTGGTCGACCTCCACGAGCGCGGCACCACGACTGCTCACGCGGAGCGTCAGCTGCAGCGTGCCGGCGGAGGAGTCCGAGCCGCCGTGGTGGACGATCGCCTGCCGCACCACGGCCGTGGGGGCGGGCG
>Ga0075015_100000044_pt1 | contig 26934 bp, 25 predicted proteins | sample AleBraG_ABR_2013_FD_71476 | JGI IMG/M metagenome (GOLD analysis project Ga0075015, IMG submission 71476) | Freshwater sediment microbial communities in response to fracking from Pennsylvania, USA - Alex Branch Run_MetaG_ABR_2013 | ecosystem: Environmental > Aquatic > Freshwater > Creek >...
CCGCGGAGGCCGTATCCGCGCCCTCCGTGAAAAGGGCGCTGATCTTTTCCGACGATAGGTCGGCATAGTCGCCCAGATCCCACTGCACATTGAGCGCGTCGCGCCCCTTCTTGGCGGCCCAGTAGCCGTCGGCCAATACTGCTACTCCTGTGGCCAGGGTGATGACCTGGTGTACCCCTTTGACAGCCTTCGCCGCCGCTTCAGTCATGCTCGTCGGTTTGGCGCCCGGCAGGGGCGCGCGCGCCATCACCGCCACCAGCAGGTTCGGGACGTGCGCATCGAGCCCAAATTTGGCGGTGCCATTCACCTTGCCGGGCGTATCCAGCCGCTTGAGCGGCTGGCCCAACAACTTGAAATTCTTGGCGTCCTTCAACTTCGGATCGGTGGGCACGCTTTGCGCCGCGGCGGCCGCCACCAGCGCCCCGTAGGTCAAGGTCCGGCCGTCCGGGCTTATGACGCGGCTGTTGGCCGTGCTCAGCGCGGCGGGATCGAGCTTCCATCGCTGTGCTGCAGCACTCACCAACATTTCACGCGCCGCGGCGCCGGCTTTGCGCAACGGGCCCCAATGGGCACGCACCGTAGTGCTGCCGCCGGTGGCCTGCATGCCAAACATCGGATTGTTGTAGGCCTTATCGGCCGGCGCTTGAATGACGCTGACCAGGCTCCAGTCGGCGTCCAGCTCTTCGGCCAGCAGCATGGGGATGGCGGTGAGCACGCCCTGGCCCATTTCGGCCGATCCGCACACCACAGTGACACGATTATCGGGAGTGATGCGCAGGTATGCATTGGGGCTGAACACGGGCGTCAGATCGGCCGCCAGCGCCCTGCCATTGCCGGCGGGCCATGCGAAGCCAAGGACCAGGGCCGCGGCGCCACTGCTTTGAATGAACTGGCGGCGTGAAGTGCTCATGATTTCACCCCTGGCGAGAGCGACTGCGAGGCCTCTTTGATCGCCGCGCGGATCTGGTTGTAAGTGCCACAGCGGCAGATATTGCCGCTCATGCCATTGTCGATGTGAGCGTCGGTGGGTTGCGGATGTTCGCTCAGCAGGGCGCAGGCGCTCATGATCTGCCCGGACTGGCAGTACCCACACTGCGGCACATCGTGGCTGATCCAGGCTGCCTGAACGGCCTTGCCTACCGGGCTGCGATCCACACCTTCAATGGTCGTGATCTTCCGGCCCGCCGCGGCCGAGAGGGGCGTGGTGCAGGAGCGAACGGCCTGACCGTCCAGATGCACGGTACAGGCGCCGCACAGTGCCATACCGCACCCGAACTTGGTGCCAGTCAGTTGCAGCTGTTCGCGCAATACCCACAGCAGAGGCGTGTCGCCCTCGGCTTCGACCGTAACCGACTTGCCGTTTACCGATAACTGCATGGCCAGCCTCCTTCCCTTTGAAGGGCGGAGCGTAACGCATTTCGGGCCCTACCGGTTCAGGTAGTGGCGGCGGGCTTAAGCTGCTCCCACTCGGCGTCACTGTAAAGGCGGGAGCGCGTCAAGAAGCGCAGTCCCTCAGAACCCTCCAGGGAGAACATGCCGCCCCGGCCCGGCACCACATCGATAATCAGGTGGGTGTGCTGCCAGTATTCAAATTGCGCCGCGCCGATGTAGAACGGCTGCCCGCCAATGTCGCCTAGCAGCACGTCCTGATCACCCACCAAGAGATCGCCGCGCGGGTAGCACATTGGGGCGCTGCCGTCGCAGCAGCCCCCGGATTGATGAAACATCAATGCCCCGTGCTTGGCCTGCAACAAGCTAATGAGCTGCAGCGCCGCCGGTGTAGCACTCACGCGACGGGCTGCGCTCATCATCAGGCCTAAAAGAACCCCAGTGCCTTGGGCGAGTAACTCACCAGCATGTTCTTCGTCTGCTGGTAGTGATCCAGCATCATGCTGTGGTTTTCGCGCCCCACGCCCGACTGCTTGTAACCGCCAAACGCCGCGTGAGCGGGATAGGCGTGGTAACAGTTGGTCCAAACACGGCCGGCTTGGATGCCGCGCCCCATTCGGTAGCAGGTGTTGGCATCACGTGACCAGACCCCCGCGCCCAGTCCATACAGGGTGTCATTGGCGAGGGCCAGGGCTTCGTCCTGGTCCTTGAACTTGGTCACGGACACGACGGGGCCGAAAATCTCCTCTTGGAAGACCCGCATCTTGTTGTGACCCGCGAGCACCGTGGGCTTGATGTAATACCCATCGGCCAGATCGCCTGCGAGTTTGGCCCGCTCGCCGCCGATCAGCACCTTGGCGCCCTCCTGCCGAGCAATATCGAAGTAGGAGAGGATCTTCTGCATCTGCTCGCTCGAGGCCTGAGCGCCGATCATGGTGCCCGAATCCAGCGGATCTCCCTGCTTGATTTGCGCAACGCGCTTGACGGCGCGCTCCATGAAACGATCGTAGATCGATTCCTGGACCAATGCGCGGGACGGGCAGGTGCACACCTCTCCCTGATTAAGGGCGAACATGGCAAAGCCTTCCAGGGCCTTGTCGAAGAAATCATCCTCCTGGGCGCACACGTCGGCGAAGAAGATGTTCGGCGACTTGCCGCCCAGCTCCAGCGTAACCGGGATCAGATTCTGCGCGGCGTACTGCATGATCAACCGGCCGGTGGTGGTCTCGCCCGTGAAGGCGATCTTCGCAATGCGCTTGCTTGAAGCCAGCGGCTTGCCCGCTTCCAGACCGAAGCCGTTGACGATATTGAGCACGCCTGGAGGCAGCAAATCGCCGATCAAATCCACCAGCACCATGATGGACGCCGGAGTCTGCTCGGCCGGTTTGATCACCACGCAGTTGCCCGCTGCCAAGGCCGGCGCCAGCTTCCATACGGCCATGAGTATGGGGAAATTCCAGGGAATGATCTGACCGACCACACCCAGGGGTTCATGGAAATGGTAGGCGACCGTGTCGTCATCGAGCTGCGACAGGTGGCCTTCCTGGGCCCGGATGCAGCCCGCGAAATAGCGGAAATGGTCGATGGCCAGGGGCATATCGGCCGCCATGGTCTCGCGGATGGGTTTGCCGTTATCCCAGGTCTCGGCGTGGGCCAACAGGCTCAAGTTCGCTTCCATGCGGTCAGCGATCTTGTTCAGTGCAATGGCGCGCGCTGCGGGTGGGGTCTTGCCCCAGGCCACTTTGGCGGCATGGGCGGCGTCCAGTGCCAGCTCAATATCCTCAGCCGTTGAGCGGGCTACTTCGCAGAGCTTTTGGCCCGTTACCGGCGTGATATTGTCGAAATACTGGCCCTTGACTGGCGCAACCCACTTGCCGCCGATGTAGTTGTCGTAGCGGGTCTTGAAGGCGATTTTTACGGCGCCGTGTGTGCTGGGTGCGGTGGTCACGATGCGTTCTCCTATAGGTGCTTGGGGCGGCTGCTAAGAAGCAAACCGCGTGCCAACGGCCGAGTGCGCCGCTGGGGCGGATTGGAGGCACTTTTGCGGACTTCAGGGATCTTTGATTGTATCAATTCGATACGGTGGTTGTGTCACGGTGGAACACTGTACCGAGCTAATGCTAGAGCCCGGTCGCCTCCCGGACGCCCGGCTCGAGGAGTGATCGCGCAACCGCCGGTTGACGCGCAACCGCCGATTGACCAGCTTACGGCGTGCCGACTGAGCTTTCGGCGCGGTGACCCAGGGTAAGCGCGCTGAAAGCCATCGCCAGCCCTGAGCACACGCACATCGTGCCGATCACGCCGCCCCAGCCCCAGTGATCGGCAATCCAGCCCACGCCGGTGCCGGCAAAGGCAGAACCGAAAACATAGCCAAAGAAGCCGGTGAATCCTGCCGCGGTGCCGGCGGCTTTTTTCGGCACCATATCCAATGCCTGCAGGCCAATGAGCATGATCGGCCCGTAGATGAAAAATCCGATAGTTATCAAGGCCGCAATGTCAATCCACAACGGGCCATTCCGGTTCATTCCGTACACCATCAATCCCAGCAGGGTGGGTACCATGAACAGTATGGTTGCCGGCGCCCGTCGCGAGTGAAACACTTTATCCGACAGCCACCCGCACAGCAGTGTGCCCGGCACCGCCGACCACTCGAACAGCGCCCACGCGGTGCTGGATTGTTCGAAGCTGAAGTGCTTCGCGGTTTGCAAGTAGGTGGGGATCCAATCCACCACGCCGTACCGGACCACATAGACAAATGCGTTGGCGCAGGCGATGGCCCATAGCAGGCGGTTGGTGAGCACGTGTTCGAAGAAGATTTCGCGGAATGTGAAGGTACGCTCGTGCTGGGTGCTGTAGTTGGTCGGGAAGTCGTTCTTGAATTGCTCAATCGGCGGTAAGCCGCAACTCTGCGGTGTATCCCGGATCAGAGCCATGGCAAGCAGCGCGATGATCGCCGCGATGATGGCGTTGAAGTAGAACTTTGCGCCCCAGTCGTGAAACAGGAGTACGCCCAGGAACGCTATGGTGGCCATCGAGGCGCCACCGACATTGTGCGCAACGTTCCAGATGGAGACGGCCCGACCGCGCTCCTTGGTGCTGAACCAATGCACCATGGTCTTGCCACACGGCGCCCAGCCCATTCCATTGAACCAGCCGTTGAGAGTCTGCAGCACGATCATCAAGGTGATGGACAGGTACACTGCCTTGACGAATCCGAACAGCATCAATACGGCGCACGAGAGCAGCAGGCCTGTGGGCAGAAAGTAGCGCGGGTTGCTCCGGTCCGAGACGCTCCCCATCAGGAATTTCGAGAAGCCGTAGGCTATGGACAGCCCCGTCATCACCGTGCCGAGTTGCGCTTTGGAGTATTGCGGGTAGTCCTTGAGGATATCCGGGATGGCCAGCGAGAAGTTCAGGCGCACCAGGTAATAGGCCGCATAACCGATAAAAATGCCGATAAATATCTGTCGGCGGAGTCGGCGATATTCCGAGTCAATTCGCTCCGTCGGGAGTGGGGGCGCGTCGGGGGCGGGACGGAGAAATGCGAACATAACCCGGGCCATGCTGGCAGAGTGTTGGGGCAGGCGTCAATGCGACAGCGCCACCAGTCGCCTCGTTTCCCATTACACTCCGCCCCCATGAAAATTCCCAAGGGGCTGCAACCCCTCATCGACGATGGCCTGATTGATACGGTGGTGCGCCGACTCAAGAGCGGCAAAGAGGCCTCAGTGTACCTGGTGGCGGCCGCTGACCAGATCAGCTGTGCCAAGGTCTACAAGGAGGCGGAACAGCGCGGTTTCCACAAGATGGCCCAGTACCAGGAGGGTCGTAAGACGCGCAACAGCCGCGATGCGCGCGCCATGGGTCGGCGTGGTCGATATGGGCGCGATGTGCAGGAAGCGGAATGGAAAAATGCCGAGGTGGACGCGCTCTACCGCCTGGCGGCCGCCGGTGTGCGCGTGCCCAAGCCGCGGGGCATTTTTGACGGCGTGCTGCTGATGGAGTTGGTGCAGGATGCGCACGGCAATCCCGCGCCCCGCCTGGTGGACGTCGCCATGAGCGCCGAGCAGGCGCGCGTCTGGCACGCTTTCATGATCGAGCAGGTCGTCCGGATGCTGTGTGCGGGGCTCATTCACGGGGACCTATCCGAATTCAACGTACTCATCGACGCGCACGGGCCGGTCATCATTGATCTGCCCCAGGCCGTCAATGCGGCCGGGAACAATCACGCTTTCCAGATGTTTGAGCGCGACGTGAATAACATGCGCGCTACCTTTGCACTGGCCGCACCCGAGCTGCTGGCAACGGAGTATGCGCATGAAATCTGGCAGCTCTACGAGCTGGGCGAACTCAAACTCGAGAGCAAGTTGACCGGGCAATTTGCGCGTGACCTGGCACTTGCCGACGTGGAGGCAGTGCTCGACCAAATCGAGGGTGCGCGCCGCGAAGAGGAGGCGCGACAGCGTGGCCGTGAGGCGCGTGAGGCGAGCGAGTTGGTGTGATGCGGGGCGAAGGAGCTCTTCCCGCAGGTCGGCGCGGCGTTAAGATGTCGCATGGTTAAGCGGCGCACGACGAACATCGATGTCCTGTATGGTTTGGAGCCGGTGTTGGAGCCGGGGCGGGAAGCCGGAAGCGATGCGCTCGAGCGCTTTGTGGAGCGCGCCTGCCCGTATTGCGACGAACAGTATGGCGTAACGGTAGACCTCTCCGCCGGTCCGCAAACGTACGTGGAAGACTGCCAGGTGTGCTGTCAGCCCATAAGTACGAGCATCGTGGTGGGTGAGAACGGGGAGTTCCTGCGCCTGGAGGTCCAGAGACTGGAGTAACTGGCATGAACCGCACTCAGGTCGCAATCATCGGTGCCGGACCTTCGGGTCTGATGCTCGCCCAATTGCTGCAAGGTCGCGGCGTTGATTGCGTGCTCATCGAGCAGCGCTCGCGAAGTTATGTCGAGGCACGGATCCGGGCCGGATTGCTTGAGCAGGGGACGGTCGATCTGCTGGCGCAGGCGGGTGTGTCGGCGCGCCTGGCTCGCGAGGGATTGGTTCACGATGGGTTGGAACTGGCCTTTGCCGGGCGCGTGCATCGGATCGACCTGAAGGCGCTGGCCGGCGCCACCATGACGGTTTACGGGCAGACCGAGATCACCAAGGACCTGGGCGACGCGCGAGCCGCGAGCGACGGTCGGACTTATTATCAGTGTGATAACGTTGCCCTGAGCGGGTTGGACAGCGCCCGTCCGCACGTAACTTTTACCCACCAAGGCGCAGCGCAAGATCTTGAATGCGATTTTGTCGCTGGCTGCGACGGGTTTCACGGCGTCAGTCGCCGGAGCATTCCGGCCGCATCGATGCGGATTCACGAGCGCGTCTATCCGTTTGGCTGGCTGGGGGTGCTAGCAGAGACTCCGCCGGTCGCCGATGAGCTCATCTATGCCAACCACTCGCGGGGTTTTGCCCTGTGCAGCATGCGTTCGCGCACGCGCAGTCGCCATTATGTGCAATGCACGCCCACCGATAAGGTGGAGGAATGGTCGGACGCGCGGTTCTGGGACGAGCTGCGCGCCCGGCTGCCGGAGGACTATGCTAATCGGTTGATCACAGGGCCTTCCATTGAAAAGAGCATTGCGCCGCTGCGCAGCTTTGTCGCGGAACCCATGCGATTTGGGCGGCTGTTTCTGGTCGGCGATGCGGCGCACATTGTGCCACCCACGGGCGCCAAAGGGCTGAATCTGGCGGCTGCCGATGTGCGTGTGCTGCACCAGGCCCTCGGGGATTTCTATTCCTCGGGTAAGGAGTCGCTGCTGGAGCAGTATTCAAGTCGGGCGCTGGCGCGCGTGTGGAAGGCGACGCGTTTTTCGTGGTGGTTTACCACACTGACGCATAGATTTTCCGATGACAGCTTCGCCCACCGGCTGCAGCTGGCCGAGCTCGAATACCTGTCGGAATCCGCAGCCGCCGCGACGGCGTTTGCGGAGAATTACGTGGGACTGAAATTCAGCTAGCGAGTGCAGCGCCGGATCGCGACCATCGCGACCAGCGCCAGTGCCAGAAGACCACCCGCGACACCCAGCGCCGCGAGAGCCGGATGGGAGTTCCAGGCGGCGATCAGTACGGCCGCAGCGGCGAATTCCACCGCGGCGGATATCAGCAGCGTAATGAGAATCGCCAAAATGATCAGCGTCAGGAGCCGGCGAATCTCGCCGTACACCGCGGCGCGAACGGCCAGGACGCGCGATTCCAGTTGCTGTCGGATCGTGACACACAGCCGCTCGATGGATCCGAGTAGCTGGGCGGTGGCGCTGCCGGTTGCACTCACGATGGCCCGCGCCTTACTCGTGCCGCGCCGCGAGCGTGCCCAAGGCAAATGCGAGGGCCGCCGCTATCGCTACACTTTGCCAGGCGTGTTCGCGGACGTAACCATCGGCTGCCTTCGAGCCCTGTGTCACGCCAGTGGCCAGTCCGCGCTCTACCGCTTGAATTCGCGAGCGCGCCGCCGATAATGCGCTAGTCAGGCGTTCACCCAGCCCCGCGCCCTCGGCGGCGAGTGCGCCGTTCGCGGCCCTGGTGAGGCCCTCCAGTTCACTGACCACCCGGTGAAGTTGGCTGAGCAGTTGGTCGGCACTTGCATTCACGGCGCGGCTCCTCCTCTGCAGAGGGATTGTCCGCCCCACACCCGGCGCGGTCATCCGCAATAATGCGTAGGCGACGTCGTGCCGGAATCGGAGTAGTACTTACCGCCGTGCTGGGCAGGGGCTGCGAGCATCAGGGGGTGGACGTGCGTGGTGCGAGGAGGGGCAGATCGCTGGGTCGGATTGGCGTCGTGGTGGGACTGGCCAGCTTGCTGGGTGAATTTTTCAGTCCCCTCGCGCCCGCCCAGGTGTCAACTGCACCCGCTACAAGCGCGGCCAGTGATCGGGCTAACTCTTGGCACGACTGGCTGTATCAGTCGGTGCAGGAGTTCATTGAAGGGGCCGACCGTCGACTTGGAGAGTCGGGTGCCGACGCGCTGCCCGTTGCCAGCTCGCCGTTTCGGCTGGGAGCGACTTTTGGCTACACAAGCCGCGCGGCCAGCGCCATTCCAACTTTGGACGTTGCTGTGGACGCTGACCTGCACCTCCCGAACATTGAACGGCGTCTGCGCTTGTTTCTGACATCCGCGCCGATCGGCGAGGACCCGTCCGCACCGAACAGCAGCGAGGCACCACGGCTGGGCCTGCGCACAGGCATGGCGCAGAGCATAGATATGGAACTGGGCGTTAAGGTGGCATTGCGGCCGGATCCGTTCGCTTCTCTGGGCTGGCATACCTTCGGGAAAGTCCGGTCGTGGGAGCTTTACCCCTCCATCAAGCTGTTTGCCGAGGTCAACCTGGGGGTGGGTGCGACTTCTACCGTCACCTTCGATCATTGGAGCGGTACGCACCTACTCCGAGAGTCGTTGTACGGGCAATGGCTGGAGCGCGAGCACGCCACGGAGTGGACGGAGTCAGTGATTGTGGCGCGGGTGCGGCAGCTCATTCAGCCCAATCGACGCCCGCTGCGCGTGGTGGGCACGGACCTTGGGGCCGGTCAGGGCCTGCTGCTGCTGGTCGGCGGTGCGACGACAGAGCGCAGCGATTACCGCGAGGTGGAGTTCTTCTACAAGCGGCCGCTGCTGTCTCATTGGCTGTTCGCCTCGTTCGCTCCCTTGATCCGCTGGGAGCGCGATAATCAGTGGAAGCCGGCATGGGGCGCACAACTGGGGTTCGACGCACTATTTTGGGGAGCGGCCGGTGGTCAGTCACACTAGGGGTTGCGTCGCCCGGGTGGAATATCCCTAGTCCGCTGTGGACGTTACGACTACACGATGCTTGCGCCAACGACCACGCTCGGCAAGGTACGAGGGCGGGTGACCGCCTCGCCAGATGGGATGGACATCAATTGGGTAGGCGACGAGTGGCAGTGCTTACCAGCGGGGGCGATGCACCCGGCATGAATGCGGCCATTCGGGCCGTGGTTCGTTGTGCGGTGGCGTACAACTTGGAGGTGATCGGATTCAAGCACGGCTTCACGGGGCTGATTGGCGGCGAGTACCGGGTGTTGGGTGCCCGAGATGTGGGCGGCGTCATTCACCAGGGCGGCACCATGCTTGGCACCACGCGCTGCCAGACACTGATGAGCGAGCGCGGGCGGGAATTGGCGCTACGAGCGCTGTCGGATCTCAACGTTTCGGCCCTGGTAGTGATCGGTGGGAACGGCTCGCAAACCGGCTCCTGGGAACTGAGCCAACGTGGGGCGCCGGTCATCGGTATTGCCTCCACCATCGACAATGATCTCAACGGGACGGATCTCAGCCTCGGCGTCACCACAGCCGTGGACGTCGCCCTCGAAGCGATTGATCGGCTGCGGGTGACCGCCTCCGCCATGAATCGCGCTTTCCTGGTGGAGGTGATGGGGCGAAATTGTGGCTACATCGCCATGATGGCCGGCATAGCGGGCGGGGCCGAATTGATTCTGGTACCGGAGGCGTGTGCGGATCCGGGGGTGGTGGCGGATGAATTGCGAGCCGTCTTTGTGCGCGGCAAGAGTCACGCCATTGCCGTCGTAGCCGAGGGGGCCGCCTACAACGCGGACGTTTTGATGCACTACTTCAAGGAGCACGATCAGCGTCTGGGATTTGATCTGCGGGTGACAAAGCTCGGCCACGTGCAACGCGGCGGCAAACCGGGCGTGATGGATCGCATGCTCGGCACGATGTTCGGATCGGCGGCCATCGACGCCGTGATCGCCAATCGCTTAGGCGTGCTGATTGGATTGCGCGACGGAAAGACTGCCTGGACGCCCTTGGGCGAGGTGGCTGGAAAAGCACGGCCCGCAGACGCTCGGATACTCAAATTGGCACAGGTATTGGCCTTGTGAGCTCGATCATTGGTGCGTAGACCGAGGAGTAATCAATATGCTGCTGAAGGATATTTACACGCCGGATGTGGTTTGCTGCGGCGGCCAGACTACCGCGCTGGAGGCGGCACGCCTGATGCGTCAAAGGCATGTGGGCGACCTGGTCGTGGTGGAAGATCCAATTGGTGCTCGTACGCCCTTGGGTGTGGTCACTGATCGCGATCTGGTGGTGGAAGTGCTGGGCAACGGGCAGGATCCCACCCAAACCACCGTGGCCGATCTGATCCGCACCCCAGTGGTCATCGCGGGAGGATCGGAGGACTCCTACCTGGTGGCGGAGCGGATGCGATCGCACGGCGTACGGCGCGTACCCGTGGTAGATCGTCAGGGTGCGCTGGTGGGCATTGTCACACTCGACGACCTGATCAAATGCATGGTGAAAGAGGGCGCCCTGCTGGTCGAGGTCATGAGCAAGGGGCAAGATCGCGAGCAGCGGGCTCGCCGCTAGGCGGCCACCGAGCGGGATTGGTCTTCCGTCATATGAGTATTCGCCACCTCGATTCGATGTTCGATCCGCATTCCGTAGTGGTCATTGGGGCCAGTGAGCGACCTGGCAGTGTGGGTGCAACGGTCTGGCGAAATCTGCGCGAAGGTGGCTTTCCGGGTCCACGCTGGGCGGTCAATCTCAAGGGTTCGCGGCTGGATGATCAACCCGTCTACCGGGATGTCGCCAGTCTCCCCGCCACACCGGACCTGGCCGTCATCTGCACGCCGCCGGTCGGCGTGCCGGGATTGATCGAGCAGCTCGGTACTCGCGGTACCCGTGCGGCCATCGTATTGAGCGCAGGACTGAGTGAGTCGTCGCGCCAGAGCATGCTGGAGAGTGCCCGAGGGCAGGTGCTGCGCATCCTTGGTCCCAATTGCTTGGGAGTACTCGCTCCCCATGCGCGGCTCAACGCCAGCTTCGCGCACACCGGCGCAAAGCCTGGCTCATTGGCGTTCGTCTCCCAGTCGGGGGCACTGATGACGGCCGTTATAGACTGGGCGAACGGGCGCGGCGTCGGGTTCTCCCAGTGCGTGTCGCTCGGTGAACACGCGGATGTGGATTTTGGCGATATGCTCGACTGGTTGGGGAGCGATGCCCGCACACGCTCCATCCTTCTGTACGTGGAGTCGGTGCAGGCGGCGCGCAAATTCATGTCCGCCGCGCGAGCGGCAGCGCGCAATAAACCCGTGCTGGTGGTCAAAGCCGGACGTTCTCCCATTGGGCAAGCCGCGGCGGTGTCGCACACCGGTGCATTGGCCGGATCCGACCTGGTTTACGATGCCGCGATTCGCCGCGCGGGCATGCTGCGCGTGGAAACCCTCGAGGATCTGTTCGTGGCGGCTGAAACTTTGGCCCATTTCCAAGGATTGCCGTCTGAGGCGGACGCGGAGTGGCTCGAGCGGCTCACTTTGGTGACGAACGGCGGTGGCGCGGGCGTGCTGGCGGCCGATGCCGCGGCGGTCAACGGTATTACCCTGGCCCCGCTCAGCGACGCCACCCGTGCACAACTCGACGCCGTGTTGCCGCTGAATTGGAGCCGCGCCAACCCGGTGGATATTATCGGCGACGCGCCGGTGGAGCGCTATGTAACGACCTGCCGAACTTTGTTGGCGGCGCCAGCGAGCGGCACCCTGCTATTCATGCACGCACCCACCGCCATTGTTCCGAGCGCTGAGATTGCCGCGGCGCTGGTTCCGGTGTTTGCGGGCGCGCCGGCTCGCGCCTTGGGGTGTTGGCTGGGTGATGCGGCGGTAAGTCAGGCGCGCGCTCGGTTTCGCGCCGCCAATATTCCATGCTATGACTTTCCGGAAGAGGCGATCCGTGCCTTTTCGATGCTGGTGACCTACCGTCGCAATCAGCAGCTGCTCCTGCAGACCCCCCCCGCGCGCATCACAGCGGGTGTGATTGACAGCGGGTCAGTCCGCAGTTTGATTGATGCAGCGCTGGCGATGGGCCAAGAGTGGCTCGGTGAACCGGACTCCAAGGCATTGCTGGCGGCCAGCGGTGTACCTGTGGTGACAACGCAAGTGATGCCACCCACCGCCGAGGGAGCGGTAGCCGGTGCGCGGGCGCTGGGTTATCCCGTAGTTCTGAAGGTGCTTTCGCCCCAGATTCCGCACAAAAGTGATGTCGGCGGTGTTGAGCTGAATCTTGAAACCGATGCCGCCGTCAGTGCCGCCGCCAACCGGGTGTTGCGCAGCGTGGCAAAAATCCGCCCCGACGCGACCGTCACGGGCTTCGCGCTCCAAAGCATGATTCGACGCCCCCAGGCACTGGAACTGATCGTGGGCGCGCACGTTGACCCGCTGTTTGGACCCGTCATTCTGTTTGGGCAGGGTGGCACAGCCGTGGAAGTGGTGGCCGACAGGGCGGTGGCGCTGCCACCCTTAAACGCGCCGCTGGCGCGCGCCCTGATTGCGCGAACCCGGGTGGCGCGGTTGCTCGCCGGTTGGCGCGATGTGCCCGCTGCAGATCATGCGGCGATCGTCGCTGTGCTGCTGGCCATCTCGGATCTGCTGGCAGCCGAGCCGCGCATTGCCGAGATCGACGTCAATCCGCTCATTGTCGACGCGCAGGGGGTCATTGCCCTGGATGCGCGGGTACGGGTGAGCGCCGCGGCCCCGGGTGGAGCGGCGCACTTTGCGATACTGCCGTACCCGGTTGAGCTGGAGGAAAGGCTGAATTGGCAGCATCGCACGCTGACTTTGCGGCCCATCAGACCGGAGGATGAGGCGGCGCATCGCGCCTTCCTGGGGCAGATCTCGCCCGAGGATATGCGCCTGCGCCTGTTCTATTCTCGCCGCAACATCGAGCACAGCGAGATGACGCGTCTGACGCAGGTCGACTACGCGCGCGAGATGGCGTTCATCGCCACCGCACCGGGAGCCACCGCTTCGGCGGTTGAGACCCTGGGCGTGGTGCGCGCTCAAACCGATCCAGACAATATCGAGGCCGAGTTTGGCATTGTCGTTCGATCCGACCTCAAAGGATGCGGTCTGGGCAAGCTCCTGATGCAAAAGATGATCGGCTACTTGCGAGCCAAGGGCACGGAGCGCCTGGTGGCCCAGGTGTTGGCGGGAAACGTGCGTATGCTACGGCTCGTGCGATGCCTCGGTTTTGAGGTTCGCGACAACCGAGGCGATGCGGGCTTACGTGACGTTCAATTCGCGTTGCGCGAAACAGCCTGATCAATCCGCGGCGTTGGGCGGGCTGTGAGCAGGAGCGGTCGTCCGGCCGCCGGATGCCCGCGCCTGTGGCTTGTACCTATACAGGTCGGCCGGCAAATCAAACAAGCTGAAAGCTATGCCCATCTCACCAAAGATTGAACTACCGTACAAACGCCGAGAGACGGCATGACAATGCTTTGCCGGTCAACGTTCAATGCATCGCGGCCGATGCCACCTGCATCACTGACTTGGCAGGTGGCCTTGATGGCCTTGATAGCCATGGCAGTGGGCGGCATGCAAGCAGTGCGGGCAGAGGGGGGTCGGGAAGGAGCTGCCGTGGGTGAATTTCGGACCGCGCTGGCGCGAACGCCGGATGTAACACGCGGTCGGGAACTGTTTAATACCTGCGCGGCGTGTCATCACGAAGACGGGTCCGGCGTGCAGGACGGATCCATACCGGAGATTGCGGGGCAATACTTGCCGGTGCTCGTCAAAGAGCTCATTGACTTCCGCAACGATCGACGGTGGAACATCCGCATGGAGCAAGTCCTGGAGCAACGTCACCTGACCCGGCCTGAAGATCTGGCCGACATCGCAGGATACTTGAGCAGCCTGCCGCGTCAGGTCACGCGAGCAGTGGGTGACGGGAGCGCGCTCAAGGCGGGCGCAAGCCGGTATTTCCGTGACTGTCAGCGCTGCCATGGATCGGTGGGAGAGGGTAACGCGGAGCATGTCACGCCTAGAATCGGGGGCCAGCACTATGGTTACCTGGTGCGCCAGATCCGCAACGCCGGGGACCGGCGGCGCCCGAATATGGTTGCCGACCATGTTCGATTGGTGCGCCAATTTTCGCTTGAGGAGATCAACGGCGTGGCCGATTATCTGGCGCGCATGCAGTAGCTGGGGCAATGACCGGGGAAGTACCTGCAGACAAAGCTGCCAATAGCGCGCATGCTGAACAGCCCATAACGGAGAGCGAACAATGAGCGAGCATTATCACGCCCTGGTCTGGATCGACCACCGGGAAGCCAAGATATTCCATTTTGCAGAATCCGACGCTGAGCGTGTCGTGGTACAGGCCCACGGCGCGGGCCGCCATTTGCAACACAAGGCCAACACGACGGGGAGCGCTCATCGGGGCGTGGACCGGGAATTCTTCAAGCGGGTGGTCGAGGAGTTGACACATGCGGGCGCAATTTTGATTACTGGTCCGGGCAAGACCAAGAATGAGTTTGAAAATTATGTGCGTGAACACAACCCGGATCTGACCAAGCGTATCTCCGGGGTCGAGGCGCTGGATCATCCGAGCGATGGAGAAATGCTGGCGCTGGCGCGCAAGTTCTTCAAGGCGGATGATCGGATGCACGCCCAGATCGGCTAGCGTCTGTCACGGCACCCCAGGTGCCTCGCGCCACGATCTTGCGGCATAATGTCCTCCATGGGAGGATCAATGATCAAACGTGCGATCAGAATTCTTGCTGCGCTCTTGCCAATGGGCGGCGCTTGTCAATTGGCGCATGCGCAAGTGGGAGCGATCGGTGCAACGGCCGGGGCGCCGGGCTTGGAGGAGGTGGTTGTCACCGCCCGCCGGCGCGCGGAGCGGGCCGAAGACGTGCCATTGGCGGTGACGGTGGAGTCGGGCGCCGACCTGGCCGCACAAACCGCGGTGTTGTTCGAGGACGTGGCACGGGAAGCGCCCAATGTGCTGGCATTCAAGTCGGCGCGGTCAGTCTCGGCGCTGGAGGTCACGATGCGTGGCCAGACCGCCATCCCTTCTTCCATTGTCTACGATCCGGCCGTGGGCCTTTACCTCGATGGCGTGTATGTGGCCAATGGCCAGGGTGCGATGGGTACTCTGCTGGACGTGGATCGCGTCGAGATCGTGCGCGGCGCGCAGGGCACTTTGTTCGGTCGGAACAATACCGGCGGCTCGATTGCTGTGGTAACGCATCGGCCGGACCTGGGCGGATATTCCGAGGAAATTTCCCTTTCGGGCGGCAGCAGTAGCCTGTTTCAAGGACGGGTGATCGTCAATGCGCCCCTTAGTGGCAGTTTTGGCCTGCGCCTCGCGTACCAGGACAATCAGCGCGACGGGTGGGGCAGCAGCATTGCCACGGGCCAGACCAATTTCATGAACCAGCATCGAAGCCAGTTTCGGCTGGGAGCATTGTGGAGTCCCAGTAACGGCTTTGACGCTTACCTCACCTATGAGCGATTCAGCGCCAATGAAGTGGGTGCCTTGCTGCATCCGGTGCCGGGTTCACCGCCCGGAACCATCGCCTCGCAATTGCCCGGAGACATCGTTCCGAGTGACTTCTATCAAACGGACACGGGAAAACCGCAGAATGACCGGGCGATCACCGACGCCCTGCAAATGACCCTGTCGCAACAGTTCTCGCCAACCCTCGCTGCCAAGCTGATTGTCGGTTACCGCGAGTTGCACGGCGCCAACGATTATGATGCCGACGCCTTTGCGGCGCCAATCGCTGACGTACTGCTGAGCAGCACGTCGTATCAAAAGAGTGCTGAATTGCAGGTCAACGGCAAGTCTGCCGGCGGGACCCTCGATTGGGTGGGGGGCTTATATGCCTTTCGCGACAATGGCAGTGCGGACTCCGCCCTCGCGCCGGTGAGTCCGATTTTGAATCCCGGGCCACCCGATTCCACCTATGAGCTCAACGCGGTACAGAACTCGTCCGTAGCGGCGTTCTTGCACGGTGAGTGGCAGGTGGTGCCGGCCTGGAGTGTCGCGGCCGGCGTGCGCCATACCGACGACACCCGTTCGCTGGCGGACAATGCCTTCATAGATTTGTCGCCACAGGGCGGCCCAGCGCAGTTCTGTACGATTGTGTCCGACCCGGTCAATGCCATTCCGCTCGGCGCCCTCACTGGCGGGCCGTGTCCGGCCATACAGCGGCAGGTGTCCTTCAAGTACTGGTCGTGGGAGGTGTCATCACGCTTCCGGTTCACGGACCATTTGATGGGTTACTTTCGTTCGGGGCGCGCACAACGCTCGGGCGGATGGAACGTACCGTTCAATACGCTGCAGGATCAGCCGTTTCAGCCGGAAGTGCTCACCGACGCCGAGCTGGGACTGAAGGCCTCCTCGGGCGATGGACGATGGAGCGCGGATGGCGCGGTATTCACCGGCAACTACGATCAGATGCAGCGATTGTTGGCGCGATTGGTGGGCAGCACGCCCACCACGTTCGTGATCAATGCCGGCAAGGCACGCGTCAGTGGAGCTGAGCTGGCGGGTCACCTGCAGCTCGCTGCGCCGTTGGAAGTTCACGCCGCGTTCGGCTATACGGCGGCGCGTTACCTGCAATTCACTGATCCGTTTGGCAACGATGCCTCGGCCAACGACTTCTATATGACGCCGAGATTTCAGTGGAACGTGGCCGGAACCTACTCCGTACCGGTGGACCGTGGTGTTATTCGGGTTCACGGTGATTACGCCTGGCACGATCGCGTGGAGTTCAACGTGATTCAGGATCCCAATTTTCCGGTTAATCAGGGCGCGGTGGGCTTGCTCGATGCCCGAGTGGGTTTCGAGAGTCACAATCAGGTCTTTGAAATCGCACTGTTTGGCAAGAACCTGCTGGACAAGCAGTACGCTTATATGGGCGGTAGCATCTTGAGCCCACCTCCCGTCCCTCCGGTCGCCAGTTGGGTCGCTGCCGGTGATCGGCGTATTTACGGACTGGAGGTCACCTACCGACTGCATCAAAGTCGGTGAGCCCGGTGCCGATGGCCCGCTGGTTGTGGTGCGCGGGCTCGGTACTACTGACAATGCCAGTGCTGGCCCAAGTGGCGCAGGGCGGTTCGCAGGACGGCACGCGGAACGGAACGCAGGTCGGCACGCAGGGCAGTTGGCCCTGGCTGGGCCCAGCGTCGGCGCCGTTCCTTCCGGTGCCGGAAATTGATGTTGATCCGAACAGTGGCACTACGCTGGGGCTGATACCCACCTGGATTCGCACTGACGATCAGCAGGTGGTTCGTCGGATCTTCGCCCCCGATATCATTCACAATCCCTACTTCGGGTACGGCGCACGGGCGCGCATCTTTGCCTTTCCGTCGGCAGATTCCCAGTGGTCGGTGGTGGGCGGGGGCAAGCAGCGCGTAGAGCGCGAATTCGACGCGAGCTACGAGGCGGGACGGTTGCGGGACATGCAGTGGTCGTCAAAGGTGGAGGCCGTCTTCGATCGGTCCGGTACCCCGAGATTCTATGGCATCGGAAATCGATCCCCGGCCATCGATCAGACGGACTACACGAATCAGCAGATGTATCTGCAGGCCCGCATCGCGCGAAATCTCAATCGCACTGTGCAGTGGGCCTACACCCTCCGAGTACGCGGAGTAAATGTCACGCCGGGATCTTTAGCGCACGTCGCGTCCTTGGAGCGCCGCTTCGGCAATATTCTGGGCGCCGGCGTCAATCAGGAGGTGCTCAATCGCCTGGCTGCGACCTTGGATACGCGCGATGATCCCACCATGCCCAGCACGGGTCTGATGGTGACCGCCTATGCGGGCATGGCCGGGCGGCACGGATTCCTGAACAGCTCTCTGTACAGCGAGACGGGAATGGATGCTCGTGCCTACTGGCCGTTGGTACCGACCCTGGTGCTGGCCGGGCACCTCTCACTGCGGTACTTGCCCAGCACACACCACACGCCGTTCTGGGCGCTGAGCAGCCTGGGTGGCGATAGCAGCGACCTGGACGGATCGCAGCCGCTGCGCGGCTTTGGAACCTCCCGCTTTTATGATCGCGACGCATTCTCCACCAGCTGGGAGCTGCGCTGGACGGTGGCCAAATTCAATGCCGTGGGCACGGGCATTGATCTGCAGGTCACGCCGTTCGCCGATGCCGGTCGAGTCTTTGGACGCTCGGGCACTTCGCCACTGTCCCAACTGCACTTCGTCGGCGGAATTGGCGTCCGCGCCCTGGCCAGGCCAACGGTGGTAGGCTACGTCGATGTCGGATACGGCAGCGAAGGCATCGCCGTCTTTACGGGCATCAACTACCCCATTTGAACGAATCGGGCCTTGAACGAATCGCGCGCAACTCTCCGGCAGCGTCTTAACCTTTCGCGCTTGGCGTTGGCGCATCCGCGTTGCACGGTTTGGTTCTGGGTGCTGATCACGGGCGTGGGGGCGCTGGCGGGCTGGCGAATGCCGGTCGCGCTGTTTCCGGATATAGAGTTTCCGGTCATTGCTGTCACCATCGACGCGCCATCGGGGCAATCGCTGCCAGCGCTGCCCCCTGCGCTGTTGTCACTCTCAACCGACCAGCAGGTGAGCGTTGCCATTGAGCGGCGATTGCTGAGTCTGGCGAATCGCGGCGCAATCAGCACCACTGAAATGCTCGGTAGGACGAGTGTGGTCGTACCGTTCGATGTGGGCATCAGTCTTGAAGCTGCGCGGCAGCGCGTTGCGGCGGCACTGGCCGGGGTGGGCGTGCCGCCGCCTTATCGGGTTAGGATCAAACCCATAGACCTGAATGAGTCGCCCATCGTCATTCTGGCGGTGGACGCCATGGGGCGCCAAGAGGGCATCGACCCGTTCATTGCGGCGCTCGAGCGCATGGCCGGCGTAGCGCGGGTGAATGTCCTGGGTCGCGACTTGAGTGGATCAGATTTGCCACCGACGCGCGTTCGCCTGAACGGGGTACCGGCGCTGGCACTGCAGGTGATCAAGCAGGCGGGTGCAAACACGCTCGAGGTCGCCCGCGCGGTGGACAAGCGGGTGGTGATGGAGCGATCCAAGGGTGAAATGCGCATTAGTGCGCTACGGGCCGAAGCGCCGTACGTACGCGAGGCCACCCGTGCCACGCTCGAGGCTCTGTGGCTGGCGGCAATCTTATCGATGGGCGTAATTCACCCATTCCTGCGCAGTGGCGCCGCTACTGCGATCGCGGGACTGACAATCCCCACTTCTCTGGTCGGCACCTTTTTGGTCATGTCATTGGCGGGATTCAAGTTCGAGACCATTACGCTCCTGGCACTGGCACTGGTCATCGGCATCATCGTCGACGATGCCATCGTCGATCTGGAAAACATCGTGCGACATCTGCCCCAGGCCAGTGACCCGAAAGTAGCGGCGCGCCGGGCCACCGATGAGATTGGATTTACGGTAACTGCAGCGACCTTGACCATAGTTGCCGTATTCTTGCCGGTGGGGTTGATGGGCGGTGTGGTAGGGATGTTCTTTCGACCGTTCGGACTGACGATCGCCGCCGCGGTGCTGACTTCGTTGCTGGTGGCGCGAACCCTGACTCCGGTGCTGGCGGCTCGCTGGTTGCGGCCAGGTCGCGCGCATGAGGCAGGCCGCTCCTGGGTGGATTTTGCCGCGGGCTATCGGCAACTTTTGGGCTGGTCGCTGGCCCACCCAGGTTTGATACTGATTGCCGCCGTGGGGAGCCTGGGCGCGGGACTGCTGCTGATTCCATTGATTCCGCAAGGATTCATCCCTGCACTCGATCGCGGCGAGTGCGACGTTCGCTTCTCGCTGGAGTCGGGCTCCGGGCTTGCCGCCAGCGACCAGAGCGCGCAGTGGCTGGCGCATTTGATTGCCCAGGACAGAGATGTCAGCCAGGTGTTGTCGGTGGCAGGCTCCGACAGCGGGAACGTGGATGCGGGCATTGTGCACGTCACGTTGCGCCCGGACCGTCACAGCCGGACCAGCGCAGTGGAGGCAAGGCTGCGTGCGGCGTTGGCGCACCATGGGCGTGCGCGCGTGAGCGTGGATGATATTCCCATCATTGCCGTGGCGGCGGAACAGCCCTTGGCCGTCACGCTGACGAGCCTTGATCAGGTGGCGCTGCGCAGCGCGGCCGAAGCGGCACTCAAGAAAATTGGCGCGTGGCCCGGTGTTGCCGACGCCTCGCTGGTTGGGCTGGGCGCGGATGGAGACGGCACTTGGTTGCGGCGAGACGGCATCCCGGCGGCCGTCGTTCGCGGCAATCTTACCGGCACCGTGACCCTTGGGGACATCACGCAGCGAGCCAAAAGTGAATTGCCGTCAATACTGCCCGCCGGCGTAAAGTTGGAATTGGAAGGCGAATCCGCCCAGGCCGCGGACGTGTTCGGGCAATTTGCGCCAGCGCTCGGTTTCGCCGTCGCCGGCGTGCTGCTGGTGCTGTTGCTCTTGTTTCGAAGTCTGCAGGATCCGCTCGCCATCGGCGCGGCCTTGCCCCTGGCAGTGATCGGTGCCCTGTTCGGACTGTTCGTCACGCGCAGCGACTTTGGCATCGTCTCGCTGCTCGGCTTGGTCTTTCTGGTCGGTCTGGTCAGCAAGAATGCCATTATTCTGGTGGATCGCGTCAATCAGCTGCGCGCCGCCGGGATGAGCATTGACAACGCGATATTGGAGGCAGGACCGGTGCGGCTGCGGCCCATCATGATGACGACAGCCGCTGCGATTTTGGGTATGGTGCCCGTGGCAATGGGATTTGGCGCGGGTGCGGAACTGCGCTCACCCATGGCGGTGGCAATCATTGGAGGCTTGTCGACCTCAAGCCTGTTAAGTCTGGTAGTGGTGCCGGTGATGTACCGTCAGCTGGACCGGCTGCACGCCCGATATCGCCGTGCGGGAGTGGCGCAGGGCGACAAACTAAGGTGACGATTGGGGTAGGGGGCAAATTGAACAACACTTCGCGTGTATCCACAGGCTTTCGAGCGATGGCGCTTGCCGCGGTTCTATGTGCGCGCGCCGCTCTTGCCGCAGAGCCATCGTCGGCACCGCCGGCACCGCCGGTATCTGCGCCGCCCCAGTCAGGGCTACTCTCGTCGCTGAAACAAGCGTTCAAACAGGATATTGAACATGAAGTAGTGCGCGGACATTTTGACGAGGGCTCGCCACCGCAAGTGCATCGATTGTATTGCCTGGTCGACGAAAAGACGGGACAGTTGCAACCCAATGCCGTGGCCGGTAATCCCTACCAGCGGCCGGACGGAATGACGGGCATAAAGGGAGCTGCCGTTTCATTCAGCAGCTGCGTCAGTGCGGAGCAGCAGGGATTGCTGGTTACCAGCGACTACGCGCTGAAGGTAGCAGTGCGGAGCGAGACGGCGCCCACCCCACGAGTGGGGGCCGCGCGAGCAGCGCGGGCGCCACCCCCCGAGACAGAATCGCCGGGATCGAGCCGTCCGGAGATCGAGCTGGTCGAACTGACCAACGCGTGGGCTCTGGCCATCAAGACAAAGGACTTGCCCAGCCTCGAGTCGTTGCTCGCGCCGGAATTTGCGCTGCACTCCTGGGATGACACCGTTCCCATCCCTAGGGCGGAGTGGCTGAAACAGTTCGTAGAAGGATACGAAATTGCGCAATACCAGCACTCTGCCGTTGCTGCGCAGGTCTACGGCACTACCGGCATCGTAACTTCCAAGTGGCACAGGCGCGGTGCGCAGGGCAGCCAGCCCGTAGAGGAGCACGGGTACGCGGTGGATGTGTGGCGGCGGAAATCGGATCATTGGCAGGTGGTGTCGCGGACGACTTTGGCCCTGCCGGGCGCGGAATAACGCCGATCGGCGCTCCGGCGCTCCAGCGCCTTGGCGCCGGCAATATTCGCCTTGGTGCGAACAATATTCTGGTCCCTGAAACGTCTATAGAGGCATGGACGATGCCTTGGTCAACCCCGCGATGGCCTTAAGCCCCAACCAGCGGCTCGCGAGCGTTGTTGCGCAGCAGCAGCAGCGTTTATGGGCTTTCGTACGACGCCAGGTAAGTGTTGCGAGCGACGCCGAGGACATTGTTCAGGAGGTGTTCGCGGAGCTGCTCGAGGCGTATCGACTGATGAAGCCCATCGAACGCGTGGGTTCCTGGCTGATGCGTGTGGCGCGCAATCGCCTCATCGATCGGTATCGCGTCAGTGGCCGCACGTTACCGCTCGAAGAGGACGCTCAATTGGACATACCCGCGCTAATAGGGGCGGACGGGAGTGGTCCTGAGTCGGAGTATCGGCGAGCACTACTGGCTGACGCTCTGGAGCAGGCCATTGAAAACCTGCCGGTCGAACAGCGGCGTGTGTTTGTGGCGCACGAGATTGCCGGCCAGACCTTCAAAGATATAGCTGCCGAGAGCGGCATACCGGTTAACACGCTGCTGGGGCGCAAGCATGCGGCGGTGCTGCAATTGCGCGAGACGTTACGGGATTTTTACGACGAACTGGAATGGTGAGGAGACGCACATGAGGCACTTTAGAATATTGAAAATCGCGGTGCTGGCGGCCCTGGCCGTTGGTGCAGTGGGCGGCATCGTGATGGGGCTGTGGAACTGGTTGCTGCCCTCACTCACCGGGTGGCACACCATCACCTGGGTGCAGGCGATGGCGCTGCTGGTGCTCAGCCGCATACTGTTTGGCGGTCACCGGGGACCGGGCGGCCTCTGGCGCCGGCGCTGGGAGCAACGCATCGAGAGCATGACACCGGAGGAGCGGGCGAAATTTCGGGACGGCTTGCGCCGGTGCTGGCAAGGACGTGGCGGACAGGTTCATGGCGGTCAGGATCACGGCGGGGCCATCCATGCGGACTAGCGCTCACAGTGAGGAGCGCCGCACGGAGCGGATGCACGCCTCACCCATGTGGAATGCCTCGGGTTTTCGTAACCTACATCCCCAGCTCCCGGGCCTGCGCAGCTTGGGCGCTGAACGACCGACGCTGCGCGATTTCCTGTGCGGGGGCGAGCGACGCGTGCCCAGTGGGCCCCTGCCGTCGGTGGATCCGCGCGAAGCGTGGTCGCGCCGACCAGAGTCGAAACTGCGGGCCACGTGGCTGGGTCATTCGACGGTGTTGATCGAAATCGGCGGGCTGCGGGTGCTCACGGATCCGGTGTGGGGGCCGCGCGCCTCACCATCGCGCCTGATCGGGCCGAAGCGCTTTCAGCCGGTGCCGGTGCCGCTGCGGGCGCTGCGGGAGGTGGATCTGGTGGTCATTTCGCACGATCATTACGATCACCTGGATTACCCCACGATTCGCCAGTTAGTGAAATCGGCGGTGCCCATCGTCACCTCGTTGGGCGTGGGAGCGCATCTGGAGCGCTGGGGTGTGCCGACCGAGCGCATCACCGAGCTGGACTGGTGGGAAACCTTTCGATTGCCCGGTACGGATCTGGCGGTGACGGCGGGGCCTGCGCAACATTTTTCTGGACGCGCGCTCAAGGATCGCAACGCCACGTTGTGGTCGTCCCTGGTGATTCGCTGCGGGGATCGGGCGGTGTTTTTCAGCGGCGATACGGGGCTGACCACTCAGTACGGGCAGATTGCGGAGCGACTGGGCCCCTTTGATCTGGTGATGCTTGAGGTAGGAGCGTTCCATCCCGCCTGGGGGGATATCCACCTGGGGCCGGAGAATGCGCTGGAGGCGCATCGATTACTGGGTGGTGGGGTGTTCCTGCCGGTGCATTGGGGTACTTTCAACCTTGCTCTGCACGCGTGGGATTATCCGGCGGAAGTACTCTTTAAGTTGGGACCGCGCCGCAATGTGCAACTGCTGATGCCGCGGCTGGGTGAGGCGGTGGAGCCGGCGCGGGAGTATGGATTGCAGCCGTGGTGGCGGGGTGTGGACTCAGGTGCCAGCGAGACGATCGCGCCTGAGATTGAAGTCGTCGCCGCGCGCGCTTTGGAGCCGGTGGGGGAGCAAATGAACGGACTGGGAATGGGCCTACCGTGGCCGTTGGACTAGGTGTGGCTGTTAGGGGACGTGTGCTTTGGCGGCTGCATTTAACGCGGCGACGTCAGCCAAGTCTTCCGGCCGCCCGGCGGCCACTTTGGCTGCGAGCAAGTCGTCGCGCGAGATGAACGGCACCTCTAATCCGGTCTCGATTTCACATTCAACGCGTCGTCCCCAAGCTGCATCAAAATCGACTCCAGAAATTCTGGGCAGGATATCGACCATGGCCGGCGGAGATCCCATTCGGAAGAAACTGCCAGGTTGGGTGAAATCCTGAGCATTGAGTCCGCTTAACGGAGCCCCAAATTCTGCCAGTGCGGCGTAGACGGCTTGACCGTTGTCGGGCGAGGGATCTACCAGAATATCGATGTCTTTTGTCGCGCGTGGTTGAGCGTGAAACGATACCGCGTAGCCGCCTACGATGAGGTACTTAACCTTGTGGGCGTTGAATGCGGACAAGAGTTCTTTGAAGTCTTTGAGCATCGGCGTACTGGCCCTTCAAGGAATACGTTTCGAGTGTGATATCTGCCACCGCCTGCATGCGTTCGCGCGGGGATACGCTTTGCCAGTAGCGGTATTCTTCGGCTTTCATGGCGTCGTGAGAAGCGAAGCGCCGAACAGTCTTATCCATGAGTAGATCCTAGCATTCTAGGGGGCATCCCTCTACGGGCCATTCATCATTTCAGTCCACATTTATGATCACTTTCCCACGGGCGTGCCCCTGCTCCAGATAGTCGATCGCCGCTGGGACTTCGTCCAGGCGGAAGCGCCTGTCGATCACTGGCGTAAGCTTTCCGGCCTGCATCAAGTCGCTCAAGACGGCCAGGTCGTCTTTGTTCAAATTGGCCAGCATGAACTGAAAATTCTGGCTGACAAACCGCGTGTACAGCATGGATTTGACGGGTCCCGCCAGGGGCCAAAGCCATTTCCCGTCGTTGGGGCCGCCGCCGCCGATGAGGATGACGGTAGCGGTGGGGGTGAGTACTTTCCTGAGGTCTGATAAATCGCGATTGCCGACGGTGTCCAGGATCACGTCATATTTTTGCGAGCTCTTAGTGAAATCCTCCTGGGTGTAGTCGATGACGTGATCGGCACCGATGGAGCGAACCAACGATACGTTTCGGGTGCTGCACACGCCGGTCACCTCTGCGCCGTAGGACTTGGCGATCTGAACGGCAAATGTGCCCACTCCGCCCGAGGCGCCATTGATTAGCACTTTCTGGCCCGCTCGAACCTTGGCCGTGTCACGCAGTGCCTGCAGGGCGGTGATGGCCGCAATGGGCACGGCCGCCGCTTGTTCAAAGGTGATGTTCGCCGGCTTAAGAGTAAGCGCCCGATCCTCGGCCATGCTCACGTACTGCCCGAAAGCCCCGCCCTTCGCGCCGTACACTTCATCGCCGGGCTTGAAACGTGTGACGTTGGCCCCCACGGCCTCCACGGTGCCGGCAAAATCGACGCCCATGCTGATATCTTCGGGCGCCCCGACTCCGGCGCTCAGCCGCACGATGTAAGGCAGGCCTCGCATATAGTGCCAGTCGAGCGGGTTGACGGACGCGGCGTGGACCTTGATCAGCACTTTGTCGGCCGCCAGTGCGGGCTTGGCGACGTCCGCGTACCGGAGCACGACGGATCCGCCGTAACAGGTGTAGACAATTGCCTTCATCCCCGGTGTGCCAGTGGGCACAATGGGCGGCGCGCGGCACGCGGAGTCGTGACTGACATACATCGCAAAAGCGGCGATCACCGCGACGAGAAGCAACAGAATGCTGTTCAGGATTTTGTAGCGAAGTTTCATGTTCCGCGCCCCCCAACGATGGATCACCGCCTGGTAAGTCTACTGCATTCTTGCCGGCGCTTCGGCCAGGTTCAGGTGGAGACTGAGTCGGTTCACGCCGCGCCCCACATCCACATCGAGCTCGGCGCCGGGCCCGCGCTCGCCCAACAGACCCTGCAGATCGTCCATCGTCAACAGTGTCTGCTCTCCGGCACTGAGCAGCACATCGCTCACCCGCAGTCCCGCGCGCTCGGCCGGACTGTCGGCGGCGACACTCATGATCTCGACGGCCGAGTTCTGGCGGACTTGCAGCGCCAGGGCCCGACGTCGATCCAGAGGTCGCGTGCGTGCCGCGACACCGAGCCAACCGCGGCGCACGCGGCCCTGGGTCAGAATTTGCGTCACCACCCAGTGGGCGGTGGTCGCTGGCACCGCAAAGCCGATGCCCTGGGCGGCCGCGATTATGGCCGTGTTGATACCCAGAATCTCGCCGCTGGCGTCCACCAAAGCGCCGCCGGAGTTACCCGGATTCAGTGGCGCGGTGTGCTGGATGATATTCTCGATCAAGCGCCCATCACGGGCCCGCAGGCTCCGGCCCAGTGCACTGACCACGCCCGTGGTGACCGTGGCCTGGAAGCCGTAAGGGTCACCAATGGCAATGGCCAACTGACCGGGGCGAGCCGCAGTGTTGCCGAAGCCCGCAAAGGGCAGGGCCGTGGCCCGCACTCGGATAACCGCCAGGTCGGTGGAGGGGTCGGTGCCGACGCGGTCGGCGCGCACACTGCGTCCGTCCTTGAGTTCGACCTCCAACTCGAGGGCATCTCGTACGACGTGTTCGTTGGTGACCACGTACCCGTCGGGGGTCAGGGTAACCCCGGAGCCGGCGCCACCGCGGCGGCGGCCGACACTGGGGACGCGCACGCTGATCACCGCCGGACCGGTACGCTCGACCGCATCGACCACGGCGCGCGAATAGGCGTCCAGCAGGGGCGCGTCCTGGGGTGCGGGGAGGATC
>Ga0075015_100000045_pt1 | contig 26811 bp, 28 predicted proteins | sample AleBraG_ABR_2013_FD_71476 | JGI IMG/M metagenome (GOLD analysis project Ga0075015, IMG submission 71476) | Freshwater sediment microbial communities in response to fracking from Pennsylvania, USA - Alex Branch Run_MetaG_ABR_2013 | ecosystem: Environmental > Aquatic > Freshwater > Creek >...
GTGGGAGTGCTGCGGAAAAGCTGTGAATTATCTGGGACCGGGGGTGGAAAAACCACCAATCAGACACCCCATTTCCAAGCGCTGGCAACTCGCGGAAAAAACGCCAACACTCGATTAGGTTGGCCTGCTGCTGCTTCCGATACGCGCTTGTGCTCCATTTGGGTTTCTCTCCTATGGCCTAAGAAAGTCATCATTGAATCGGACTCTAAATTCCTCCAAGGCCTCCTCGAATCTGGAGAAGCCTTCCTCTCGCATCAGAGCAGCAAATCCGATGCTTCGCTCGGTCCCCACAATTGCAGACCAATAGTACTGCACCATTCCGGCAGCATCCCGTTGCTCCATGCGCATGATTGTGCCACGCACGCCCTGCTTCAGCTTCTCGGATGCCCCAGGAGATTGGAGGATGGGGTCGAAGATCCTCGCGTGCAGAAAGCTCATGATCTCAGATTCCTTGCGTCCCAACTGTGTGAGCATATTGCCTCCTCGTTCTCGGCACAGTCTACACCGGCGCCTGAGCCGGTCGGGTCAGCGCATCACGTTTCACAGTGACAACAATCACGGCATATTTCCTCGGCTACTCTTAGCCTAAACTGTCCTCCCTCGGGCGTCAGCTCCCAACGCCGTAAGCTGGCTGCCAATTAAGCCCGTTCTTAACGCAGAAGCTTGCCCCGGACACATAGTTGTTGTTGGAGTACCCTAATGAGCCACCATCTCTCCATCAGGTTAATCGTCGTTGTTCTCGTAGCCTCTGGGCTTATCTATGCTAAGAGCAAGTCTTTGAGTGACTACCCTACGCGGTTCAAAGTCACGTCAGTTGTTTACGGTGTCTTCCACCCAATGGAACCAGCTAGTAACGGTGGCCCGTATTGCACGATGTCTTTGGCCGCAGATGGTACTGGCTATGCTGTGTACAGTCAGAGTTTTCTCTGCTCGACATTCGATCCCGGCACCGAAATCAATGGCAGGCTCGGCTCGACTTGGGGGATGCGTTGGATTGAACTCGCTTGGTTCGATGGCAAGGGCAAGCTCAAGACCCACAAGTACACGATATCAAGCACCGTTCGGTTCTGAACGTATCGTGTGTCGCAGCAGTGTTTGAAAACAAGTTCATCGAGGTTTCAAAATGAACTCTAGAAAAGTGCGGGTTCGCTTCGACCAGGCAAACGCGGCGCTGACGGTCGTCAACAGCCGATACTGGGCGCGACGGATGGTCTATGTGCTTCGCGCTGACAAACCCCTCAAGTACAAGAAGGGGCGTTCTCGAATCGTTTACATCGGTGAGACACGAAGAGGTACGAAACGTCCGGCCAGTTCAGCCGCTTCGAAGGCGCTGCAAGCGTTCCGGACGCTGCGCGGGGTCAGGCGCATAGACGTTCATCCCCTCACGTTTCGTGGCAAGCAGAACGTGAAGATCTGGGAAGTTTTGGAGCGGGATTTGCTGACCACCTTCAAGGCGCTCTTCGGGGAGATCCCTCAGTTTAACCGTCAAGGGACGGGAAGAAAGTTCTCCGTAGATCGGATTAGGTACTTTCGCAAACGGCGGCTCCAGAAAATCGTCGTGGCACTCTCCGGATGCTGAATCTGCGACCCTTCTGCACACAGAAAGAGTGCGCTACAATGTTGATCTTCATCATTGCTGTCGTGTTCTGCTTTGTTGCCTTTCACGCTCTGCCAGCGACGATTCTTGTATCCGTCATCTTCTTTTGGCTGTTTGTGTTTCCCCATGCCGATATTGCAAAGAAGAACATGTTGATCGCAACGGCAGTCGCATCTGTGGCCGCCATAGGGATCGAGGCGTATCAGGCACAATGGCGGGAGGTACAACAAACACGCAATCAACAGGAATCTAGGTCGGCCATATCAGACACGAAACATGAATCGTCACAGGCCGTCTCACTCGACTCGGAAACGTGTAATCCAAGTGCAAGCGAAGCAGCCTATGCGCGATACATGCACGCGCATGAATACCGGAATCTTGCTCACCAGCAGCGTGGCGACTGGGTCGGAGGCGTCTGGATGGCTAGTGGCCCGGACTGTTCGGTATTCTTAATTTTAACCGCCGATGCGCAGCCCGTATCGTTCAAGACGTATTTCACGGCCAATCTTGGGGGCGACCTGTGCGGCTATGGTTTCACTGCAATTTCATTCAACGGAGAAGTCCAGAAGCTTGACTGCTACTCCAAGCAACGCTAGGCTGGCCCCGATCTCGGCGGACTGATCTTCAGGACTTGGTTCTACCGGAATGGGGGTGCCCCGCTTCTCGCGGTTTTCGAGAAGCGGGTCTTTTCAGCAGAGGTGCAAGCCTAGAGCAAATTCGACGCGCTGGCGGATGGCCCAGCCTATCGCTTTTTCCTAACTCTCGAAGGTGCCCCATCCAAGCTCCGCTTGGGCGGGGGGGCTGAGGGGGCCCGCCAGGCTGGCGGACTCCATACATCGTGTTCCGCTGTGCGAACATTCTGCCTCCCACCCTTTCGCACAAAAAGCGAAAGGATGGGGCACCCGCTGCGGCGGTGGCTGCCAGCGAGATCGAGAGCTTGGACCTGGGCCACGCGTCCCAGTTGTGTTCTTTCCGCTACTGCGTGCAGCCGGCGCCGCAGTCCACCAGATAGCCCTGGAGATAAACGAAACCGTTCGCGGTCCCGGCCGATAAATCCCGCAGGGTCTCCACGTGTATACGTTGACCAGAATCCACATACACGGGCCCTGTGCTGCTGAATATGTATCTGTCATATCCGGACATGGCAAACGATAACTTGTGCGGCTCGATGTCGGTCACAAACCATTAAGGGAGACCGCGTCCATAGTCCAAACAGAAAGTACGGGACTTGGCCGCTCGGTAGGGCCAGGTTGCCAGAAATGTTGGTGAGCACCAGGCGCTTTACCATCCGGGACTTGATAGTCGGTATGGTGCAAACAGGAACCCTGCCGCATACGGGCACTTTCAAAGGGGTGTTCCCACAAATCGTCCCCGGCACTCACCCGACTGGGGTCAATCTTCGCAAGTTCGAAGCTATCTGCGAGACGGTGTTTTCCGATGCCGCCACTGCAGAGGCTGGCCGTAGCACGACCCCAGCCCATCGCGAAAATATCAAATCCGTCACGTGTGCAATCGTCCACTGGAAAATGGCGTCGCAGGGTGGCAGGGGCAAGGTCAAAAACGTGCGAAGCCGTTGGACGCAATTGACCTACGGGCAATTGATTTGCGCCTACCGCCACTGCTCGTTGTCGGACTTCTGTATCGATGGTATTCGTCTACCTATCGCGAGCGCCATGCTCCGCTTTACCCACTCAAATGAGTCCGGGATCATGGACAGTCGCGGCGTTAAGCACACCCAGCGGGCTGGAATCAAGACGCTGAGTATCCGGGCGAAGGACGGCTACATCAACGACACGAAGGAGAACATCGACAAGTATTACAGCGAGTACGCCTCTTTCCTCAAAGCAGAGGCGAACTCGCTCACCACTGCGCGGGTGACATTTCCCGACTTCGATGCTGCGGGGAATTCCATACGAGCTTCGTTCCGCCCATGCGATATAGAGATGGCCCTGTTCAAACAAGCGATCTAGATTTTCAATGGAAGGGATTCCATCTTCGTCCAGCTTTAACTGGCGATAGCAGCGTTTACACTCATGTAGACTCTCCGGGGCTTGACCACGAGGGTCTGCACCACACGTCCCCATGAACACGGCCAACACATCCCGCCGCCCCAAATCCCGTGAACTCTACGCCCGCGCCCAGAACTCCCTGATCGAAGGCGTCAACTCCCCTTCCCGCGGAGCCGCCGTCTACGACCAGGGCCCCATCGTCATCGAACGCGGCCAGGGCTCCCACGTCTGGGACGTCGACGGCAACGAGTACGTCGACTTCCTCATGTCGTTCGGCGCGCTCATCCATGGCCACGCCCATCCCGTTATCGTTAACATCGTCACGCAGGCCATCTCCACCGGTTCACACTTCGCCTCCTGCACTCCCGCCGAAAGCGAAGCCGCCGAACGCTTCTGCCGCATGGTCCCCACCGCCGAGGCCGTCCGCTTTGCCAACACCGGCAGCGAAGCCACCATGCTTGCCCTGCGCCTCGCCCGCGCGCACACCGGACGCACGAAGTTTCTCAAGTTCGAAGGCCACTACCACGGCTGGTACGACCCGTACCTCCTGAACGCCCACGGCCATAAGCCGGAAGACATGGGCCCGCGGGACAGCCCCAACCGTATTCCAGATTCGGAAGGCATCCCGCCAAGCGTCTTCGATGACGTAGTCCTCGCCCCATGGAATGACATGGAAGTTCTGGAGCGCGTCATCCGCCAGCACGGCCGCGACCTCGCCGCCGTCATCACCGAGCCCATCATGGCCAACATGGGCTGCATACTTCCGCGCCCCGGCTATCTCGCGCGCATGCGCGAACTGGCGCACGAATGTGGCGCCCTGTTCATCCTGGATGAAGTCGTCACCGGCTTCCGCTACGCCCCCGGAGGCGCACAGGAATACTTCGGTCTACAGCCGGACCTGAGCACTTTCGGCAAAGCTCTCGGCGCCGGATTCCCCGTAGGCGCCGTCGCCGGCCCACGCGCCATCCTCGACCGCCTGCGCTGGAGCGACCACATGGTCCTGCACTACGGCACCTTCAACGGCCATCGCCTCACCATGAAGGTCATCGCCGCGAGTCTCGAAATGCTGATGGCCAACAACGGTGCCGTTTACCGCCACCTGCACGCCACCGGCGAAGCGGCCATCGCCGGGCTGCGCGAGGTCTTCGCCCGCCACAAACAGACAGCCATCGTGCAGGGTTTCGGTCCGATGTTCCAGATCTACTTCACCGACCGTGACGCCATCCACGACTACCGCGACTACGGACGCTACGTCGACACGGCGCGCTACGCCCGCTTCGTGCAGGGCCTGCTGAACCACGGTATCTACATGACGCCCTCAAACGGCCTGCACTGGATCATCACCACCGCCCACACCAACGACGACGTGCAGTCGCTGATCGAAGTCGCCGATGCCGTTTGCCGGGAAATGACATGAAGCCCATCGTCTTTCTCGGCGGCGGACGTATCACGAGCGCGCTGATCGAAGGTCTGCGCCGTTCCGGCTACCGCGAAACAATCGTCGTCCACGATCGCAATCCAGTGAAACTGCGAGCGCTACGTCGAAAGTTCAAAGTTGAGATCGCGCCAGACCTGGCGCAGTCTGTGGGTGCCGCACCCTTCCCCTTCAGGGGAGGGTGCGATCCGATGCACTCCGGATTGTTAGTGATTGCCGTCCGTCCACCGGACGTGCGCGACTTACTCCACCATCTGCCGCAGAAGCAGTTCACCGCCGTGAGCCTGGCCGCCGGAATTCCCCTGAAAGCTCTGCGGACGTGGTGTCCTCAAGCAACATGGTGCCGTGCCATGCCGTCTCCCGTATGCCGCTCGGGGCACGGTCTCACAGCGCTCACTTGGGATCGCCGCATGCCATCTGCAATCCGCCGCCAGTTCCGCGAACTCTTCACCCGCGTCGGCAGCGTGCTCGAACTTCCCGAATCGCAGTTCGACGCCTTCACGGTCGTGTACTCCAGCAGCCACGGCTATCACGCGCTCTCCGCACTCGCCGATGCTGCCCTCAAAGCTGGCCTCGACCGCCGCACCGCGCTCCGCGTCGCCGCCCACGCCCTCGAAGACGGCATCCGCTACTGGCGCGAAGAAGCCGCCGACCTGAAACACCTGCTGCACGAAGCCGCCACCCCCGGCGGAATCGCAGCCACAACCATGGCCGCCATGGATCGTGCCGGCTACCGCCAAGCCGTCGCGCAAGGCGTGCGCGCGGGCCTCGCGCGGGCGCGTCAACAGGCGTCAAGACAATCTCATCCCGCCGCCCGCCGCAACAGCCGTATCACCCGCACAACCCGATAAAGCGGGAAGAGAACCCGCGGCAGGCGTACTGCCTCCCATTCGCCTACACTCGGCGTCATCGCCAGTTTCCAGAAAAATAGGGCGCGTCCAAAACGGCCTTCGCGCAGCCGCCCCATCCAGCGAAAGTACGCAAAAGAATCCGCCGGTATTTCTTGCGCCGCAAAAATCGTGCCCGCCAATCCACGCCCGATCTGCTCCACCAGAGTATCCTGCCGCACCCAGCGCACGACCGCTGCCGGGAACTCCGCCGCCAGCAGGCTCTGCGCCAGATGCAGCCCGACGCGCACAATCCTCTCTCCGCGCCAGCGCCGCGCCCGGCCCAAGACCGCGCTCCAGTCAATTCCCGGAACGTTGGCCGCAGCCTTCAGATCGCACAGCCAGCGCAGCTGCCACCAGAGATGCTTTCCCCCGTGCACCGCGACGGCGAGCAACTGATCCTCGGCCGAAATCGTCGGCACCGACTCCCCGAAGATTGTCGCCGTCTGCGCCCGCGTGAACAGTTCCTCCACGTCGCAGCCAAAACCGTAAAATGCCGGTGCCAGCCCCCACTGCAGTTCCACCACGTGCCGCAACTCGTCGCGCGCAAACGCCAGCTCGTACGACGATCGCACCCACCGGCTCACCAATTGCGGTCGCAGCTCCAGCTCCGTTCGATAACCACTCGCGACCAGCGCTGCTGTCGCCCGCTCAAAATCCCGCGGCCGTATCAGGATGTCCACATCAGAAAAAGTTCGCGCCGCCACATCCCCGTAGGCCGAAATTGCGAGTACAGGCCCTTTGAACGGGATGGCATCGACCCCTTGCGACCCTAGCGCCTCGAGTGCGCGCAGCAGCTCCCGGCTGAGCATGAGCGTGCGCCGCGCGTGAATTGCAAAGTCGGCAGTGAGGCGCGCGCCAACCTCAGCTGGGAGGTCGAAACCGAGCGGCTCGAGCGCCCGTCGCACCGCAGGCATCAGTTGGTGCTTTTCGGTTAGCCAAAGAAAGAAATTCCAGTCGAAATCCGCATCCAGCAGCCCGCGCAATTGTTCGGCTGGCGCGCCCGAAGCGCAGGCCAGCAGCAGACGGAGTTCGGGAGAAACCGGCACTCCCAGGATCTGCTGCATCATTGCGTCGTGCCCCCCGGTTTGGCCCCGGCAGAACCCATGCCTGCCCCGAGCCACTATAATACGGCTCTCCCGCGCCGCGGAACCTCTATGGATGCTGTCGTTTTCGAAGCCGTCCGCAAGCAGTTCCATCACCGCCGCGCTTTCGTCCCCTGGTTCGGCCACGAACGCGGAGGAGTCACGCGCGCCCTGCTCGACATCTCCCTCGCCGTCCCCAAGCAGAGTGTGCTCGCACTTCTTGGCCCCAACGGCAGCGGCAAAACCACCGCACTCAAACTGATTTCCACCATGCTCGTTCCCGACCAAGGAACCATCACGGTCGGTGGCGAGAATGCCTCTGCAAATCCCGGAGCCGTCCGCCGCCTCGTTGGCTTTACTGTCGCCAACGAACGCTCCTTCTTTCCGCGCCTGACCGCAAGAGAGAATCTGGAATTCTTCGCCGCCCTCGACGAGGTCCCAAAGCACGAGCGCGCCCGCCGCATCAACGGCGAACTCTCCGTCACCGGCCTCTCTGACGCCGCCGACACGCTGGTCATGAAGTTCTCCAGCGGCATGTACCAGCGCCTGGGCCTCGCGCGGGCGCTCCTCAAGAAGCCCTCGGTATTGCTGCTCGATGAGCCGACCCGCAGCGTGGATCCCGCTTCCGCCGCCAAGTTCTGGAAGTTAGTCCGCGAGCTCCCCGCGCGTGGAACCACCGTTATTCTGGCGACGCATAACTTCCAGGAAGCCGCCGCTGTCGCCGACCGCGTTGTCGTTCTGCATGCCGGCGAGGTTGTCGGTCGCCGCGACTTGCCCTCGCCGGATGTAACTGCGCTGCGCGCTTTCTATTTCTCTGTCACGGGCGAAGTGGACGAAGCCGCTCCCACCCTTCTGGAGCCGCAGCCGTGACCGCTATCCTCGACAAACTCCACGCCATCCTCCTGCGCGATCTGCGCTCGGCCCTGCGTTATCGCGGCGGCTTCGCCCTTGGCGCCGCCGGCACGCTCATCGAACTCGCCGCGTTTTACTTCCTGGCCCGCGCCGTCGGACCCGGCTTCCGCCCAGACGGCATGGACTATTTTTCTTTTCTCCTCGTCGGCACCGGCTTCTACACCCTGTTTCTCACCGGCGTTACCTCCTTCCTCAATACGGTGCAGGAAGCCCAACAGACTGGCACGCTTGAAGTTTTGCTGACCACCGCAACCCCGCCCTCGACGCTGGTTTTTCTCAGCTCCTGCTCCTCGTTCGCCGGCAGAGTGCTAACCTTCCTGGCCTACCTGGTTCTTGGCGTCCTGCTTTTCGGCGCTCCTTTGCACGCGGCGACCCTTCCCCTGGTTGCAGTGCTGCTCCTCCTGTCGCTCGCCGTCGCGGTCGCGCTAGGAATTTTTGCCGCCGCCCTGCAAATTGCCACGCAACGCGGTTCGGCGCTAGTTTGGCTGCTCGGCTCCGCCTGGTTCCTCACCGGAACTATGTTTCCAGTTGCCGTCCTGCCTCAGCCCCTGCGCCAGATCGCGCGCCTGATTCCGATCACCTACTCGCTGGACGGCTTGCGTCAGGCGTTGGTCGAGGACGCAACTTTCTCCCAGTTGGCGGGTTCCATAGGATTACTGGCTGGGTTTGCTGCGTTGCTGCTGCCCCTGAGCGTGGCCGTTCTGAACTGGGTCGTCCGCCGCGCCCGCCGCCAGGGTTCCTTGTCTTTCTACTAGGCGCGGGACATAGCCTTGCGTGCACCTTTGCGGTCAATACAAATTAGCCGGTTTGTGGGGTTGTATTGTAAGATTGCCGTACCGCAAACTAGCTGAGGGGGTTGGGCCTGCCGGCCCGGGCTCCGGCCTAGCGAGGGTGTGAAGGAATGCCTATGGACAAAAAGAAGAGGCCTTCGGCAGAACCGATCTCAGCTGAAGTGAAATCCCCCGCGAAGAAGCCCTACAAAAAGCCTTCATTCCGTCACGAGAGAGTGTTCGAGACCATGGCGCTCGCCTGCGGCAAGCTTCGTCCTACGCAGCTGCAGTGCCGCTTCAATCGCAGGAACTCCTAGTAGCCCGCTCCATGGCAGTGCTTTCCCCATCGCCGGCGGACAAGCAACTTCTCTTGATCGAAGTCTTGTCCGAGCACGGTCGCGCCCGTCTGCGCGTCACCGGTAGCAGCATGCTGCCAACTCTGTGGCCGGGAGATGTGGTCGTCCTGGAGCGGGGCTCTCCCGAAACGTTCCGCGTCGGCGACGTGATCCTGTTCCAGAATCAAGAGCGCTTGTTTCTGCACCGGATTGTGGCGGTTGATCAGTCGGCCCATCGTGTCACCACACGCGGTGATGCAATGCCGCAAGCTGACCCGGCTTTTTGCCGCGACCAGATTCTTGCGAAAGCCCTGAGCGTCGATAATTGCGAAGGGCGGATCAAGACGCTTTCTCGTTCATCGTTGTTTGCCAAGCTTCTAGGCCTTGCCGTCGCACATTCTGATTTCGCCGGCCGCTTGGTCTTACGACTCCACGAGCTACGACGCGCAGGCACAGGCAAGTCGCCCGCGCCGGTATGCGAAGCATGACTCAGACTGCGATCCTCGAACCCGCCGCTGCGTTGCAGACGTCGACCATCAATGTCGGCCAGATTCCCGTTACCGTCCGTTGCGCGAATGCCGACTTCCACACCATGCTGGCGGAACGCTACGCCGGTTTCATCGACACCAGCGGTGGGGAAGCGAGCCTCGAAGTCGAAATCACACAAGCCGCGTCCGCCGATCCCGACGCCGATCTCGAAGTGTGCCGCGAAGGTTCCGTCTGGCAAATGAAGCGAGGAGATTTTCGCGCAGAGTGGAACGCAGAAATTCGTTGTGGCCGTGTTCACCAGACTGTGAATCCTTACTCCCTGGATTCCGTCCTGCGCATTGTCCACTCGCTCATCCTGGCGGAAGAAGGTGGCTTTCTGCTGCACGCTGCCAGCGCCATCCGCAACGGGAAGGCATTTCTTTTTTCCGGAGTCTCCGGCGCCGGCAAGACGACGATCTCCCGCCTCGCCCCGCCCGATGCCACTTTGCTCACCGACGAAGTCTCGTTCGTCCGGCCTGAAGGCGGCACCTATCGCGCCTGGGGCACGCCCTTCGCTGGAGAACTCGCGAAGGTCGGCCAGAACTGCTCAGCCCCAGTGGCGACCCTGTTTCTTCTGGACAAGGGACCCGAACATCGCATTGAGCCCGTGTCCAAACTAGAGGCGACACGGGTTCTGATGCGGAATATCCTGTTCTTCGCCCAAGACGCGCAACTCGTCGGGCGCGTGTTTGATAGTGCTTACGAATTCGTTCATCGGGTGCCGGTGCAACGCTTATTTTTTTACCCCGACGCCAGCGTTTGGGATTTGATTCAATAGGACTGAGGATGGCAGAAACCTACATTGCGCGCAGCACCGCCATCGCCGCCCGCATGCTCGGCGGCGAAATGATGGTGATGTCCGCCCTCGATTCCACCTTCTTTACCCTCGATGAAGTTGCCACCGTCATCTGGCAGGCCGCTGACGGCAAGACGCCGCTCGACCGCATCGTCACCGAAAAGGTCTGCCCCGAATTCGACGTCGCCCCCGACGTCGCTTTTAACGACGCCGAAGAGTTCGTACGCGAACTTTCCCAGCACGGTATCCTGCTGGTTTCCGACCACCCCATTGCCGAGAAGCAGGACAACGCATGAACCTGATCGAGCAGATGAACGACAAGGCTCTTGCGCTGGGAGTTCCTCTCAGCGCGCATTTCGACGTCACCTACCGCTGCAACGAGCGCTGCGTTCATTGCTACCTCGATCACGACGACCACGGCGAGATGACCACGGACGAAATCAAGTCCGTCCTCGATCAGCTCGCCGACGCCGGCACCTTCTTTCTCTCGCTCAGCGGCGGCGAAGTCTTCATGCGCCGCGACTTCCTCGAGATCGTCGCCCACGCCCGCCGCCTGCTTTTCAACCTCAAGGTCAAAACCAACGCGGTCATGATCCGCGAGCCCGAAGCGCAGAAGCTGCGCGCCCTCGGCGTCGAGCAGATCCAGATCAGCATCTATTCCCACCGCCCTGAGGTGCACGACGCCATCACCAAGCTCCCCGGTTCGCTGAAGCGCACCCTCCAGGCCATTAGGTTTCTCAAAGCGCAAGGTCTCAAGGTCTCCGTCGCCAACGTGCTCATGACCGAGAACCTCTCGGACCACAAGGGCGTGCAGGCGTTAGCCCGCGAAATGGGCGTGCAGTACCAGATCGATCCGACCGTAACCCCGAAGATGGACGGCGACCACTCCATCCTGAACCTGCGCATTCCCGGCACCATCCTGCCCGAGGTCTTTCATGACGAAACCCTGGTCGGCAACGTCGAGGAATTCTGCGCCCCGCCCCAGGCCCCCGGCGAAGACGTGATGGACGGCCTCCCCTGCAGCGCCGGCCACACCGCGCTCTACATTTCACCCTACGGTGACGTTTACCCCTGCGTGCAGTTCCCGCTGTCCTGCGGCAACGTGCGCCAGCAACGGCTGATTGACATCTGGAAAAGTTCGCCAGAGTTCCACCAGGTCCGCTCCATTCGTGGACGCGACTTGCACACCTGCTCTGGCTGCGGTCACGTTGGCAGCTGTACCCGTTGCCCCGGCCTCGCCTTCATGGAAGGCGACATGCGCGGCCCCTCCACCGCAGACTGCGAGAAGTCCTTCTACCGCACCGGCATTCCTTCCGCCAACATGAAGAAGAACGGCTGGACTGTCCCCCCATCGCACGCCCAGGCGCAGCCGATTCTGGTGCAGATCCACCCTCTGCGCGTGGAAAGCCCTGCGCCAAAGGAACTCGCGACGCTCTGAATTGACGTTGAAGGAATTCAGGTCTCGTCGGAACGACTGCCCCCCAACAACATGGACGCACGGGCGTCCCCGCCCATGCTGCCCTCTCGAACTCCAGCACAGCCCCGTCCGGGGCGCCACTCCCCGCACCTGAAACTGATATATTTCTTCCCGCGAGGGAACCTCATGCCCGAAGATCAGAACCGCACGCTGGCTGCACTCGTAGCCATCATTGTTATCGTTGGAATCGTTCATGCCATCGTGCACTTGGCCAACCTGGGCGCCGCCTCCATCCAGGCCGCCGCCCCCGAGGTCGACCAAGCCCGCCTCGCCAAGGCCTACCGCTTCCAGCAGGATGGTTGGACCTACGTCCACCTGGAAGGCTCGCCCGCCGACGTCGGCTACCAGCACGGGTTCCTGCTCGCGCCGGAAATTGCCGACGCGCTCGCCGCCTTCCGTCTCGAAGATACGCACGCCTCGGGCCGCGACTGGCAGTTCTTCCGCAACGCCGCGCACGAAATGCTCTGGCCGCACATCGACGCCGAGTACCAACAGGAGTTGCAGGGCATCACCGACGGCGCCCGCGCGCACGGCGTAGCGCTCGACCTCGACGATATCGTCGCCTTCAACGCCTCGCTCGAACTGCCCAGCTACTACGTTCCATGGCTGAACAAGAAAGAGAAAGTCGCGAACGCCAAGACCATCCTGCCGCCCGGCAATTGCAGCGCCTTCATTGCCACCGGCAAGTACACGCGCGATGGCAAGATCGTTCTCGCCCACAACAATTGGACCAGCTACCTCACCGGCTCGCGCTGGGTCATGATGTTCGACATCGTCCCCGAGCACGGTAACCGCATCCTCATGGACGGCCTCCCCGGCGTCATCACCAGCGACGACGATTTCGGCGTCACCTCCGCCGGGCTCATGGTTTCCGAAACCACCATCACCCAGTTCAACGGCTGGGATCCCGAGGGCAAGCCGGAATTCGTGCGCAGCCGTAAAGCCATGCAATACGCCAACTCCATTGACGACTATGTCCGCATCATGAAAGACGGCAACAACGGCGGCTACGCCAACGACTGGCTCATCGGTGACCGCAAGACCGGTGAAATTGCATATCTGGAACTGGGCCTGAAGAACACTCCGCTGTGGCGCACCAAGGACGGTTACTTCGTCAGCTCGAATTTCGCGCAGGATCCGAAGGTGCTGGCTGAAGAAACGGCGTTCGATCCCAAAGACCTGTCGCAGTCCCCCAACGCCCGCCGCGTCCGCTGGGAAGAACTGATGCAGAAGTCCAAAGGCAAGATTGACGTCGCCATGGCGCAAGCCTTCCTCGCCGACCACTACGACAGCTTCGAAAAGAAAGACCAGCCCAACGAGCGCGGCCTCTGCGGTCACTCCGACATCTCAGCCCGCGGTGTCAAGGTGTTCGACTGGGCCCCATACTATCCGGGCGGCGCCGTGCAAGGCAAAGCCACCGACAGCGACATGACCGCGCATTTGAGCCTGCGCGCCCGCGCCGGCCACCCCTGCGGCAGCGACTTCCTGGCCAAGGATTTTCTGGATCACCACCCCGAATACGCCTGGGAGAAACCCGCCCTGCGCGACATGAAAGCGGGACCGTGGACTACGTTCGAGTCGAGCCAGAAGGCGGCGCACTAAAAGGAACTCCACTCCTGTCATCCTGAGTGAAGCGAAGGACCTATGCAACCCGCCGGCAGCGCCGAAAACTCGCGCCCTTGTCATGCTGAGCGCAGCGAAGCATCCCTATAGCAACCGAAAAGCCCCGCCGCGTGAGCCTTCAGCGGGAATAGGGATTCCTCGCTGCGCTCGGAATGACAATCGCGAGAGTTCGCTCGACTAGCTGCGGAAGACAATCCCATCCAGATGCGGCCGCCGCATCTCCGCCTTCACCGGCTTACTCACGGCCATGCCGGTCATCACCTTATGAAACGCCGACTGGAACGCCTCCATCTCATCGCGCGTTCCCACGGTAATCCGCGAGTAAGTCGGCCATGCCGGCCAGATGCGCCCGATAAACACCTTTTGCGCCGCCATGGCATCAATCGTCTCCTTCGCCGGACGCTTCGTATCCAGCATGAAAAAGTTCGAGTGCGACGGCACGTAGCTGTACCCGTTACGATCCAGCCACTCAAACGTCTCCTGCCGCACAGAAGCGTTCAGCGCCTTGCGCTCCGGCACCAGCTGAGCGTCCTTCAGGCTCGCCGCCGCCGCGGCCACCGCCGTCACCGGCATGGCGTTCCAGCCGCCCATGTCCCCCATTTTCTTCTGCAGATCGGGCCGCGCAATTGCGACCCCGCAGCGCAGCCCCGCCATGCCGTAGATCTTGGAGAAGGTGCGCAGAAGAATCACATCCTTGTCGGCCTTTACCAGATCCATCACTGAAGCCGCATCGCAGAAGTGGATGTAAGCCTCATCCACCATCACCATCGACCCCTGCGGCTTGTGTTCCAGCAGGTATTCGACATCCGCGTGCCCGGTCAGCGTCCCCGTCGGATTATTCGGCGTGCAGACGTAGAACAGCCCCGCATCCGGCGCCGTCTCAAGCATCGCTTTCACGTCGTGGCCGTAGTTCTCGGTCAGCTTCGTCTTCACCACGCGGACGCCCATGACTGCGGCCGTCATCATGCCTGCTTCGTACCCCGGATCGGCCGTCACGTAGCTTTTCGTCGGCGAGGTGAAGGCCACCACCGCGTGATGCAGCGGCTCGCTCGATCCCGGATAGAACTGCACGTACTCCGGTTTCAGCCCATTCAAGGCCGCGAACTGGTTCGTCAGGTCGTCCGTCAGGCCGAATTGATAGCGTCCACCCGAAGGCGTAATCGCGATCACCGCCTCGCGCGCCGCCGCCGACGGCCCAAGCGGGTTTTCATTGGAGTCAATCATGATCGACCCCGTAGGCGCATGCTTCGGCGGATTCCGCGCCAGCATCGGCTCGGTAATCACTCCGAAAGCAGCGGCCGCAGAAGCAGCCGTCGAAAGATGCAGAAATGAACGGCGGGAAACAGGAGAAAAGTGTGCCATCGCGACCTCGTCGGTGAAGGTTCCTGGTATCAGCCAAGCGCGCTGTGACCCACAAGCAGCGCGCGCGTTTGCGAGTAACTTTACTACAAGAACGAGACGAATCGAGCGGGTACTTTCCCGTCACGGCCCTGCTGCGGAATGTTGCAACACTTCCGGAAGAGCGGCCTGCCGTCTCGAGGCCGTAGGTTACAACCCGGGAGATCTGCGGCGCATCTGCTTCGACAGAGGTGCTCTATGTCTGCCACCCGGACCACCCTCCTCATCCTCGCCACTCTCATCGTTTCCCTCGGAATGCTGGGATGCGGCGATGAGCGCTCGACCCTCGTTTCGCTCTCTGTCACTCCCGCCAGCGCCACCTCCCACGGCTCGCCGGTGCTCTACGCCGCGGAGCTGACACTGAAAGATGGAACGCACCCGAAAAACTGGCCGTTAGGGTGGCTCAACTCCAACCCGTTTACGCTGCAGCCACTCCAGCCCACTGTCGGTGCGTTTACCATCGACGCGAAAGGGAACGCCACCTGCATCACGGGTTTTCCCGGTACCTATACCGTCTATGCCGTGGCTCCCGCTGATATCCGCCTTCCCGTCAGCCCGACGAACGCAGTTATTGGGACGGCAACCTTCACCTGCCCGTAGTTGCGAGGGGCTGAATAGGCGAGTTGAACATCGGCCAACTGCCCTCCACACTGCCTCGGGAGCGGTGTGGAGACCATCAGTTCGTTTTTTGCCCGCCAATTGGCATCCCCCGCGCACCTGTGCGAGACTCAACCTGTCCCGGTGAGGCGGCTTCGTGTCCCGACGGGGCCCGTAGCTCAGCTGGTTAGAGCAGGGGACTCATAATCCCTTGGTCCCAGGTTCGAATCCTGGCGGGCCCACCACATCTAACTTCTCAAGGAGAGTTCTTGATCACGACTCTGCTGCTGGCCCTTGCGCTTCTCCCGGCATCGCCTGACACGCAGTCCAAGCCCGCACCGCACGCACCCCCGAAGACAGTCATCACCCCGGGAAAACCTGGCGCTGGCAAGATCAAGAACCCCGTCCCTGCGTCGCGCCTGAAAGCCATTACCGCTCGCGCCAAGCTGCTGGTGGAATACGAAAATGCGGCCGGGCCTGCCTCGGATGCCGTGCTCGCCCTCAAGCCCGCCGATAACGAAGTGACCAACTACTTCCTGCGCAAGACGGGAGATGTCTGGACCGCGGTCTTTGGCCGTCTCAACGACAGCCAGGACAAGTTCCTCATCGCGTACAAAGCCGGAAAAGGAAAAGACGATACCCAGTTCGTGGCGCGCAAGGTGACTCCGCCGAACGAAGACGCCGGCTTCTATCTCGCCGCCGCGCGCGCGGTTGCCGCCGCCAGCAAGATTCTGGTTCCTGCCGACACGCGTTACAACACCTACGTCCTGCCCGGTCCGGCGGACCAGGTCTACGTCTACTTCATGCCCGCGCAGGTTCGCCGCACCGTCTATCCGTGGGGAGCCGATGCCCGCTTCCTCTACTCCAAGGACGGTACGAAGCTGGTAGAGAAATGGCAGGTGCATCCCAAGCTCATGCAGGACGAGTATGACGCCAAAGCCGCAACAACCGGCCTCTCGGCGCATAGCCACGCGCAAGGCGATTTGCCGGAAGACAGCGACGTGTATCACGTTCTGATGCGCAAGCCCAGCCGCGAAGAGTACGTGCGCACGGCGAAGGGCGTGTTTGTGATTGCAGCGGACGGCTCCATCCGGCAGATGCAGTAAAGATCGAGATAGGTGCGGCGTATGCAGTACGGCTCAAGCGCCGACGTACAAGTCCCGAAGGGACGGCTGAAATTAGCCCGCCACTTCAGTGGCGGGTAGGCAACCCTAACCCGTCGCAAGTCCCGTAGGGACGACTGACGTGGCGCAAGACGAAATCTTCAACCGAACGCCGCCCCAGCCCGAAGGGCGGCACGTCAGGAGCCCAGCGCGTGAGCGCTGGGTAGAGTAGCTAAGAATCGCGAAGCCCCGTCAGGGGGGCCTCTTCGCCCTTGCCATCCATCATTCCGAAAACGAAATAAGGTCGTCCTACTGCGCCGGCGCCGCTTTGGCCTTGGGATGAACCAGCGCTTCCATCTCCTGCCCGATCTGCTCTTCCAGCCCGCCCTCGTAGAGGTTCATGTGGTTCTTGCCTTCGAGATAGGTGAACTGGATTTTGATCCCTAGTTCCTTGGCGGTTTGCTCCAGTAAGCGCGCAGGTTCGTCCAGATGAAACGTATCTTCCGTACCTACGATGAGGTGAATTCTGTTTTCGAGCAGCGGCCGCAGGCGGTCGGCATTCTTGCGCAGAACCTCGGCAATGTCGTACTTCACCCACGCATCGGCCACTTCCGCATTAATTGCACCCGTATCGCGGTCGAAGAGCGGCATCGGCCTGCCATCCTTGCCGCGCGGACTGAACACCCACTCGAACGAAGCAAACTGCCCGCCGTAGTCGCCGAGCACGCGCTCCTGATGCGCATAGTCGTCGAGCGACATCGTATCCTTTCCCTTCTCGCGCACCAGCATCCACGGCTTCCCATCCGGCCCGCGATAGAAGTTGCCCGCCGGCCGCGCCCGCAGGTTCGGTCCGGTAAAACTGCGAAAGTCAGAGGGATCAGGCGAGGTCGGCCAGCTTCCGCCAAAAGTTTCCGGATACGTAACCTCGAGCCACAGTGCCGCCCACCCACCGGAGGAGTGCCCCGTCAGCAGCCGCCCGTTGCGCCCGCCTTCCATGCGGTACTTCGATTCCAGGTATGGGATCAGTTCCTGCGTAAGCGCCTTGCCCCACGGCCCGTTGTTCACCGAATCGGCAAACTCGTGCGTTCCACCGGGGCAGGACTCATCGAGCAGAACATAAATCATTTCCGGCAGCTTGCCTTCCTGCATCATGCGCTGGTAGCTGGGAGCAATGTACTTGGCCAGCGCCGGCAGAGTTCCGCCATAACCGTGGGTCCAATAGACGGTCGTGAATTTCTTGTCCGATGTGGCATAGCTTGGCGGCAGCACCACGACCCCGCGCATCGAGATGGGCCGCCCCCAGAACGCCGTCAATGCGGGACTCTGGAAGTCCAGCAGGTCAGTCCCGGCCTGCAGTTCGAGTTTCTTATCTGGAACACGACGAGAAAGCGTGAGCTCAAGGGCTCCCGCTCTCTTCGGATCCACCTGCTGCAGAGACAGCACCGGGCTGAGCAGATCGCCCGCCGTGTCGCCTGCGTAGGCGTAGTCATGGTTCACGTCCAGCAGCGCCATGAACTGGTAGTCTCCCGCCTTGCGTGTAGAGAACGGAGCGGGATAGGCAAGCTGGTCAGGATCCAGGTCCACAGCTTCTTCCGGCTTCAGGTTGTGAATCTCTGCGGCGGCGACCCAGGTGCGACGGGCATTCGCCCCGAAATCGGGCGACAACTCATCCCGCGGCGGCTCAAACGGCGCCATGAAGACCAGAAGGCGTCCCGAAACTGCCTGGCTTGCCACGGTGCGCCCCAACTTGATGCGAAAGCGCAGCGGCTGCTCGGTGTCCTGAGCGAGTGCACCCACTGACGCCAGAAGCAGTACCAGCGCCAGCCCCAACCCCAAACGACGATAAGATCGCATGGCACAATTCTAGCGGGGAACCGCGGGACAGCCTATTGCCTGTGTGGGGGCGGAGCCTGCCCTGAGAGAGCGAAGCGACCGAATGGGCGCCTCGCCCGCCCAGACCCGCCCGCACCCTCAGGCCGTGAGATAATTTTCCTTCCTAAGGAGTGATCCATGCCCCGCACCGTTTCTTGCGTAAAACTGAAAAAAGAACTCCCCGGCCTCGATGAGCCCCCCTTCGACACTGACTTGGGCAAGCGCGTCTATGAGAACGTCTCGCAGGAAGCGTGGGGCATGTGGATGGAGCACTGCAAAATCCTGCTCAACGAATACCGCCTGAACCCCGCTCGCCGCGAGGATCAGGAAGTCATCGTGAAACAGCTGGAGCAGTTCTTCTTCGGCGAAGGCGCCCACGTTCCAGAACAGTACGTGCCCCAGGGACACTGATTTGGCTAGTGTGAGGGCTGTCTCTATAATCTGCCTTGGGGCAGGATTCCTTCCGGTTCGCCCGTGATCCGGGAGTCAGAGCGGAATCTCATAGTACTTTTCGTCTGAAAGCTGCGTACACCTAACCTGCCCTACGATGTTTATCGTGGGGCAGGTCCGCCTCGCCCACTGTCCCATTCGAAGAATCCCGTGTGACCAATCACGCGTTGCGCAAGATCGTGTGCTGCTGCGATGCGATCGACGATGACCGGAGCCAATAAGGTTTGTTCGATCAATTTGCCGGTAGTGGGATCGTCCAGATTTATCTGCTGGAACTGCTCTTTAGAACGGACTGAAAAACGCTGCCTGGAAGCGAACCAGTAGCGCACAGTCGCCTCAACTGCCCGAGCAAGGATGAGCATTGCGTTTGTGGCATCTCGATCTGCAACCTCGAAGGCGTCCTCATACAGACACGCGGCTCCATAGCGCTGCTGTTCGAGTGCTGCTTCGGAGAATTGCGCGCCACGTTTGAGGCTCTCTCTCGCGTGCTCAAGGATCGAATCTGTCTGCGGCGATGATGAGTACGCAAGAACGCCCGTGGTGAGCATGTGGGCCATTACAGGACGGCCTTCCGCTGACTCTTGCTTCAGATAGCTCTCTATCCACTCAGGCGAATTCACGAAGATTTCAGTTGGGATACCCTCGAACCACTTCTGGACACGCCGCCGCCATGAGTGCCGATGAATAACGATGATGTCGAAATCGCTCGCAGGATCAGGGTTGCCACGAACGATAGACCCGGAGACCACGACGGCGAAGGGATCGAATTCGCTAAACACATACTCCGATGCAGCGCGCAGGGCCAGTTCATAGCGAGGCGAGAGTGATGGAAGTGCAATCCGTGACGATTCCATAGGCAAGTTTATCTCGTCCGACGCGCGATGATGCCACGTTCGTCTCGGATGGTCGGCTACACGGAAACGATCCCTCTTGCCGGTCATGGTTCCCCGCAGTACCTTCGTGCCTACCGTTCATCCTCCTGTAACACCGGTTTGCTACAAAACAGGTGCAGGAGGCGGTGTTGGTCGACACGCTCATCCTCTCCGATGTCCACCTCGGCGCGGAAGTCAGCCGGGCGCGCGACGCTGTCCAAATGTTGCGCCAGCAGTGTTTTCGGCGCCTCATCCTGCTGGGCGATATTTTTGCCGACCTCAACTTTGGCCGCCTGAAAAAAGAACACTGGCAGTTCCTCAGCTTCATCCGCAAACTCTCGAACCCGAAGCGTGGTGTGGAGGTCGTGTGGGTCGAGGGCAATCACGATGCTGGTCTCACCCAGGTCATGTCGCACCTCGTCGGCGTGGATGTGTACCAGGAATTCTCCTGGGAGTACGCCGGCCGCAAGCATCTGGCGGTCCACGGCCACCAGTTCGATCAGTTCGTCATCAACAACGTGCGGCTGAGTCATCTCGGCACGCTGGTTTATCTGCAACTGCAGAAACTCGATTTCAAGAACAAGCCGTTCGCCCGGCTCATTGATCGCGCCAACACGCACTGGTCGCGGCTCTCCTCGAAGGTGGCGAAAGGCGCTCTGGCGCACGCGCGCATGAAGGGCGCAGAACGCGTTTTCTGCGGTCATACCCACGAAGCAATGGAGTGTGAAGACCATGGCATCTGCTACTACAATTCAGGAAGCTGGACCGACGCTCGTCCTACCTATGTCACCATCGGAGATGAAGGTGTCCGCATTCACGAGTACACCGGAACTGACGATCGTGATTCCGGCGAAGAACGAAGCGAAGCTGATCCCTCGCTTGCTGGAATCGCTGACGAAGCAGGACTACTCGAAGATGCCGGTTACGCCGGTGTTGGTCGCTGACGCCGGCTCGACCGACGGCACGCCCGACGTCGTCCGCAGCTTCCGCGACCGCCTGAACGTCCAGGTCGTTCCCGGTGGATTGCCCTCGGTCGGCCGCAACCGCGGTGCCGCCCTGGCGCAGACTCCCTATGTGCTGTTCATCGACGCCGATATCGAACTGGCCGATTCGCGCCTGATCCGCCGCTGCGTCGAACGTATGCGGAGGAAAGATTTGCATCTTTGCACCACGAACATTCTGTGCCGCGAGAGCCGCGTCGGAAAAATGTTCTATTACGGGAACAATTTTGTCCAGTACCTCTCGCGCCTCGGCTGGCCCTTTGCCACGGGTATGTTCATGATGTTCAATACCCAACGCTTTCGCGAACTCGGCGGCTTCCACGAGCAGGCGCTCTTTGCCGAAGACTACCTGCTGGCGAAGAAGGTCGCGCGCAGCAAGTTTCGAGTAGTGCGCGGCGGCGTCTACACCACCAACCGCCGTTTTGAAAAAATGGGATATGGCCGCGTGACGCTGCTCTTCTTCCGCACCGCGTTTCACACCTTCGACGAAAAGTTCTTCCTGCGCGATCACAAGTACTGGGCGTACTGAGGCCGCTCTGTACTCCAAAAAGCCCAAAGCCGATTAACCACGGGCACGAAGGTTCACAAAGGCATTGGGGGCAAGAGGTCCCCGTACAACTTCGTGTCCTCGGCGTGCCGACTTTCGTGACTCTCAGTCATTTCTAAGGTTGCTATAGCTCGCAGGTTGGGGACTTTCGATTAGACGCGATTAGACGCGTCGCCTGGCTCGGGACGAGCTAAGGGGTCGCCTCGACCCCATCTGTAGCTCCTGGGGCCGTTTCCTCGCGTTTGCGAGGCGTTCTAGCGCGTGCTTGGACCCTTAGTTCGGGGATCTCGATCCGGCTGCAGCTGGCGGCTCACGATTATCCTATTGATAATATGGCACTTGTTCCAAAATTGTGACGGCGCTCACAAATTGGGCGGTACAGGTCAACCAGATTGCGGGAACTGCTGCCGGACGAACTCGAGTGCCGCGGTTGTCGTACTGAGCTTCCCCTCAAGCTGCGCGTCCTCGACGGCGGCAAGAATCTCTTTGAAGCGCGGGCCGGGTAGGTAACTGGCAGCGATGAGATCGTCGCCGGTGATGAGTGGTGCCGGGCGCATGACTTCGGGTGGGATCGTGGCAAGCTTTTCACGCATGAACTCGTAGTGCGACAGATCGCGGTGGCTGGCTAGGCAGTCGAGGCGGTGCAGTTCCAGGTGCTCCTCGAAGAACGGCAGGCGGAGAAACTTCTTCAGCGTGGATTCCTTCATGCGCAGCACGTGGCCGAAGCGCATGTGGTGTTCAATGAGGGCGAGAATCTGTTCCGTATCGTGATTTGAAAAGCGCAGGCGACGGCAGATTTCTTCCGCCATCTTCATGCCGACCTCGACGTGCCCGTCAAAGCGGATGCGGTCGGGGGCGACGCGAAAGGTCGGTGGTTTGCCCACGTCATGCAGCAGCGCGCCCCAGGCAAGCGTGCGCGAACAACCGGCTGGCAAGCCTCCGAGTAGCATGAGCGTGTGAATCCACACGTCGCCTTCCGGGTGATACTCGGGTGGCTGGGCTACGCCTTTCATGGCAGCGATCTCGGGCAGCACCTGCGCAAGCAGCCCGGTTTCATCGAGCAACTCGAAGGCGCGGCGCGCGCGGCCTTCGGTGAGCATTTTGTTCAGCTCGTCGGCGATGCGTTCTCGGCTGACCTGGTGGATCTGAGAAGCCAGTTTCTGGATGGCGTGGAACGTTGCAGGCTCGATGGTGTATCCGAAGCGGGCCGCGAAACGAACGGCGCGTAGCATGCGCAGCTTGTCTTCGCCAAAGCGGCGATCCGCCTCGCCGATGGTGCGGATGATCTTAGCCTTGAGGTCGTCACGTCCGCCCACGTAGTCGAGCACTTCATTGCTGATGGGATCGAGAAGCAGGCCGTTGATGGTACAGTCGCGCCGTTCCACATCTTCGCGAGCGGTCTGGCTGAAACGCACGGCATCGGGATGGCGGCCATCAGAGTAGCTGACGTCCGAGCGGTAAGTAGCGACCTCGACCGTGGCGTTCTTGTCGGCAGAAGGAACGAGCACGACACCGAACTGTGCGCCGACGGCGTAGGTTTCAGGGAACAGGCTCATCACCTGCTGCGCCGTGGCGTTGGTCGTGACGTCGTAGTCGGCAGGTTCGCGGCCCAACAGGAGGTCGCGCACGCATCCGCCAACGAAGTAGGCTTCGAAGCGCGCGTCGCGCAGGGCGCGGAGGATGGTGGTGGCGTGTTGTTGGTTTGACATGGTGTGCTAAGAGCTAAGAGCCAAAAGCTGACGGCTGAGAGCTGACAGCTCGCTCGCATTTGACAACTCGAAACCCTACACCCGACACTCAGACCCATTATGCCCGACGCCTACATTCTCGGTATTGAAAGCTCGTGCGACGAGACGGGGGCGGCGGTGGTGCGTTCGGGGGAGCAGATTGTGTCGAATGTGGTGGCGTCGCAGGTCGCGACGCACCAGCCCTACGGCGGAGTGGTGCCGGAACTGGCGTCGCGGGAGCATTTGCGGGCGATTGTGCCGGTGGTGCGGCAGGCGCTGGCGGAGGCGGGCCAGAGCTACAAGTCGCTGGATGCGTTGGCGGTGACGCAGGGGCCGGGGCTGGCGGGGGCGTTGCTGGTGGGGATCAGCTACGCAAAGGCGCTGGCATACGCGCTCGATAAGCCGCTGATTGCGGTCAATCATCTCGAAGGGCACATTCATGCCGTGCTGCTGGAGGAGCGGCAGAAGGGGAATCACGAAGTGAATTTTCCGGTGCTGTCGCTGGTGGTGTCGGGCGGGCACACGCATCTGTACCTGGCGGAAGAGCGCGGGCCGGGCTGGGCGTACGAGAACATTGGGCACACGCGCGATGATGCGGCGGGGGAAGCGTTCGATAAAGTGGCGAAGCTGCTCGGGTTGGGATATCCGGGCGGGCCGGTGATTGACCGGCTTGCGCCGTATGGGGATGCCACGGCGGTGAAGTTTGCGGCGGCCCAGATCAAGCACCGCGACCGGCGGGATCGCGTTTCTCACCCTCCCCTAAAGGGGAAGGGTGAGGCACCCCACATTTTCCGTAAGGGGAAAGGTGAGGCACCTGAGCATCAGCGATTTGATTTTTCTTTCAGCGGGATCAAGACGGCGGTGCTGCGCTATGTCGAGTTGCATAACATGAAGACGGCGGTGGAGGCGCGGCAGAAGGCGCTGGCGGCGGTTGCCAAGCCCAAGCTCGAAGGCTATTTGGGGGCTTGCGATCGCGAGACGTTGAATCTGGTGGCGTCGTTTCAGCGGGCGGTGGTGGAGGATCTGGTCAGCAAGACGCTAGCGGCGGCCGAGGTGTGCAGGGCCGCGACGCTGTTTGTGACCGGTGGCGTGGCGGCCAACAGCGAACTGCGCAAGACGTTCGAGCGGGAGGCAGCAGAGCAAGGGTTGCCAGTGTATTTTCCATCGCGTCCGCTTTCAACCGACAATGCAGCGATGATCGCAGCGGCGGCATATCCGAAATTTCTGGCCAAGCAGTTCGCGGCGGCGGATTTTTCGGCGGAGGCGGGGATGGTGTTGCGGTAGCTGCACAGCGCGTTCGCATCCTCCGCTGAAAGGGAAGGGTCCGGCACCCCAATGTTTTGGTAGGCGTTGAGGTGCGGGGAATCTTCCGCTCGGGCAACGCGTTTAGAATGCACCTGCACGGGCGAGGACGCCCGTGCCTCCATTCGCTACTCGGGCAACGCGTCGAGGGCTTTGGCGAGTTGCTCTTCGATGTCGATATCTTTGTGCACGCAGAAGCAGGCGCGAGAGTCGTCAATACCGCCCTGCTCGCGGGGGCGGCCGGACAGAATGACGATGGGAATGCCGACGGTCTGGGGATTCTTCTTCAGCGCGGTGATCAATTCGGTGCCCGAGAGTTTGGGCATTTGAATGTCGGTGAGGATGAGGTCGGGCTGAAGGGTCTTCAGCATTTCCAGCGCCTCGGCGCCATTGGTGGCGCGCTCGATGCGATAGCCGCGGCTTTCGAGAAAACGGGAGACGGTGTGGCGGATGAGCATGGAGTCATCCACGACTAAGGCAAGACGCGACTTCTGGGGTTGTGGCACGCGCTTCTCCCCTGCTAGCAACCTAGCAGAGCACTCGGTCGGAGGCCACACCACGAAAGGCGGTGGCGGCACATACCCGGATAACGAAGGGCGGACCCCTTAAGCCTCTTCGTCCTTCGGGGCGCGGTCTTCGATTGCCATATCTTTGAACTCGCTGGACTCGAAGACGTCGCCACACTCCAGACATTCGACGAACTCGGAGTCTTCTTCCCGGGTAACAACGCGCACGCGAGGATGCTTACAGGCCCAATTCATCTTCCTTCTCGATATTGGTTGCCAGGGCGAGCCGAAACGGTCATGGGGGAAATACTTGGAGGTAAAGGTCCGGCTATTTTTAGCCAGCCCCTGTCACCTGTCAAGAGTACCTTGCGGGTTACCGAAAAGCGGGAGGTCCCCGGATGTACTGACTGAGAACTGAAGTTGTACGGCTAATTTTCCACCGGTGACGCTCTGAGAAGCTCTCACCCTGAGAGTGTGCGGGGGAGCAGATTCAGTTGTAATCCATTCAATGGGAAAGACTTACCGTTGGGGGCCTTTCTCCGACCGTCGGCTGCTTGAACTTGCCCCGGAAGGAGACTGGGGGATAGAATCTAATTGCGACTAAAACAGTCGGACTTTGATCCAAGTCTTAGGTGTCAATCAGGATGCTGCGGCTGACAAAGAAAGCGGATTACGGCCTGATGGCGATGAAACATCTCGCGGATCACGGCCACGAGGGTTCGTTCAGCGCCAAGGATGTGGCAGATGTGCATGGGTTGCCGCCAGAGGCCCTTGCCAAGATTCTGCAGAAGTTGGCGCGGGCCGGGTTGCTGCATTCGCTGCATGGCACGAAGGGTGGGTACACGCTGGCGCGGGATTCACGGCTGATCTCCGCGTACGAAGTGATTCGCGCGATCGACGGGCCACTCTTCATTACGTCGTGTGTGACGGTGCGCGGCGAGTGCGACCAGACCGATCGTTGCACCGTGAGGCAGCCGTTGCGGCAGGTGAGCCGCGGGATTGAAGAAGTGCTGAAGCGCATCATGCTGACGGATTTGAGCGAAGAGACGTTGGAAGTGCCGTTGGTCGGGATGAAGCCGGAAGAACTGGTTCACATCGGGCCCCGGAATTAGAAACTCCCAGGAGAACGGACTTATGAGCACGGAAGTGAAAGTTTTCGAGCAGACGACGCTGGCGAACGGCGTGAAGCTGCCGATCTACATGGACAACCACGCGACCACGCCGATGGACGAGCGTGTGCTCAACGAGATGCTGCCGTATTTCCGCGAGCGCTTCGGCAACGCGGCCAGCCGGAACCATCCGTTTGGCTGGGTGGCGGAGGAGGCAGTGGAGCAGTCGCGTGAGCGCATTGCGAAGCTAGTGGGCGCGACTTCGAAGGAGATCATTTTCACCTCCGGCGCAACCGAAAGCGACAACCTCGCGATTAAAGGTGTGGCGGAGATGTACCGCGAGAAGGGCAACCACATCATCACGGCGGTGACCGAGCACAAAGCGGTGCTCGATACCTGCAAGCGGCTGGAGAAGTACGGCTATCGCGTGACCTATCTCCCGGTGCAGAAGGACGGGCTGATTGATCTGGACGACCTGAAGCGGGCGATGGACGACAAGACGATTCTCGTCACCCTCATGGCGGCCAATAACGAGATTGGCGTGCTGCAGCCGCTGGAGGAGATTGGCAAGCTGTGCCACGAGCGCGGTGTGCTGTTCCATTCCGACGCGGTGCAGGCGATCGGCAAGGTTCCGATCGACGTCAACAAGATGAACATTGACCTGATGTCGATCACGGGGCACAAGCTGTACGGGCCGAAGGGAGCGGGCGCGCTGTATGTGCGGCGCAAGAATCCGCGGGTGCAGCTGGTGGCGATGATTGACGGTGGCGGGCATGAGCGCGGCATGCGCTCGGGGACGCTGAATGTCCCGGGCATTGTCGGACTGGGCAAGGCGTGCGAGATCTGCATGAGCGACATGCCGCAGGAAAGCTG
>Ga0075015_100000047_pt1 | contig 26665 bp, 24 predicted proteins | sample AleBraG_ABR_2013_FD_71476 | JGI IMG/M metagenome (GOLD analysis project Ga0075015, IMG submission 71476) | Freshwater sediment microbial communities in response to fracking from Pennsylvania, USA - Alex Branch Run_MetaG_ABR_2013 | ecosystem: Environmental > Aquatic > Freshwater > Creek >...
ATGGTCAAACCCACTGTACTCATCGTCGATGACGAACCCGACCTGGTCGAGCTGGTCGCGCTCACCCTCGAGCGCATGGATTTGGCGAGCGCTGCGGCCGGTACGCTGGCCGCCGCCAGGAGGCTGATCGGCGAACGCCATTTTGACCTGTGTCTGACCGACTTGCGTCTCCCCGATGGCGACGGCTTGGAACTCGTGACCTGGATTGGTCAACAGCAGCCCGACCTGCCCGTGGCCGTCATCACCGCGCACGGCAATGTCGATTCCGCCGTGCGCGCCCTCAAGGGCGGCGCGTTTGATTTTGTCTCCAAGCCTCTGGACCTGGAAGTGTTGCGGCGCCTGGTCAGCAGCGCCTTGCGGCTGCGCGTCTCGGCGGATGCGAACGTCACGGCGCGCATTGGCCCGCGGCTCCTGGGCAGCTCGTCCAAGATAAACGCGCTGCGTGCCTTGATTGGGCGTGTGGCGCGCAGCCAGGCGCCCGTTCATATCGCCGGGGAATCCGGCACCGGCAAGGAGCTGGTGGCCCGCCTCATCCATGATGGGGGTGCTCGACGTGACGGCCCGTTCGTGCCAGTGAACTGCGGCGCCATCCCCACCGAATTGATGGAGAGCGAGCTGTTCGGCCACAAGCGCGGCAGCTTCACCGGCGCCGTGGCCGACAAGCGTGGCCTGGTACAAAGCGCCGAGGGCGGCACCCTGTTCCTGGATGAGGTGGCCGACTTACCGCTTCACATGCAGGTCAAGCTCCTGCGTGTGATCCAGGAAAAGGCCGTGCGGCCCGTCGGCGAGCAGCGCGAACAGCCCATTGACGTACGCGTCCTGTCGGCTACACACAAGAGTTTGAGCGAGCTGGTGGCGGCGGGGCGGTTTCGCGAGGATCTGTACTACCGGATCAACGTCATCGAGATTCGGGTACCGGCCTTGCGCGAACACGCCGAAGACGTACCCGAATTGTGCGAGGCCCTGCTGCGCCGGTTGGGCCGCCGCCTGGGCGGCGAGCCGCCCACTTTGAGCGCCGCCGCTCTATCGATGCTGGCCGCGTATGGATTCCCTGGGAACGTACGCGAACTGGAAAATATTCTGGAGCGTGCACTCACGTTGAGCAGCGACGCCGCGATCAAGCCAGAGGACTTGCAGCTTCGCTCCAGCGGCGCGTCGGGCGCCATGCCAGCGACATCAGCACCGGCCGCCAACGGCACCAGCAGCGGAGAGGCCTTGGGCGATCAACTGCAGCACATCGAGCGCGATGCCATCCTCAAGGCGCTGGAGCAGACGCGCTACAACAAGACGGCGGCGGCCAAACTCTTAGGCATGACCTTTCGCGCCCTGCGCTACCGAGTCAAGAAGCTGGGCATCGAGTAAAGCAGCTACCAGCAGGTGTTCGGAGTGGTGGCCGTTTGAGTACCGGTTTGATCGACGCTGAAGAACAGACAGGTGGTGTCGTTGACCTGGGTGCCAATGGCATTGGCCGTCAGCGTAAAAGTCGCGGGCGGACCGGCCGTCACATTGGATATAACCACGTTGTAGTAATTGGTGCCCACATTGAAGCTGGCAACGCCGGCCGTGCCATAGCCTAAACTGGAGTCCGTCGCACCATAGGCATTGGTGGTCGCATACAGGCGCTCCTCCCGGCCCGCCAGATCCAGGAGCGCATTCTTGGCTTCGGTGCGCCGCGATTTTCGCACCTGGCCCTGATAGGCCGGCAGCGCAATCGAGGCCAATATCGCCACCACGGCCAGCGCGATCATGAGTTCAATCAAGGTGAAGCCTCGTGATCGAGACGCGCGCATATCGCTTGGTTTGAGCATGGGGTTCTCTTGATTCCAGGCCATTATCGCCGCTCGATCCACGTCAAGCGCTTGGCCGAGGTATTGGCCGGGATATTCGCTTGTTGAGCACCCGGGGTTCCGGAGACCGTTTGGTACACAAAGTTGGTCGTACCTTGGGTAGTTGTTACAACGAAGGGACTGCCGGTAGCATTCGTTTGCACACCCGCCTCGTTAGGATCAACGACCGTATTGCCATTTTTGTCCTTATAGTTTGGGAATACGCTGTTAAACACGCCTCCGTTGGCCACCGATATAGCGTATGTATACCCCGTATCCGACGGGATAGAGCAGGACGTGACCACGGCGCCCGCCGGTATAGCAGAATCCACAATGAATGCGCCCTGAAAAAACACCGGGTTAAATATGATCTGTTCGGAAGCTCCGATAAGATCCGCCACCCAGCCAAACCCTCCGGCGGCACTGCAACTGCCTGTGCCTCGCCAGCAGACCGGAGTGTTAGTGCCATCGATAACACCGGCACTCGCGCCCGCAGTAAATGTTTGCGTCTGTAGATTGGTATATCCAAGTGTGTAGGGTGAAGCCAACCCGGTCGCCGTCGCAGTGGCCGTCGTAGTCGAATTATCCGCAAGATTCCTGTACTTCACCGTGGACTTTGAATTCCAGCTCAGCATATTCCAGTCCCAGACGCCGTACATGTCCTGCGTGCCACCCACAAAGCTCTCCGCCGACGTGTTGGTCAGTTGGGTGCGCTGACCCGTGCCAAACTCAATCATGACCTGTGGCAGGTTTCCCGTGGCAATTACGGAGACCGCCAACAACTGGCTCGTTATCGGCTGGCCCGCGTTAGTGGCAAACAAGGGGAACGCGCTGGCAGTCCAATTCGAAGCCAATGAGTTCGTCAGGTCAAAGCGCCAGACATTACCGTGCAGATCACCAGCGTAGACATAGTCAGTAATATGATCTCCGTCCAAGTCGGCTGTCGTAGCATAGGCAATGCCATTGCCGCCTGCTTGCCCCGTACTAATGTAGTAAATGGGACCAGCCTTACCGCTCGTCGGATCGATCGTCATCACATAAATGCCGGCATCACCGTTTGCGCTGCCAATACCGTTGCCGAATATGACGCCCCAGGTACCATTGTGCAGGCGTCGAATTTGCGGCGTTCCATAAGTATTGCCCATATTTGCGCCGCACTTAGTCGTCGTTGAATCTCCGACGCAGCTAATGGTCGCCGAAGTCCACTCGCCAATTACAGAGCTCGCTGCAGCGGTCGCATTAGGGAAGTTTACACTCGGGTCGGTAATATCCAAAGCATAAATGGCCTGGCCTCCAGCGCCCAACCCACCCACGAGCCATGTGTGCCACGTGCCGCCGTAAAACAAATCGCCGGTTCCAGGCGACGCGTCCACAAAGAAGTTGTGCCCGTATTGAGGCGACGAGTAATCGAGCTCAGTTTGGACGCAAAGTGAGTTCTTCCCAATCGCCGGCGTGGCACCATGAATATTTTGCACCACGGTACTGGTGGTGACCAGGTTTGCGCAGCCACCAGTGGCCGAAGCGGTAGCCGCGCTCTGCAGAATCGCGCCAGGCATATAGGCCAATACTTCCTGGCCATCGTTATTGGCTGCGGGGAGATTGCCCGCACTGTCCACCGAACCCGTACGGAACCCGTGTACAAACCCGTCGTTAGCGCCAACGTATACTACATTCAGGCGTGACTGCTTGGTGGACGCGAATGAAGCGTAGGACACGCTGCCCGCGTTTTCAGGCATCGACGTCAGCGGACTGAGTAAGTCCGTCCAAGTTGTTGCATAGGGCGAGCTAGGCGGCCCCACCCACGCCGGACTGGAATCCACAATATCGCCCAGAACGCTGTCGCGCTTTCGAAATAATCCAACTCCGGCTGAATTGACCTCCTTGCCCCGAGCGCCACGCATATAGTCGAGCCGATCAGTAGAACCAGGCGCCGGCGTTAGCGTGGAGTCAAGCGCATCGAGCATATTCAACTGGCCGGATGTAAGTCCTGCCGCGGTGAATGGCGCGCCCGCGGTGCCGTTCCAAGTGATCATTACACGAGTAGAGGGGTCTTGGGCCAATATCGGTCCGCTCGCTAGCGTCTTGCCGCACTTGAGCGCAGCGCCCACGCCATCCAGTACGCACGACGCATCCCACTTTGCCGGCGTATCGACTGCAACCACACCGCCGATATCAGTAAGGTGATTGGCGGTGACATTGCCCGTCCAGTTGGTCGAATTATAGTAGGCAAAGTAGGCCTGAGTTCCACTCTCAACCTTAGCCGCTTGCTTTTCGTTGACGGTCGCCGAACTGCCCGACTGATCGGCTGCAGCGGCCTTGAAACACATGATTTCGTGAATGTTGGTGCTGCCGCCAGTTGAACCGGCAAACCCGAAGCGCAGACTGGCCGGCAGCAGACCGTTTGCTGCAGCAATGCTTTGCTTGGTGATCACGGGCTGCGATGCGCCGCGATTAAATCGATACGACAGGCTCAGCAGCCCATCCGGCGAAATGGTCAAATTGTAGTCAATAACATTGGCGGCAGCGCGTGTTTGCGCCGCTTCGTTGGCAATTTGTATCCCCGTAAGCTCTTTATAGGCGTTCACGATTGGCGCGTAGTCGGCTACAGGTGTGGTCGTCTTCGTCGGCGAGTTCGGGTTTTTACTGCCATCGTAGAGCACGCCGTCGCGACATGTGAGCTTCGTGATGTTTTGTTGCTGCGCCGAATTGAGTGTAGAGGGGTAGAGCGTAGGATTGGTGCTGTGCAGCCAGGTCCAGGCAACGCTGCCTCCGCCTCGAATGCCGATGCGCCCGGGTTTGAAGCCATAGCCCTGCGCCGTATTATCGCTGGTCGCACTATTCGAACCTGTGTAGCCCGGCATCAGAGTGTTGCCGTTAAGAAAATTTCCCCACTCGTCGATTCCCAGTCCAATGTAGCCACCTACTAGGCCATTATAAGGCGGATTGGCGTTCGAGCAGGTATAAGCCAGGCTGCCGCCCCAGGCACCAATGCCCGGAGGTTGACTGCCATCCATCAGGTAAAAACTGATACCGTCCGCACCGTCATTAGCGCTTCCCTGCGAATCGCCGCGATAGGTCACGGTTGAAAACGTGACCTGCAGGCCCTGCGTCGTATCGAAAGTATCTGCGGAAACGATGGCGCCGTTCTCGGCATGCCCGTATGGGAAGCCGTTCGTAAAGCGCAAGGCGCCGCTGCCCGCAGGATCAGCCACCTGCTTGGTCCTATTTGCCGGCGCAGTAGCGGAACCCAAGTAGCCTAAACTCCCTCCGACTAAGCTCGGATCCTTGTCAGACTGCACTCCATAGTAGGAGGACAGCATCGAAGTACATGCGGGGCCGTTACCCGGATTGGTACTCGTAGCGTTGGTCCCGGCGGTCAAGCAAGCGCCATTGAAAAAATACCAGTTATTGGTGGTTGCCGTTCCGGTGAAGTCTTCCTTGTAGACCGTTGGCGCTGCAGATTGCGCCAGGCATGCTCCAGCGAACAATGCCTCCAGTAGAATCGCCGAAACAACGCCGAAGTTCTTAATGTTCATAGTTGCCTCGATTTGACGTACACGGCATATGTGCTCTCGACCACTGCCACCGTATTGCCGGTGCCGCCGTAGCCCACCGCGTCTATTTGAAAGATTTCACCTGGAATGGTCACGTCCTTAGACAGACCCATATCAGAGATGTAAAACCGGGGCGTAACCGCGTAGTTGTTGGCACCAGCGGCAGTGGGTGCCGCAGCGGCGACCGTCATGCCAGGCGGAGTAAATGTCACCCCGACATCAGCGTTATTGACCTGCCACGGCACATTGACAACATTGGCGGCCGACCCCGTAACAACGGGCAGAGTGTTGATACAAATCTGCCCCTGATTCGCGTTAGCGCTAAGTAACCCCGTACACGTGACAGGCGTCGTCGCGGCATTGCCGTTGTTCGCCAGCCACCACTCCGCGTACTCTTGCGCACTCTCGGCCGCTTGCAGCGCGCGCTGTTTTTCACGCACGTTGCCGGCGATCCGCTCCTGCATACCAGAGCCGCGGAACATACTTATGGCCATGATGGTCACCACCAGCAATAGCAGCAAGCTCGCCACCAGAACCATGCCGCGCTGCGTGCCAGATCCAATCCTACGCCGGCAGTTCATACTTTGGGGCCCGCATCTTTCATGGATGTGATCACTCGCTGGATTACAAAGGTCTGTGGTTGACCCGCACCCTGGCCGAACAAGGGATTAGTGAAGGTCAACTGCACCGTTATCGACATGATGTTGGTCCAATCGGCAGGGCCCATTTGGGTGGCATTCTTATAGGTGTCGACGTTGTTGCCCGCGCCACTGGTATTCACGCCGTAGACCACACTTAGATTGGTCACGCCATTGACTAAATTGTATACGGTACCGTTCATCGTACAGGTGAGCTGACCGTTGACCACAGCGAAGGTGTTGAGGTAGGGCGTAGGCGGCGCCACCGCACCGCCGTTCGATGAACCGCTGCAGTTGAGAATGCCATCGCCGCCGCTAGTCTGAAAGCGCACTGAAATGGTGTCGCCGGGTGCGGCGGCATTGTAGGTACCCGCTACGCTCTGGAACACGGCGAATTTATTTACCGCATCGATCGGAAACATATTGCTGGCAATGTTCGAAGTGGGATCGGGGAAATAGCCGGCCGATTGCACCACATCTGACACGATGCTCATCGCCATACGTTCGCTGTCTTGCAGCTGTGCGAGCTGATTTTGATTGACGAAAGCGGTGCGATTGGTCTGTTCAATAGTCAGCAACGCGCCAACCAGAAACAGGCCGACAGTTATGGCGATCATCAGCTCAATCAGCGTGAAGCCGTACTGCCATCTTGATTTCACGCGTGTGTTACCGCTGGCGCTCACGGTCTTAAGGCTCCACGTACAGGAAATAGTCTGGCGGCAGCATTGGGCCGCCGGCGGCCGCTGTGGAATTCACCGCTACCGCCTTTTCCACCCAATGAATCTTGATTGTGCAATTGACCGGTATGGTCGCCGTACAACCGATGGTCACAACGGGACTGGCGTTCGGCACCAAAGTATTCAGGGCCGCGGCCCAGCTGTGTAGATCACTGGCCGCAAGCGTCGCCGCGGTACAAGGTGTGTTGCCACTGCCTTGTGCGCAGTAGTTGTTGCCGAACGTCGAGGATACTGCCGCGCCGTTCAACACGCCGTCAGAGATCGTCATGACTGTGCCAGCGCCAACACCGGTAATAGTGAACGATAGTGGCGCCGTCCCGGTCGCCCAGTAAGCACGATTCGCACGCATAGCAGAAGCCAAACCCGCTGCTTCCATGGCCACCAATGAGCGCACGCTCGCCGTACCTGTGCTCGCGTAGGCCAACGCCTGCACCTTGGCGATGCCCAGCATGCCGATCGATGTCACGATCAATGCGATCATGACCTCAATAAGCGTAAAGCCTCGCGCGGCGACACTACTCGGCAATCGCTTGTAAAGGCTTGAGTGACTCATGTACAGACCACACCGTTCGCGCTCTCGCTATACTTCAGCGTTTTCATCAGACCAATGACATTCACCGACAGGCACCGCGTCCAATTGCTGCTCGACGTCGCGTCGTGCAGGGAAAACAGCGTACCGGCTCCAAAATTGTTGGCAAAGCCTTCACGGTTGAAAGTGATGGCCGCGACGGCAGGGTTCGGTACGAACGTATCTGTGCTGGTGAACGCCCGCTGCACGCGCAGGATTGCGTCGCCGCCGTCCACTGTTGCATTGCCATTGACATCCGAAAACACAATCCAGCCGCTCTGCCATGCATTCGCACCACTACAGGTCGTTCCATTCGTGGAGGCGCACACCGTGGCAAACAACCCCTCTTTGACCGCCTCGGCACGCGCGTACTGCAGGTCGCCCAGCAGCCCATTCACTTCTCCGGCTATGCGGTTGGAATTGGTCACTGATGTAAATGACGGGCCGGCGAGGCTCACCAGTATGGCCACGATCGCCATTGCGACCACCAGCTCCATCATGGTGTAGCCCAACATGGACTGTCTTGCGGCGGTTCTCATGGGTGGCCATCCTAGTCGCCCCGCCTTACGCCAGACTGACGGCCGCGCGCTCATCGCCAGGATTGCGACGCAGGTCTCAGGTCTCCACCCGCAGACCGGCCGGGAACAGGATTCGCACCTTGGTACCCTGCCCTGAACTTCCCGCCCCGATGTGCAGCGTGGCCCCATACAACCTCACAATTTCATCGACTATGGCCAGCCCTAAGCCCGTGCCGTGACTGGGAGGCTCCGGCGAGCGGTAAAAGCGTTGCCGCACCCGCAAGCGCTCCGCCTCCGGTATGCCCCGGCCACTGTCGTCCACCTCCAGGACGACCTTCGCACCGTCCAGCCCTACGTTGACGGTGACGATACCCCCAGCGGGCGTGTACTTCAGCGCGTTGTCCACCAAGTTGCCCAGCAGATCTTCCATAAGGGCCGGATCCACGCGCAACGCGGCCGGTCGTGCCTCCACCCCCAGATCGATACCGGCCTGGACCGCCCGATCGACGAATCGTGCGACCACCTCCGTGCACATCTTCCCCAGGTCCACCAAGGAGTTTTTCGGACCCACGCGCTGTGCCGCGGCGTCCGCGCGCGCCAGCGTCAGGAGCTGCTGGGTGGTGTGTGCCAATTGCCGGATGCCCTCCTGTAGGCTCGACACACGAGTTCTGATCGGCTCGGCCGCCGGATCATGAGCCAGCACATCCAGCTGGGCGCTCAAGCCCGCGATGGGCGTACGCAGCTGGTGCGCGGTGTTGGCCATGAACTGCTGCTGAGTTTGCAGGGTCGTACGCACGGTGGCGAGCAGGCGATTCAACGCTGCGGTGAGTGGCAGAATCTCCTGTGGCACGGCGGTTTCCACCAGTGGGCGCAAATCCTGCGGCGAGCGATCCGCCAGTGCCGCGCGCAGATCCTTCAGGGGCTGCAAGCCCAGCCGCACGCCAAACCACACCAGTCCCAACGTAATGATCAACTGCACCACATCCAACAGCAGCTTGCTCAAGAACCCAAAGCGCGCCTGCGCCTCGCTGGTGCCGAGCCATTCCGCCACTGTCACCGTGGCCGGGCCCGCGTCGGTTCGTGCCCGAATCGTAAAAGACCGCATATCGCGCTGATCCAGATGCACCGTGGCGTGCAGCGGGTAGCCCCCCGCGCTGGTCGCGGTGAGTTCCGGCAAACGCGCATCCCCAGCCACCACGCGATGCAGCGCGTCGCGGATAACAAACCGGAGCGAGGCGTCGGTGGGCGCCGCCAACAGCGTCACCTGCCCGTCCGCCACCCGCAACTGCCCAGCCAGCGCGCGCGCTGAGGCGGACAGGCGCACGTCGCTGTTGCGGAGCATGGGAGCCACATCGATAAAGTAATTGACCAACCCGCCCAACAGGGCCAGGAGCGTGAGCGGCACGGCCAGCCACAGCAGCAATCGACGAGTCACCGACGCATTCATGGCGCCTTGGCTTCTTCCAGTCGATAGCCCATGCCGCGCAGGCTGCGGATGATGGCCGCATCGCCGAGCTTTCCACGCAGTCTGGACACATACACTTCCACCGCGTTGGGACTCACGTCCGCTTCCAGATTGCTGATGGCCTGCAGCAACTGATCTTTGGACACGATGCGCCCCATCTGGCGCGTCAAGCACTCGAGTACCATCCATTCGCGGAAGGTCAGCTCGACGGCCGCGCCATCGATGCTCAGGCGTTTGCCCGTGAGATCCAGCTCCATGCGATTGAAGCTCATCATTCCGCTTGAGGTGGCATTGGCACGCCTCAACAGAGCCCGACATCGCGCCACCAACTCCGCCGTTTCAAACGGCTTGGACAGGAAGTCGTCGGCCCCCAGATCCAACGCCTGCACCTTGTCGTCCAGGCTGTCGCGAGCGGTCAGGATAAGCGTTGGTATGGCCCGTCCCTCCTTGCGTAAGCGTCGCACCAAAGTGAGTCCGTCCACCCCGGGCAGGCCGATGTCGACCACCGCCAAGTCGAACTGCTCGACGGCCAGCATGGCTTGCGCGGCCTCCGCGCTGCTTACCCGGTCCACCACAAATTTCGCGGCGCTCAGTCCGCGGACGATGGCATCCGCGACCAGGTCGGCGTCTTCGACTACTAAAATTCGCATACTCTGAATTGTGTCCCACCTCGCACGCGCTGTCCTTGAAGTGACGCAGACCCGGCGAAGTGACGCAGCACGTCACATTACGACCCACTGCGACGCGCCCTGTCGGTGTCCACCGCCAGACCTTAGGTCAAATCGGTATTTCCACAGGCCATTAATAGCTACACAATCAATACCTTAGGTCCTACATGCCCAGTTGGCACGGCCATTGCTTTCTCCTCCGGCAACGGCGACGTGCCGCAGTTTGTTTCCAAAAATCCCTGACAGGAGTGACGAAGACATGAAGACGATGCAAAAAGGCTTTACCCTTATCGAACTGATGATCGTGATCGCGATCATCGGCATATTGGCGGCCATCGCGCTGCCGGCTTACCAGGACTACACGGTGCGCGCCCGCGTGTCGGAAGGTCTGGCGTTGGCGTCCTCTGCCAAGGCCACGATTGGTGAGAACATTGCCAACAACGGCGCCGTGATCTCGGCGGGCACCTGTCTGGGCGTGACGACCTGGGCAACTGTGGCTGCGAACTCGCATGTGGCAATTTTGGGGTGCGCAGACGCCACGGGCGTCATAACGGTAACGATGGACGCAACAGCCAAGTCGGTGGCCTTCACGTTAACGCCCGCAGTCAGCGCGAACGGCCCTGTGACCTGGGTTTGCGCGACTGGCACCTCCACCACCTTCAAGTACGTCCCGTCCCAGTGTCGTCAATAATGTCGATGTGATGGCATAGGGACTGCTCTACTCTAGTCCCGGACCTAGCGAAGCCCCTCTTACAGAGGGGCTTCGTCTTTTGGGAAGCCCGTCACTTAGTGCTTCGGTCGGATGTGCAAACATCCCCGGGGATTTGACATTGATTGGCGGTCCCTGTCGGGTAGACTAGGGCGTTATCATTAACGGGGTTGTTGCACGTAAGTCCATGAATGAAAACGCTTCTCTGGTAATGAACGCCGCCCGTGCGGGCCTGGGCGGCCTGCCACAGCGTCTCGTGCAGGACGGAGTCGTGGACGAACCGGGCATGCATGCCGCACTCCAGGCGGCCACTGATAAGCGCACTAGTTTTGTCACGCAACTGATTGCCTCGGGAGCCGCCAGCGCACGGGATATCGCAGTCGCGGCCGCGAGCGAATATGGCGTCCCGCTCTTTGATCTCAATTCGCTGAGCGTAGATCTCGACACCCTGAGGGTGGTGTCTGACAAGCTATTGGTCAAACACCGCGTTTTGCCGCTGTACAAGCGTGGTAAGCGCCTGTTCTTAGGTGTGGCCGACCCCACCAACTTACACGCCATCGACGAGATTAAGTTCCAGACGGGTCTGGCTGTCGAAGCCATTGTCGTCGAAGACGACAAGCTTCAGAAAATGCTCGACAAAGCTATCGAGCAGGCCGACACCTCGATGCCGAACCTCGGCGATGAAGAAGGCGTGGATCTCGACGCCCTGGAAGTCAGCGGCGGCGAAGATGAGCTCGACGCGGCGGTGTCGCGCGACGACGTCGAGGATGCGCCGATTGTTCGCTTCGTCAACAAAGTGATGCTCGATGCCATTCGGCGCGGCGCGTCGGATATCCATTTCGAACCGTACGAGAAGATCTTTCGCGTTCGCTTGCGTATGGATGGTGTGCTAAAGGAAATCGCTCAGCCGCCCGTGCAGCTGGCCGGCAAGATCTCAGCGCGTTTAAAGGTGATGTCGCGCCTCGACATTGCAGAGCGACGCGTTCCGCAGGATGGACGAATCAAAATGCGGTTGTCAAAGACCCGCGCAATAGACTTTCGCATGAGCACATGTCCTACGTTGTTTGGCGAGAAGATCGTATTGCGAATTCTCGATTCCTCTCAGGCCATGCTCGGCATTGACTCGCTGGGCTATGAACCCTTTCAGCGCGAGTTGTACTTGAAGTTCCTAGCCAAACCTCAAGGCATGATTCTGGTGACCGGCCCTACCGGCAGCGGCAAGACGGTGTCCCTGTACACGGGCTTGCATATCCTCAACAAGGAGGACACCAACATCTCGACTGCCGAGGACCCGGCGGAAATTAATCTGCCCGGCGTCAACCAAGTCAATGTTAACAATAAGGTGGGTCTCACTTTTGCCGCGGCGCTACGCTCGTTCCTGCGCCAAGATCCGGACGTGGTAATGGTCGGCGAAATCCGTGATCTGGAGACTGCCGAGATTGCGATCAAGGCGGCACAAACAGGCCACCTCGTGCTCTCAACGCTCCACACCAATGACGCACCGCAAACCTTGACCCGGCTGATCGACATGGGCGTCAAGCCCTACGCGATCGCCACCTCCGTTAGCCTGATCATTGCGCAGCGTCTGGCGCGCCGCCTGTGCAACACCTGCAAGCAACTTGCCGATGTGCCCGCCGAAGCGCTGCGAAAAGAAGGGTTCCAAGAGACAGATATCGCCGCGGGCATTAAGATTTATATTCCGCGCGGGTGCCAAAATTGCACCGATGGGTATAAGGGTCGAGTGGGCATTTATCAGGTCATGCCCGTAACCGAGAGTATCGGCCGGATCATCATGGGCGGCGGAAATGCCATTGATATCAACGATCAGGCCACCAAAGAAGGCGTATGGGATCTTCGCCGGTCTGGCCTGGAGAAAGTCAAGGCGGGAATGACCAGCCTCGACGAAGTCAACAGCGTCACAGTCGAGTAATTACTTATGGCCCAAGCGAGTAGTGCAATCCGAAATGTCAAACAGGACGTGGCCTTTAGTTGGGAGGGGCGCGATCGCAAGGGCCAAAAGGTGACCGGCCGCACGGTCGCGAACAACGAGCAAGCGCTGCGCGGTGAGCTGCGGCGCCAAGGGATAGCCGCCACTCGCATCAAACAGCAATCCTCCAAGAGTAGCCGTGGCGGAAAAGTCAACGCCGGCGATATCGCCATCTTCAGCCGCCAGCTTTCCACAATGCTCGGTGCCGGTATTCCGCTGGTTCAAGCCTTTGAGATTATCGGTGCCGGCCACGAAAAGCCGTCAATGCGGCAATTGGTTCTAGGTATCAAAAGCGACATAGAGGGGGGTACATCGCTGCACGAGGCACTCGCCAAGCACCCGTTGTATTTCGACAGGTTGTATGTGAATTTGACGGAGGCGGGCGAACAAGCCGGCGCCCTCGAATCGCTACTAGACAAAATTGCAACCTACAAGGAAAAAACAGAGGCGATTAAGAAAAAGGTAAAGAAGGCGTTGTTTTATCCGACCGCAGTATTGGCCGTGGCAATTATAGTAACGCTCGTTCTGTTAATCTTTGTAATTCCGCAGTTTGAGACCCTTTTTAAGAGCTTTGGTGCCGACCTACCCGCCTTTACGCGCATGGTGGTAGGCATGTCGAGATTTGTTCAGGACAGGGGAATTTTCCTGGCGGCTGTCGTCGGTGGTACAGTATATGTCTTCGTCTACTTCAAAAAGCGCTCACGCAAACTCAATGAATTCTTGGATCGCGCCTCGCTAAAAGTTCCAATTATCGGCCCCATTCTCACCAAAGCAGCCATCGCGCGTTTCGCGCGCACGCTCTCAACCATGTTCTCTGCAGGCGTGCCGTTGGTTGAAGCGCTACAGTCCGTGGCCGGAGCCACAGGTAATATAGTTTACGAAACAGCCGTTATGAAGATGCGCGACGAAGTCGCCACCGGTCAGCGCCTGCAGCGCGCTATGGAGAACACCGGCATATTTCCGAATATGGTGGTACAGATGATAGCGGTAGGCGAAGAATCCGGCTCGCTCGATACGATGTCGGGAAAAGTAGCCAGCTTCTACGAGGAGGACGTAGACGCCGCCGTCGACGCAATGTCAAGCTTACTAGAGCCGTTGATCATGGTAATTCTGGGCGTCTTGGTCGGCGGACTTGTCATTGCCATGTATCTGCCAATCTTCAAGCTCGGTGCCGTTGTCTGACGGCGAGCGCGTAGCAATGTTCGCCATGGTGGCGCAATCGCGCGCAGCGTTTGTTGGCCTGGCCCTGCTGGTTGGGCTTCTTGTCGGCAGCTTTCTCAATGTCGTAATTCATCGTCTGCCGTTGATGCTCAACCGACAATGGCGCCAACAGTGCACTGAACTAGATCCCGCCGGAGTGGAAAACACTTCCCCCGAGCCCGCCTTCAATTTGCTTACCCCGGGTTCCCACTGCCCGTCCTGCAAGGCCAGCATCAGTGCCATGCAAAACATCCCATTGATTAGCTGGCTGGCCCTGCGCGGCCGATGTGCGGAATGCCGGAGTCGGATTAGCGTTCGATATCCGGTCATCGAGCTGCTCACAGGCCTGATGAGCGCCGCCGTGGCATGGAAGTTTGGCTACAACTGGCAGGCCGGAGCGGCGCTGCTGATTACGTGGTTCCTGGTCGCGCTTGCCGGTATTGACATGGATCACCAATTGTTGCCTGACTCCCTAACTCTGCCACTTTTGTGGGCCGGGCTGATTGCTAGTCTATTCTGGGTGCCCACAGAATTGCACCCACTGCCGGTCAGTCCCGAGAATGCAATCATCGGTGCCGCTGCGGGTTACCTGAGTCTTTGGACAATCTTTCACCTCTTCCGTCTGGCAACCGGCAAAGATGGAATGGGGTATGGCGACTTCAAGTTACTCGCGGTTTTTGGCGCATGGTTGGGTTGGCGCATGCTATTGCCCATAGTGCTGTGTTCGGCAGCGGTGGGCGCGGTAGTAGGCGTCATGCTGATATTGAGTGGAAATCGTGAACGCAGCGTTCCCATACCCTTCGGGCCATTTCTGGCCTCCGCGGGTTGGCTTGCAATAATGTGGGGACCTGAATGGATAACGCGCTACTTGGGGCTTTTCGGACAGGCCTAACATCTAACTGATGGATACGAGACAGCCCTGGCGCCTGGGGCTAACCGGAGGAATCGCCAGCGGCAAGTCTACGGTCGCGGCCCACTTCGCCGCCCTGGCCGTGCCGATAGTCGATCTGGACGAGATCGCCCGCGAAGTTGTCGCGCCGGGAACTATCTTGCTTACACGCGTGTTCGAGCGCTTCGGGCCCGACGTTCAGTTGCGCGATGGGAGCCTGAATCGGCGCGCGTTGCGAGACATCATTTTCGCCAATCTGCTGGAACGCCAAGCGCTAGAGGGCATGCTTCACCCGGCCATTCGGGCGCTGGCGGACGCGCGCACCGGATCGGCTGGAGGTCCCTATCAGATCATCGTGGACCCGCTTATCGCGGAAATCGGCACGGCGCGGCGCTATCAGCGAGTACTGCTGGTGGATTGCGATGAGACCCTGCAGCTAGCGCGACTTCGCCAACGCGATGGCTGCAGCGAAGCGCAGGCGGCAGCGGCCTTAGGCGCCCAAGCCACGCGTGCCACACGTCGCGCTATTGCGGACGACATACTGGAGAACAATGGCAATACTGCGGCGCTGGCGCAGCAGGTGAACCAGCTGCACGTTCGATATCTGAACCTGGCCGCAGCAATTCATTAATATTCCATTTACGTCCGACGATTTTCTCAAGCACAATAGCGCCATGACCAATATAGAGCTCGGCGGCGATACCATCAATGCGCCCTTGGCAGACGCTGAGTCCACCGTATATGAGCAGCCACTCAATGAGCGACTGCGTACCTTTTTGCGCCTGGATTTTCTGTACAGTCAGGCCATCTACCACAACGACAAGGCCAGCTCCTGGGGAAGTCGGGCGGCTATGACCAGCCTGATTGACATGCTGGCCATCGCCACTCGCGGCGATGTGCGCAGCGACGTGCTCAAAGAGCTCGAGCGCAATATTACCCATCTGGCCGAGTACCAGAGCCATCCCAACATCGACGTTGCGCGCCTGCGAGCGCTGGTTGGCAACCTTCAGCGACTCCGGACGGACCTCGGATCAGCCGGCGCCGCGTGGTTGCAGCCGCTGCGCGATTCGGAATTTCTCGCGGCCATCAAGCATCGGAGCGCCATTCCTGGCGGCACCTGCGAGTTCGACTTACCGGACTACTATTTCTGGCTTAATCAACCCGACAGCTTGCGCATGCCCACCTTCGTGCGCTGGCTGGGACTGCTACGACCTCTGTGCGACGCGATCGCCGAATTGCTGTGGCTAACCCGCCAAAATGGCCGCGCCAGCGAACAGCTGGCTGGGAGCGGCGTTTTCAACATCAATTTTGATCGGGATACTCCCTACCAGCTGCTACGTATCACACTTCCCGCAAACACACAGCTATATCCGGAAATAAGCGGCAGCCACTACCGATGCAATCTCCGCTTTCTGGAATGGCCAGCCGTTGATAGCCGCCCCAAGCAAACCGCTTTGGACGTCAAGTTCATGCTGACCTGCTGTCCCTGACACTCTGGAGATCGACGCCAGTTAAGGACCGCCTCTAGCATTAACCAAATGGGCAAAATAGTGCCCCCGACTGCGGCCACATTCCAGGCGCAATGACCTATCGGCAACGCTGTGGGCGGCGCCAATCTCGTAGATTGGATCACCCGTTATCGGGCTGAAAAACCGGATCGTATCCTCCCTCACCCACGCAACAATGTCGGTATTGGGGTAGCGCCGCGATCCGGTTCCGCCGATCATTTCCGTGTACGGACGGCGCGGTTGAAACAGTTGCGGGCACGCGTCTTCAATTCTATCGAAAGCCAGATCGTCGAGGGACTTTAGGTATTGCTGCCGGTTGCGAGTCTCCGCTCCAGGTACTACGCGGCAAGTGGCAAACGACTTGGCCTCACGTGTCAACTCGGCCACCGTGCCATCGCGCGTGCGCACATTCTGCATCATTAATGGCAGATGGCTCGCAACGATATTGTTGCAATCCGTATCGTCCAAATGCAGCCCGAATCTCGCCAGTACGTCGTCGGTACGGTCCCTGTTATCGCGCAACCAGCCCGGGAAATCCCAGGGCCGGCCGTTCTCAAGTAATACGCGCAGGTGAGGCGAGTACCGATTTATCAATGCCAATGTACGCTGGCCGTTGGCGCCAAACTGACCGAATGACAACTGTCCCGAGACGTTAATCAACCCCGAGCCTTTGGCAAGGTAAGGGGCCAAAAAAGAGTTGCTTTCCACGCCTATGGTTAAGAAAAGATTTGGTTGCTCCGCTAGCGCCGGAGGCACGTCGATACTTAGCCACGGTCCTTTCCAGCCGACGTAGGGATCCCAGCGGAAATCCGTGCCGTAGGCCAACTGGGCCAGCTGCGCAGCAAATAGTGCACTCAATGCATAGTCGCGCATCTTCGGCCGCGCGACCAGGATTCGAAACACCATCGCGACCACCAAAACTGCCGCGACACTAGCCATCGGCAGGAAATACCGACCATTGCCTGAACCCTTTAGCCATATTGCCCAGTCGACGGCGAACGCACCGCCCAGCGCCATCAACACCCGCTTGCTGGGATCCATTCCGGAGACTGCGCGGACGCTATCTTTGGCAGCGAATCGCCAGCGTTTCCAAACTGCAGTCAAGACCGCGACAACGGCAAGCAATACTAGAATCGCATATCGCAAGTCCGGAGCACGCAGCTCCTCCTGCACCAAGTACATCGGCTTCATAATCGTAAAGGGTCGCCAAAAAGCCTCTGCCCAAGACCAGGGAATAAAGCGATGATGCAAGATGGGCTCGGTCGTGTATTCGGGTGATCTAAACAGCCCATTCATTAGGGGGAAGAACGGGTTCCCGAAGTTGCGGTAGAGCTGGTAAGCCCAGGGCGCAGCCACGACCGCCCCAGCCAGTAGGCCTGCGACAAAATAATAGCCGACGCTCCTCGCTCGACTTTTCCAGGGAACCGGCGCCGCGGCGAGGATCACCGTACCGGCAAGCGCATGCACGGCGTTGGTTAACTTAAATGCCGTTGCCACGCCCAGTAATATCCCCGCGAACACTACGCGGCCATTACCAGGACGCTTTGCGGCACCGGCCAACAGTAGCCATCCACCGAGCGCCAGCTCCGCCGTGGTGATGTCGGCATAGCTTGACCCCACCTGCTGCAACAGGATGGGATTTAGCAGCGCCAGTGCCGCCGCACAGCTACCATAGGCCATGCGGGTTCGCAGGTCTTCGGTCGGACAAACACACACAGCTAATTCAAAACTCATCCAAAGGATAAGGCAATGCACCAAGCCGAGCAGACTACTGACCACCAGCGCCGGAAGTTGGGTCTGTACCAAAGCGTAGAAGGGTGCGTAAATGTACGGATTCTGATAGGCCTGTGGACCCGCTGCAAAATAGTCCATCGAGAAGCGATCGTGGAGGGCACTGAACCCAGCGTACACGTGATAGTTCAACGTGTCCGACGACAAATCCATGCCGCGCAACAAATTATTGGCCAACGCCAAAAATGTCAGTGAAAGTAGGATGGCGAGCTTGCTGCGCCGATAGCCCAGCATCGTAATTCCCACGCCGCCTGGCTCCGCAAGGCGAGCGCACATGGCCGCAGTTGTAGAATTCATTCGATTCCCGATTGGCGGTGTTGGTTCATTCGACCTGCCCGCTAGTGGCTCGCACGCCGATAAACTCCAACAGGAAAGACGCAAAGACAATCTCCGCCCCAGTGATCATCAAGGTGACCGATGGGATCGCCACGCGCATCATGGTCGTGGGGTTGAGGGCCGAAAGGTGTGCATGTGCCCAGCTGGTTACGGAATGGACGGCGAGCCCAAATCCCGCGAAGCAAAGCGCAGATCCAAGCAGGATGCCGCGATCAAGCGTAAAGACCCGCAGGAACATTTCTAGCCGGCGGGTCATAGGCAGCAGCTTTTTTAACACGCCCACGGTCCGCGCCAACAATGAGAACAGAGTGAGCTGCACGCCGAGCACCGTAGCTCCGGCCGCGTAGAGCATCGTGTGAATATCGAATCCGACGCCATGGACTATGATTGGGCCGCGAAGAATAGCAAGTTCCGCCGCGCTACCCAGCGCGATCAAGCAAAGGCCCGGGTACAGCATTAGCCAGCGTGGGCTGAGCATGAGCATCAGCCGCAAGTGGCGCCAGCCATCTCGCCAACTGCGTAAGTGCGGCGGGCGATCACGTCCATCCTTGACCAATGTCGTGGGAACCTCGCAGACGCGCAGCCTGGCGTTAACGGAATTAAGAATCATCTCGGTTGCGAATTCCATGCCTGGGGTGTGGGTCCGCATACTGGTCCACGCCGATCGACGCAGTGCGCGCATACCGCAGTGAAAATCGCCTATGGGAGCACCATGCAGGGCCCGAGCTATCCACGAGAGCACCGGGTTGCCAAAATAGCGGTGCAGGGGCGGCATCGCGCCCGGCCCAATACCACCCCTAAATCGATTGCCAACAACCAGATCAGCGCCCGCCTGCAAGCGCTCTATATAGGGTCCCATGCCAGACCAGTCGTAGGAATCGTCGGCGTCTGCGATCACTACGAATTGGCCGCGCGCAGCCTCGATCCCCTGCATCAGCGCCGCGCCGTAGCCACGAACGCTTTGATGCACAATTCGGGCGCCCAGCACCAAGGCAATCTCTACCGATTTATCCGTCGAACCATTGTCGGCGACCACGACCTCGCCACTGATACCCAATGATTTGAAGCAGTGCTGAGCCTTTTGTATGCATTTAGCCAGCGTTTGCTCTTCGTTCAGACAAGGCATTACGGCCGACACCAGGGGCGCCGCCTTGGCGCCGTCCGGCGTCTGGGTTTGCTCAGCGCACACAATCTGCTGCGCGTCGCGCAGCCACTTGCTCGATGACATCCGTGTACTGGTCCAGAGTTTGATCCCACGACCATAGCCCGGAGGCCCGCGTCGCAAATGTGGCGCGTGTCGCAGAGTGCAAAGGATTATGTAAGCAATGTGTCAATTCCAAGCTCCAGTGCACGAAATCAGATTCCGCGCCAGTCACTGGCAGGCCCCTCAGGGCGTCGGCCAATTCGGGGCAGGCGGTAGCGACCTCCTCAGATACCAATGCGGGCAACCCGCAGGTCAGCGCCTCCTGAACCACCAAGGGAAAGCCTTCGCCATAGCTCGGCAGGAGCAAAACGTCAGCGGAGCGGTACCAGCGCCCGAGCTCGCGAGCACTTATATGACCCAATACTCGGACATTTCCGTGCCCCCCCGAGGTGGGGTCAATGGGCCCGGAACCCGCAAAAATAAACGTGCACTCCGGAAAGTGGGCCGCCAGTCGCCGCATGAGCCCAATGCCCTTCTTCGCCACAAATCGACCCACGAACAGCGCCACGGGATTCGATCCCAACTCGAGGTCCCGGCGTAGGCCGTCACGTTCCGCTACTGACGGGGCCGCGAAGTTAAGGGTATCAACACCATTGGGAATGTAAACGGCCTTGGCAGCCAAACCGCTCTGTCGTCTCTCGAACCAAGAGCGCACCGCGCGGCTTATGAACACTACGCGATCGGCGCCACCCATGGCCCAGCGGGTTGCTGTGGCGTTGCCAAGTCTAACCAAGCTGTGGGCAAACGGATTGCGATACGGCACATCCCCAATATGCTGAATCAGTATGATGGGCTTGCCCATGCCGCGTGCCCTCGCCATTGCGCACAAGTGCGGCACATAGAGCGTGTCTTGGACGATGAGCAGATCGCAAGTGGCAATGGTGCGTCTAAGTTCACGAAGTGCGCTCGGTCGCCACAACGGAAAGGGAATCCCGGTGCATCGCTCGATCCCGTTCCAGGCCGACATCGGCCGGATTGCCAGCCGCCCCGAGCCCGCGGGGGTTGCATCGCCGCTGGCCGCCATCCAGGTCACTGCCAGTCCCCGGCTTGCCAGCCCTCTCGCCAACGCCCCCGCCACCACTTCGACGCCGCCGCCGTGCGCCTCGAAATACGCCGATAGCATCAAGACCCTCAAGGGCATGGTCAATTGTCGCGTAATCGCGCCGTCAGCAGGTACACCGCCGCATTATTTGCAGCAACTGCAGACGGCGTAATCGCATCCTCTAGCCGCATACGCGCATACATGAAAAGACATAGTGCAGCGCCCAATATACGGCCCGGTATGCCCAATCGATCGGCCAGGTGCCAGTAGGCCAGCGTACGGAACTGCGTGGTCCAGGCGAGTGGGCCCACCAATGCCCGCATGCTCGTGACCTCGAAGCCGCGCGACTCCAATTCCTTGGCCAATCCATCCCGCGTCCAGCGACGAAAATCCGTTGGGTGTGGGTGGTATAGCCAGGTGCCGTGAGTCGACAGCAATAGCCGCCCCTGCGGTTGCAAAAGACGGCGGCATTCGCCTAAATAGTCGTCCAGCGACCAGACGTGCTCGAGAACTTGGAAAGAGCCCACAACATCGGCGCTGCCCGAGGGCAGCGTAGTCTTGCAATCCGAGCTAATTATCTGATCTACACCAGGCCCGGCGTCCAGATCACAACCCACATAGGCACTGCCCGAGTGCTCTACGAGCGGGCGATAAGGGGAGCAACCACATCCAAGATCGACCAATGTGCGGCCGTGGCCGAGCAGCCCAGCATGCGCCAACGACCCCAAATCCAGCTCCAATCCTCGCGCCAACCGTCGTAATGTATAGGCATCATGTCGCCACAATGGCGGTCGCCCCCGAATGCTGTCGTTCATGTGCACAGTATGCCATCTGATTCGGTCGACGTGCGCAACGTACCAACCTTGTGGCAAGCCCGTACATTCTTATTGATTGGTTGAATCTGTTACGCTCCGATCAACCCGCTCGTATAACGCCACGTACTGAAGTCTATTGGTCAGCGCCCCGAGCACACCACGATGCACGTAGGCTGGGTGTACGTAGTGGAGTCGGCGCCATCCGTCCTCACAAATGATCAATTCCCATTCATTGCGATTTTGGTAGTGATGCGGGGAGGGAATCCCAAAGCGGCGATTCCCCAGATCGTCCAGAACCGCCAGAATCACACGATCAATAGCTCCCTGGGCGGTGTGATCCTTGATCAACAGGTATCGCCTCGTTACCCTCAGCAATTCCTTGAGGATTTGCGGTGGATCGGCGCAGTGATGCACAACGTCCACGCTGTAACATAAATCGAAACTCCGGTCCTCGAAGGGCAGTCGGTCACCGCTGTAAATGACCGGCTCAACCTCCACGACGGTTCGGCGCTTAACGTCAATCGGCAGCAGCTCATCGGCGTGACGTTCGGCGATCATGCGTGCCGCGAACCAACCATCACCGCTACCAAAATCCAGCACGCGCCGTTGCCGACCGATTCGCATTAGTTCATTTTGCAAAAGAGTCCAGGTTCGCTCACGGTAACGGTTACGGGTAGGAATCACGGTTCAATAGCTTTCATAGTGTGGCTGGCAATTCGCGCACCCGGGCACTGTACGCCGGCCGCGCGCTTGATAATATAGTTGCGCCTCAGCATATGGAAGCAATTCGGAGTCTGTATGACCGAACCAACCGACGCACGCCTGGCGGCCGCGACGCGCTTACCTTGCCCTACTTGCAGGCGCGGCATTTTGTGGAACGATGAGTTCCCGTGGCGGCCATTTTGCAGCGAGCGTTGCAGAATGGTGGATTTAGGGACCTGGCTTACGGGCGGTCATGCCATACCCGGCGAGTCTGTGGACATCGCGCCGGAATCGAATGATGGATACAACCTAGATCGCAATTCTTCCGAATAACCCAACCAGCGACGGTCGCGCAGTCGGGCGACCGCGCTCACGCCCCAGTAATCCCTACGTACTTGATACCGATGCGCCCAGTATCGTCGATGCGATTGAGAAGCATGGGTCCAGCTCCAGCTGCAAAGTATTCGTCGACCGCCTTGCGCGCGCCCTGCCAGTGACCATAGTCGTCGATGATCAGTACGCCTCCGTTCGAAAGTCTCGGGTAGAGCATCTCGAGTTCCGTGCGCGTCGATTCGTACCAGTCGGTATCGAGACGCAATATGGCGATGGAGGCGGGGAGATTGGCGGGATCACGCAGGGTCTGTTTGACCGGCCCTTGCACGAAACGTGTGAGTCCGCTCGGGTATCCGGTTGTAGCCATGTTCGCACGAACTTCGGCGAGCGTGGCCCGACACCAATCATTTGCACCGTCGGCCCGACGCAAGCGCAACCACGTACGCCGGGCCTCAGTACCGTCCGCAGACTTGAGATCATCGACGCCGGGAGCGGTCATGCCGGCGAAAGTGTCATAGAGCCATATCTGTCGGTCTGCCGATCCTGCGTCGCGCAACGTGAGTGCGGCCGCCATGGCGGCGCCACCGCGCCAAACCCCACATTCGACAATGTCGCCTGGTACGTGCGACCGCACCACGTGACGCACCGCATTGATCAGGGCCCACTGCCGCTCGGGGCTGGTCATCGTATAGTCGCGTACTCTGCGCAACGTGTCGAGGTCGCTGGCGCTGGCCTCCGGCACCGCTCCGGCCGCGGCCAGACTGGGTACTAAGCGCCAGCCAGCGGACTCGAGCGCGCGCGCCGCGGTCGCAAGGAGGTTTCTAAGCATGAGTATTGAATCGCAGCAGAGTAATGCCAAACGCACCCACCGCCAAGCTTTGGCCTTCCTCGCGATCGGCGGTGTCTGCTATCTGCTCGGACTGACCACGCTGATTGCGCTCGTGTCCGGACTGGGTATCCACTACCTGGTGGCGAATCTGGCGGCCATGGCGGTCAGCTATCCGGCCGGGTATCTGCTGAATCGACATTGGAACTTCAGATCGCGCCGCCCCATCGGGGCAGAAGTTTGGCGTTATGTTCTCGCTAATGCAGGCACTTTTGCCTCGGCGTTCGGCTCCATTGCGCTCATGGTAGGGTTCCTGCACGTGAATTACATCGCCGCAAATCTGATTGCCACGGCGGGCCAGACGGCGGCCAACTTTGCGCTGGCAAAATGGTGGGTGTTCACGCCTGTTCCGTCTCAGACGGTACCCACATAGCGGCAGCGTACCGCATGGTGGCGGTTAGGAGGACGCGTAGACACATTGTCGCAGATGCTGCCCCACTCGGGTCGCGCACGCAATGTGAGATTTTGTGGGCATCTTTACTCTCGCATCAGTTAGTGCGACGCCAGTCGCGTATACACACGCCTAATCCAGCGGCAATCCCCCCTGCTTCACCACCGCCCGCAGCACAAAACTCGAATCCACCCGCGCCACACCCGGTAGTTTGGTGAGCACTTTGCTGTGCAGACGCTCGAAATCCGTGGCACTGCGCGCCACCACCCGTAGCATATAGTCTGATTCACCGGTGGTCAGGTAGCACTCCGCCACCTCCGGCACCCGGCACACCGCCGCCTCGAAGGCGCCCAGATCTCGATCCGTCTGACCCTTGAGCGTGATGCGCACCACGAAGCTGACACTGATGCCGATCTTCAGTGGATTGAGTACTGCGGTGTAGCGCTCGATGACCCCGGCTCCCTCGAGCAATTTCACGCGCCGCAGGCACGCAGACTCGGACAAACCCACGCGCCCGGCAAGTTGCGCGTTGGCCATGCTGCCGTCGCGTTGCAGCTCGGTGAGGATGCGCCGGTCAGTGCGGTCAATCTGCATAATCTGCGAGTTTAGATCACTTTCTTCGCATATTCTGCCACATATGTACCGATTCTAAGCGCCTTTCGCAGATCCCTGCGGCGCGCGCGGTGCACAATACCTAGCAAGAGCATAACCTTTGGGGGACTACAAGCCATGCGTATCGGTGTACCGTCGGAAGTCAAAGTGCATGAATACCGGGTCGGATTGATGCCGGCCTCTGTACGGGAACTGGTCGATGGTGGCCACAGCGTCGCCGTGCAAAGCGGCGCGGGCGCGGGTGTCGGCTGCAGCGACGAGGACTACCGCAGCGCCGGCGCCCAGATCCTAAAGGGTGCCGAAGCCGTCTTCGCCGCCTGCGACATGGTGGTCAAGGTCAAGGAGCCCCAAGCCGCCGAGTGTGCCCTGCTGCGGCCGGGCCAAATTCTGTTCACTTACCTGCACCTGGCCGCCGACCGCGCTCAGGCTGAGGCGTTGATCAAGTCCCGCGCCGTAGCCATCGCCTACGAGACGGTCACCTCTCCCGATGGCACTCTGCCCCTGCTGGTCCCCATGAGCGAAGTTGCCGGGCGCATGTCCATCCAGGTCGGTGCCTATTACCTGCAAAAGGCGCAGGGCGGACGCGGCGTACTGCTCGGCGGCGTCGCCGGCATACCGCCCGCCAAGGTGGTGGTCATCGGTGGCGGTGTGGCCGGCACGCATGCGGTGGAAATGGCGCACGGCCTGCGCGCCGACGTCACGGTAATCGATCGCTCGCTCCCGCGCCTGCGCGCACTCGACGTGCAATTTCACGGTGCCATTCTGACCCTGTACTCCACGGCGGATGCCATCGAGCGCTCGGTGGCGGATGCCGACTTGGTTGTGGGCGCAGTGCTGGTGCCGGGCGCCGCGGCGCCCAAGCTGGTCTCCGAAGCCATGATCAAGCGCATGCGCGCCGGTTCCGTGGTCGTGGATATCGCCATCGATCAGGGCGGGTGCTTTGCCACCAGCCGGCCCACCACGCACGCCGATCCGGTCTATTCGGTGCATGGGGTCACGCATTATTGCGTCACCAACATGCCCGGCGCCGTCGCCCGCAGCTCGGCGCAGGCGCTCAACAATGCCACGCTCCCCTACGTGAAAGCGCTGGCCGACAAGGGTTGGGAAGCAGCGCTGGCCGCCGACGCGGGACTCAAAGCGGGACTGAACGTGGTCGATGGTCGGGTGGTGCATGCGGCCGTGGCGCGCGACTTGGGGTTGCCGCTAGCGGCTTAAGCCCTGTCGTTGAGGCGCTCACGAATTCTCGAGCGTAGCGAGCCAGGCCCGCATGAACGGGTCCTCGAACCGCCAGGTTGCCGTAGCTCCGGCCAGATCCTGGCGCAGGAAATGCTGCCGCTCGAGCGCCTCGAGCGCGCGCTGCATCGTAGTACGTGGCAGCCTGGCCCTGAGCGCCACCGCCGACAGCTCGAATCCCATTGGCTCCTCGCTCACAATCCGCAGCGTCTGTTTCTGGGCGCGCGTTAACTGGAGCCATCGTTGCAGGTAGCCGACGTGCTGCATTGAGACCACACGGCCCAGCGCCTTGTCTACGAGTTCAGCGGTAAGGTGCCTGCGCCGGTTATCCTGGATGAGCACCCAGCATTCGCTTGCAAGTTGCTGCACGTTATAGGGGACGTCCTCGCCCAGGTCGAGGATATGCTCGAGCGCGCCAGCGGCGATAGTCGCCCCTGTGGACTCGAATCCCTTGTGCAGGAATTCGACGAATGACGGGCGCGGGATAGGACCCAGATGCAGCTGGTCGCCGAGCTGCCAAAACGCGCGATTCGAAGTCGCTACCATTTCCGTCATCATCCGCGAGCTTGAGCCGGCGAACACATAGCCCACTGCCCGGTGCCTCTGCACGGCCGCACGAATCTGACGCTCCGCCTTCTCGCCCGCCTCTGCGACCACCTGCTGAAACTCGTCAATAACGACCAGCACGGGCCGACCGTCTTCGGCCGCTAATCGCTCGATGCCGTTCAAGACATCCGTCAACAGCGGGACCGCACCCAGGCGGGTGCCTGGCTCTACGCCGACGGCGACGGTGATCTTGCCGTCTGACGGATCGAGGGTCAGGCTCGGCTTCAGCGCCACGAAGAATTTCTTGGCGATGGCCTGCGCCCGATCGAGCGCAGAGGAGTACTTGCGCACGGCGCCAGCAAGCAGCGCCGCGGCCAGACTCCCGATATCGTCGAAAGCCTCGGCGTCATAGCGAAGGACCACTTTGCCGGCTTCGGTGAGCTTGGCCTCCGCAGCCCGCAGTATCGAGGTCTTCCCGAAGCGGCGCGGGCCTATCAGAAATAGGGT
>Ga0075015_100000048_pt1 | contig 26587 bp, 24 predicted proteins | sample AleBraG_ABR_2013_FD_71476 | JGI IMG/M metagenome (GOLD analysis project Ga0075015, IMG submission 71476) | Freshwater sediment microbial communities in response to fracking from Pennsylvania, USA - Alex Branch Run_MetaG_ABR_2013 | ecosystem: Environmental > Aquatic > Freshwater > Creek >...
GCCGCCAGCTCCTCGATCGTGGCACTGGTCTCGGCGACCGCCGAGGACTGCTGGGTCGCACTGGCCGCATGCTCCTCAGCAGTGGCCAACAGCTCACCCGCGCTCTGCGACAGCTGGTCTCCGCCGCCGCGGATCTGGGCGACCAGCAGCCGCAGGTTGGCGATGGTGTTGTTGAACGACGCCGACAGCGAGGCGATGGCCACGTGGGACTCGCTGCCGTCCGCGACGGTCGGCGCTGACACCGACAGGTCACCCTCGGCGGCACGCACCAAGGCGTCGGACAGCTGGCCGACCTGGGCCTCAAGCTCGGCCCGTTCGGAGTTGGCTCGACGCTCCTGGTCCAGCACCGTCGTGGCGAGCTGGCCGCTGACCAACGTCATCACCGGGATCGTCACCAGGGCGACGGTGCCCATCGCGTAGTTGGTGGTGATCCAGGTGTGCGACAGGTAGCCGACGAGGAAGACCGCGACGCCCAGACCCACCGCGAACACCGGTGTCTGCCGGCGGCTGAGGATCAGCCCAGTGAACAGCGGGACCATGATCAGCATGACGCAGCCGCCGCCGTTCAGGCCCCCGGTGACCACAGCGACACCGGTGATGTAGATGACCTCGGCGACCAGGATCTGCCGGGCCACCCGCTGGACCCTGGAGACCTCTATCTGACGTTTGAGGGCCACCGCCGCCAGGTACGTGGTGACCGCGGCGAGCGCGGCCCCCGCGACGGTCCAGGCGATGGCTGCCGGCCAGTGGATCACGGCGACGTGCAGGACGGGACCGGTGAGAACTGCGGCCACGATGACGAAGATGACTCCGCCCCACATCGTGATCCCGGCAGCTGCCGCCAGGCGTTTCGAGACGTCCACGCGTCCACCCCTCTGACAGACCCCACACCGAGAACCGGTGTCCTTACACCGCATCGGGCGCCGGAGGGTTCGGCTGTAGGCCATCTAGGCGTACAGGTGGTCCCGGCGCAGCGCCTACCAGCGCCGCCCCGACGTGCGATCGGAGCGCAGCTAGCGGTGCGCGGTGGGCAGCTGCGAGCGAAGCGCCAGCACCGCCGAGGCGTCCAGCAGACAGATCGGGCCGGCGGAGTCGGTGACCACCCCTGTCACCAGGGCTGCCGCCTGGGCCGACGCGGTCGCTGGCGCCGGCTCCGCGGCACTGTCGCCGGCCTCGAGCAGACCTGTGACGGCCTCACCGATCAGCCCGGCCTCGATCCCGTCGACGGACAGCACGAGCAGTCGGGCGCTGCTCGGCAGCGGCGCCAGCACAGTGCCAAGCAGGGTTCGGGGGTCGATCACCGGCAGGACGCGGCCGCGCCAGTTGACCACGCCGGCCAGCCAGCGCGGACAGCCCGGCACGCGGCTCGACACCGGCACCGGCACCACCTCGGCCACAGCGGACATCGCGACCGCGTACCGTGCGCTGCCGAAGCGCACGATCACACCGGTCGGGTAGCCGACCGCAGCGTCGGCGACGTCCCCGACGTGCCCGGGATCGAGAACCTGCTCCATTCCCGCGTCATCGGCGTCGCAGCCTGGCGGCTGAAGGACAGCGCCGTGCGTCACCTCAGACAGGTTCAGGCGCCCCTCGCGGGTGCACCGTCGCGAAGGTCGATGGATGCGCCCACGGCAGGGGCGGGCGTCGGTGCCGCCGAAGTGACGACCGGGCCGCGAAGCAGCGCGGCCTCCAGCACGTCGGTGATCTGCGAACCGACGAGCTCGTGTCGCTCCACCAGTGCGTCCCGCAGCGCCTCGACCAGGTGCCGGTTCGCCTCGAGCAGCGAGTGGGCGCGCTGCTTGGACTGCTGGAGGATGTCCTCGACCCGGCGCCGGCCGTCGGGGTCACCGAGCACCTTGCCCACCAGGTTCGTGTCCGAGAGCGCAGAGCCCTGCACGGCCCCGTAGGAGATCAGGGTGTCGGTCATGCCGACCGCCCCCACCATCTGCGCCGCGACGTTCGTCGCGTACAGCAGGTCCCCGCCCGGGCCGGTGGAGATGTCGTTGAAGAACAGCTCCTCGGCCACCTGGCCCCCGAAAGCGATCTGGATCAGACCCAGCATCTCCCCCTTGGACCGGGTGAACACGTCCTCCCGGTCGCCGTGCGCGAGCATGCCGAGGGCCTCGCGCCGCTTGACGATGGTCAGCACCTCCAGGCGGCGCTGCGGTGCCACCAGCCACGCGATGGTGGCGTGACCGGACTCGTGGGTCGCGATCAGCCGTTTCTCGTGCTCGGTGTACGCCACCGGCTGACCCAGGCCGACTTCCTCAACCAGGCGGGCCTCCTCGACGTCGGCGCGACTCATCGCGATGTCGCCGCGGCGCATCGCGTTGACCAGTGCCTCGTCGAACAGGTGCTCGATCATCACCGGCGTGTACTCCTGGGTGGCCGCGGCGATCGCGTCGCGCTGCTCGTCCTCGTCGAGCTCGACGCCGTGGGCGCGGCGCTGCAGGAACAGGTCGATGAGCTCACGCCGTCCCGCCTTGGTCGGGCTCTCGAACGTCAGCCTGCGGTCGAACCGACCCGGGCGCAGCAGCGCCGGGTCGAGGTTGTCGGCGCGGTTGGTCGCCGCGATGAGCAGCAGGTTGGTCTTCGGAGGCACCGGCCGGTGGATCTGGTGGCCTCGCGGCAAGAACAGGTTGCCCCAGTCGATGAACCTGGTCTCGAACTTCTGCCAGCCGGTCGGCTCGTCGAAGCTCTGCATCTGGACCAGCAGCTCGTTGACGACTCCGCCGACACCCTCAGAGACCATGCTGGTGTTGCGCACCGCCGACAGCCGGCCCGCCGACAGCCCGGGCCAGACCCCGATCGACGGCAGACCGGTCAGGCCCCCGCATCCCATCGGCATTCCCAGCATCCGAAGACTGTCGGGCATCGCGGTGGCCGACAGACCGCCGCGTGCCATCCCGATGGCGTCGATCTCCTCGATGAACCCGATGGCCCCGCCCTCTTGGCGGGCCGCCTTGCGCAGCGCCTTGAAGTAGGAGCGGATCCGGCGAGCGGTCGCCCCGTACATCTGGGACTGGAACGCCGTGGCGCTGACGTAAAGGAACGGCACCCCGGCCTCACGCGCCATCGCCTTGGCCAGGTGGGTCTTGCCAGTGCCGGGCGCGCCCTCGAACAACAGGCCACGCCGAGGCGAGCCGCCGGTCTCGTCTGCGAACTTCTTGTGCGCGAGGAACAAGTTCAGCGAGCGGACCACGTCTTCCTTGACGACGTCGATTCCCTTGACGTCGTCGATGGTGGTGTCGATCTGCTCCGGCCGGTACATCACGTGGGGCGACTTGGCGCCACCGAAGATCATGAACATCGTGCTGCCGACGATGGCCGCCACGATCGCGATCTCCATGTAGTACATGGGGTCGATCGAAGGGATCGTGACAATGGCGCTGTGCCCGGTCGCCACCCGCAGAGCGACGAAACCGACAGGAACCGCCAGTATCAGCGCAAGCTTGCGCACCCGGCGACGACGGGACCGCTCACGGCTGCGGCCCACGTCCACCGACCCTGCGTCCATGATCGCCGGCGCCTGACGCTGTGTCACTGGCAAGTCCCCCTAGAAAGGTGATGGTCCCTCGGTTACCCAATCGCCAGTGTTCCCCGGCGTAGGGCAACGCGCCCGTCCGTTCACTCGGACGGCCCATCAACTCCGGCCGAACGGCCCCCGTCACGCGCTCGGGAAACCCCCGGGGGCGTCAGGCGATCCCGTCGAACAGGTCGCCTTCCCATCCGCCGTCGCCGACAGCGGACGCGCCGCGCTCGCCGTGGACCAGGGTGAACCACTCGGTGCCCATGGCCTGGGGGCCGATCAGGGTCGCCAGCTGGAAGAAGACGCTGTCCTGTTCGACCTGGCTTGCGTGCAGGCGCAGGGCCGCCATCTTGACCGACTCCAGATCGGGGGCGGCGATGCAGGTGGTGACCGCGGCGTCGTCGGTCAGGAAGGGGATGTCGTCGATGTTGTCGGTGCCGAAGAACCCGCTGCCCCCGGAGGCGATCAGCGCCTCCATGCCCTGCTTCATGACCGAGCGTGGCAGCGCCTGCCAGTAGATCTTGCTGATCGACCAGGCCGGGCCCAGGTCAGGACGGAAGGTGGTGACCGCGGCGAGCTGGGCCGCGTACATCGCGACGCGGTGCGCCTGGATGTGGTCGGGGTGGCCGTAGCCGCCGAATGTGTCGTAGGTGACCAGAACCTGCGCCCTGGTGGCCCTGATGACTGCGACCAGCTCGCTGGCCGCCTCGAGCAGGTCCGCCCGCCAGAACACGTCGGGACGGTCGTTGGACGGGGTTCCCATCATGCCGGAGTCGCGCCAGCGCCCCGCGCCCCCCAGGAAACGGTGGTCGCCGACCCCGAGCTCGGCCATCGCCTGGGCGAGCTCGACCTCGCGGTGCGGGCCGAGCTCGTCGTCGTGGGCGGCAGCCAGGTGGGACAGCGACGGCAGCAGCACCTCCCCTTCCTCCCCGCGGGTGCAGGTCACCAAAGTGACCGCGACACCCTCAGCTGCGTACTTCGCCATGGTCACCCCGGTCCCGATTGACTCGTCGTCAGGGTGGGCGTGCACCAGCAGCAGTCTGCGCGCGGCAAGAGGTTCGTTCATAAGGGGAGCCTAACCGGGCGTAGTGAGCAGTTCGCCGGCCCCGGCGCCGCCTCGCCCGGCGTGGCCGCGCACCCGAGCAGCCGCCGCCGGCAGCTCTGACCGGGACACGTGGCGCCCCGAGGTTGTCGCTGCCGACCCGGTGCGGCGACCCCAGCCGCCCGCGCAGGTCGCGGCCCGGCGCGAACAGCTGGCCGCGGGGCGTCCACAGTCCGGGGATCAGGCAGGATCGGGGCATGACGAGCCCCCTGCAGCTGCAGTCCCAGGACAGCTACCCGCGTCGAGCCGCGCGCACGGGGCGGTTCACCTTCGGTGCCCCGCGTGGGTTCGCTCCTTCGCAGGACGGGAAGCGGGTGGCGTTCGTCCGCTCTCGGGGCGGAACCGAGCGTGCGACCTCGCTGTGGGTGCTGGATGTGACCTCGGGCACCGAGCGGCTGGTCGCTGACCCTTTCGACCTGCTGACCGGTGGCAGCGAGGACCTGAGCGCGCAGGAACGCTCCAGGCGGGAGCGGATGCGCGAGGCGGGAGCAGGCATCACCGGCTTCGCCACCGACGCTCCCGGCACCCTCGCCTGCTATGCGCTGTCCTCGCGGCTGTTCGTCTCCGACCTCACTGCGGGCTCCGGCGGTCGGGAGATACCCGTCGGGGCGGCGGTGATCGATCCACGGCTGTCCCCGGACGGGCGGCACATCGCCTTCGCTGCCGGCGGTGGACTGCATGTGGTGGCGACCGCGACCGACGCCGATCCGAGCCGACCACTGGCATCACCGGACGGCACCGACGTGACCTACGGCCTGGCTGACTTCGCAGCGGCCGAGGAGCTGGATCGTCACCGCGGATACTGGTGGTCACCGGAGTCTGACGCGCTGCTGGTGGCCCGGGTGGACGAGTCGGACGTCGACGTGTGGCACATCGGGGACCCCGAGAACCCTGCGACCCCCGCCGCGGTGCACCGCTACCCGGCGGCGGGAACGCCCAACGCGGACGTGACCTTGTGGCTGGTCGCACTGGACGGGACTCGTCACCCGGTGGCCTGGGACCGGCGCGCCTTCCCCTACCTGGTGTCGGTGAGCTGGGCGCCTGGGCACCCCCCGCTGGTGCAGGTGATGACCAGACGGCAGGAGCGTGCGCAGATCCTTGCCGTCGACCCTGCGACCGCGGCGACCACGGTGGTGCACGAGCTCGCTGACTCCGACTGGGTCGATGTGGTGCCGGGGACGCCACTGTGGGCCCCGACAGGTGAGCTGGTGACGGTGGAGGTCGTCGACGACCGCTACGCGCTGTGCCTGAACGCCGCACCGGTGTCCCCCGCCGGGGTGCAGGTACGTGCGGTGCTCGACGCGACCGTCGACGCGATCTTCGTCGCGGGCACCGAAGGCCCTGACCAGCACGTGTACAGGTACGGGGGCGGGACGTGGGTCCGGCTCACCGAGCCTGGCAGCGTCAACGTGGCCCGGTCGGCCGGTGACCTCCTGGTGCTGACCACTGCGACCCTGGGTGCCACCTGCTCCCGCACGTCCGTGCGCAGCCCCGCCGGCGGCACCGGTGACTGGGTAGAGCGCGCCACCGTAAGGCACCTGGTCGACGACCCCGGGTTCATTCCGGCAGTCCAGATCCCGGCCGAGCTGGACACCCACATACCCACCGTGGTCCTGATGCCGACGGGTTGGGCGCCCGGCTCCCAGCCGCTGCCGGTCCTGATGGACCCCTATGGGGGCCCGCACCACAGACTCGTCCACTCCTCAGCCAGGGGCTTCCTGGAGTCTCAATGGTGGGCGGACCAAGGTTTCTGCGTGATCGTCGCCGACGGCCGCGGCACCCCCGGGACCCCGTCGTGGGAACGCACTGTGCGCCTGGACCTGACCAACCCCCCGCTTGAGGACCAGGTTGCCGCCCTGCACGCCGTCGCCCGGGCGTGGCCAGGGGTGCTCGATCTTGAGCGGGTGGCTATCCGCGGCTGGTCCTTCGGCGGCTACCTGTCCGCGTTGGCGGTGCTGGCCCGGCCCGACGTGTTCCACGCCGCGGTCGCGGGGGCGCCGGTAGCCGACTGGAGGCTGTACGACACGGCCTACACCGAGCGGTACCTGGGGCTGCCGTCCGAGCACCCGGACGCATACGACGCAGGGTCGCTGGTGGCGAGGGCCCCGTCTTTGACCAGACCGTTGATGATCATCCACGGTCTCGCGGACGACAACGTAGTCGCCGCGCATTCGCTGCGCCTGTCGTCCGCCCTGCTGGCCGCCGGACGCCCGCACACCTTTCTGCCGCTGTCCGGGGTGACCCACATGACCCCGCAGGAGGTGGTGGCGGAGAACCTGCTGCGGCTGCAGCTCGACTTTCTGCGGCAGGCGATGGGGGCCTGACCTGGACGGGTGCCCGCGGCGTGCCCGTCTGCGCGGCTAAGAGGTCTTCTTGGCCCGGGAGCGGGACTTCTCGCGGTCGGTCTGGTCCAGGACCGCCTTGCGCAGCCGCACGGTCGCCGGGGTCACCTCGACGCACTCGTCCTCGCGGCAGAACTCCAGGGCCTGCTCCATCGAGATCTGCTTGTGCGGGATGAGCGGGACCAGGACGTCGGAGGACGACTGGCGCATGTTGGTGAGCTTCTTCTCCTTGGTGGCGTTGACGTCCATGTCGTCCGAGCGGGAGTTCTCCCCGACGATCATGCCCTCGTAGACCTCGGTGCCCGGACCGACGAACATCGTGCCGCGCTCCTGGAGGTTGGACAGCGCGAAGCCGGTGGTAGCGCCACGTCGGTCGGCGACCAATGACCCGGTGGGTCGGGTCCGCAGCTCACCATGCCAGGGCTCGTACTTGTCGAAGACGTGGTGGAGCAGGCCGGTACCGCGGGTTTCGGTGAGGAACTCGGTGCGGAAGCCGATCAGGCCCCGGGCCGGAACCACGTACTCCAAGCGCACCCAGCCGGTGCCATGGTTGACCATCTGCGTCATCCGGCCCTTGCGCAGCGCCATCAGCTGGGTGACCACGCCCAGGTAGTCCTCGGGGATGTCGATGGTCAGGTGCTCCATGGGCTCGTGGACCTTGCCGTCGACCAGCCTGGTCACCACCTGCGGCTTGCCGACCGTCAGCTCGAAGCCCTCCCGACGCATGATCTCCACCAGGACGGCGAGCTGGAGCTCGCCGCGGCCCTGAACCTCCCAGGTGTCGGGGCGCTCGGTCGGCAGGACCCGGATGGACACGTTGCCGACGAGCTCTGCCTCGAGCCGGTTCTTCACCAGGCGAGCGGTGAGCTTCTTGCCGCTCTGCCCGGCCAGCGGAGAGGTGTTGATGCCGATGGTCATCGAGATGGACGGCTCGTCGACCGTGATCAGCGGCAACGCAACCGGGTTCTCGGGGTCGGCGAGGGTCTCCCCGATGGTGATCTCCGGGATCCCGGCAACGGCGATGATGTCGCCGGGGCCGGCCTCGTCGGCGGGGACTCGCTCCAGTGCCTGGGTAACCAGCAGCTCGGTGACCTTGATCCGCTCGACTGTCCCGTCGGTCTTGCACCACGCGACCTGCTGACCCTTGCGGATCCAGCCCTGGCGGACTCGACACAGAGCCAGCCGGCCGAGGTACGGGGAGGCGTCCAGGTTGGTCACGTGCGCCTGCAGCGGGGCGCCCTCGTCGTAGGAGGGGGCCGGGATGGTGGACACGATGGTCGCGAACAGCGGCTCCAGGTCGGGCGAGTCCGGCATCGCACCGTCGGCCGGGCGGGTCAAGGACGCGCGGCCCGCCTTGGCCGAGGTGTAGACGATGGGGAACTCGATCTGGTGCTCGTCCGCGTCCAGGTCCAAGAACAGCTCGTAGGTCTCGTCGACGATCTCAGCGATCCGGGAGTCGGGCCGGTCCACCTTGTTGACGACCAGAATGACGGGCAGCCGCTTCTGCAGCGCCTTCCGCAGCACGAACCGGGTCTGCGGCAGCGGCCCCTCGCTGGCGTCCACCAGCAGCAGAACCCCGTCGACCATCTCCAGTCCGCGCTCGACCTCGCCGCCGAAGTCGGCGTGCCCCGGGGTGTCGATGATGTTCAACGTCACCCCCGCGTGGCGGACCGCGGTGTTCTTGGCGAGGATCGTGATGCCTTTCTCACGCTCCAGGTCCATCGAGTCCATCACCCTGTCGCGGACCGAGCCCTCGTCGGCCTGGTGCTCGCTGAAGGCGCCGGACTGCCAGAGCATCGCGTCGACCAGGGTTGTCTTGCCATGGTCGACGTGGGCGACGATCGCGAGGTTGCGGAGATCTGCGCGCGTGGGCATGCGGAGGAGCTCGATCCTGTGGGAGGCGGTAAGTACAGGGTACGGGCCGTGGGCCCGCATCGGTAACCGCCGGAGCTCACCTGCCCCGCAGCAGCGCCACAGCCGCCTCGACCGGCTCGCGGTCACCCGGCAGCCAGGCCACCGCGTCCAAGTCGTCGACGTCGACCCAGGCCAGCGCGTCGTGCTGCTCCAGCGGCCGCGGCTCGACGTCGCCGACCAGGGTCGCCAGCCAGACCCGGAGCACGTAGGGGCCAAGCGGCCAGTCCCCGCCTACGCGCTCGCCGATGCGCACGACCACGCCCAGCTCCTCGGCCACCTCCCGCAGCAACGCCTCATGATCGCTCTCCCCGGGCTCGACCTTCCCCCCCGGCAGCTCCCATCCGCCGGCCAGCCACGGGGGCTCGGTGCGCCTTCCGGCCAGCACCCGACCCGCCCGGAATATGACCGATGCCACTACGACTTGGCGGGGTCGGTGGTCGGTCACGGTGGCAGGATGCCAGCATCCGGGCGATCTAGGTGGCCCCTGCTGCGAGCGCCGGCTCCAGCGGGCGTAGCCTCGCGGTCGTTCGTTGTGACCCGTCGGCGCCCAGGAGAGGCACGCAATGTCGAACGGCACCATGTCGCCAGGGCGGGCCCGTATCTCCGCCCGTACCCTGCGCACCGACCGGTGGTGGCAGCCGGACGTGCTCACCGTCGTCGGGCTGGTCGCGTGGCTGACCTACGCGACCGTCCGGGTGTTCATGCAGAGGGACTACTACGTCGCGGCCTACCACTACCTGACCCCGTTCTACTCCCCCTGCGTCTCCAAGGGATGCACGCCGTCGGCGTCGGAGTTCGGCCAGTTCCTGCCGAACGTGTGGTTCCTGCCGTACGCGGCGCTCACCTTGCCGTTCCTGCTGCTGTTCCGGTTCACCTGCTACTACTACCGCAAGGCCTACTACCGGTCCTTCTGGCAGTCGCCGCCGGCCTGCGCGGTGCCCGACGCGCACTCCCGGTACACCGGTGAGACCCGCTTCCCGCTGCTCGGGCAGAACCTGCACCGCTACTTCTTCTACGTCGCGGCCCTGATCTCCCTGATCAACACCTGGGACGCGATCGTCGCGTTCCAAAGCCCGCAGGGCTTCGGCTTCGGGCTCGGCAACGTCATCCTGGTCGCGAACGTGGTGCTGCTGTGGGCCTACACGGCCTCCTGCCACTCCTGCCGGCACGTCATGGGTGGCCGGCTCAAGCACTTCTCCAAGCACCCGGTCCGCTACAAGTTCTGGGTCCAGATCTCCAAGCTGAACTCCCGGCACATGGGGCTGGCGTGGACCACCCTGGCCAGCTTGGCGATCACCGACTTCTACATCATGGCGGTGTCGGCAGGCTGGATCTCCGACCTCCGCTTCATCCACTAGCCAGGTGAGCACTCCAGGCGCCCGAGAAATGGTTGATCAAGCATGACCGAGATCGAGCGGCACACCTACGACGTCATCGTGATCGGCGCCGGCGGCGCCGGCCTGCGGGCAGCGATCGAGGCGCGCAGCCGCGGCCTGCGCACAGCGGTGATCTGCAAGTCGCTGTTCGGCAAAGCCCACACCGTGATGGCCGAAGGCGGTATCGCGGCGTCGATGGGGAACGTCAACAGCAAGGACAACTGGCAGGTCCACTTCCGGGACACGATGCGCGGCGGCAAGTTCCTCAACCACTGGCGGATGGCCGAGCTGCACGCCAAGGAGGCACCTGAGAGGGTCTGGGAGCTGGAGGCGTGGGGCGCGCTGTTCGACCGCACCGCGGACGGACGGATCAGCCAGCGGAACTTCGGCGGGCACGAGTACCCGCGGCTGGCCCACGTCGGTGACCGCACGGGCCTGGAGCTCATCCGCACCCTGCAGCAGCGGATCGTCGCCCTTCAGCAGCAGGACCAGCGCGACCTCGGAGACTATGAAGCGCGGCTGAAGGTCTTCGCCGAGTGCACCATCACCGAGATCCTGCGCGACCCCGACGACGCCGACGGCAACCCCGGTGCGGTCAGCGGGGCGTTCGGCTACTGGCGCGAGTCCGGCCGGTTCGTGCTCTTCCAGGCCCCCGCAGTGATCATCGCTACCGGTGGGATCGGCAAGTCCTTCAAGGTCACCTCGAACTCCTGGGAGTACACCGGCGACGGTCACGCGCTGGCCCTTCGGACCGGCAGCACGCTGGTCAACATGGAGTTCGTCCAGTTCCACCCGACCGGGATGGTCTGGCCACCCAGTGTCAAAGGAATCCTGGTCACCGAGTCGGTCCGGGGCGACGGCGGGGTGCTGACCAACTCCGAGGGCAAGCGCTTCATGTTCGGCTACGTGCCCGACGTCTTCCGCAAGCAGTACGCGGAGACCGAAGAGGAAGGCGACCGCTGGTACAAGGACGCCGACAACAACCGGCGCCCCCCCGAGCTGCTGCCTCGCGACGAGGTCGCCCGCTCGATCAACTCCGAGGTAAAGGCCGGCCGTGGCTCACCGCACGGCGGAGTGTTCCTGGACGTGTCCAGCCGCCTGCCGGCGGAGGAGATCCGGCGCCGGCTGCCGTCGATGTACCACCAGTTCAAAGAGCTCGCCGACGTCGACATCACCGCCGAGCCCATGGAGGTGGGACCCACCTGTCACTACGTGATGGGTGGTGTGGAGGTCGACCCAGACACCGCGGCAGCGGCGCGCGTCCCCGGCCTGTTCGCCGCCGGCGAGTCGGCCGGCGGGATGCACGGCTCAAACCGGCTGGGCGGCAACTCGCTGTCGGACCTGCTGGTGTTCGGAAGGCGCGCCGGCCTCGGCGCAGCCGACTACGTCGCGGCCCTCGGCGAGCACCGGCCGACCGTCTCCGAAAGTGACGTCGAGGCGGCCGCTGCAGCCGCGGTGGCACCATTTCGCACTGAGGGCGGGGAGAACCCCTACACCCTGCACACCGAGCTCCAGCAAGTGATGAACGACCTGGTCGGCATCATCCGGACCGAGGCGGAGATGCAGGCTGCCCTGGACAAGCTCGCCGAGCTGAAAACCAGGTCAAGGACACTGACAGTGGAAGGGCACCGCCAGTTCAACCCTGGCTGGCACCTGGCCTTGGACCTACAGAACATGCTGCTGGTCTCGGAGTGCATCGCACGCGCGGCCCTGGAGAGGCAGGAGTCCCGCGGAGGCCACACCCGCGACGACTACCCGGCGATGAGCCCGATCTGGCGACAGGTGAACCTGATCTGCTCGGTCGACGGCGACTCGGTCCGAGTGGAGCACCAGCCGCTGCCGAGCATGCCCGTCGAGCTGCTCGGGCTCTTCGACCGAAGCGAGCTGGGCAAGTACCTCACCGAAGCAGAGCTGTCCGGCCTCCCCGAGGAGAACAACTGATGGGATACGACGCGAAGTTCCGGGTGTGGCGCGGCGACAGCGCCACCGGAGAGCTGCACGACTTCACCGTCGCCGTCAACGAGGGCGAGGTCGTCCTGGACGTCATCCACCGCCTGCAGGCCACCCAGACCCCAGACCTTGCAGTCCGGTGGAACTGCAAGGCGGGCAAGTGCGGCTCCTGCAGCGCCGAGATCAACGGCCGCCCCAGACTGCTGTGCATGACCCGGATGAGCACTTTCACCGAGGCCGAAACGATCACCGTCACTCCGCTGCGGACCTTCCCGGTCATCCGCGACCTGGTCACCGACGTCTCGTTCAACTACGCAAAAGCGCGCGAAGTCCCATCGTTCGCGCCGCCGGCCGACCTGAAGCCCGGCGACTTCCGAATGAAGCAGGTGGACGTCGAACGCAGCCAGGAGTTCCGCAAGTGCATCGAGTGCTTCCTGTGCCAGAACACCTGCCACGTAGTCCGTGATCACGAGGAGAACAAGCAGGCCTTCGCCGGCCCCCGCTTCTTCATCCGGCTCGCCGAGCTGGACATGCACCCGCTGGACACCCTCGACCGCAAGGACCAGGCCCAGGAGGAGCACGGTCTCGGCCTGTGCAACATCACCAAATGCTGCACCGAGGTCTGCCCCGAGCACATCAAGATCACCGACAACGCCATCATCCCGATGAAGGAGCGGGTCGCTGACGTGAAGTACGACCCGGTTCGCTGGCTCGGAGCCAAGATCCGGCGCCGAAGCCAGTCAGACTAGCCGTGGCCAAGCTCCTCGACACCCCCGAGCTGGAGCAGCAGCTCCAAAAGCTTCCGGGCTGGGCCGCCGACGGCCAGGCCATCTCACGCCCCTACCAGGCACCGGACTTCCTCACCGGAGTACAGATGGTGGTAGAGGTCGCCGCCGCCGCCGAAGAGATGAACCACCACCCCGACATCGACATCAGGTGGCGCACAGTGCACTTTCGCCTGTCCACCCACTCCGCCGGCGGCGTCACAGGGCTCGACATCGAGCTGGCCCGGCGTATCGACAGCATCGCCGCCGCGCGCGGCGCCCTGTAGACCAGGCAGACTGCCACCGTGGCCATGGACGAGCAGACACACATGGGGGCACGGCTCAACGTCTTGCGAGCCGGCGTCCTAGGAGCCAACGACGGGATCGTGTCGTCAGCCGGCCTGGTGCTAGGGGTGGCGGCCACAACGACCGACACGACCAGGATCGCGATCGCCGGGCTGGCCGGGCTGGTCAGCGGTGCCATGTCGATGGCACTGGGCGAATACGTCTCGGTCTCCACCCAACGCGACACCGAACGCGCCGCCCTGGCAATGGAGCAACGCGAACTCACCGAGGACCCGGTCGGCGAGCTCGAGGAGCTGGCCCACCTGTACGAGGCGAAGGGGCTGACTCCAGCGCTGGCGCGAGAGGTCGCCGAGCAGCTCCACGCCGGCGACAACACCCTCGCCGCACACGCCGAGATCGAGCTCGGGATCACAGTGGGCCAGACCGTCAGCCCTTGGAACGCCGCGATCACCTCGATGCTCTCGTTCGCGCTCGGCTCAACGCTGCCCCTGCTGGCCATCCTGCTTACCACGCCCTCGCTGCGTGTCCCCGTCACATTCGCGGCGGTGCTGGTCTCGCTGGCCGTCACAGGGACCGTCAGCGCACGCCTCGGCGGCTCGGGACACCGCCAGGCAGTCATCCGGGTCGTAGTCGGCGGCGCCCTCGCCATGGCCATCACCTACGCAGTCGGCCGCCTGGTGGGAAGCGCGCTATGACCGTCCCACCGAGCGAGCTGCCAGGCGACACGCCGACAGCCCAGCAGCCGGAAGACGACTGAGGCCGCGACCACCCCGATTCGACGCCGCGCGCCGCACTCCGTCGGCGCCGCTACCGTCGGCCGCGCGGCACCCCGGGTGAACGGCCGAACGTGGGGCCTGAGAAGTTAGCCCCATGCTCGCTACTGCGGTTGACAGCATCAGGCTCTGGCTCCACGTCCTCGGCGCCACCATCTGGGTGGGAGGCCAGCTCACTTTGGCGGCCCTCGTCCCAGTGCTGCGCGCCGCCGGACCTGACGTGCCCAAGAAGGCAGCTCGCGCGTTCAACCGGGTGGCATGGCCGGCGTTCGGGCTCCTGCTGGTCACCGGCGTCTGGAACATCGTCGCCGTCAACCACGCCGACCACCCCAGCTCGACGTACCAGGCGGTGCTCGGCGCCAAGATGCTCGTGGTGGCAGCGTCCGGGATCAGTGCCTGGATGCACACCCGGGCCACCACCACCAAGGGCCTGGCGATCTGGGGGGCTGTGACCGGGCTCACTGCGCTGTCTGCGCTCTACCTCGGGGTGCTGCTCGCAGGCTGACGGGTCGGCGACACGGCAGATGGCTGCCCGGGCTGCGGAACCAGGACGGCCGCCAGGGCCACCACGGCCAGTACGGCGAGCACCGATACCAGCGGCGCTAGCAGCCACGAACGGCGCAGACTCGACTGAGCCCAGCGTTCCGGCTCGGTGGCCTGTGGATCGGACGACAAGAAGACTCCTCGGAAGCGACGTTTGCAACGCTAGCCGCGGCGCGCGACCCGACCCGTCACCAGTGGCCAAGTCCAGACGTTCCACTGGCAAAGTCCACACGACCAGCCACTCCCTGATCGGCTATTCAGCCATCACGTCCGGTCACTGTGAGTGCACGGCGTCGGGGTCGGATCGTCAGTCGCCTTAGCTGCCCGGAAGAGGCGGACGGCATGCCCGGCCTCTCAGCTCTGCTTCTACGGTGATCCCAACACCTGTCCCGACGCCCCCGGCCCCCGGTCTCGTTCCGATGGGAAACACGTCGACGGTCATCGCGGGTATCGGGGCTGCGCTGATCGGCGCAGTGACCGCGGTCGCCGGCTACGCCTGGCAGCCGAGGGCAGCGCGCTGCGACAAGCGCGCCCAAGAGCACACCGAGCCGAACGGGTGCTGGCCTGGCCGGGGCCGGCCGCGACCCGCTAGACGACCACGGCAGAGGGATCGAACGGGCCCACCAGGGAAGGCTCGACGGCCCTTGGAAGGGGGCCCGACGGATGCGAGGCCAGGATCTGTCTCAGACTCGCGGCGAATCGCAGGGACTGCTCGTGCTCCCGCTGCCAGACGTTGCGCCCGAAGATGAGACCAAGGGCACCGGCGTCCATCGAGCGGCGGGCTTTGTCCAGCATCGCATCGTCGCCGGCTCGCTCCCCGCCGGAGACCAGCACCATGGTGCGGTTCGCCGAGTGGACGACGGCGTCGATGGCCTGCTGGCTGGTGAACTCCCGGTCGTACTCCACCTTGACCGACTGGCGCAGTCCTGGGTTCGGGAAGTTGACTTTGACGATGTCGGCTCCGAGCTCGCTGGCGGTGCGGGCGGCGTAGTCGACGGCGTAGAACGAGGTCTTGCCGCCCTTGGACTCGATCGCGGAGCCTCGGGGATATGCCCAGACGATCAGCGGCATCCCGAAGCGCGCGGCGTCCTCCCGGACTCCGCGAAACGCTGTGAAGTCGGCCTCCTGCGCGGGGGTGCCCACATACAGGGTGTAGCCGACGGCGTCCGCACCCAGCCGGACGGCTTCCTCCACCGTGGCATTCAGCGGCGACAAGGCGTGGTCGTCGGGAGGAATGTCGGTCTTTCCGTTGAGCTTGAGAACCAGTGGCACTTCCCCCGCGTAATCCCAGAAGAACTTCTCGGCGAGTCCGATCTGCAGGACGACGCCGTTGAACCCGCCTTCGACAGCGAGTCGCAGAATGTACCTGGGGTCGCTGGCCGCCGGGTTGGCGAAGAAGTCTCTCGGGCCGTGCTCCAAACCCTGGTCGTACGGCAGGAACAGGCCCGTGCCGTTTCCCAGGCCATGCTCGTTGAGGATGCGATGCAGCCGGGCCTTCTTGCCCGTTCCCAGCCCGCATTCGCTCAGGCCTGGCCGTGCCGCCATCTGACCCACCTCCTGGCGCGCGTTTCGCTATGCCTTTCAGTCTGCGCCCCTGACCTCAACCACGTCAGGGGCGTAGGTCCCCTCGTACCGAGAGGGGCCGCGGGCCCAACGACCCTGCCGCCGCCGGGAACCAGGGCAGACGCTGAGCGTGACTCCAAGGAGGTTTGATCATGAATCGACTGGCGGGCAAGACAGCGATCATCAGCGGCGCAGCCCGCGGGATGGGCGCGGCCGAGGCACGGATGTTCGTGTCCGAGGGCGCCAAGGTTGTGGTCGCCGACATGCGCGACGACGAGGGCGCCCGGTTGGTGGCCGAGCTCGGTGCCGCCGCCGAATACGTGCACCTCGACGTCACGGACGAGGCGGAGTGGGCCCATGCGCTGGCATTCACAGAGCGGGTGTTCGGGCGCCCGGACGTGCTGGTCAACAACGCCGGCATCCTGCGCTACAGCCCGATACTGGCCATGGCCAAGACCGACTTCGAAGAGATCCTCGCCGTGAACCTGATCGGTCCCTTCCTGGGGATGAAGGTCGTCGGTGCCGCGATGGCGGCCGGCGGAGGCGGTTCGATCGTCAACGTGTCCTCGACCGGCGGCCTGATCGGGATGTCGATGATCGGTGGCTACGTGGCCAGCAAGTGGGGGCTGCGGGGACTGACGAAGTCGGCCGCGCTGGAGCTGGGAAGGTCCGGGATCCGCGTCAACTCGGTTCATCCGGGTGGGGTGCGCACCCCGATGACCGATCCGGACGGCACCGGGGCGGCCATCAGCGACGAGCTGTTCGCCGCTCAGCCCATCAGCCGGATCGGCCGACCTGAAGAGATCGCGGCCCTGGTGACGTTCCTGGCCTCCGACGAGTCCTCGTACTCGACCGGGTCAGAGTTCGTTGCAGACGGTGGGGCCGTCGCCGGTCAGGACCTTGCCGCCGGGATGGCCTCACGCTGACCTCGACCCGTGCGGCCTGCGGGGCCAGTCGGGGCGCGTCAATAGGGCCCCGAGGCTGGCAGCCCCTGTGCTTCACCGACCACGACCGTGGGGGCCGCTCGACCGGACGCCCAGGGGTTCAACCAGTAGCCCCCTCACGTTCACCCACCATTCACAGCCGCCGCGGCGTATGTTGCGGTCCATGAGCCACGAACAGACCCACACCGTCACGGGCGAACTGGCGCCCACGCAGGCCGAGGCCGGCTCGCCAAGCACCGCCACCGTGTCCAGCGTGATCAACGAGGACCTTGCGGCGCAGGCGGAGGCGGCCCTTGAGCGCGTCGGGCGGGCGGCCGCGCAGAAAGTGCTGCCGCACCCGACGGTCGAGGAGCGGCTGCGCAAGGGCAGGGTCGCACGGGCCGAGGTCCCACGAGAGGAGCTGGCGGGCTGGCAACCCCCGGCCGGCCGTGCCGACCCGGTGGCGCTACTGGAAAGCCAGGAAACCTCCCGGGTTCAGGAGCTGGTCCCGGTCCGGCACGCACGGATGGCCACCAGCGCCTTCGCCTTCTACCGGGGGGCGGCGCTGCTGATGGCGGCGGACCTGGCAGTGACGCCGCGCAGCGGCATTGACGTTCAGCTCTGCGGTGACGCGCACCTGTCGAACTTCGGCCTGTTCGCGGCTCCGGACCGCACGGTGGTCTTCGACGTCAACGACTTCGACGAGACGAACCCGGGGCCGTTTGAGTGGGATGTGAAGCGACTCGCGGCATCGTTCGTGCTGGCGGGGCGCGACAACAAGTTGGCAGCCAAGGCCGGCAGCGACGCGGCCACGGCCGCCGCCCAGTCCTACCGGGAGTCCATGGCCGGGTTCGCGACTATGGGCGAGATCGCGATCTGGTACGACCGGATCGATCCCAGCGGCCTCATTGAGGCAGTCAAGCAGCTCCCCAGCGCAAAGGGGATACGGGACGGAAAGCAGGAAGCGAAGGTGCAGGCCACCTTGACCGGGGTGGTGGCCAAGGCGCGGCTTCGCGACGCCTGGTCGGCGATCGAGAAGATCACCGAGGTCGTGGACGGTCAGCGCCGTTTCCGGGATCAGCCGCCGCTGCTCACCCGGCTGGACGTCAACGCCGACACCGCGGCCATGATCAACACGCTCTTCCGGCAGTATCGGGCCACCCTGCAGGATGATCGGCAGGAGCTGCTGAAGCGGTACGAGATCGTCGACATCGGGCACAAGGTCGTCGGGGTCGGCAGTGTCGGTCTGCTGGCGTTCGTGCTGCTTCTGCGCGGGCGCGACGAGGAGGACCTGATGGTGCTTCAGGTCAAGCAGGCGCAGGCGTCCGTCCTGGAGCCGTACACCCACAAGTCTGTGTACACCAAGCACGGCCACCGGGTGGTCACCGGGCAGCGGCTCATGCAGGCGGCCAGCGACTCCTTCCTGGGCTGGATCGACGGCCCCGGTGGACGCAGCTTCTACGTTCGACAGCTCAGAGACATGAAATGGTCACCGGACCCCGGGTGGCTGAACACCGAACGCCTACAGCGCTACGCCGTGCTCTGTGGACTCACGCTGGCTCGGGCGCACGCCCGATCCGGGGACGCGATCGCCATCTCCGCCTACCTGGGGAACGGCAGATCCTTCGACAAGGCGATCGGCGCGTTCGCCGAGGCGTATGCGAACCAGTCCGAGAAGGACTATGCCGCGTTCACCGGCGCCATCGCCGATGGGCGGCTCAGCGCCCACGAAGACGTTGCCGGAGCTGAGGGCAAGGCGGCCGCCGCGCACGTCGCTACGCCGCCTCCAAGGGCACGGCGCGGCGCGAAGCAGTCGCCTGCTACCTGACCCAGCCGATGCGGTGAAGTGACGATCCGTCGAAGCGCAGGCCAAGCGTCGTCGTCGCGTTCGACTGTCCGAGTCTCAGGTCCCGCACAGTGCATGGCGAGAGGCGCCTTGGGGGTCCACGGGCGCGCACGGCCCGGCACGAAGACGCCCGCTCACACCCTGCGCGATCCGTGCGCGGGATGGTCCGTTGGTCGTCTAGGCGGCTCTCAGCCGCGTAGAAGCCACAGTGGTCAGGACGTCGGTGCGGTGCCGGTCAGTGGGCGTCGTACTCGTCGTGGCGCAGCCACCACATTCCGTTCTCGTTGCGGCCCAGTGGCGCCCGGTCGAGCCACTGGTACATGCCCCAGAGGGAGTCCAGGCCGCGCGCGTAGGCAGAGTAGGTGTGATAGACGACGCCGTCGTCGAGGATGAATGCGCTCACGCCGGGCCCTTCTCGCCTGTAGGTCTGCCAGTCGGTGCCCACGAGGCTGGATGCGAAACCGTCGAGCCCGGCAGCATCTTCACCGGCGGGTGGGCGCAGGTCCGCCGTACGGAAGTTGTACTCGACGGCGCCGGCCTCCCACTCCTGCTTGGTGTGCGCGGCCTGAAAGTCGTAGTTGAAGTCGCTGTCGAAGGAGGACGCCCACGGGAAGCTCCAGCCCATGCGTTGCTTGTAGGCACGCAGCTTCTCGAGCGGGGCGCGGGAGACCGCGCAGAACGCGACGTCGTGATGTGCGAGATGGACGACGGAGCCGTTGAAGCCGTCAGCGATGGCCGAGCAGGACGGGCAGCCCGCGGTGTAGTCCGGTCCGAACATGAAGTGGTAGACGAGCAGCTGCGAGCGTCCCGCGAAGAGCTCGGCAAGGGACGCAGCGCCGGCATCGGTATGGAACTTGTAGTTCTTTTCGATGCGGACCCACGGCAGCTCCCGGCGTTGCTGCGCGACCTCGTCGCCGCGTCGGGTCAGCTCCTTCTCTGCTTCGAGCAGCTCCAGCCGGGCGGTCAGCCATTCTTCCCGTGTTCCGGTCGCGTGCGTCGTCATGGCTTCTCCCTGGGTGTTGAACGGCTTGGAGGTGGTGCTTCCGCGAGCGCCTTGATGGCTGCGAGACGGGTATCCCACTGGGTGGCGACCTGGTTCATCCAGCTCGCCACGGCGGTGAGCGGTTCGACGTGGACGGTGTAGCGCCGCTCCCGGCCGGACTTTGCGCTCGAGACGAGGTCGACGCTCTCGAGAACTGCGAGGTGCTGGGTCACCGCCTGGCGACTCACAGGCAGATCACCGGCCAGTGTGGTTGCGGTGGCGACGCCGTGCGTGCCGAGGCGCTCAAGAATCAGTCGACGGTTCGGTTCTGCCAGTGCAGCGAACAGCTCGTCGGCTTGACCCAGAAGGACCGTCGTCACGACGCGCCCTGTTCCGCGGCGGCCTCGATGTACGCCGCGATGCCCTGCAGGACGTCGGTCCACCCCTGGCTGTGGCTATCGTACGAGGCGAAGCGCTCGCGGCCAGCCGGGATGGTGAGCGAAGCGAAACCGCTCTCGCACACCTTCAGGCGCGTGCCGTCACCGTCGGCGGTGAGGTGGAACTCCACGAGGGTCGAGTTTGTGTCGTCGGCGAGCACGTCCGGGTATGCGCTCGCCCAGCGGTAGGCGAAGTAGTGCGGCGGGTCAGCCTTGACGACCCGTGTCAGATACCGCTCGCCGTGCCCCGGCTCGAGAACCATGACCCCGTCGGGTCGCAGGTCCACGGTGGCTGGCGTTCCTGATCCGAACCAGCGGCCGATATGTTCCGGCGTCGTCAAGATCTCCCACACGCGCTGAGTCGTCGCCGCGATGTGGACCGTCCGCTCGACACGATCTTGCCCCATGTTCTCTCTCCCGGTTCGATGTGCAAGCGAAGACTTGCACATTGCCGGAGTCCGGGCAAGCAGCAGCCAGCAGCGGGCCGCCTCGAGGTGCTACAGAGCACCCGGCCAAGTGCCGCGGTGGCTGCGCGATCGAGCGGCCGCTGGTTGAGGGCTGAAGTTCGTGTGCCGGCTTGCCCTGTCCAAGGGAATGGCCAGCGGACTAACGCAAGATCAACTGAAGGTCGACATCAGAGGGTCCAGAGCGGTCCGCGAGGTGGCGCGGTGCATTCTTGCGATCGCGCGCTCGCGGGGCCCCAGCGTTCCCTCAACTCGGCTGGACGACGTTGATACCCGCGGCATTGGCCGCAGCAACGAGTTCGGCGTCATAGGTGACCAACTCGTCTGCGCCGATGCGGAGCGCGACAGCCAGATGTGTGGCGTCATTCGACCGCAGTCGCCCAGGAATCATCCCAGCAGTGAGCAGGTCGCCGCGAGTCAGGTCGACCAGTGAGACGGCGTCCAGAACGACTCCGACCGAGTCGAGGTCGACGTCTTCCGGGTGCCGGTTGGCAGCACAGTGCAGCTCAGTGTGCAGCAGCGACGATGCGACGAGCTGCCGCTGTCCATCGCCCGACTGCAGGTATGCGGTCAGAGCCGCGGATTCAGACTCCTCGACCAGGAGCTTCATCGCGGCCGACGTGTCGAGGTAGCAGATCACCAGCGTCCTCGCGCGTCCTCGACCAGTTCTGCACTCGTCCGCTTCGCCGTGCGACGGCGAATGGAGCTCAAGTCAGCGACGCCCCGGCGCGCCCGCCGCGCCTGGCCCTGCGCCACCAGCCCATCCAGCGAGCCGGTGGAGGGAGGCGAGATCACCGCGGCGACCTGCCCGTTGTTTGTCACCTGCACCGTCTCCCCTGCCGCGACCGCACGCAGGATCTCACCGCTGCTGTTGCGCATCTCCCGGTGTGTCACGGTCCTCATGTAGCACAGCGTAGCACGTCAGGGTTCCGCCTCAAACAAGGTCAGCGACCAGAGTGCGACTGCGCCTTGCTGCCCGGGCCTACAGGTCGCTCAGCGCGAGGCGCGTCACTGAAGCAGGTCACTGATCTCGCGGGCTAGGTCGACTGAGGCTTCGATCTCGACCTTGCGGTTTGTGAGGCTCTCGACGTTGATGCCGAACGGAAGGCCGAGGCGGCGACAGAAGCCGATCAGGGCGCGGGCGTTGGTCAGGCACTGATCGTAGGACTCCGTCAGCGGGTCCTCAGATCGCGTGATCTCGGTGCGCAGCCAGCGCGGGACGTCGATGCCGAGCCAGGACATGAACTCGAGGGTCTTCATGGAGCCGCAGGGTGCCAGCGTGAGTATGGCTGGGCGCGGAACTATGCCCGCGTCTCGGCAGAGGTAGACGTAATCGGACAGCAGGTCGCGGATGTGGTCCAGGTCGTAACAGACCTGGGAGACGAAGAAGTCGCAACCGTCCTCCTGCTTGCTCAGCATCCGTCGGTGCTCCTGGCCGGTGCCGACGTGCCGTTCGGCGATGCAGACGCCACCGATGGTGGGTCGTCGGGCCAGGCCGGCGTGCAGCCGGTAAGCGTCGGTGAGCCGGGTCTTCACCGACTGGTCGCGGGATGCGGCCCCGACCAGCACGGTGAGCACTCGGTCGGCGTCGACCTCGGTCAGCCAGCGGCTCAGGACCGCTTCGGTGTATTTGCCGACGGCGCGGTAGACGACCACCGGTCCGGTCCAGCCGGACAGGTGCCGGCCGAAGAAGTCAGCGGGATCCATCATCGGCATGAACGGGAAGGGCCGTGGATCAGGCGAACGATCTCCTTCCGCGTCCACGTCGTAGACGATCAACCCATCCAGCTCCACCGACTCCAGGCGCGTCAGCGTGGCCTGGGCGATCTCCTCTGCGCGCACCGGAGTCGTCGTCAGACTCGGCGGGGTCATCCCGTACAGAAGCACCCCGTGCTCAGCCCGTCGCAGCAGTTCCCGCGCACAACCATCTGCACCCAGCGCCATCGGTACAGAATGGCAGCAAGCGGATCCGGCACGGAACACGGCGAGCCCCCAAACGAGCCCCAACCCACACAGCTCCGCCACCTCATTGGGCGCCCGGGGTCACGCTGCAACACTCAAGAGCTCCCGAAGTGCGTAGAGGTCGGTAGACCCCGCTGACTGCCACCTCGAGCAGGACGTCGCGACCGCGGCTAGGGACGAGCACGCAGGTATCCAGGAAGGCGCTGAAGGCCACGGCTCAGCGGCTCGCTCGTTCAGCCCTGGCGGCCTTGAGCGCCTCCCGAACGTCTTCGGGGCTCTCGTCGTACAGCCCGAGTCGCTCGGTGTCCGCCACCATGTCGGCGAGCGCCTGCTCAGCCTGACTGCGCTGGCGTTCGCGGTAGTCGAGCAGATCCACGAGCTTGACCTTTCTGTGCCGGCTCGGCTTGTCGAATGGGATCGCCCCGGTCTCCAGGAGGCGGACCAGGGTCGTGCGGGCCACCCCGAGAAGGTCTGCGGCCTCTTGGGTCGACAGGGTCAGATGATGGGGGGCGACGGTGACAGCGAGCCCCGCTTCCATCGCAGTCGCGACCTGGAGCAGGACCTCGTGAACCTGCGGGGGAAGCTCCACGGAAGTGCCGTCGGCGGCCACGAGACGCGGCGGCGCCTGCGCCACGCGGCCCGCCCGGGCGGTCAAAGCCGCAAGGAAGTCCACGACCTGCCCGGTTTGTCCCTCAGGGAGGTAGGTCCGGTCCTCCACCGTCGCCGCGCTGCCTGCCATGACTGACTCCGATCGATTCGAGCGTTCGCTCGTTTTGATCGTTTTACCACACCGAGAGCGCCTCTGGAAAGGGCCGCCAGGGGCTTCCCAACTTCCGTCCGCCGGACGCGGTCACGCGCGTGTGGCTATTGCCCAGCACCACGACTGGCGAGGGGCTGACGTGGTGTCGCGACGCTGGCTGGGCGATCGTGCCGCCTATCGCACCCATACCTGGCCCGCGTGAACCCTCGACGACGGTCCTCGGGGCTCGTGGCTGCGGTGCGGACCGGTCGACGAGTTCCAGATTCCGCGGACCGTCCGCGGACCTAGCGATCTTGGGGCCGGCGTAACCGCAGGTCAGCGGGTTGCGCCGCAGACCCTCAGACGTTGAAGCGGAACTCGACGACGTCTCCGTCGGCCATCACGTAGTCCTTCCCCTCGATCCTGACCCTGCCTCTGGCCTTTGCCTCCGCCATCGATCCGGCGGCGACCAAGTCGTCGAAGGAGACGACCTCGGCCTTGATGAAGCCGCGGTGAAAGTCGGTGTGGATGACACCGGCCGCGACGGGGGCGGTGTCGCCCTTGTGGATGGTCCAGGCGCGGGCTTCCTTCGGTCCGGCCGTGAGGTAGGTCTGCAGTCCGAGAGTGTCGAAGCCCACTCGTGCCAGTAGCACCAGGCCGGACTCCTGCTGGCCCATCGACTGAAGTAGCTCAAGGGCCTCGTCGTCGGGAAGCTCGACGAGCTCGGACTCAATCTTGGCGTCCAGGAAGATCGCCTCGGCGGGTGCGACGAGTGCCCGCAGCTCCGCTTTGAGGGTCTCGTTGGCGAGCTCGGACTCGTCCAGGTTGAACACGTAAAGGAAGGGCTTGGCTGTGAGCAGGTGCAGTTCCGCCAGCTCCGCTAGGTCGATGCCTGCGGCGAAGACAGTCGTCCCGCTGTCGAGCAGCTGCTTGGCCCGCTCGACCGCGGTCAGGATGTTGGCGCGTTCCTTGTTCATGCGCGCCTCCTTCTGCAGACGGGGCAGGGCCCTGTCGATGGTCTGCAGGTCGGCGAGGATGAGCTCGGTGTTGATCGTCTCGATGTCGTCCTTCGGTGAGACGCGCCCGTCGACGTGGACGACGTCGGGGTCGTCGAAAACGCGGATGACCTGGCAGATCGCGTCGGACTCGCGGATGTTGGCCAGGAACTTGTTCCCCAGGCCCTGTCCCTCGGAGGCGCCCTTGACGATGCCGGCTATGTCCACGAAGGAGACGGCCGCCGGCAGGATCTTCGCGGAGCTGAAAATGCCCGCTAGGACATCGAGGCGGGGGTCCGGCACCCCGACCACGCCGACGTTGGGCTCGATGGTCGCGAACGGGTAGTTCGCTGCGAGGACGTCGTTCTTGGTCAGGGCGTTGAACAGGGTGGACTTGCCGACGTTGGGTAGGCCGACGATCCCGATGGAGAGGCTCACGGGCGGCGAGTCTAGGCCCGCCGCTGCGCTGCCCCCCGCGACGGGCGTGCCCTCCGCGCTTATGTCGGGTGCGGAAGGCACACTCAGAACATGACGGTGTCGGGTGTGCTCGTGCTGCTGGTTGCGGTGGCGGTGGGAGGAGTCGGCGGCGCGCTGATGGCTGCAGCGCGCGGTCGTGGAAATGCCGCCAGGATCCAAAGTGAGCGGGACGCGGCGCGAGCCGACGCAGACCGACTGGGCGGCGAGCGGACAGCCTGGAGCGCCCGCGCGGAGCAGGCCGAGCACGACGTGACCCGTCTCACCGCCGAGCTTGCCTACGCCCAACAAGCCGGGGCGGAGCGCCTGGCTGACCTGCAGCGCGCCCAGGCCGAGCTCACCGAGCGTTTCCAGCTGCTCTCCCAGGAGGCGTTGGAGCGGACCAGCACCAGGCTGCTGCAGCTGACCGATGAGCGTCTGGCGAGCGCCGAGAAGCAAACCACCGCCCAGCTCGACCAGCGCCGCATCGCGGTGGAGACGCTGGTCAAACCCCTGTCTGACTCCCTTGATCAAGTACGCGTCCAGATCACCGAGGTGGAGAAAGCCAGGCTCGGTGCCTACAGCGAGCTCCGCGAGCAGGTCCGTGCGATGAACCAGACCTCCGACCAGCTCCGTGTGGAGACAGCGCAGCTGGTCAGCGCGCTGCGCGCTCCTCAGGCCCGCGGTCGGTGGGGGGAGATGCAGCTTCGTCGGGTGATCGAGTCCGCCGGCATGGTCGAGCACTGTGACTTCACCGAGCAGGCGAGTGTCACTACCGCGGACGGGGTGAAGCGGCCGGACCTCGTGGTGCGGCTTGCCGGTGGCAAGAACGTCGTCGTCGACGCCAAGGTGGCTTTCAGCGGCTATCTGGAGGCCATGGAGGCGCGGGACGATGCGACTCGAACGGCCAGGCTCAAGGCGCACGCGCGGCACCTGCGCGAGCACATCGACGGGCTCGGGAAGAAGACGTACTGGGAGCAGTTCCAGCCTTCCCCCGAGTTCGTTGTGATGTTCGTCCCAGCCGAGGTGTTCCTGAGCGCTGCGCTGGAGGAGGACCCGTCACTGTTCGAGCACGCCTTCGAGCGAGACGTCGTGATCGCGACGCCGCAGACACTGATCGCCATGCTGCGGACCATCGCCTACACCTGGCGGCAGGAGGCTCTGGCCGCTAACGCCCAGCAGGTGTACGAACTTGGTCGGGAGCTGCACGGACGACTGGCCACCATGGGGAGCCATCTCGCCAAGCTTGGGACCGGGATCGAGGGCGCAGTGAAGGCCTACAACAGCACGGTCAGCTCGCTGGAGAGCCGCGTCCTGGTGACGGCCCGCCGGCTGAACGAGCTGAAGGTCGTCGACGACGCACTCCCTACGCCGGCGCAGATCGAGAGTGCGACGCGGCAGCTGGAGGCACCTGAGCTGGTGGCGTCGGCGACAGATGCACTGGTTGTCCTCGACGCCCCGCGTAGCGGGGCGGGGCGGCCCGACCTCGTGGTCGAGGCGATCGGCGATGATCCACGGTTCGGGGTGGACTCCGACCCCGCCCCGACACTGTTCGGGCTGCCCCGCTCGGCCGACGGACGAGGTGACGGGGCGTAGCGTTGACCTTTGTGAGCATGCCCACCCC
>Ga0075015_100000049_pt1 | contig 26350 bp, 36 predicted proteins | sample AleBraG_ABR_2013_FD_71476 | JGI IMG/M metagenome (GOLD analysis project Ga0075015, IMG submission 71476) | Freshwater sediment microbial communities in response to fracking from Pennsylvania, USA - Alex Branch Run_MetaG_ABR_2013 | ecosystem: Environmental > Aquatic > Freshwater > Creek >...
CCTATTCAACGGCTGGGACACCTACGGCTGGGACGAGAACGTCTACACGGTGTTCATGCAGGAGCAGGGCGCCACGATCGTCAACCTCACGACGTACATCCCGTACTCGTGGCAGACCGACCGGCGCACGAAGCAGCAGATATGGTTTGCTGATCCCGAGACGTTCCAGCAGGAGCAAGGCTTCGCTCAGGCGTTCATCACTCCGTATGTGCCCAGCACAGACGCGCGTCGTGCCAAGTGGCAAGTCTGGTTCGACCCCGAGCAGACGTTCCCGCAGCCGGCGTTCATCAACCAACTGGTCATCAACGGCACCGCGGCACCGTTCGGCGCGCAGAACATCTGGCAGGCAACGTTCCAGGTGGTCAACGATGCCCTGATGGTCTACCCCATCGAGTGGGTACGCAGCCCGCTCTACCCAGGAGTGCCGGGAGGTGGCGCCGGATACGGACTCGTCGTGAGCCGTTCGCCGTACCCCGACGCCGGGCTGACGCCGTGGACGTACGTGGTGATGACGGCCGACCTAGGGCCTCCTGCCGTGCAGGAGACGACTACGACGCCGAACATCGTCGGCCTGCGCTACTCGGATGCCGTTGCGGCCATTGCGAAGGCCAAGATGGTGCCCGGCGCGATCACCTACACCAACAGCGCGACGGTACAGGGCGGCTTGATTATCTCCCAGTCGCCCGCCTTCGGGACGGGCCTGTATGCCGGATCGACCCTATCGTTCGTCGTCAGCATGGGTCCGGTGGTCACGGCGCCCACGGTCACGGTCGGCAACTACGTCGGCTTGCAGTACGACGTGGCGCGGAGTCAGATCGTGAACGCCGAGCTCACCGTCGCCCCGGTCTGGTACGCGGCGACGTTCGGTGCAACGCCGGTAGGCCAAGTGACAGTGCAATCCCCCGCAGCCGGTGCTATCGTCGCCAAGTGGACGCCGATCCAACTCACTGTGAGTGACGGATGAGCCGCAGTCTCAACGATCTGCGCCCGGAGTGCCGCCGCCTTGTCGATCCGTGGCTAGATGACTGCGCTGCGGCAGAGATCGACTTGCTCGTGACGTGTACCCTGCGGTCGATGCAGGACCAGGCGATCTTGTACGCGCAGGGCCGCACGACGCCGGGGCCTGTCGTCACGAACGCAAAGCCCGGACAGAGCGCCCACAATTACGGGCTGGCCTTGGATGTCGTTCCGCTCATTCACGGGAAGCCCGACTGGTCTGGCAACAGCCCGGTGTGGACCGAAGTAGCGAATCTCGGTCAGGCGCGGGGTCTGCAATGGCTCGGGGCACCTGACAGTCAGTTCCGCGAGATGGCGCACTTTGAGGTCCCTAACTGGCGGCAGTTAGCTGGCTTAACCAGTTAGCGACAGCATCGTACATTTCGGCGGCATTTTGACACACTTTCAGTGCCCGGATTGGAAGCAACTTGCGGGGATTACATGAACGCAATCACTCGGTTTTATGCGGCGCACGGTACGAAGCTGTTAGGCGTCGTGACTACGATTGGAGCCGCCTGTAATGGCGGCGATCACTACCTGACCGGCTATCTGTCGAGCGGCCAGCACGCCATCGTTAGTCTCGGGTTAACCATTACTGGCGCCCTGACCATCGGTCGTGGATTTGACAATACCCGGCGCCTGCGGGCTGCTGCCGTACCCGTCGAGCCGCCCAAGTAATGCCGTGGCTGCTCGCCAACTGGCGCCTAGTGGCCTACGCGGCCCTGCTGGCGGCTATCGTGTCCGGTGGCCTCATCTGGCACCACAGCGTCTTCGAGGCCGGTAGGGACGCCCAGCGCGCCGAGGACAGGGTCGCATACGATAAGGCTGTGGCTGCTGCACAGCAGCAAGAGGCGAAATGGAGAGAGCAACGTGATGCAGCGCAACAATCCTACGAGCAGGCATTGGAGGCGCTACGTGCTGCCACTGCTGGCAAGCCTAACCCTCTCATCGTGTGCCACAAACCGGCCCCTAGCAGTTCCGTGCCCGGTGCGGGCCCCTCCCCCGGCAAACCTGATGGCGCCGCCACCGGCTCAGGGGTGGTTCCGAGCGACGCTCGACTCGATACTGGCGCCCTTTATTCCCTCGTTGATCGCGCCGACCGGCTGAGCGAGCAGCTTAGGGCGCTTGAGGCGGCGTGCAGATAGGTTAGGAGCGACTAGCTGACTTCATGTCACCGCCTCCGGCTTCTCGGCTTCGACGTTCGGGCGCGGGACGCCCGGCAACGTGTGCGGGTAGCAGCGCGGACTATTGAGCTTCAAGCACGCCCGGTTGTGGCATCCCTCGATGATGCAGAACGGCCACCAGAACGGGGCCTTGCCGTCTATGCTGATCCAGCAGTTCCCCTCCGCTTTCAGCGCCAGGAGGTATTCGCGCGATTGGCTCACGGCTGACGCTCTCCCGTTTGATCTGCTGCTCCAACATCATACGGCTTTGTCCCGGGCGGATATTCTGGCGTGCCGCCTATAATGCCGCCCCTGGTTGAGTGACCAGCCGTCGGTTGGTCAGCGCCGCGTAGAGCTTCGGCAAGACCGCAGGTACAGCCACCATAACCGTAGCAATGATTCTCATGGCGACCGTACCGCTCCAGCGCCGCCCGCAGCGGCATGATCGTCGCCGCCATATTGCTGAGTGATTCGTTCATCTTACGATTCTCTTCCCGCAGCGCGTCGCACTCGGCTCGCCGCCGATCAGCCTCAAGGTAGATGCCTTTCCACTTCGGCTCCGTGGCGTTCGCCTCGGCCAGCTCGGCGGCGAGGGCGTCGAAGTCGGAGGCGAGAACGTAGTGATCGTCGCGCCCATCGGGGCCGAAAACGAGAGGGCGATCTGCGCCAACTTGCAGCATATTGTCCGATGTGCGCCACCGCTTCACGTCGCTCATGGACTTTCCTTCACGGCCGCTGCTGCTCTCCACATCCTCTTAGCGTCAGCGATTGACCGCTGACGCCACCCTCGAGCGAATGGCCGCTCGGACCTCTCGCCGTCGTTCCAGTGCTCCCCGCAGCGCAAGCACGTCTCCGAAGGCCCGTACCACTCGTAGAACCAGACCGTGAAGAACGTCCGCCGCTTACACGTCGGGCACTCCATCCGCATCAGCTTCCGCTCTGTCGGGGCCGGCGCGCAGATATGGAGAGTGGAACTCATACGTTCACCGCGAGTCCATAGAATCGTCATCAGGCCCCATGCCTTCGGTGTGGGCCTCATCCTCGTCCTCATCGTCGTAGGGCTCGGCGTGGCCGACCTCACCGCAATGTGCCGCGCGCTCGTTCGGCAAGTCCTGACCGCAATAGGGACAGTACCACTTAGGACTCACTGGCTTTCTCCTGTGGGGTCGGTTGCGCCTACTGTGCGCTGCATTTCCTCAGTCGTCGGCCGCTGCGCTCGATCCAACAGTCGCTCTAGCTGCTCGATCTCCGTGGCCGCTTGCAGCAGCACGGTGCGCACGTCGCTCGGGTCTGGGTATCTCGCGGCCTGCTGGTAGCAAGCCTCAGCGTATCTGTTCATTTCTCGCTCCGCTGTTCTGTCACGGCCTCAGAACCTCACCCGAACAGTTCCATATTCTGATAGTCGTCAATGACGGCCTCGCTCCAAAGCGTCGAGCTGGCGTGCTTCTCGATCCGCTCCATTAGGATCAGCGCCCGTACCGCACGCGATTCCGGTATGTAGGCGCCCTTCCAGCGGCTATCTAGGCCGACATTCCTAGCCACATTGCAGCTATCGGCAGACGCCAGCTGGAGCTTGCTGAATACACCAGGATTTAGCATCCGCAGGCCGTGCAGTTTGCGTCTTGGCCTGCCGTCAACGCAGGCCACCTCCATGATCTCGGCCATCCTGCGCCACCATTTTCGGTCTCCGACCTCCGCAAAGGCCCCCGACGAGCCGAGCGCCACGCGAGGGTAGAGGCCAGTCATTAACCGCGCCAGCCTATCTAGGGACTCGTGCATGTGGTAGACGGGCACTGAGCACCAAGGCGGAAGCGCCCATAGGGCAAGCAAGCGGTCGTTGTCCTCCTCGCTGCCGTCGATCACGTCAGGGATCACGGCCCAGTCGAAGCCAGGGTGGTGCATCCATGCCAGGGCCCAGTTGGCATAGCCGCCGAAGTCGTGTTCCTTGTCCTGTTTCCATGCGCTGAAGGCGCCGTTATCCAAGGCAAAGGACTGGCAGACTTCCGCGACGATCTCTAACTGTTCGGGATTCTCGAAGCTGACCATGGCGTGACGGCCGGGGAAGGCCCTCACCATGTCAGCCTCGGGGTACATCGGAGTTCCGTGATAGTGGATCACGGGAAGTACCATTTGAGCTTCTTGTTGATGTCCACGAGGGCCTGTTCGCGTTTTGCGCGGGCCTCGCGCGGCCTCTGCGGATCAGACATAAGCGCATCGCAGCTTAACTGGTAGACCCATCGCAGAATCTCAAGAAGATCCGACTCGCTCATACGTTCACCGCGAGTCCTTCAATTCCTGCGCGTTTCCCCATTGATCGGCCATCGCCGCCGTGCGGGTTAGGCACGCGGTTGACGTGCGCGCACCGCTCTGCGCCGGTATCGGGGTCGATACACTTTGGCGATTTGGTCATACGTTTATCCCCTGTCGCCGTGCTGCTCTCTCACAGCCCGTGCTTCCTGCGCCACTTGTAGACCTCCTCCAGCGGGTAGTAAACCCTGCCCATGACGCGCACGCCTCGCGGGCCACGGCGCTTGACGCGCCAGTTCCGCAGCGTGCCGACCGCGACGCCGAGCTTGGCGGCGAGCTCGGTAACGGTCAGGTGGCCGGATGGTGTCTTCACAATACCTCCTCGGCATCGTCCGTTGGCGCCGGCTCGGCGGGCGCCGTCATGGCAACCGCTGCCTGCAACGCGCTCGGGCGGCGGATGGGCGTGACGGTTGCCTCGGGTGCATGAGCCGCTGGCTGCATCTCCGTGTCCGTGTCCTCGGCGTCGTCCCATCCCTGCTCAATCAGGATCGGGATACGCTTCCGCAAGCGGTGCAGAGCGGTCTTCTGCTCCATGCGCTCCGCGTCAGTTGCCCAGGGGCCGAACACCTTGCCGGTCTTGTCCTTAGACCGTGAGCGCGACTTGATGCGCTCCAGTTCCTCAATGTTCATGGCCTCGACGTAGGTGCGCCCGTCAGCCGTCTTGCCAGCGGCGAAGGCACCTACGCGCTCGCCGCGGTCACCGAACACGCGAGGCTTGTGCTTGACGTGCTGCCCGTCGTCATCGTTCCAGACCTCGATCTCATCGTTCGCGTAGACGCTGGTGGCGTACGCCTGCACGCCGGCCTTCGACATCTCAGCGATGATGCCCTCGACCATCGGTAGGAACTGGATTTTCTTGATCCACTGGTCACCCTGCTTCGTGTTGAAGATCACGAGTGCCCCCTGCTTCCCGTCAGGCAACAGTCCACGCTGCGCCGCGACGATGCAGGCGTTGTAGAGCGACATGCGATCACCTTCCAGAACGTCAGGATTGTTCTGTAGTGCGGTCAGCGTGACGCGGGTGAAGCGATCAACAGGCACGTTCTTTGGCAGAACGGCCTTGATCTTCGACTGCATCTCGTCGGATGCGATGACCTGGCAGACCTTCACGATGTCATTCATAGCTGCTCCTCGGGCAAGTTATACACGCCGAGCGTCGCGTCCTGAATCTTCATGCCCTCGCTCGACAGCTTGGCGATCTCGAACTGGTCCGCGAGCTTCACGGCGTAGTCGCCGCGGGCGATGAACGAAGCCGCGCTGTTGCGGTTGTTGGCCTTCACGAGACTGCGCTTGTCGGTGCGAAGGTTGTGGACGATGTAGAGTCGTGCGGTCATGTGTCGGCCCCTCTGTTAAGACATGAGACGGGACTGATGCTCGGAGCACCAGTCGTTTTCGGTGATCGTCGGCCACAGCGTTGCGTTGGCGATCTGCACGCCGCTCGGTTTGTGAACCTGGAAGATCGCAGCAGTCGGTGGGCGCTTGCGGCATACCTTATGCACGGTCTTGTCGGGCTGAACCAGCAAGCCCGAGTGGATGCAGTCACTACACGACTTCATGCCGCCTTCTCCTTCTTCGCAGTGACCCGTATATTACGATACCCCTTGCGCTCGTACCGCTCGATCCACGTCGGCGCGATCATCCCGGCGCTGATGGTGTAACCCTCGACCAGCACCTTCTCCGCGTCACCGATCTTCTGGAGCAGCTTCGCCTGCGCCGACTTGCGCTTGTTCTCCGCATCGGTCGCGGCGAGCCGGGCGTTCTCGTACTCAAGGCATATCGCGCGCATCTCGGCATCGGCCTGCGCGTCGAGCACCTTGCCCGGCTCGGCGTAGGAGTAGATCTTGCGGATGATCTCAGCATCATCTGGCAGCGAGATCGGCGGGCGCTTGCCCTGCCTGAGATCGCGCCAGAACGCCGACACCTTCGCCTCAATGGCCTTGCCGACATCCTCGTCTCGCTCGCGAATGAGCAGCTTGCCGGTGTTGCCGCCGACCAGTACGCAGATCGCCGCCCACTTGCGGTCGAGGCAGTGCAGTTGCGCCTGCACCTGTAGCTCGATGTGGGCCGGAGCCTCCTGCATCCCGTCGCGATCCGGCCACTGGTCGCGCCAGATCAAAAAGTCAACCGTCTTGATCTCCATGACGCCGGCGCCGAGATTCGTGTATAGCCCTTGCAGCACCGGGCCGGCGGGCGCAGTGTCCTTCAAGCCGACGATCTCGAAGTCGAACGAGGCGCCGATGCCGACCTCTTGCTTCACCGCGTAGGAGTCCAGCTTGCGGACCTTGACGCCGTAGTCATCCGCGAACTTCTGCGCGATTGGGCGCTCCATGTAGAGGCCCCATTCGGCTCGCTCGCCTAGTTCAAGCTCAGTCGGCTCTGGCTGCTCCTTGCCGATGGCGAGCTCGAACGCGGTAATGTACGGTGACATACCAAAGAGCGCCGGCACTTCGGTACTCGACACGCACGAGTGCCGCAGCTTCAGCCATTCCTCGCGGGAACCGGGGTGGATAATCACGGCTCATCCCTCATCTGCATCATACGGTCGTGCCGCCGCTTCGCCGCCTCGTCCTGCTCCTCGCACTTGAGTTCGTAGCGGAGCAAGTCGTCCATGTCCCAGTCCTTCATCGCCTTGCGGTCGCGCTCATGCTCGCGGATGATCTCTGCGGCTTCTGCGAACCAGTCGAATTGGTCGGTTGTCATTGCAGCACCCCTTGCGTTAACCACAGAGCGAGCGTAGTCTCGCCTTCCGATGATGTCAAGTGACACCTGATGATACTACGTCCGTACCAGACCGCGCTGGTTGACGCAATCCGGGCGTCCTACCGCACGCGGCACCGTGCGCCCCTGCTCGTGAGCCCGACGGGCAGCGGGAAGACGATGGTCTTCAGCTACGTCGCGCATCGCCACGTCGAGCTTGGTGGACGGGTGCTCATCCTGGTGCATCGCAGCGAGCTGGTCGATCAAGTGGTAGTAGCTCTGCGTGATGAAGGGATACTACCTGGAGTGATAGCGCCGGAATACGACTTCCAGCCTGACGCAAAAGTGCAAGTCGCGTCGGTGTTCTCGCTCATCCGCAGGCTTGACAAGCTACCGCCGCCGACGTTGATAGTCTGCGACGAGTGCTTCGCCGCGGGCACGATAGTTGACGGCAGGCCAATTGAGAGTATCGTGGTGGGCGACATGGTGCGTTCATACAACCATGTTAGCGAGGATTTGCGGTATAGGCCAGTGACCGCCGTGATGTCTCACAAGCCTGACAGCTTGTGCAGCGTATACATCAGCGGGCGCCGGTATGTTTGCACGCCGAACCACCCGTTTTATACGGCTCGTGATGGGTACATAGAGGCACGGGAGCTAGTTAGTGGAGATATTATTTTCACACTGCAAGATGTGCGGACGAGCGGTTTCTATCGACAGCCAGTACCAGCGCAGTCGCCTGCGGAAGCCGGGATGGGTGCATTGTTCGATAGAGTGCTCACGAGCGTACTCGTCAAAGGTTTCTTCCGCGACGATGGCGCGTACCAATCGTCAGTACGCTTCGTCCCGGATGAAGACACACAATCCGATGAAGCGCTCGGAATCAAGGGCCAAGATGTCCGCGACGCTGCGGCGGATAAAACACGCTCCGAGAGTGAGAGGCGGGAATGGAACTGGGATGACGTTACCGCAGACGCGCTTCTTGCAGGAATTGGGAGATTCGTTTTCACCGGAGTATGTTCTGCCGACGAAGACACGCAAAGGCAGCGGGCTCCCGACTCATTACAAGCTGGACTTGGCGCAGCCGGAATTGCAGATAGCAATAGAGATCGACGGATTTTCCCACACGTCTCTCAAAAGGAAGGAACAAGATTTCAAGAAGGACAACTTTCTCACGGCGCGCGGGTGGACCGTGTTGAGGTTCACGAACCGACAAGTGATGGAACATTTGGAGGACTGCTGCCGAACGGTTTGGTCTACAACCTTGAGGTTGAAGAAAACCATAACTACTTCGTAGATGACCTTCTTGTTCACAACTGCCACCACGCGACCAACAAGACAACTTGGGGTCGCATCATGTCTCACTACGTCCAGGCGCGCAGGCTCGGTGTCACGGCGACTCCGTGGCGCTTGAGTGGTGAGGGACTTGGTGACATATTCGATGACCTCATCTTAGGGCCGACAACGAATGAACTCATCGAACAAGGCTGGCTCAGTCCAGTCACCGTATATGCACCTTCTCGACCTGACCTCGCGGGGATACCGCGGCGATCAGGTGATTATGCTTTGGAACAACTCGCGACCGCTATGGATCGCCCTACCATCACAGGAGATGCCCTTGACCACTACAAACGACTCGCCCACGACAAACAAGCCGTCGTCTTCTGTGTCAGCGTCAAACACGCTCTATCCGTATCAGAACAATTCACCGCAGCAGGATACCCCGCACAAACCCTCAATGGCGGAACTGAGCGATCTGTTCGCGCCGCCACCGTCAGAGATTTTAAAGCCCGCTCCATTAAGATACTCACCTCCTGCGATCTCATCAGCGAAGGCTTCGACTGCCCCGCCATCGAGTGCGGCATCAGTCTTCGGCCAACCCAGTCCCTCGGACTCTGGCTCCAGCAGTGCGGAAGATGTTTGCGGCCCGCCCCCGGCAAGCAAAATGCCGTTCTTCTTGACCATGCGGGCAATACTTACCGTCACGGCCTCCCGACTGAATTACATGGCTGGACTCTTGAAGGAACACCGCGATCAGAGAGACGAGTTAGAGATCAACCAACTGTTAGCTCTGTTCGTATCTGCCTACATTGCTTTGCAGCAAGTCCATCTGGAACTGTTAGCTGCGGAACTTGTGGAAACTCCTTTCCAATCGAAGCCCGCGAAGTCAAAGAAGTCAAAGGCACGCTCGAAGAAGTCAAGCTCTCGCCCGAGCAGCGCCAAGCCCGCATCGCGCAAGGCACCGCGCGGTCGCTCGAAGCGTTGATAGAACTCGGCCGCATACGCGGATACCGTAACCCTCGTGCGTGGGCAGAGCATGTCTACCGGGGGAGAATGAGAAAACATGGCTAGTTACCAAAAGTCCGAAGTCGATCTCATGCGCTCCATCCAGATCGAGCACGGCACACGCGACGATACGCGCCTCTTTCGCAACAACACGGGCGTCTTGCAGGACAAGCGCGGCACCCATGTCCGCTTCGGCCTGTGTCCAGGCTCAAGCGACCTGATCGGCTGGAAGTCTGTGGTCATCACGCCCGATATGGTCGGCAAGCGTGTCGCCGTCTTCACAGCCATTGAAACCAAGACCGCCAAGGGCGCCGTCCGCATCAACCAGCACTTGTTCATCAAGGCCGTGCGCGAGGCCGGCGGCAAGGCAGGGGTCGCGCGGACGATGGAAGATGCGGACGAGATATGCAACCAGCGGCCGATATAGACGCTTGGCTCGACCCTATCGACGCGCAGGGGGCGCTGCTCATGGACTTCAATCTCCTCGACCAAGCCCTTCTCGCGCAGGCAGATGCGTTGCTGCCGATGTGGCTTCCGAACGGAGTGCAGCGCGGGCGGGAGTGGTGCGTCGGCAACATCAACGGCGATCCTGGCGAGTCGCTCAAAATCAACATGCAGACCGGCGTGTGGTGCGAGTTCGCAGATGGCACCAAGGGACCGGGGCTCACTAGCCTCTACGCCGCGATCACGCACCAGCAGATCAAGGCCGCGGCGGACGAGCTCGCGCCGAAGGTAGGCCATACCGTGAACGGTAGTAGACCCGCGCGCATCGCCGCGTACCGCAAGATCAACCCCGAGACTGACCCGCTCATCCTCGTGCCCGACTATGCTTCGCGTCAGCCGATAGCGTTCCGGCACCCTACCTACAAGATACCCGACGTTCTCTACCCCTACCCCGACGCGCAGGGGCGGCTGCTGCTGATGGTGGCGCGGCACGACATTGACGACAAGACAAAGCAAGTCATCCCGTGGCGCTGGATCGACGAGCATTGGCGCATGAAGGCGCCGCCGGTGCCCACGCCGCTCTTTGGCCTCGACCTCCTCGCCGCGATGCCCGAGCCGCGGGTCATCATCACCGAGGGGGAGAAAGCGTGCTGCGCGGCTCGTGCGGCCTTCACGAAGAACCCTTGCATCTCCTGGTTCGGCGGCACGGCCCGAGTGCTGCACGCCGACTGGGAGCCCGTGTACCGGCGCAAGGTACTGCTCTGGCCCGATGCCGACGAGTCCGGCCGGCGGGCGATGACGCTCCTCGCAGAGCGTTTGGTCGCTAATGACTGCGACATAGAGGTGATCGAGCTCGACGGCAAGCTGCCCAAGGGCTTCGACTGCGCCGACGTGCCGCTTGAGGAGCGCCTTGGCTGGGTCAAGACGAGGCGCCGTCCGCTCCCGCGAAAGCCCGTCGAGCCTGCGCCCGAGCGGGCGCCTATGGACCGGGCGGCTGTCACCGAGAGGATGCCAGTCACCATCGAGCCCGCGCACGAGGTGATCGAAGGGCCGGGCTACGGTGTGCCGCAGTCCCTTGCCGCGCAGTGGAAGGTCATGAACCTCCCCCAGACGAACCGCGGGCCGCGGTCGAACCTCGACTGTGTGCAGCGGGTCGTCGATTACCGCATCGCGCTCGGTGAGGATGCGCCGCTGAAGCTCAAGCGCATCTATTACGACGAGTTCCTTAACCGCGTCATGTTCGGCTCCCTCGAGTGGACCGAGGCCGATACGCTCGCGCTGACCACGTACATGCAGCGCGACCTTGGGATACACGACGCGAAGCCCGGCACCGTCCACGATGGGGTCATGGCGCACGCACAGGCGCACCGGCGGCACTGCCTGCGCGAGTGGCTTCAATCCCTCACCTGGGACGGTAAGGAACGCGCCCACAAGCTGCTTTCGATGGGGTTCGGCACGATCAACGACGAGTACCATCAGGCCGTCGGGCAGCGGTTCCTGCGCGCGATGTGCGCGCGGATACAGACGCCCGGATGCCAGTCCGATCACGTTCTAGTCCTCGAAGGGGCACAGGGGATACAGAAGTCAAGCGCGCTCCGAATCCTCGCGCACCCGTACTTTAGCGAGCTCCACGAGGCGATCGGGTCAACGAGGTGGTTAGAGTGCATCCAGGGCGTGTGGTTGGGCGAATTGTCCGAGCTCAACAGCATGGCCCGCTCCGAGATCGAGCGCGTCAAGGCGGCGATAAGCAACCGCAGCGACCGCTTCAGGCCGGCATACGGGCGCCTCGCCGTGGACATACCCCGCCAGCTCACGCTCGCCGGGTCAACGAACGCGGACCAGTGGTTAAGCGATCCGACAGGCGGACGCCGATTCTGGCCCGTCCGCTGCGGCAAAATCAACCTCGACTGGCTCACCGCGAACCGCGAACAACTGCTGGCCGAAGCGTGGCAGGACGTGTTGAACGGGCGCGACTGGTGGCAAGTTCCCGAGGGACGGGCGCGCGAGGAACAGGCGGAACGGTATGAAGATGACCCTTGGTCCGCGCGGGTCATGGAGTACGCAAGCTCGCGCGACTTCGTGACTGCGCTCGAAGTCCTCGAACACATTGGGTTCACTGCGGACAGGATCGACATGCGAGCGCAGCGCCGCGTTGCCAACGTGCTCCGGCCTGCGGGGTGGTATCGCACGGTCCGCCACGGGATTCGCGGGTGGCGCCCGATGGTCAAAGATCCGCCAGTGCCGACGGCCGCGCCCGCTGCGGACCCGCTAGAGTTCTAGTCTCGGCATCAAAAAAGACGCGGCCACGGTCGAGTTGCCTACCGTTATCCGCGCAGCCTAGGCATCGGGACTGCACCGCGTCAAACCTAGCGCCCGATGGCAGGCGCGAGGCACACTACCCCCAGAGTATACGCCCGATCGTCAGCGCGCCTAGCACTATGCCGACGCACGCGCCGAAGCAGAACGTGACGACGCGATCTTCGAATCGCCGCTCCGCCTCAGTAGCGGGAATGTCCAGCCACCATTTAGTCCGCAGCCCATCGGGGCCGGGCCGCTTGTAGTCGATTAGCATGTCACCTCCACAATGCTTGCGCTATAACCAACACACCTAGCAGTACCGCGGCAAGCCCGCACAGCGCCAACCAGGCGAACAACAGGCAGATCAGGCGCGGGATCACCCTAGCACCTGTCGTCTTCGGCCATGCGCCGATCCTCGTCCGTCGCGTGCGCGTTCGGGTCCAGTCGCACGACCCGCGTATCGCCGCGCGGTAGTCGGGTCCGCATCAGGCGCCGCGGCCGGCCCGCGTGCCACCATGCCCAGGCGAATAGCAGCAGCACGACCACGGACAGCAGCCCGAGCGCGGCCATGTAGATCACGTCGGCGGGCATCATGCGGCCACCTCCGCGCGCTTGTCTGCGACCAAGATCACGTCGATTCGCTTGCTAGCGTCAATCAGGCGCACGTCTAACCCGATTTTTTCGCACAGTCTGCGCACAGTCTCGAAGCCGCAGGCGCCGCCAGAGTAGCTATTGTCGCCAGTCTGATACCCCCACGAATCGAGCTCATCATTCGTGCCAATCGTGACGCACATTCCAGGCTCGCTGTCCTCGGGATCGTCCGTCGCGCGGTACTCGTCGGCAATCTCAGGAATCAGCTCGCGCAGTAGCGCAGCCCATTCGGGAATGAGCGCATCGAGTTTGCTGTCAAGTTCGGTGTGCGTGGTCATGTTGTGTGCCTCTATCTTATGGCGCCACACCTCGGGCGCAATTTCAGCCTAGCACATCCGCCATAGTTGTCAACAACTATTTTGAACACGATGCAACTATTTTGCGGGTCGCGTCACGCGCGATTATCCAGCCTTGTTGAACCGTGTCTAATATCATGCGCCGCTGATGTTGACACCTAGTACGGAATAATCAAGGGTTACAATTACCTATCTATACTAAGGTATCACTCTAGGTCATAAGTAACTATATGATAATATACACAATAACACATACCTACCCATATACCCCTAGCCTTGCGCATACGCAAGACGCACCGAAGCCCGAAAAACGGCAGGAAAACGTCAGGAATACGTCAGGAATGAGGGGGAGAGGTCAGCGCCGTATTCTCTCCAGAGTCTACTGGGCATCGGTCATGGGTTGCTCGGTAACTTTCCCTAGCGCGATCAGACACGTGCTATTACCTACTTTTTGGGTCGGTCATTGCATCCTATTGATGCACCGTCGGGCGTATGCACGGGCTATGTGCTATGGAGTTAAGCGCGGCTCAACATTGCTGCGCCCGGACTCACGGGGCTAGTGCATGGCGTGGCGTCACGGGCCGCAGGGCCAATGCGGCCGCGGCGCGCTAGTGCGACGGCGCAGCGCGCGGCTGGCTCGTCCGGTAGGCGACCGCCAGGCTTCGAGCTCGTGCAGTTGGCGGCCGGCGAGCCGAGGCGCCGGCGCCCGGCCGGGCAGATGGACGCGGCGGCGGCGTTTGCTCGGCACCCCAACGCTTCCGCCGCCCCAGTTGCGCGGGGGGGTAGTATCAGGTTATGCCTAGTAAGCGTCGGGTAGAGGGTCTGAAGCTGGGGTGCTCGCACTGTGGGCGGATGTTGCCGCGTGGATGGTTTCGGGTGGTGAGGCAGCAGGGTAGGGCGGACAGGAGGGACAGCTGGTGCCGGGAGTGTCGGGCGCCTGGGAAGGCGGTGAGGAACGCGCGGCGTCGGGAGCGTGCACAAGGGAGGGGGTCGTTCACGGTTCAGGACATCGAGATGCGGTGGCGGCAGCAGTTCGGGATGTGCGCGATATGTTCGGTGAGCTTGGTGTACTCGGGTTATCACGTTGACCATGTTGTCGCGTTAGCGAGGGGTGGGAGTAACATGGCTTGCAACATCCAACTGTTGTGTCCTAGGTGTAATTTACGCAAGGGAGCGAAGTGACATGCCTACGGTAGTGAGAGAAGTGAGCAGTGCTGATGTGGAGAGGGAGATCGCGGAGGCGCGTGCTGCTGCGGCGCTGCCGCCTGTAGAGGTGCCTGTGTTGACGGAAGTGGTGGTGGTGGCGCCGGACCCAGTTCCGGCCGCGGAGCCAGAGGCGAGCAACGAGTGAAGTTTCCGCTGTCGCATTTTCTGGCGTTCCTGAAGGCGGTGAAGATCGACTCGAAGGAGCGGGGGATCATCAGCCTGGGGGAGAACCTGTTAGGGACGCAGGGCTGGGCGTTGAGGAAGTTCGTGGAGGGGATAGAGAACGGTCAGCACGAGATGGTGGTGCTGAAGTGCCGGCAGATCGGGATGAGCACTCTGATGCTTGCCATCGACCTGTACTGGCTGTTTGCGCATCGTGCGATGACGGGTGCGTTGATAACGCACGACGAGCCTGCGAGGGACCAATTTCGGGCGACGATACAGATGATCTACGACGGGTTGGAGGCGCAATGGAAGCAGACGATTGTGCAGAACAACCGGAATCAGCTCGTGCTTCGTACTGGGACTCGCATGTCATACCGTGTCGCGGGCACGCGGGGGAAGGGTGGGGGGAGTCTTGGTCGTTCTGCCGCTTTGTCATTTGTCCACGCAACGGAGATCGGCTTTTGGGGAGATCCAGAGGGACTATCGTCGCTGCGCTCCTCGCTCGCGGAGAGGAACCCAAACAGGTTGTATGTGTGGGAATCGACAGCTAACGGGTTCAACCACTGGTATGACATGTGGATGGACGCGAAGAAGTCGGTGTCGCAGAAGTGCGTGTTCGTGTCCTGGTGGGCGAACGAGATGTACCGGGCGCCGCGGGGCGGGGAGATCTGGAAGGCGTACTGGGGAAACGCTGGCAAGCCGACCGTGGATGAGAAGACGTGGGCGCGGGAGATCAAGCGGCTGTACGAGGTGGACATTGATGACGAGCAGTTCGCCTGGTATCGGTGGTTGCAGGCGGAGAAGGTGACGGACGAGCTCATGCAGGCGCAGGAGTTCCCGCACACGGAGTTCGATGCGTTCATTGCCTCGGGGTCGCAGTTCTTCACCTCTGCGCCGCTCTCCACGGCGATGAAGGAGGTGCGCAAGTACCGGGCCGACCACTACCGGATCACGACCGCGAAGGACGTGCGCGACATGAGCGTGCAGGCGCTTCGAGGCACGGGCGCGGTTCGGAACGCGAACCTGTGGGTGTGGGAGCAGCCGGTCGCTGGCGGGGTGTACGTCATCGGCGCCGACCCGAGCTACGCGAGCTCGGAGGACTCGGACATGTCGGTGGCGAGCGTGTGGCGCTGCTACTCGGACAAGATGGTTCAGGTGGCCGAGTTCGTGTCGAACGCCATCCCGACGTACCAGTTCGCGTGGATCGTCGTGTACTTGGCTGGCGCGTACGGACGACGCGACCTCGCGGGGTCGATGAGCCTGGTGAACCTCGAGATCAACGGGCCGGGCGAGAGCGTGCTGGCTGAGATGCAGAACCTCAAGAAGCAGCGGTTCAGCGAGGCGGCGGGCCCGCACGGGGACAAGTCGCTGCTCAACGTCATGGGTAACATGAGCGAGTACCTGTACCGCAAGTACGACGCGATCAGCGGTGGTCCGATAGCCCTGCACACGAAGACGACGACGCAGATGAAGGAGCGGTTTATGAACACCTACCGCGACTACTTCGAGCGCGGGATGCTCGCCGTGCGCTCGCTCGCGCTCGTGGAGGAGATGAAGGGCGTCGTGCGCGAGGACGGTTCAGCGCCGGCTGCGCCTGAGAGCAAGGCGGATGACAGGGTGATCGCCGCCGCGCTCGCGGTCATCGCATGGAACGACCAGTTGCGCCAGCAGTTGGTCAACCGGGGGATCACCGAGGAGTTCGTGGAGAAGCAAGTCCACACGCCCACGACCGACGTGACGACCCGCACCGTGACGCGGTTTATGACGGAGATCGGGGTCATCCGGCCCGTCCAGGTGCGAAAGCCCACGGTAAGCTGGCCGGGGAAGAACTTGCACTGATCTGACGCGGTGCGGTATAAGCCTTGGCATGGCGATCACCCGAGACTTCGAGTGCATGGCGCACGGCGTTTTCGAGAGCATCGAACTCACGCCGAAGTGCCCCAAGGGCTGCTCAAAGAAGTTCGTGAAGATGGTGTTCCTCCAGGCGCCGTCACACATCAGCCCGAGAACGAAGAACGCCGACCGCATCTTCAAGGACGTGGCGAAGCAGGCGGGCCTGACCGACATGCGCAACGACAAGGAAGGCGGCTCTGTCATGGATCACATGCGGAACAAGCCATCGAACCAGAGCCGCTGGATGCAGCCGGGCAAGAGCCTTGACTTGGGCGCCTTCGGGATGCGCGAGGGACAGAACAACATCAAGGGGCTTGCCGTACCGCGAGTTGCGCCGGGGTTCATCGCGCGTGATCCGCAGGAGTACCGGAAGTCGTGAAGGTTCCAGGCGACGCCGCCCGCAAGATCGCGTTCTACAGCGACCTCGTGAGCAAGTGCGAGGCGTCACGCGCGACGCGCATGGACAACTACAAGAAGTGGCGCGCGTGGTACTTGCAGGGATCGGACAGGCAACCGGGCCGGTTCAACAAGATCTACAGCCACATCGACCAGTTATCGAGCTTCATGTTCTCCCAGGAGACGACGAAGTTCACGGTCAACGTGGACCCGTCAGTCTCGGATATGTGGCTCGCAAGGGTTCCGACCGTCAACCGCGCGCTCTTGCAGGAATGGCACGCGAGCAACGGCGACATCGTGTTTGGCTTCGCGCTCACATGGGCGTTCGTGTACGGCACGATGCTGCTGAAGCACCGCTGGCACGGCAAGCAAGTCGAGGCGTTCCCGGTGTTCCCGCACGACTTCGGCGTGCTGCGCGAGGACACGCCTATGCTCGCCCGCCAAGAGGCGTTCTGCCACTGGTACACGATCAGCAAGAGCCAGCTTGAATACGAGCTCACGATGGCGCATCACCCGCGGATGGCGGAGATCCTCAAGAACGTCGTCTCCGGCCCGAAGTCGGAAGCACCGCCGGGCGAGGCGCGCGTGATCGACGTGTCAACGACCGTCCCCTCGCTCGGATCCGTACAGGGCACGGTGGAGATGTGGCCGTCCGGCGTCGTCAGCTACGACCCCGTGGTCAACGACGACCTCGTGGAACTCGTGGAGCTCTACCTGTGGGACGATGACCTCGCGGACTACCGCATCGTCACGATGGCCGAGCCTGGCATCGACATCTACGACCGCGCGATGGAGCGCATGTTCGTCAAGGCCGAGCAGCCTTTCGTACAGGTGTGCCCGTGTCCGGCGCCGGACTACTTCTGGGGCTACTCGGAGACCGAGCGCCTGGTGCCGTTGCAGAACCTACGCAACGACCGCTTCGACCAGATCCAGCACATCCTGGACAAGCAGGCCAACCCGCCCAAGGCGGTGTCGGGCTACACGGGGGTCATTGACGAGATCGTCAAGGCACTCGACACGCCCGGCGGCGTCATCCAGTCTGACATGCCCGGCGCGAAGGCCGATCAGATCGCGCCGAACGTGCCGGAAGATCTGTTTCGCGAAGTCGCTGCGATTGACATGATGTTCGAGGAGATGTCCGGCATAACCAACATCATGCAAGGCCGCGGGGAGTCGGGCGTGCGCTCACAAGCTCATGCCGGTCAGCTTGCACGGCTCGGCTCCTCGCGCGCTAAGAAGCGGGCGCTCATCGTGGAAGACGCGCTCGAGGCGATGGCGACTACCTACCTTCAGGTGATGCAGAAGTTCGACGGCAAGCGAACGTACCGCGGCGAGGATGGCGTCGAGTTCGTGCTCGACCAGTTCACAGACGCCTACGTCGTCAAGGTGGACTCGCACTCCAACAGCCCGTTGTTCCAAGAGGATCAGCGGCAGCTTGCGATGGAACTGTTCAAGGCGAAGGCCATCGACCGCAACGAACTGCTCATGCTGGTTGACCCGCCGATGCAGCAACTCTTGCAACAGAATCTCAAGACGCGCATTATTCCAGAGGAGCAGGCACAAGCTGCTGCTCAGAACGCGGCCATTGCCGCAGGCCAGAAAGTGCATCAGTTGCACGGCGGCAAGGGTAAATAGGGGGGCATCTGCACCAGGAGAACCACATGGCACGCCGCAAGCGTCGTGGTCGCAAGAGCAAGCGGTAAGCTGCTCCGGCTGAAGCGCGGGTAACACTGCGATCCAGTCACGCGACTGTCGAAACCTCGGCCGGCAGCGATAGCATCAAAGCCGGCTTCTGTGCGTCCGTTTGACAAGTGGTTGATTCAAGGGTAGATAGCATCCCGTGGCAGCATCTCCTGAAGTGATGAGCGCCCTGCAAGGCGGTGGCCCAAAGCCTCCCGGTGCCGCGCCGTCTCCGCCGCCTCCGATGCAAGGCCAGCCCGGCCCCGCATCGGCTCCGATGATGACGCCGCAGGCGCCGGGCGGGCATCAAGCGGCGGCCAAAGCCTCGATGCACGTCGTCTTGAAGCTCCTTGAGAACGCGCTGCCTGTTTTCGGCGCCGACTCGGATCAGGGCAAGGAAGTGATGACCGCCATCAAGGCTCTCATCAAGGGCTTTGGCGAGACTGAGAGCAAGGACAAGGAATTGATGCCGGCCGAGATCATGCAGATGATGCAGGGTCTTGCCGGCCCCGGATCTCCCAAGCCCGGTCAGCCTGGCCCGCCGCCTTCCGGCGCGGGTGCGCCGCCCGGCGCGGCACCCCCTGGTGCTGCCCCTCCCGCTCCCCCCATGTGAGGTATCGTCATGGTTGACGGCAACAAACTGTTCTATCCGACCACGAACAAGATCCGCAACCCGAAGAACGAGGGCTCGATGCCCGTCGTCAACGGCAACATCATCAATCCGCCGACGATGGCGCAGATCGGTGGCATGTCGTCGGCTGACAAGGCTGGCCTGCGCGATCAGGTCCGCAGCATGTTGATCGTCAAGCCGGGCGCATCGACGCGGCGCGTGCCGTTCTCCGGCGGACAGTCGTAAGTCAGAACGTAGGGGGCACGTATGGCTGACCTTGAAAGCATGTCGCAGGAGGAACGGGATCGCCTCGCGCGGTTCGCGAACTCGCTGCTGTCGAACACCGAGACATCGAAGGAGGCGCGGCGTCTTGCGAAGAAGCTCGACCCGAACTTCCAGACGCCCGACCTCGACCTCGATGACCGGATCAACAGTGTCCGCGAGGAGGAGGCGAAGAAGCGCAAGGAGCTCGAAGACAAGCTACTGGCCGATCAGCTTGATCGCCGCCGGTCGGCAGAGCACGAGAAGATCCGCGCGGCTGGGGAAGACCCGGAGTACATCGAGAAGCTGATGACGGAGAAGCGCATCGGCTCGTACGACACCGCGCTTTGGATAGCGCAGAAGGAGCGGGAGTCTTCTGCTGCGACACCTCCTTCGATGTCGGGTCGTCTGGAACTTGAAGGCGACACCGCCAAGGATTTCTGGAAAGACCCGAGCAAGACCGCCGCGAAAATCGCGCATCAGGTCATTGACGACTTCAAGAAGCAGGGATTCAGAGCAAGGTAACCAAGGGGCACCGTTAGAGGGCAGCGGCGCGCTTAACAGGACAGAACAGGAGCGATTTCCATGCCCGTGCAAGGAACCGGAATTATCCCCAGTGGTGCAGCGTACACCCAGTTAAACGCTCTCACTCGTCGCGCCTACATCCCGAAGATGTACGTGCAGATCTACAACTCATCGCCCACCATTGCGGCGATGTTCGCTGACGCGCACACAGCAAGTGGCGGTGTCTCGTCGGTCACGGTTCCCGTGCAGGGTAACCCGATGGTCCAGACCCAGTGGACGGACTACTCGGGTTCATTCAACCAGCCGCCCGACTTGCAGGGCGCGTATCCGGCCGAGTTCAACCTCAAGGCCATCGTGACCCCGATCCCGTTCCTCGGCTTCGAGGGCGCGGTGCAGATGGATCACGCGGTCGTCCCGATCATCGAAGCTCGCATGAACGATGCGACGAACTCGATGAAGGACGGACTGGCGCAGGCGTTGTTCAACAACGTCACCACGACCTCGCAGCTCGTCGGGTTGCCTGGCGCGATTGACGACGGCACGAACGCCGCGACGTACGGCAACATCAACCGCAACGCGAATCCGTGGTGGCAGGCGAAGGTCTACACCGCATCAGGCGCGCCGACGCGGCAAAAGGTGTTCCAGTACATCGTCGGCACGGCGAAGAACGGCGCCGAGATGCCGACCTTCGGCGTAATGGGGCCGGGAACCTTCGCCTCGCTCTCCAACGACTTTATCGGCGTGGTCGGATCAGCGGGTGGCGAGATCTACAACGTCAACCCCGGCTCTGGATTCGACACGGATGCCAACAAGCCGCGCAGCGCGTTCCGCGCGCTCGACGTGGCCGGCGTCCCGATCTACGTCGATGTGTATTGCCCGGAAGGCACGCTCTACCTCATCAACACGAACTATCTCAACTTGTACGTCCATGAGATGGCAGCGTTCGCCTTCACGGGCTTCGAGTCACTTGTGTCGAACTACCAACTCGGGTACATCGGCCTTGTGGTGACGCTCTGCGAGTTGGTTCTGGCGAAACCCAAGACGTGCTCGCGTGTTGGCTCGTTTACTTTTTTGACTATATGACGGCCTTCATGCGGCGCCCGCGCAAACTGTTCACAGAAAAAGAATGCTTTATGCGCCACGTCGAAGTGGTGACTGAGAGCGGCTGTTGGATTTGGACTGGATGTTTGCTTGAAGGCGGGTACGGCTGCTTCGATCATAGAGACAGAAAGACCAGAACAGCGCACCGAGCTTCATATGAGATGTTCAAAGGGCCAATCCCATCTGACAAGATGGTTCTCCATTCATGCGACGTACGTTGCTGCGTGAATCCGAATCATCTTCGTCTGGGGACTCACTCTGACAACATGCGTGATAGGACTAGTCGCGGGCGAACGGCGAGAGGGGACAGACACGCCAGCCGAACTAAGCCGGGGAGATTGCCTACTGGCGACAGTCATTGGAATTGCAGATTGACCCCGGAAGAAGTCAGGGAAATTCGGCAATCGGACGAGTCTCAATCATCTCTAGGTCGCCGGTACGGCGTGTCTGTCCAACAAATTCACAGGGTGGTGCACAGGAAATCCTGGGCACACTTGGAGTAACGCAACATGTCAATCCTCAAGACCACTGAACTCGGTTTCGAGCTTCAGGCCGAGCAGACAATCGCACAGTTCGTGATTCCGGCCGGTGCCGGCGCGACGTTTGCCGCAGCGAACAACATCGGTACGGTGACGTTCAACGCGGCGCATGGCCTGACCATGACGCCGGCAGCGAACGTGCCGCCCAACTACTTCATCAAGTTCGGCGGCTCGACCTCCGGCCTGTCGGGGACCGGAATCCTCGTCGGCAACACGTTCCGAATCCTGTCGATCCCGTCAACGACGGCGATTACGATCTACACGACGATCACGGCGGCGACAGTCACATCCTTGACCGGCATCCCCGTGTTCTATCCGTGGCTGATCGCGCAGCCGCTCTCGGGCTTCACGGGCGGACCGACGCAGACGATCTCTACGGTCGTCACGCCGCAGCCGCCGGCGCTCATCGCACCGGCGTTCATGCAGTGCGTGCTCGGAGCGAACTGCTCAATCAACTACTATCCGGCGATGAACAATCTCCCGCTGGATGGCACGAGCGGCAACACTCCGGCAACGGCGCCGACCTCGCGTGTCGTGGTAGCGGCCAGCAATAGCTGGCAGGGCATGATGTTCCCGTACACGTACGAGATCGCGGCGGCGGGGACGACGGCAAACAGCTTCTTCAGCATCGTTACCTGATCGGTTTGTAAGGGGGCTACATGGCGATCAATTTCGATGACTATGTGAGGGTTAAGAACGGCACGCTGCGTCATATCGTCGGCCGGTACGATGGGATCGACTACAAGTTCCCGCCGGGCAAGAGTCGTGACGTACCCGTAGCCGTTGCGGCCCATGTGTTCGGGTTCGGGAGGGACGAGAAGTACAAGGAGTCGGTGTTCGCGCGCCTTGGCTGGGCCACGAACAGCGAGCAGATGGATGCTGCCAGGGAAGAACTTGCCAAGATCACCTTCGACCCCGTTCCCCCTGTGCCCGGATCAGACGAGTACGAGACAGAAGACGAGACGGTGATCGAAGACACGGTGCCGTCTCGTAACAACGGATCGGCAACGTCGGCCCCCTCGGCACTGTCGGTGGGAGACGCGGGGGGACGGGAAACCGCCCCTCCGCGCAACTCTCAGCGAAAGACGCTGGAGGATGACGACCAGATTTGATAGAGGAGAGGCTACTTGGGTGCGCTCAGTACATACACCACTCAGGTACAGCGACTCCTCCACGACCAGAACTTCGCCTTCTGGCCGCAAGCTGAACTGACGGACTACATTAACGAGGCCCGCAACCGGGTCGCGGAAGATACCAAGTGCCTGCGTCAGCAGGCCACCAGCATCTCGATCCTGGTAGGTGTCGAGGCGTACAACATTGCCGCGACCGTCCCGACCATCGGGGCGCAGGTCGTGGACATTATGAACATCAACCTGTACTGGGGCCAGCGGCGCTATCCGCTGCTCTACTACTCGTGGAGTGAGTTCACGGCCAAGCTGCGCGCGTACAACAATTATCAGTCTAAGCCAATCGCGTACACGAGGGTCGGAGCAACGCAGGTCTACGTCGCCCCCATCCCCGATCAAACGTACGTGTCCGACTGGGACGTTGCGATCACGCCTCCTCCACTCGTGTCTGACGCGACGATAGAGACTATCCCCATCCCGTTCCAAGAGCCGATCCAGTATTACGCCGCGTACAAGGCGAAGTTCAAGGAGCAGGCGATGGCCGAGGCCGCGATGTTCAAGAAGGAATACCTGACGAACCTTCTGATGTGTGCGCGCTCGTTCCAGACCCGTATCATCCCCAACATCTACGCCTAGTCAGGCACTGTGAGGATGGCCGGTGGCTCAGAAGAACGAGGTACAAGGCGAGGAACCGCGACGCACTAAGATTTTCCGCGAATGGAAGGGCGTCAACACGCAGGCGTCCCGGCTGTCGATCCCGCAGGATGCGTTCTACAACCTTGAGAACATCATCCCGATAGGAGCTGGCAACTGCCACACGGTCCCGAACATCTCTGCCGCGCTCTTTGACTACACGGCGGACCAGCCGTACTGGATGCAGTTCGCGACGATCAACGGTATCGACTACCTGATCGTCTTTGGCAACACCGGCAAGGTGTTCGCTTACAACATCGTCGGCGGCACATCGGCGCAGATCAACGCCGGGCACTTGCTGTCAGGCGCGAACTCAAGGATGGATCAATGGAAGAACTCGGTCATTCTGTTCATCGACTCGACCGGGTACTACTCGTGGGACGGGGCGACGTTCGCGCCGATCACGGGCGCGGGAGTGCCGTCATACGGGGACGACATCGCGGTGTACTCCGGCCGCGTGTGGATCGCGCAGGGCCGTGTCATCACGGTATCGGGTGCGAACGACTATTCCGCGGCGAGCTTTACGGTGGCGAATGGGGCGGCTTCGGTCAACCTGACTGACCCTCAGATACGCGGCAACGGCATCGTCAGGCTGTTGAGCGCGAACGGGTATCTCTACATCTTCGCCCGCTCGTCCATCAACATCATCAGCGATGTCTACGTGCCGGTGGACTCGACCGGAGCCGCTATCGTTCCGCAGACCCCGGTGTTCACGAATCTCAACGTCCAGGCGATGATCGGGACGGATCACCCCGGCAGCGTGTTCGCGTTCGGTCGAGACATCATGTTCGCCAACCATTATGGGGCGTACATCCTGCGCGGCATCACTGCCACCCGCCTGTCAACCGACATCGACGGGACATGGCAGTACATCAACAAGTCAGGCACCGCGGACTTGTCAGGCGGCGCGGCGACGGTGCAGAACATCCTGAACGCTTGTTTCCTGTTCCAGCGGTTGAACGACCCCGTATTCGGATCAAACACGGTCGTCGCCTGCTGGTTCGATGGGAAGTGGTGGTTCACGAACTACGGGTCGTTGACGTTCATCACGCAGGCTTTGGTGGGCAACGTCCCGCAGTTGTTCGGGTTCATCGCCAACAAGCTGTACCAGTTGCACGCTGACAACACGACTGCGCCAAATACAGTGTGGTCAACGGCCCTGTGGCCGATGGACGACCCTCTTGCTGACAAGCAAGTCCTGCGAGCTGGCTTTGAGGTCACGTCCTCACTGCTGTCATCTCAGAGCAATTTCACGCTGACGGTCGATACACCTACCGGGTCTGTATCAGCACCAACGATCAACCAGATCGGTTTCGTGTCGTGGATCAATAACACTGGCGCAATCGTACAGTGGGTCAATAACGTCAGCGCGGTAGTCAACTGGTTCAATATTGGCTACACGCTCTACAATTCCAGCTCGCCGTCCGGTTTCTCTAAGTACGTTGGGTTGACCGGCACGGCAGTCGGAGCTAACTACGAGCTTCAGTCGATCTCGATGGATTACAAACTCAGGGCAAGGTGGGTATAGCATGGCTGGCAACATCACGATCACCAATACGTTCGCGTCGCAGGCCGGGCCGATCCCCCTGTCTCAGCTTGACTCGGACTACGCCCAGTTGGTCACCGCGCTCAACACGAACGCGACGTACGCGAACTACTACGCAGACTCGTCCGGCGTTGCGAACACGATCACGGTCACGATCAACAGTCCCCAGGTGTTCTCGTACACGACCGGCGTGTCACTCGATGTGAGGATTGCGAACGCAAATACTGGCGCGACGACGCTCAACGTCAATGCTCTTGGGGCGAAGCCGGTCACGAACAGCGATGGAACTGCATTGATAGCGAACCAGTTGCTCGTAGGTCAGATCGCTACGTTGCAGTACGACGGCACTAACTTCCAGTTGAAGTCGGTGGCTTCTGGCGGAGCGTTAACTTTTAAGCAACTCACAGTCGGGCCTCCTGCTAGCGGCATTTCTTTGCTGGTCAATGGCATTGCTGGCGGACTTCCTGCTATCAACATTTCTGCTCCTGCTGGTGTTGCTCCTCAACTTAATTTGTCGCAGTCAGGGCAGCAGCCAGTCGCTATATACAACGACAATTCGTTGAACGATCTTGTGTTCTTTGTGAATGGTGCAGTAAGGCAGAGAATAGCAAGTGCTGGCAACGTCTCAATCAACGCTCCGAGCGGCGGGACAACGCTCGCGCTTCTTGGCCTCCCCGGAGCAGATAATCTCACGGTCAGCGCGGCAGGACAGGCCACCGGCAAGTTCATCAATTCGACCAATTCTGTCACGAACTTCATCGGTGCGGACTCCACCACCGGGTTCATAGGGACGGTCACCAACAACGATTTCGTCATCTATGCGAACAGTTCGGTACGCATGAGAATTGGTGCGAGCGGTGACATCACTTCGCGCGGTGTGGCGATCTGCAAGTACAAGGCGGCAGATACCAGTCGCAGCAGCGTTACGGTTCCAGCAAATGATCCCGACCTCGTGTACGCAATACCCGGAGCTGGGACATACCAGTACGAGTTCCTGTGTTACCCGGTCCAAGCCTCTGCCGGAGCTGTCGGCATCGGTTGGAACTTCAACTACAGCGGAACATACGACAACGTGGCAAGCCTGAACTGTATAGACCAGAACGGCACCACGCAGGCTTTGATGGGCAACGTGGGGGTATCGAGCAACGTGACCAACGTGTTTTCCACTTTGGGAGCATTTAACTCTGTCCGAAGCGGCTCTATTAGGGCGACCGGCACGTTGGTTGCTACCGGAGCAGGGACGTTTGGGTTCTCGTGGGCGCAGAACACGGGCAGCGCCACCGCGCTGATAATTGGAAAGGGGTCGTACCTGAAGATTACTCAACTGAGCTGACCATGAACATTCCTCCTTGGCTCGAGCGCATCACGTCGTTCCTGCAAATCCCCGCGTGGGGCAGGGTGGCCGTGATCGCGCTGATCATCGGTTTGATCCTTGCGTTCGCGGTCCACTGCCGCGACGCGCAGGCCGCC